>Ga0102589_1000647_pt1 | contig 62916 bp, 51 predicted proteins | sample AraplaMF_Col_mLB_FD_76858 | JGI IMG/M metagenome (GOLD analysis project Ga0102589, IMG submission 76858) | Arabidopsis root microbial communities from the University of North Carolina, USA - plate scrape MF_Col_mLB | ecosystem: Host-associated > Plants > Roots > Endosphere | place: USA...
CATCCGCCTTCAGGTAGCAGGTGCCGCCCGACACCAGCGCGAACATCAGCCCGTCATAGAACAGGCCGTGCCCGCCAAACATCCGCCTGGCCGTCACCGGCCCGATGCGCGCCGCCAGCGGCCCCATCAGCTCGAGCAGGTGTTCAATGAAGGGATCGGGGCGGCGCGTGGCCATGGGCGAGGTCCCGGGCGCTTACAGCTTCAGCCGCTGCCAGATCGCCTTGGTCGCGCCGGCCGCGTTGAGCGTGTAGAAATGCAGCCCCGGCACGCCCGCGGCCAGCAGCCGCTCGCACAGCGCGGTGACCACGTCGAGACCGAAGGCGCGGATCGATTCGCGGTCGTCGCCGAAGCTCTCCAGCCGCTTGGCGACCCAGCGCGGCACTTCGGCGCCGCACATCTCGGAGAAGCGCATCAGCTGCGAGTAGTTGGTGATCGGCATGATGCCCGGCACGATCGGCACGTCCACGCCCTGCGCGCGCACGTCGTCGACAAAGCGGAAGTACGCGTCGGCGTTGTAGAAGTACTGCGTGATCGCCGAGTCGGCACCGGCCTTGACCTTGCGCACGAAGTTGTCGAGGTCATGGCGCGGCGACTTCGCCTGCGGGTGGTACTCCGGGTACGCGGCGACTTCGATATTGAACCAGTCGCCGGTCTCGGCACGGATGAACTCCACCAGCTCGTTGGCATAGCGGAACTCGCCGATCTCGCCCATGCCCGACGGCATGTCGCCGCGCAGCGCGACGATATGGCGGATGCCGCCGTCGCGGTACTGCTGCAGGATCGCGCGGATGCTCTCGCGCGACGAGCCCACGCACGACAGGTGCGGCGCGGCCTCGATGCCTTCGCGCTGGATTTCCAGCACGGCGTCGAGCGTGCCCTGCTGCGTGGTGCCGCCGGCGCCGAACGTCACCGAGATGTACTTGGGCTTTAGCGGGGCCAGCTGCGCGCGCGTGTTGCGCAGCTTCTCCGTGCCCTCCGCCGTCTTGGGCGGGAAGAATTCAAAGCTGAAGTAGCGGTCTTGCATGATGGTGGCGCGCCGCGTTGCCGCGGCGCGCGAAATAAGGTCAGTCGTCGCGGTTGCCCAGCAGCAGGCTGGACAGCAGCCACGAGATCACGCTGTACAGGATGGAGCCCAGCAAGGCAGCCCAGAAGCCGCCGACCGTGAAGCCCGACAGCAGGTTGCCGACAAACAGGAACAGCAGCGCATTGATGACGAAGATAAACAGCCCCAGCGTCAGCAGCGTGACCGGCAGCGTCAGGATCACCAGGATCGGACGGATCAGCGTGTTGACCAGGCCCAGCACCAGCGCCGCCAGCATCGCCGAGCCGAAGCTCTTGATGTGGATCGACGGGATGATGTACGGCAGTACGAACAGCGCGACAGCGTTGATGACCCAGACGACCAGTAGTCTCATGACGGCTCCTTGAATGGCGTGGTTGCTCCCCTCTCCCATTTATGGGAGAGGGGTCGGGGGAGAGGGCCGGCGCATCTCGATGCGATATGCCTTGCTTCGTGGCAGCGCCTGCCCTCTCCCCCATCCCCTCTCCCGCACGCGGGAGAGGGGAGTTGCTGCCTTCCTGCGCGCATCAATAGCGGTAGTGATCCGCCTTGTACGGGCCTTCCTTCTTCACGCCGATATACGCGGCCTGCTGCTCGGTCAGCTCGGTCAGTTGCGCGTTCAGCTTGCGCAGCTGCAGGCGCGCCACCTTCTCGTCCAGGTGCTTGGGCAGCGTGTAGACGCCGACCGGGTACTTGCCGCTGTCGCGTTCCTGCCAGAGCTCGATCTGGGCGATGGTCTGGTTGGCGAACGAGCTGCTCATCACGTACGACGGGTGGCCGGTGGCGCAGCCCAGGTTCACCAGGCGGCCCTTGGCCAGGATGATCAGCTTCTTGCCGTCGGGGAACTTGACGTGATCGACCTGCGGCTTGATCTCGTCCCACTCGTACTTCTCGATCGAGGCGATGTCGATCTCGTTGTCGAAGTGGCCGATATTGCAGACGATGGCCTGGTCCTTCATCCTGGCCATGTGCTCATGGGTGATGACGTGGTAGTTGCCGGTGCAGGTCACGAAGATATCGCCATGCTCGGCGGCGTAGTCCATGGTCACCACGCGGTAGCCTTCCATTGCGGCCTGCAGCGCGCAGATCGGGTCGATCTCGGTCACCCACACCTGCGCCGACAGCGCGCGCAGCGCCTGCGCGCTGCCCTTGCCCACATCGCCGTAGCCGGCCACGATGGCAATCTTGCCGGCGATCATCACGTCGGTGGCGCGCTTGATGCCGTCCACCAGCGACTCGCGGCAGCCGTACAGGTTGTCGAACTTGCTCTTGGTGACCGAGTCATTGACGTTGATGGCCGGGAACTTCAGTTCGCCCTTCTGCGCCATCTGGTACAGGCGGTGCACGCCGGTGGTGGTTTCTTCCGTCACGCCACGGATGGCTTCCAGGTTGCGGCTGTACCAGCTCGGGTCGCGGGCCAGCTTTTCCTTGATCGCGGCGAACAGGAAGGTTTCTTCCTCGCTGCCCGGGTTGGCGATCAGCGAAGCGTCCTTCTCGGCCTTGGCGCCGAGGTGCAGCAGCAGCGTGGCGTCGCCGCCGTCGTCGAGGATCATGTTGGGCGTGCCGCCGTCGGCCCAGTCGAAGATGCGGTGCGTGAAGTCCCAGTATTCCTTCAGCGATTCGCCCTTGAAGGCGAACACCGGCGTGCCGCCCGCGGCGATGGCGGCGGCGGCGTGGTCCTGCGTCGAGAAGATATTGCACGAGGCCCAGCGCACGTCGGCGCCCAGCGCCTGGAGCGTCTCGATCAGCACGGCGGTCTGGATCGTCATGTGCAGCGAGCCCGCGATGCGCGCGCCCTTCAGCGGCTGGGCGGCGGCGAATTCGTCACGGATCGCCATCAGGCCGGGCATCTCGGTCTCGGCAATGGCGATTTCCTTGCGGCCCCAGCCGGCCAGGTTGATGTCGGCGACGAGGTAGTCTTGCTTCAGGTCGGTCACGGCGTTCATGTTTCACTCCCGGTGAAGAGTGGCACGCAGGTGACGAGATCGGGAAATCGGGCGGCGGCGGCATGGCAATGGCGCATGCGCAGCGGGCGGATAGGTCGACTCGCCTCCGTGCGAAACCACGGATCAGCGAGCGCCGTTGAAGACAGTCCGAGCCTGGCGGATGCATGGGGTAGCACTTTTTGCCTACCGCATCCGTTGCAACGCTCCTCGGGAGGGTAGGAGTATACCATCGCTGGTGACACTCCCCCCTAAGAACCGTACGTGCGGGTTTCCCCGCATACGGCTCAAGCCTCAACAAAGTGAATCGAATAAATCGAACACCGGCTTCACAACGGTTCTGCCGTGGTGATGAACTTGAACATGGCAACCCGGGTGCACCAGCACACGATTTCCTAGAGCATCGGAACCGCCAAGAACGCGCGGCACGATGTGGTGATCATCCCACCCCGTCTCTTTGGTCATCTTGCACTGACACAGCGCACATAAACCCCGCTGGGACATATACAGCTTGATCCACTGCTTGCGGTGCGACATGCTTTGCAGCATGCGCTCCTGTCGCAGCTTTTCGCCATACATTTCCCAAGCTGGATCAAAGGGGTTGTATTCCCCCTTGACCTTCGTGTGCCTCCTGATCGGCGTGCCCGCGAGCGGGTATAACTCCAGCCAGAAGGGATTACCCCTCTTATCCACTGTTGTGGTACCGAACACCCAGTTCCGATTGCCGATGGTCACGAAATACCGCTTCCGCACCCACTCGGCGTTCTTTCCTCGATGTCGCCGCTTTGCCCACCGCCACAGAGCCTGAAATACCATGCGCTCCATTCTGGTGAACATTGCCTTTGCTACCACTGGGCTGTGATATTGCGCCCAGCCCCTTAGCATCGGGTTCAGCAGTCGGATCAGATCCTCTTGCTTTCCCCCCTTCTTGGCACTGATGACTCCTTTGACCTTGCGGTAGAACGCTTGCGCGTTTTTCTTGCTCGGCTTGATGAGCAGTTTTCCCGAGTACTTCCGGAAATTCCACCCAAGGAAATCAAAGCCTTCGGCGATATTTACGATCCGCGTTTTCTCCGTTGATAGTGTCAGCCCCCTGACAGCGAGGAACTGTTCCACCCACGGCTTCACTTCGTTTTCTAACACCTCCGGCGTATTACCGGTGATTACGAAGTCGTCCGCATAGCGCACAACATTTACCTTGTGCCTTCGCAGGTTGTGGGCCCCTAACTTCGCCTTGAGAGCGGCAGTCAGTTGCTGTTCCAACCCGTTCAGCGCCACATTTGCCAGAGTCGGGGAAATGATGCCCCCCTGTGGTGTTCCGGCGTCGGTCGCCTGAAACTGGCCTTCAAATACCACACCAGCTTGCAGCCACTTCCGAAGGATGGCTTTGTCCATTGGGACATTGCGCTCCAGCCAGTCATGACTGATGTGGTCGAAGCATCCTTTGATATCCGCCTCCAATACCCATTGTGCCGAGGCTTTCAGGGCTAGGGAGGCGAACAGCTGTCTCATGGCATCATGAGTCGAACGATTGATCCGAAACCCATACGAGTTCGGATCGCTCATCCCTTCAGACACCGGTTCCAGCGCCAGCAGATACAACGCTTGCATGGCTCGGTCCAACATGGTCGGAATGCCCAGGGGGCGCTTCTTACCATTGGCTTTGGGGATGTAGACCCTCCGTAATGGCAGTGGCCTGTACCCCCGGCGCTTCAACCGTCCAATGGCTTCCCACCGGACTTCAGGCGTTTCCCACTTCACGCGGTCGACTCCCGCCGTCCGCGCACCTTGGTTCATCGTCACTCGCCGTACCGCCGATGCCTTGGCGGAGAACGAGCGGGTCAAGGACCTTTGCAGGGCTTTCACCCTGCGCCAATCCCCTTCCTGTGTTGCCTTCGCAATTCGAATCTGCATTACTCGAACATTCCGTTCAATGCGGCGCCAATCGATGTCGCCCCATTTTTGCGGAACGCCGGAAGGCGCAGATTCATCCTCGCGGATAAATGCTTCCATGCTGCCCTCCTATCTTGAGGATCTTCCCAAGATTGAGAGACAACTTGCCCCTTGCGGGACAGGCTGTCCCACAAGGGAAGAAAAGTTTAAACAAGCGAGTTCAGTCAGTCGTCTTGCGACGAGTAGACCAGTTGGAAGTCTGCCCGCTTTCGCGTGGGATGATGTTTCAATCCCTATCCGGACCATTACAGCACAGCATTCGCTTTTTCCAACCTCCCATACCCGCACAGCCAACAGCGTTCCTTGCGGTTCGCCTGCCTGAGCCAAACGGCGCTCGGGCAGCCATACGGGCTTACCACGTTCCCTACGCATTACACGACTGGGTTAGGGCCTGCCTCTTCGCCGGTGGTCTGTATGACGACGTATCCCGACCACTCAGCGGGATAACCGACCACGTACCGTTTGGTTAATGCCTGTCAGCAGCTTTGGCATCGCAATACTCACGGCGTTTATCAGCAGTTCACATATGTTGCCCATACCAGCCAGCCTGGCTCCTCGACCCCATTGCTGCTCGGAGTCTCTGCGTTCCTGCCTCACGGCCGGGACGCACCCTTACAGGGGCTACGTTGTCAGGAGAGCTTCGCACCCCACCGTTACCAGTGACGCACGTCTCCCTAGGCTACTGCTAGTCGTATAGCAGGTTCGCTGCCCAAGGTCGCCTCTCGGCGGTGCTCGGGTTGAACCATAACGCGTAGAGCTCTACGCTCCGAGACCTCAATTCGTCTCTCATCGGCTCCTGGACAAGCGAGCTCCTGACGGATGGTGAACAGAATCCATTCCGCCCCTAAAGGCAAGGTGATGAAATTGAACGCTCGCATGAGAATGGAGCGCGCAGGAAAACTCGCCCATAGGCGAGCTTGTCCGCCCTTGGGCCGTGGCTGAAGCATTGTTCAGCAGATGGCAGGACCATGTGACAACCGGTACTTTGGCTAACACACAGCGATGTGGACCTTTCCTTTGCCCGTTAAGGCACGATTGGTCAGAGAAGAATTTGTCGGATTTTCACAACATTCGCCAGTGGCTGTCGTCGTGTTCCGACTAAGGTCGATGCCCCAAGAGGGACTACTATTTCACACACGACCGATCCAAAGCTTCAGATCGGTCCACCGCCATTGCATGTGCTGAGCGGTGTTTTAGCGGCCGACCGGAAGGCCTGCCGTCCTCTGGCTACTGCGACCTTAGAATCGAGGCTATTCAAGGTCTGAGGGTTCAGGTTATTTTAAGAGGGCCTGTCCCTCTACACGGAGCGTGCCGTGTCGCACGAGTGGCGGTATTGTAGCGTGCCCGGCCGCCTTGCGCACCGGCCCTCCTTGATTTCCTCGCAGATGATCCCAACGCCACCCCGCACCCTGACCATCGCCGGTTCCGATTCCGGCGGCGGCGCCGGCATCCAGGCCGACCTGAAGACTTTTTCCGCGCTGGGCTGCTTCGGCATGAGCGCGATCACCGCGATCACCGCGCAGAACACGCTGGGCGTGACCGGCGTGCATGCGATCCCCGCGGACATGGTGGCCGCACAGATCGACGCGGTGGCCAGCGATCTCGGAGTGGACGCCGCCAAGACCGGCATGCTGGGTACCGCCGCCATTGTCGAGGCCGTGGCCGCGGCGGCGGACCGGCATGGCATCCGCAAGCTGGTGGTGGATCCGGTGATGATCTCGACCTCGGGCGCGACACTGTCCGACGACGCCACCACGCAGGCCATGGTGCGGCTGCTGTTCCCGCGCGCGCTGCTGGTCACGCCCAACCTGCCCGAAGCCTCCTACCTGCTTGGCCGCACGATCGCGCGCCGCGCCGACATGGAGCAGGCCGCCGCCGACCTGATCGCGATGGGCTGCCCGGCCGTGCTGCTCAAGGGGGGCCACCTGGAAGACGATAGCGCGGCAGGCATCGCCGGCGGGCTGGACGACCTGCTGATGCTCAAGAACGGCACCGTGCGTGTGTTCACGCATCCACGCGTCGATACCCGCAACCTGCACGGCACCGGCTGCACGCTGGCGGCGGCAATCGCCTCGCAGCTGGCGCGTGGCGATGCGCTCGAGGATGCGGCGGGCAAGGCGCTGGACTATGTGGCGCAGGCCATCGCGGCCGGTGCGGGACTGCGGCTGGGCAGCGGCAACGGCCCGCTGAACCACGCCTTCGCGCCGCGTGCGCTGGGTTGAGCGGCAGATGCAGAGGCTTGCCAATATCGATCTGCGCAGCGACCCCGACGCGGCCTTCTACCTCAAGCATGAGGTCGTCGACGTGACGTTCGCCACCAAGGCTGGCGAGCTGGTCAGCCGCGAAGGCCCCAACCGCTACCAGCCCGGCGACGCGCTGATCACCAGCGCCACTGGCGACCGCTGGTGCGTGTCGCGCGACCGCTTCGACCCCAAGTACGAAGCCATTCCGCCGCTGGCGCATGGCCAGGACGGCGCCTATCGCAATAAACCGATCCCGGTGCTGGCGCGCGAGATGCGCAAGGCCTTCAGCATCGAGCGCAGCGCCGGTGGCGACGTGCTGCACGGCAAGCCGGGCGACTGGCTGATGCAATACGCGCCCGGCGACTATGGCATCACCGAGCGCGCGAGGTTCCAAATGGTGTACCGGCCGCTGCAGGACTGAGCGGCCGGGTTTTCAGGCGGGAATCAGTTGCCGCCGCTGGACAGCGGCACCAGCTTGAACGCGGCCCGCGCCACGCACACCACGTTGCCGGCGGCGTCCTTCACTTCCCCTTCGCAGAACGCGATGCGCGCGCCGCGACGCAGGCAGCGCGCTTCCAGCGTCAGCTCGCCGCGCGCGGCGGCCAGGAAATGGGTCGACATGTCGATGGTGATCACGCCCGTTTCCGTGGGCGCGTGCGAGCGCGCCGCGCCGCTCAGCGTGAAGTCCAGCGTCGCCATCAGCGTGCCGCCGTGCACGTCGCCGCGGCTGTTCACCAGCTGCGGGTGCGCCGGCAGCCGCGTGCGGCAGTAGCCCTCTTCGATCAGCTCCGGCTGCAGGCCGAAATAGCGCATCAGCGGCACGTCGATGCCGAAATAGGGCTTTTCAGGCGTGCCGGGAGCGGCGGGAATGATTTCGGGGAGCTGGGTCGACATGATGGGCGATGCTGCTGGGTGGATGGCGGAGAATGCTGCCCGACATCATAGCGGCGGGGTCCGGTCCGGTTCCCGCGGCTGGGCGAATGTCGCACAAATCTTGGCGATGCGGTGCACATCACCAGGTGCGGTCCGCTCCTCTCTCCGCGAGCGGGAGAGAGGAGCAAAACCACTGGCTCAGAGAGCCTGCCGCATCGCCACACGCTGCCGCAATCCGGCGGCACGCTGTGCCGCCAACGCCTCCGACAGCAACGGGCAAAGCTCGCTGTCCTCCAGCCGCCGAAACCCCATCGAGGCATAGAACGGCGCATTCCAGGGCAAATGCGCAAACGTGGTCAGGTTCAGCGTTCGCAGGCCGCTCGTCCGCGCCCAGGCCTGCACGGCCCCGACCAGCGCACGCCCGATGCCGCGCCGGCCATGGTCCGGATGCACGTCCATTTCATCGAGATAGCCGCATGCGCCATTGCGGCTGGCCAGTGCAAAGCCGGCGACTTCGCCGCCATGCTCGGCCACCCACAACCGCCCTTCGCGCTGCGCGGCCACCAGCGCCGAGTCCGGCGTGCTGACCAGGCGCAGCAGCGCCGGCACGTCGCCCTCCGGAAACAGCGCCGCCGCTGCCAGCTCGATCCCGGGCAGGCGCGGCAGGTCATCCGCCTGCGCCAGGCGAATGCGCGGGGCGGCCACGGCGCGCTCAGCCGGCCGGGAAGAGGCTGACCAGGTGTGCCACCGCGGCCGGCACGTCGTCGGCTTCGGTGACGGCGCGCACCACGGCGGCGCTGCCAACACCCACGGCGAGCACTTCGCGCATATTCGCGGCATTGACGCCGCCGATACCGACCAGCGACGGGATCACCGGCTGCATCAGCTTCGCATACGCGCGGAAGCGGCCCATGCCTTGCGGCTGGGTCGGCATTACCTTGGTCGTGGTCGGGAAGATCGCGCCCAGCGCCAGGTAGCTCGGGCGGATCGCGGCGACGCGCAGCATCTCGGCGTAACCGTGCGTGGAAACGCCCAGCCGCAGCCCGGACGCGCGGAGCGCGTCGAGGTCGGCGTCGTCGAGGTCTTCCTGGCCGAGGTGGATGCCGTAGATGCCGCTCTGCGCGCCGTTGGCGGCGTGGTAGTCGATCGCCGCCTGCCAGTGGTCGTTGATGAACAGGCGCGACGACGAGCCCTGCATGGCCCTGGCCGCGCGCGCGATCTCTGCGCGCACCGCGGCGGGATCGTCGGACTTGAAGCGCAGTTGCACCGTCGGCACGTTCAGCGGAGCCAGGCGCTCGATCCATTCTGCGCTCGGCACCACCACATACAGGCCCAGCGCGGGGCACGGCGCGAACGGCTCGGCGGCCCGCTCCGGCGCCACCAGCGCGGCATGGCGCACGCGCGGGAAACGCGCGAAATCCGATGGCCAGTCCGCCGAGCCCGGCGCCCAGGCGCGCGCCAGCGCCAACGCGTCATGCGCGGGGAAATGCAGCGACAGGCTCGCCAGCAGCACCGCGACGAACGCGGCCGAATGCGGCTGGTCGCTGTCCGCGGCAACCGAGAACACCCAGGTGCCCATCGGCGAGCGCACCGTGTCGATCCACTGGCCGCCTTCGCGGTCGGTCTCGATCAGCGTGGCGCCGCTGGCTGCGACGCGTGCGATGACTTCTTCGGCGGCTTCGCCGTCGGAGAGCAGCACATCGTGCGCGCCGGGCTGCGCGGGCGCGTCTTCCAGGCGCCACGCCTGCCACGGCTTGTCGTCGATGCCGAAGGTCTCGCCATAGTGCTCAAGCACTGCCGCGCGCAGCGGGCCGTCGCTGGGGGCGTGGACGGGGCGGCGGGTCATGCGCGCTGCTCCCGCTGCTCCGCCTCCGCATGCCAGAACGGCATGCCGACCACCGGCGTGCTGGCCTGCGCCACTTCGCGCTCGGGCATCGGCCCGGCCAGGTATGCGGTGCGGCCCGCCTCGACGGCCTGCGCGAACGCGCGCGCCATGTTGACCGGGTAGGCAGCCTGCGCCACCGCGGTGTTCAGCAGCACGCCGTCGTAGCCCCACTCCAGCACCTGCGCCGCATGCGACGGCAGGCCCAGGCCGGCATCGACGATCAGCGGCGTGTCCGGCAGGCGCTCGCGCAGCACGCGCATCGCATGGGGATTCACCGCACCGCGGCCGGTGCCGATCGGCGCGGCCCATGGCATCAGCGCCTGGCAGCCGACGTCGAGCAGCCGGCGGCACAGCACCAGGTCCTCGGTGCAGTACGGCAGCACCTTGAAGCCTTCCTTGATCAGGGTCTCGGCCACCGCGGGCAGGTTGAGCGTGTCGGGCTGCAGCGTGTAGTCGTCGCCGATCAGCTCCAGCTTGATCCACGGCGTCTCGAACACCTCGCGCGCCATCATCGCGGTGGTGATGACCTCCTGCGCGGTGAAGCAGCCGGCGGTGTTGGGCAGCACCGGCACGTTCAGCGCCTTGAGCATCTGCCAGAACGCCTGGCCGCCCTCGCCATCGCCCACCGCGCCCTGGCGGCGCAGCGCGACGGTGATCATGGCCGGCGTGGACGCCTGCACGGCCGCTTCAAGCGTGGCCGGCGACGGATAGCGCGCGGTGCCCAGCAGCAGGCGCGAGCCGAACGACTCGCCATACAGCACGAACGGGTCGCGCAGGGTTTCGGAAGGTTCGAATGTCATGGGGTCAGCCTCCCGTCACGGGTTGCACGAGGTCGATGCGGTCGCCGGCCGCAAGGGGGGTGTTGGCATGCGCGGCGCGCGGCACGAACTGGCCGTTGACCGCCGCAGCAAAAGGAGGCGCGATCTTCGCCACGACCACCGCGTCCGCCAGCGTGGCGGATTCGGCAAGGGCGAGGGGTCGGCCGTTGAGCAGGATTTCCATGTCAGTCTTGCGTTAGTGCAGCAGCCCGGTACGCGCGTGCAGCGCAGCCGCCGGCGCTTCCGTCACTGCCTCGATCATGCCGGGCCAGCGCAGCGCGGCGGGCACGGCGTGCGCGGCAGGATCGCCCTTGAGCAACGCGCCCACCACCGCGCACGCGGCCTCGGTGACCGCCGGGGCGATCAGGAAGCCGTGGCGGTACAGGCCGTTGACGCGCACCACGCGTGCCTGCTGGTCGACGCGGATCGCCGGCAGGTGGTCGGGCCGCGTGGGGCGGCGCTGCACGTTCAGCTCCAGCACGCGCGCCTCGCCGAAAGCGGGGTGCAGCGAATGCGCCGCCGACAGCAGTTCCAGCGCGGAACGCACGCTCATCGGCGAATCGTCCTCGCTTTCCAGTTCGGTCGCGCCGATCACGTACAGGTCGTTGGGCTTGGGAGCAATATAGATCGGGTAGCGCGGATGCAGCAGCCGCACCGGCCGGTGCAGCTTCACGTCGGGCGCATGCACGCGCACCACTTCGCCGCGCAGCCCACGCAGTCCGGGCGCGGTGCCGCCGGGCTGCGCCGGCCATGCCGCGCGCGCGCCCAGGCCGCGGCAATCCAGCACCACGTCCGCGCGGATGCCCAGCGTGGGCAGCGTATCGGCTTCCACCTCGCCGGCTTCCCAGACGCAATGCACGCCCTCGCTGACGGCGCACGACAGCAGCGCGCGCAGCGCGCCGCGGTTGTCGAGCTGGCCCTCTCCGGCCAGCAGCAGTCCTTGCGGGAAGCGGCCCGCCAGCGCCGGCTCGACTTCGCCCACGCCCTTGCCATCCAGCGCCCGCAGCCGCTGCGACACCAGCTCGGGCGGCGCCACCGCACGCACGCGGCTGGTGAACAACGACATCTCGCCGCGGTCGCGCGCATGCCAGACCACCAGCGTGCCGTCCTCCTGGAAGAAGACCGGCTCCGGCAGCTCGGCCAGCCACGCACGCCACAGGTCGACGCTGGCGATGCCGAGGTCGACGATGCGGCGCTCGGCGATGGCCGATTCCGCCAGCGGCGCCAGCATGGCCGCGGCAACATAGGCGGCCGAACCCGCGCCGTCCGGCCCGGCGCGCTCCACCAGCGCCACGCGGGCACCGCTGCGCACCAGCTGCCAGGCAGCCAGGCGGCCGGCGAGTCCGGCCCCGAGGATGGCGACGTCAAACGACTGTACTGCTGTCATGAGGGATGTTGTGCCGGGGCAAAAGCATGCAGGCATGCCACCGCGCCGGCCTCCTTGTTGTCTGGGCCGCCGCGCGGGGCGCTGCGCGGCGGCGGAACACACGCGGGCATGGTTGCGACGCCATGCCCGTACTGCCGTTGCCTTACGAGTAGATCTTGCTGCCCTTCTTCAGGAACTCGATCGACTTTTCTTCCATGCCCTGCTGCGCTTCCTTGGGCAGCGACGCCGCGTAGTCGCGCACTTCCTGCGTGATCTTCATCGAGCAGAACTTCGGCCCGCACATCGAGCAGAAGTGGGCGATCTTGGCGCCTTCGGCCGGCAGCGTGGCGTCGTGGTACGAACGCGCGCGCTCCGGGTCCAGGCCCAGGTTGAACTGGTCTTCCCAGCGGAACTCGAAGCGTGCCTTGGACAGCGCGTTGTCGCGCAGCTGCGCGCCCGGCCAGCCCTTGGCAAGATCCGCGGCGTGGGCAGCGATCTTGTAGGTGATGATGCCTTCGCGAACGTCTTCCTTGTCCGGCAGGCCCAGGTGCTCCTTCGGCGTGACGTAGCACAGCATGGCCGTGCCCATCCAGCCGATATTGGCCGCGCCGATGCCGCTGGTGATGTGGTCGTAGCCGGGGGCGATGTCGGTCACCAGCGGTCCCAGGGTATAGAACGGCGCCTCGTAGCAATGCTTGAGCTCTTCGTCCATGTTGGCCTGGATGCGCTGCAGCGGCACGTGGCCCGGGCCTTCGATCATCACCTGCACGTCGTGCTTCCACGCCTTGGCGGTCAGCTCGCCGAGCGTGCGCAGTTCGCCGAACTGCGCATCGTCGTTCGAGTCGGCGATGCAGCCCGGACGCAGGCCGTCGCCGAGGCTGAACGACACGTCGTACGCCTTCATGATCTCGCAGATCTCGTCGAAGTGCGTGTACAGGAAGTTTTCCTTGTGGTGCGCCAGGCACCACTTGGCCATGATCGAACCGCCGCGCGAAACGATGCCGGTGACGCGGTCGGCGGTCAGCGGCACGTAGCGCAGCAGCACGCCGGCGTGGATGGTGAAGTAGTCGACCCCTTGCTCGGCCTGCTCGATCAGCGTGTCGCGGAACATCTCCCAGGTCAGGTCCTCGGCGATGCCGCCGGTCTTGTCCAGCGCCTGGTAGATCGGCACCGTGCCAATGGGCACCGGCGAGTTGCGCAGGATCCACTCACGGGTTTCGTGGATGTGCTTGCCCGTGGACAGGTCCATGATGGTGTCGGCGCCCCAGCGGATCGACCACACCATCTTTTCCACTTCCTCGGCCAGCGACGACGTCACCGCCGAGTTGCCCAGGTTGCCGTTGATCTTGACGCGGAAATTGCGCCCGATCGCCATCGGCTCCAGCTCCGTGTGGTTGATGTTGGCGGGAATGATCGCGCGGCCCGAGGCGATCTCCTTGCGGACGAATTCCGGCGTCATGTCTTCCGGACGCAGCGGCAGGCCGGCGCCCAGCGCGTTGCCGGGGTGCTGGCGCAGCAGCGCCTTGTACTCAGGCTTGTCGTACAGTGCCTGCAGGTTCAGCGACTCGCGCAGCGCCACGTATTCCATTTCCGGCGTGATGATGCCGCGGCGCGCATAGTGCATCTGCGACACGTTGGCACCGGCCTTGGCGCGGCGCGGGTTGGTCAGCTGGGCAAAGCGCAGGTGGGCGGTGGCGGGGTCGTTGGCGCGGTCGCGGCCGTATTCCGACGACAGGCCGGGCAACACTTCAGTGTCGCCGCGCTCTTCGATCCACTTGGCGCGCACCGGCGGCAGGCCGGCCTTCAGGTCGATATGCACGTCCGGGTCGCTGTACGGGCCCGAGGTGTCGTACACCGGGATCGGCGGATTGGGCATCTCGCCCTTCTCCGTGCGCGTGGACGTCTGCAGGATTGTGCGCAGCGGCACGCGGATATCCGGACGGCTGCCGGTCAGGTAGGTCTTGCTGGATGCCGGGTAGGCGAATTTCTGGTCGAGGTCGCTCTCGAGCGATTCGAAGGAAGCAGCGGGGGCAGTACGGGCCATGGGTGTCGTCCTCTCTCTTGCGGGGTGGACGAAACCAGGAGCCCTGTGAGCGCCGCCTGGGCTTGTGGCCGGAGGGGCGAGTCCCGGAGGGACTAGAGGCTTGGTCTTGCTGAAACTTCCCACGCCGGTACTAACCGGATCGGGTTCGAAGGGACTCTCTCAGCCGCACGGCCCATCCGTACGGCACCCCTGTTTCATCCAACGGGGTGAATTTAAGCACAGAGCACCGGTGGGCGCCAGTGCCAGTTCCCTATGGTTTGTGGTGCCACACCTTTGCGCAGAGGTATCGAATCGCGCATGGTGCAGCGCAAAAATCGGCATGAAGCGCACAGGCGTGCACTCAAACGCCTGTCACGTGCCCTACCATGCAAGCAAACGGCAAGCATCGAACCGATCCAGGAGACCCTTATCATGACCGACGCCGCCACGCATCGCGTCTTCAACCAGGTGCCGGACCTTGCGCACTACAACCTCTTCGTCTGCGATCCTTTTGTCCGCGCTGCGCTGGAACGGCTTGGCGGTGGCTGGCATGCCGAGGCGCTGGGGCAGTTCGGCGCGCGGCTGGGAGAGCCGGAAGTGCAGCAATGGGCAGCGGACGCCAACCGCCATACGCCCGAGCTGCACACGCACAGCCGCACCGGCGAGCGCATCGATTTCGTGGAATTCCACCCGAGCTGGCATGCACTGCTGTCGCTGCTGCGCGGCCAGCAATTGCAGGCCCTGCCCTTCGCGCAGCCGCGCGCGGGCGCGTGGAGCGCGCGCACCGCGGGCTACTTCCTGCAGGCGCAGGTGGAGTCCGGCTCGCTGTGCCCGACCACGATGACCCTCGCCAGCATCCCGGTGCTGCGCAAGGAAACCGCGCTGTTCGCCGAACTCGAACCGCGCTTGTACGCGAGCGAGCATGATGCGCGCGACCTGCCCTGGCGCGACAAGACGGCGATCATGATCGGCATGGGCATGACGGAGAAACAGGGCGGCTCCGACGTGCGCGCCAACACCACGGTGGCGCGCGCCGTGCGTGGCGAAGGCCGTGGCGCGGAATACACACTGACCGGGCACAAGTGGTTCTTCTCGGCGCCGATGTGCGATGCGCACCTGGTGGTCGCGCGCATGGGCGCCGAAGACGGTCCGCTGTCGTGCTTCTTCGTGCCGCGCTTCCGCGACGATGGCAGCAAGAACCCGATCCAGATCCAGCGCCTGAAGGACAAGCTGGGCAACCGCTCCAACTCGAGCAGCGAAGTCGAATTTCGCGACGCCACCGGCATCCTGATCGGCGAGGAAGGACGCGGCATCCCCACCATCATCGAAATGGCGACCAATACGCGGCTCGACTGCGTGATCGGCAGCTCTGCGATCCTGCGCGCGGCCTTCGTGCAGGCGCTGCACCACACGCGCCACCGCAGCGCCTTCGGCCGCCTGCTCGCCGACCAGCCGCTGATGCGCAACGTGCTGGCTGACCTGGCGCTGGAATCCGAGGCGGCCACACTGCTGATGATGGAACTGGGCCACGCCTTCGAGCATGCCGAGGGCGACAACCCCGACCCGCTCGCGGCCGCATGGAAGCGCGTGGTCACGCCCGCGGCAAAGTTCTGGATCTGCAAGCGCGCCATCGAGGCCACCGGCGAGGCAATGGAGGTCTGGGGCGGCAACGGCTACGTGGAAGAAAGCCCGATGGCGCGGCTGTACCGCGAAGCGCCGGTCAACTCGATCTGGGAAGGGTCGGGCAACATCATGTGCCTGGACGTGCTGCGCGCGCTCCAGCGCAACCCCGACGACGGCGCGCGCCTGCTGCAGGACCTGCAGCGCCGCGCCGGCGGCCATCCCGCGGTGCGTGCGGAACTGGCCTCGCTGCAGGCGCTGCTGCGCGAGGCGCCGGAGCACCTGGAGGCCAACGCGCGCCGCTTTGCGCAGGGGCTGGTGCTGACCACGCAGGCAGCGCTGATGCTGGCGCATGCCGATGCGGAGGATGCGGAGCTGTTTGTCGCCAGCCGGCTCGGGCGCCAGCACGGGCGCGTGTTCGGCACGCTGGATGCGGAGGCCGGGTTGCTGAAGCGCGTGGCGTCGCGCGGCTTCGAAGGCTAGCCGCGCACGCACCCGGCGCTCGCGTCACGCCTCCATCGACTCCAGCACGCGCAGCATCACCCGCGGCGCGTAGCGGATCAGGTCATGCGCGCGTTCGCCGATCATGATCGCGGGCGCGTTGGTGTTGCCACCGACCAGCGTCGGCATCACCGAGGCATCGACCACGCGCAGTCCTTCCACGCCGCGCACGCGCAACTGCGGGTCGACCACCGCCATCGCGTCCATGCCCATGCGGCAGGTGCCCACGGGATGGTAGATGGTGTCGGCATGCGCGCGGATCATCTCGCGCACGTCGGCATCGTCGCTGCCATCGGCACGCAGGTGCGCGGAGTACAGTTCGCGCCCGCCGAAGCTGGCCAGCTGCGGCTGCGCGAAGATCCGGCGCACGATGCGCACGCCGGCCACCATGTCGTCGAGGTCGCGCACATCGCTGAGGTAGCGCGGGTCGATCAGCGGCGCCTCGCGGATATCGGCCGATGCCAGGCGCACCTCGCCGCGGCTGCGCGGACGCAGCACGCACACATGGCAGGAATAGCCGTGGCCGAAGTTGAGCCGGCGCATGTGATTGTCGGCCATGCCAACGACGAAATGCAGCTGCAGGTCGGGCTCGGCCAGCTCTGAGCGGCTGCGGATAAAGCCACCGGCCTCGGCGAAGTTGCTCGACAGCATGCCGGTGCGTTCGCGCCGGTAGCGCAGGATTTCCGACAGCAGGGTCATCAATCCGCTGAACGACACGCCGAACAACTCCGGCGCCGCCACGCGCTTGTGCAGGATGACGTCGAGATGGTCCTGCAAGTTGGCGCCTACCCCGGGCAGGTCGTGGACCACGTCGATGCCAAGCTCGCGCAGCTGCGCCGCGGGACCCACGCCCGACACCAGCAGCAATTGCGGCGAGCCGAAGGTGCCGGCGCAGACGATCACGTCGCGTCGTGCGCGCAGGAGCTGCTGGCGGCCGTCGCGCGCGACCAGCACACCGCCCGCATGGCGGCCCTCGAAGACGATGCGCAGCGCCTGCGTGCCGGTCAGCACCTGCAGGCGCGCGCGCCCGCCGTTGCAGGCCTTGTCGCGCGTATTGCCGCCGTGCAGGTAGGCCCGCGCCGCGTTCCAGCGCTCGCCCGCATGCTGCGTGACCTGATACCAGCCCACGCCTTCCTGCTCTTCGCCGTTGAAGTCGTCGTTGCGCAGGTAGCCCGCCTGCTGCGCCGCCTCGATAAAGCGCTCGGCGAAAGGATTGGGGGTGCGCAGGTCCGACACATGGAGCGGGCCATTGCCGCCATGCAGCGGGTCGTCGTCGCTGCCGGCCAGGCGTTCATTGCATTCCGCGCGGCGGAAATATGGCAGCACATCGTCCCATGACCAGCCGTCGCAGCCGGCGGCAGCCCAGTCGTCGTAATCGGCGGGGCGTCCGCGCGTGTAGATCATCGCGTTGATCGACGAGGAGCCGCCCAGTCCGCGCCCGCGCGGCTGGTAGCCCCGGCGTCCGTTCAGTCCCGGCTGCGGCACGGTCTCGTAGGCATAGTTGCGTGCGCCGGCGCGCGGCAGCATGGCGGCGCATGCGGCGGGTGTGCGTACCAGCACATGGTGGTCGTGCTGGCCGGCCTCGAGCAGGGCAATGGTGTCGTCCCCGCTGTCGGCCAGCCGTCCGGCCAGCGCACAGCCCGCCGATCCCGCGCCGACGATGACGTAGTCGTAGGTGGTTTCCATCTGTCTCCCCGCGTGTCCGCAGGCGGCGAGAGTCAGCCGGGCCAGCGGATGGCAAGCCGTGAAATTCAGTGTAGGCGCTAGTCTGAGCAGGGGTGAAGGGTTGCGGAGTGCCGGCGTGGACGGTCCAGGCGGGTTGGTTGAAATGCCGATGGGGAAGACGTCTTACATGGCCTCGGCCGGCATGCCGCTCTGCCGTGCGCGGGGATGGGCAGGTCTGGCGTGGTCCTGGGGCCGACGACCACCGCTGCCTCCCATGTGATGCGTGCGGCTGCCGGCGTACCTAACCGATGCGGGGGGATGACGCGACCGCTGCGCTACTGGCCTGCGGGTCAGGACACCAGCATCGGCCGCCCGAGCATGCGCGACAGCACGGCCTCGGGCGAGTGGGTGTGATCGGAGATCGCCTGCGGCTCGAGATAGATGGTCTGCTCCATCATCGCGCGCCCGCGCATGGCGGCGTGCAGCAACTGGTCGCTGAACACGATCCAGGTCGAACCGGGCGGAAAGTGGAACTCCTGTTGCGGCACGTCGCGCTGGTAGTCCAGATCGGCCTTGGCCAGGTCGTGCAGCTGCAGCATGCGGTGGTCGTATTCCGAGCGCTTGCGCTTGGTGATATGCAGCAGCTTCATCAGCGCCGCCTGTCCTGGCCACATGCCGTGCGTCTTCGGCACGAACTTCCGCGCAAAATCACCGAACGGCTCGCCCACGCGCCATACGCGCGGCGCGGCGGGGTCGATGTTGTGGAACACGCGCAGCAGGCGCTTGCCCAGCATCGGGTTGGATGGGAATGAATCGACGTGCAGCCGGGTGTCATCCTTGCGCCAGCTAACCGGGCGGCCGGCGATTTCGCTCGGGCGCAGCGAGGTGCCGGCGCGGGTCATATGGGGGATGTATTCCGGGAACAGCGTGCGGATCAGCGACTCGCTGTTGTCGGCATAGCGGCGGATCAGCGTGTACAGGTCGGACAGGTCCTGCTGGGTGCCCTGGGCGCCGCGCACCGCGGTGTCGTTGGCGCGGAGGTTGATGTTCTTGGATTTGCCGTCGGAATAACGGGCATCCAGGAAGCGGTCCTCGCCGGGTTCGAAGTGGAATTTCAGGTTGGGGAAGTACAGTACTGCGCCTTGCTCCAGCTCGCGGCGAAGGGTGGCGCGTTCCTCGGGGGTGACCTGCGGGGCCCAATCGGCATAGGGCTGTGGGCGGATGAGGTCGAGGCTGCCGGTGGCGGCGGGACGGGTCGGCGCGGTGGCGGGAGTAAGGGCGGGTGCTTCAGGCATGGCTGTCCTCTTGGGCGGTGCCCCGGGAAGGAATATATGGTCCGGGTGCGATTTTACTCTCTGTGTTGGAGGTGGAGATTGGGGCGCCCCTTGAGGGCTTATCCACTCTGCGGTTTGCGTTTTGTTGACATGTTGTCGGCGCTTCGAAGCATTGTGTCGGTATTGATGACATGCTGTCGGCCGTTGAGCCGCCTGGTTCCGCCCTCCTGGGCGGGTCACTTTTTGCCCGAGCGGTGTGTGTCAAGGTAGTTGTCGCGTCCGCCGTTATGCTGCTTTCCGGTGCTCCTTAGCTTCCAGCTCAGCTCGCTCGGGGTTCAGGTAGACCACTGGCTCCAGCTTCCAATTCCGGATCCCTCGCGACCAGCGCTGCGGATGTCGGGTGCGGGCTGCCAGATATAGCATCGTGCGTCGCGCCAGTAAGGGCGGCGCTTCCCCGCGGTGCCGCTGGTTCGGCGTGACGTACTTCAGGCCGCTGTGGCGATGCTCCTCGTTGTACCAGCACACAAACCGGTGCACCCAGTCGCGCGCCTGCTGCAGCGTATTGAAGGGCCGATCCGGCCACAGCGGGCAGTACTTGGCTGTGCGGAACAGAGCTTCCGCGTAAGCGTTGTCATTGCTCACACGCGGACGACTGTATGAGGGCTGCACGCCCAGGTAACCCATCATCGCCAGCATAGTCCCTCCTTTCATGACGCTGCCATTGTCCGAATGCAGCACTAGCGGCCGGCCGGCGGTCTGCTCGCGCAAACAGCCCAGCGACAGCAGTTCGCTGGCATGGTTGGCCGATTCGCTCTCGTGCACCTCGTTGACTACCAGTTTGCGGCTGTAGATGTCCTGCATCATGTACCAGTAGAAGAAGCGACCTTTCACCGTCGTGGGCATCCACGTGATATCCCAGCACCACACCTGGTTGGGTCCGTCGGCTCGGTGCGTGGTCAACGGACGCGACTTGGCTTCGTGGCCGCGCCCGCGCCGGCGCGCCTGGCCGGCGGCCTTGAGCACGCGATAGAAGGTCGACTCCGAGGCCAGGTAGCGGCCCTCGTCGGCCAGCTTGGGTACGATCTGGTGCGGCGTCAGGCCCTCGCAGCCGGGCTCGTTGGCCGCGGCCAGCACGGCCTCACGCTCGGCCTCGCTGAGCTTGTTGGCCGGCACCGGACGCTGCGTGCCCGGTCGTCCATCTTCAGGCGTATGGCGCCAGCGCTGCAAGGTGCGCTCGTTCAGGCCTAATTCCTCGCACGCGCGAGCCTGGCGCGCGCCGCTCTTTACCGCTTCATCGATCAACACAATGGCTTTGCGGCGATCCGAGACGTTGATCAGTCTTCCTCGTCCCTTCCCCAGATCGCCTCGGCTTTTTTTCTTAGCACCAGCAGCGCTGCGGTTTCCGCCAGCGCGGCGTCCTTGCGCTTCAGCTCACGCTCCAGGTCCCGGATTCGCTTCTTCGCGGTTGCTTCCTCGCGCAGCTGCGCCATGTCTGCCTTGGGTGGCGTCTTCGCATTCGCCTGCTCACAGGCAGCACGCCACTGCCGGATCTGTTCTGGCTGAATGCCCTTCCTGCGGCAGTATTCGGACAGCTCCGCTTCACTCAGGGATGCCGTCTCCAGCACCACCCGGAACTTGTCCGCGCTGGACCACTTATCGCTCTGTTTGCCGTTGCCTGGCACAACCCGTCCTTGCTCTCGCGCCTCGTTGCGCCAGGTGCGCAGGCTCACCGTGGTGACACCCGTCTCCCTGGCCAACTCCACAACCGATCGGTTCACGGGCGGCATCATCTGCTCAACCACCCATTCCTTGTACTCCGCCGGATAGCGTTTCATTCTCCAACCGCTTCCGCCCTCCATTGTCCTTCATCGAAAGGCGGCGGGGCGACATCTATCCTGACATGGAGGGGAGCGACAAAAAGTCACCAAAAAGCGCGTTTACTGCCCTGGGCGGGCGGCCACTCTTATCGTAGTGTGCCGGGGCTTTCGTACGGGGCTTCGCTTCCTCGCAAAGCGGGGCTGCCTGCCGCGGTGGTGCGCTACGGTGGCTGGGATTGAGGTGGTGATTGAACGAGCCCAGAGCTGTGGGTGGCCCCTGCTGCTGTCGGCAACGTAGGAACGCCTACGGCTGCGCTGCGCGCCGGTCCAAACGTGGCAGAGCTGGCCACCACGTTCCGGCCAGCGTTTCTGGACCGGCGTCATTCACGATTTGGCGTGCGAGCGCAGCGACGCACTCCGTGCCCGAGCCCCCGACCTACGAGGCGGACCTGTCCGTATTTTTGTGTGCGAGGCGGTTTTGAATTTTGTTAGCCTCGGGCCGCGGTAAATCTCTCCCCATACAGGATAGCAAACTGGTTCATGGCGGACTTCCAGTCATAAGTCGTGCGAACGGACTTCGTCAGTACGTTGCGCAGTGCCAGCCATAGCAACTTGATCGCAGCTTCATCCGAAGGGAAGTGGCCACGGGTCTTGATGATCTTGCGCAACTGCATATTCAAGCTTTCGATGGCATTTGTAACCGGCATGATAGGAACCGGTGCCCTCCCTCTCCTCACCGAGTAACTTGGTGTATGGTTCGACCATCCGGGACAGGGGCACCGGGGAGCACTTCGGGTGGGCAGGCCGTTCATATACGTTGAGCTGCGAGCTCGTGTTTGTAGTTGGCCGCCCCTGCGACCCGCCCGGTTGCGCTGCGAGCGCGAATCCGTAGTTGTCGTGCTGTCCCACCGGCTCCCATTTGCGATGTTTCCCATGGGAGACGCCAATGCGAGTGATAGGACTGGATGTATCGCGATCGGTGGCCGAGATCGCCTATTTGGAGAACGGCCTGCTACGCGCCGGCGGGCGCGTCGGCCTGCGACGCGACGAGTTGGAACGCTTTGCTGCCAAGCTGAAGCCCGACGACCACGTGGTACTCGAGGCGACCGGCAACACGATCGCCATCGCGAACGTGCTGACAGGTCATGTCGGCAAAGTGATTGTCGCCAACCCCTTGCAAGTCCGCCTGATCGCTGAAGCCCGCGTGAAGACGGATAAGATCGATGCGGCGATCCTTGCGCAACTCTATGCGAGTGGCTTCCTGCCCGAGGTGTGGATTCCAGACGAGGCCACGCAAGCGATGCGGCGGCAGGTGTCGCGCCGCGCCCAGATCGTGCGGCAGCGGACGCGGCTCAAGAATGAGATTCACGCTGTCCTTGCCGCCCATCTCATCGAACGGTGTCCCGCCACAGACCTGTTTGGCAAGAAAGGGCGGGCCTGGCTGAGCCTGCAGCCGCTACCCATGGACGAGCGCATCGGGATCGATCAGCGGTTGCATGAGCTCGACAGGCTGGCAGAGAATCTGCAGCAGGTTGAGCGCGTCCTGGCCCAATCCGCTATTCGGGACGACAGGCTGCGCAAGCTGCTGACCATCACCGGCATCAACACCACGGTTGCGATCGGGTTGATCTCGGCCATCGGCGATATCGCTCGCTTTCGCTCGCCGGAGAAACTGGTCAGCTACTTTGGCCTCAATCCTTCGGTCTACCAATCCGGCTTGCAACCAGCAAAGCACGGACACATCAGCAAGCGCGGACGTTCCTATGCGCGTGCCATGCTGGTCGAGGCTGCCTGGGCCGCAGCCCAAACGGCCGGTCCCGTCCGAGCCTTCTTTCTACGTGTCCGCGATCGTCGCGGTCAGCAGATCGCGGCCGTTGCCACGGCACGCAAGCTGGCGATCATCGTCTGGCACGTCCTCACGCGTAACGAATCCTTCGCCTGGGATCGCCCGGCGCTGACTGCGCGCAAGACCCGTGAGCTGGAACTGCAGGCAGGCATGCCTCCTGCGCGTCGCGGTAGCCGCAAGGGGTCTGCCGCCGCCTACAATCTGAAGTCCGTCCGGGATCTGGAGCGTGCGGCCGGCGAGCAAGCCGAGCAGGCTTACCAACGCCTGTTCTCGCGCTGGAAGCAAGCGCGACCGCAGGCAAGTGCGGTACGCGCTCCGTGGCCACCAATACGGACGCCATAAACGACCGAAAGCACACCGCGCCCTTGTCAACTTCATCCGTTGTGTAGATCACGCGTCGGATATCGGGCGGGAACACAAAGAACGGCGTGACGTGCTCCCAGGCGCGTCGCCACGACTGCACGATCATTGGGTACTTGGCGCCCCACGGGCCGTCGGCGAAGTCCTGCAGTGCCTGTCCGGCCTCCTGTTCGCTGGCCGCGCTGTAGATCGGCCGCAGCGCCTGTGCCAGCACCTTGCGCTCCTTGTAGTTGGCGTAGTCCAGGCTGTTGCGGATCAAATGCACAATGCAGGTCTGTACCGTCGTGCGGGGATAGGCCGTGGCAACGGCCTCCGCCAACCCCTTGAGGCCATCGACGACCGCGATCAGGATGTCCTGACAGCCTCGGTTCTTGAGTTCATTGAAGACCTTGAGCCAGAATTTGGCGCCTTCGGTCTGCTCGACCCACAGGCCCAGCACATCGCGCTGACCGTTTGCCTGGATGCCCAAGGCCAGGTACACGGCCTTGTTGCTGACGATACCGCCATCGCGGATCTTGACCCGCAAGGCGTCGAAGAACACGACCGGGTACATTGCTTCGAGCGGGCGGTTCTGCCAGGCGATGGTCTCGGCCATAACTTCGTCGGTGACCGAGCTGATGAAGTCCGGGGAGACTTCGGTTCCGTAGTTCTCGGCCAGAAACGCCTGGATCTCGCGCACGCTCATGCCGCGCGCGTACATGGCAATAATGCGCTCATCGAAGCCGGTAAAGCGCCGCTCATGCTTGGGGATCAGAATCGGCTCGAAGCTGCCATCGCGGTCGCGTGGCAACTCGACCCGCACCGGGCCGCGCTCGGTGATCACGGTCTTGCCGCTGAGGCCGTTACGGGCATTGGACTGCTCGGCCGGCTTGGGCTCGCCTGGCTTATAGCCCAAATGCATGCTCATCTCGGCGCTCATCGCCCGTTCGATGATGGCCTTATTGAACGCCAGCATCAGGTCCTGGACCTCGCTGGGGGTCATCGGCCCTTTGACCAGCTCATCCAGCAAGCCCTCAGGCAAAGCCGGCAGCGGCCCTCGGGCCGCTGCCTGAGACGCCACCGTACGTTTCTTCTTCATCGGCATATCCATGGTCATTACCTCTCATGATATGCCTCGTACACAAAATTTCGGATAGGTCCTACGAGGCTGAGTGCGCGCAGCGCAGCCGAAGGCGTCCCACCGATAACGCGCTTAGCAGGCTGCCAATCCCCTGCTTCGGGTTCGTTCAACAGTCCGTGGGAGCAGGCAGAGACAGGGTGCGTAGCAGGGTGGAACCACCCACCCGATCAAACGGAAATCACCTCCGCCAGAACCACCAATCCCCAGAAATTGATAGCCAGCCGCTCAGGCGACGCGTTTTTTGGTTACTTTTTGTCGCTCGGACAAAAAGTGACCCGCCCAGGAGGGCGGAACCAGGCGGTTCAACAGCCGACAGCATGTCACCGACGGCGATAACAGCGGTTCAACAGCCGACAGCATGTCACCGACGGCGATAACAGCGGTTCAACAGCCGACAGCATGTCACCGATGGCGATAACAGCGGTTCAACAGCCGACAGCATGTCATCAACGGCGATAACAGCGCGTCAACGGCCGACAGCATGTCACCAACAATGGCGGCCAACCCTCACCCACACCACGCCAACACCATATTCGTCAGATCGACCATAAACGAAGGCCGCAGGTACCCCAAAAACCCAAACACCAGCACCCCGGCCAGCACCGCCAGCCCGGCCGCCTTCGCCATGCGCGCGCGGGCCGCCGCCATCACGCCGCCGCCGGCTGGGTACGCACCAGCGCCTGCTCGCGGATCGGCAGGTTGACCAGCGCCGCCATCACGCCCAGCCCGATCGAGATCAGCCACACCGTGGTGTAGCCGCCGGTGCGGTCGTAGAGATAGCCGCCCAGCCACGCGCCCAGGAAGCTGCCGATCTGGTGCGAGAAGAACACCACCCCCGACAGCATCGACAGGTACTTCACGCCGAATACCTGCGCGATGATGCCGTTGGTCAGTGGCACCGTCGACAGCCACAGGAAGCCCATCAGCGCCGCAAACACCCAGGTGCTGGCCACGGTCAGCGGCAACAGCAGGTAGCCGGCAATCACAACCGAGCGCGTCAGGTAGATGAACGCCAGCAGGTAGCGCTTGGGCAGGCGCTGGCCGATCGCACCGGCGGTATAGGTGCCGAACACGTTGAACAGCCCGATTAGCGCCAGCGCCACGACGGCGACTTTCGGGTCGGTCAGGCCCTGGTCCTTCAGATACGGTGTCAGGTGGACACCGATAAACACGACCTGGAAGCCGCACACGAAGTAGCCCAGCGTCAGCAGCTGGAAGTTGCGGTTGTTGAAGGCTTCATGGACGGCCTGCCCGATGGTCTGGTGGTGGCCCGCCGTCTGCGCCCCTTCGCGCGGTTCGCGCAGCGTCAGTGCCAGCGGCAGCATCACGCAGGCCATCAGCGCCATCACGTACAGCGCGTTCTGCCAGCCGAGGCCCGAGATCAGCCCCTGTTCGATCGGGATCATCAGGAACTGCCCGAACGAGCCCGCCGCAGCGGCAATACCCATTGCCCACACACGCTTCTCGGGGCTGGCGACGCGGCCGATCACGCCGTAGACGATGCTGTAGGTGGTGCCGGACTGGGCGATGCCGATCAGCACCCCGGCGCCGGTGGCAAAGGCCGTGCCGCTGGTTGCCAGCGCCATCACCACCAGACCCGCCACATACAGCGCCACACCGACCAGCATGATGCGCAGCGCGCCGAACTTGTCGGCCAGCGCGCCCGCGAAGGGCTGGCTGGCGCCCCACATCAGGTTCTGCAGCGCCAGCGCGAAGGCGAAGGTCTCGCGGTTCCAGCCGTGCGCCTGCGTGATCGGCAGGTTGAACAGGCCGAAGCCGTGGCGGATGCCCATCGAGAGCGTCACGAGCAGGCCCCCGCACACCAGCACGGTGGTCAGGGAAAGTTGTCGGTTTTGCATGTGTTGGCTCGGTGTGCGGCTGGCTGCGCGGTGGCGCGGCGCCGGCATGGATTGTCTGTGCTTGTTGTGGACCGTGCCGGGACGGCAATCTGGCTTGCCGTGGGCCGGGTGGAGGCGAGTTTACCCCGGGTGCGGAAAACGCGTACGCCGCCACGCTGAAGCCGGCGGCGCGGCAAAAAGTGCCGGCGCCAAGGCAAATGCGGCGCGGGCCTTGCCGGCAGCGGCAAGCGCTTTCCGGTGCGAATACCGCTGCCGGCATCCATTACAATGCAGTGCCCGGTGCCCCGGCGCGTGCACAGTTGTGCGCCCGCGACAGCCGGGACATCCACTTTCGTAGCGACTCCATGGCGAGCAAAACCAGTCAGTACAGCGAATCTTCCATCCGGGTCCTGAAGGGCCTGGAGCCGGTCAAGCAGCGCCCCGGCATGTACACCCGGACCGACAACCCCCTGCATATCGTGCAGGAGGTGATCGACAACGCCTCCGACGAGGCCCTGGGCGGCCACGGCTCCGAGATCCTGGTGACCCTGCATCGCGACGGCAGCGTCAGCGTGGAGGACGACGGCCGCGGCATCCCGGTGGGCATCCACCCGGAAGAAGGCGTGCCGGTGGTCGAGATCGTCTTTACCCGGCTGCATGCCGGCGGCAAGTTCGACAAGGGCAAGGGCGGCGCCTATGCCTTCTCGGGCGGCCTGCACGGCGTCGGCGTGTCGGTGACCAACGCGCTGTCGACGCAGCTGGACGTGACCGTCTGGCGCGACGGCATGAACTCGACGCTGACCTTCTCCGGCGGTGACGTGACCTCGCCGCTGGCCTCGCGCAAGCTCGAGCGCGGCGAGAAAAAGAACGGCACGCGCGTGCAGGTGTGGCCGGATGCCAAATATTTCGATTCGGCCGCGATCCCGCAGGCCGAACTGCAGCGCCTGCTGCGCAGCAAGGCCGTGCTGCTGCCGGGCGTCAAGGTGACGCTGGTGCTCGAGAAGACCGGCGAAACCCAGACCTGGCAGTACGACCAGGGCCTGAAGGGCTACCTGGTCGAAGCGCTGGCGCAAGGCAGCGGCTCTGAGCTGGTGATCCCGATGTTCGAGGGCGAGCATTTCGCCGACCCCGACGCCAACCCGGGCGAGGAAGGCTTTGCCGACGGCGAAGGCGCCTCGTGGGTGGTGGCCTGGACCGAGGACGGCGCGCCGGTGCGCGAGTCCTACGTCAACCTGATCCCCACGCCCGCCGGCGGCACGCATGAGTCCGGCCTGCGCGAAGGCCTGTTCCAGGCGGTCAAGAGCTTTATCGAAATGCACGCGCTGCAGCCCAAGGGCGTCAAGCTGATGAGCGAAGACGTGTTCGCGCGCGCTTCGTTCGTGCTCTCGGCCAAGGTGCTCGACCCGCAGTTCCAGGGCCAGATCAAGGAGCGCCTGAACAGCCGCGACGCGGTGCGGCTGGTCTCTACCTTCAGCCGCCCGGCGCTGGAGTTGTGGCTGAACCACCATGTCGAGTACGGCAAGAAGCTGGCCGAACTGGTGATCCGCCAGGCGCAGGCACGCACGCGCGCGGCGCAGAAGGTCGAAAAGAAAAAAGGCTCCGGCGTGGCCGTGCTGCCCGGCAAGCTGACCGACTGCGAATCCACCGACGTGACCCGCAACGAACTGTTCCTGGTCGAGGGCGATTCCGCCGGCGGCTCGGCCAAGATGGGCCGCGACAAGGAATTCCAGGCCATCCTGCCGCTGCGCGGCAAGGTGCTCAACACCTGGGAGACCGAGCGCGACCGCCTGTTCGCCAACAATGAGGTGCACGACATCGCCGTGGCGATCGGCGTGGACCCGCACGGCGCCAACGATGAGCCCGACCTGTCCAACCTGCGCTACGGCAAGATCAGCATCCTGTCGGACGCGGACGTGGACGGCGCGCATATCCAGGTGCTGCTGCTGACGCTGTTCTTCCGTCACTTCCCCAAGCTGATCGACGCCGGCAACGTCTATGTGGCGCGTCCGCCTCTGTTCCGCGTCGATGCCCCCGCGCGCGGCAAGAAGCCGGCGCAGAAACTGTATGCGCTGGATGAAGGCGAACTGGTGGCCATCCAGGACAAGCTGGTCAAGGACGGCGTCAAGGATGGCAGCTGGCAGATCTCGCGCTTCAAGGGCCTGGGCGAGATGAGCGCCGAGCAGCTCTGGGAAACCACCATGAACCCCGACACGCGCCGCTTGCTGCCCGTGACGCTGGGCGAATACGACCTGCCGCAGACCGTGGAGATGATGAACATGCTCATGGGCAAGGGCGAGGCCGCGCAGCGCCGCAGCTGGCTGGAAGAGAAGGGCAACGAGGTCGAGGCCGATATCTGACGCCGGAGCGCCGGCCCGCGATTGGGGGGATAATCCCCCGGTTCGCCAGACCAGCAGGAACGCACGATGACGACGAGATCCCCCGGCAAACCATGGCGCAAGGCGGCAGCCGCCGTGCTGGCGCTGGCCGGGCTCGCCTGTGCGCCGGCGGCGCACGCCGAGCTGTGGGGCTTTATCGACGCCGACGGCGTGGCGCACTTTGCCGACCAGAAGCTGGACGCGCGCTACAAGCTGTTCATGAGAGATGGTGGCAAGCTCGACAGCGCGCGGCTGGCGGCGCTCCAGCGGGGCAAGGCGCAGGCCGGCATGGGCGACGCGGACGGCATCGACCTCGAGCAGCACAAGCTCTACCGCTACGTTGTCAACCATCCCAACATCAAGACCGTCGAGCCGCTGATCCACCAGATCGCCGACAAGCAGGACGTCGATCCCGCGCTGGTCAAGGCGGTGATGGCGGTGGAGTCGGGCTTCAACCCGGGCGCCGTTTCGCCCAAGGGTGCGATCGGACTGATGCAGGTGATTCCCGACACCGGCGCGCGCTTTGGCGTCAGCGCCGACCAGCGGCGCACGGTCGAGCAGAAACTGGCCGACCCGCGCACCAACATCACCGCCGGCGTGCGCTACCTGCGCTGGCTGATGCAGCTGTTCCCGAACAACCTTGAGCTTGTGCTGGCGGCCTACAACGCGGGCGAGGGCGCGGTGCGGCGCTACAACAACCGGATTCCGCCGTACCCCGAGACGCAGCAGTATGTCAGCACCGTGCTGCAGTTTTACCGGTTCTACCAGCCCTCGCAGTCCGCTCGGGGCGCGCGGCCGATGCGCGCCAGTGCCGCTGCCGACGGACCGCGCGTGAAGATGGTGCTCGGCGGACGGCGCGACATGCCCTGACCGGCGTGACTGAACAACAAGCAACCCGGCGCGCCGGCATCAATGTGGCGCGCCGAATTCTTGCCTATCCATGGAACAACAAGACATCACGTTTCAACCTGAAGAGCCGGCCGATTCGCTGACGCTGGCCCGCTACGCCGAGCGCGCCTACCTCGATTACGCCGTCAGCGTGGTCAAGGGCCGCGCGCTGCCGGAAGTGGCCGATGGCCAGAAGCCGGTGCAGCGCCGCATCCTGTTCGCGATGCACGAGATGGGCCTGCGCGCCGATGCCAAGCCGGTCAAGTCCGCGCGCGTGGTCGGCGACGTGCTGGGCAAGTTCCACCCGCACGGCGACCAGTCCGCCTATGACGCGCTGGTGCGCCTGGCGCAGGACTTCTCGCTGCGCTATCCGCTGATCGACGGCCAGGGCAACTTCGGCTCGCGCGACGGCGACGGCGCGGCGGCGATGCGCTACACCGAAGCGCGCCTGACGCCGATCTCGCGGCTGCTGCTCGACGAGATCGACCAGGGCACGGTCGACTTCATCCCCAATTACGACGGCTCGATGCAGGAGCCGAAGCTGCTGCCGGCGCGGCTGCCGTTCGTGCTGCTTAACGGCGCCTCCGGCATCGCGGTGGGCATGGCCACCGAGATCCCGCCGCACAACCTGCGCGAGGTCGCCGCGGCCACCGTGGCGATGATCCGCAACCCGAGCATCTCGCTGGCCGAGCTGCTGGCGCTGATGCCGGGGCCCGACTATCCCGGCGGCGGCCAGATCATCTCGCCGGCGGCGGACATTGCCCAGATCTACGAGAACGGCCGCGGCAGCCTCAAGGTGCGCGCGCGCTGGACCATCGAGGAACTGGCGCGCGGCCAGTGGCAGATGGTGGTGAACGAACTGCCGCCGAATACTTCCGCGCAGAAGGTGCTGGAAGAGATCGAGGAAATCACCAATCCCAAGATCAAGGCCGGCAAGAAGGCGCTGACGCCGGACCAGCAGCAGCTCAAGGCGACCGTGCTGGCGGTGCTGGACGCGGTGCGCGATGAATCCGGCAAGGACGCGCCGGTGCGGCTGGTGTTCGAGCCCAAGAGCAAGAACATCGACCAGCAGGAGTTCATCCAGGCGTTGCTCGCGCATACCAGCCTGGAGTCGGGCGCGCCGATCAACCTGGTGATGATCGGCACCGATGGCCGCCCGCGCCAGAAGGGCCTGCGCGAGATCCTGGGCGAGTGGATCGCCTTCCGCTTCGACACGGTCACGCGCCGCACGCGCCATCGCCTGGGCAAGGTCGAGGACCGCATCCACATCCTCGAAGGCCGGATGCTGGTGCTGCTCAATATCGACGAGGTGATCCGCATCATCCGCGAGAGCGACGAGCCCAAGCCCGCGCTGATCGAAGCCTTCGAGCTGACCGACCGCCAGGCCGAGGACATCCTGGAAATCCGCCTGCGCCAGCTGGCGCGGCTGGAAGCGATCAAGATCGAGAAGGAACTGAAGGACCTGCGCGAAGAGCAGGCCGACCTGGACGTGCTGCTCAAGTCCGAGACCATGATGCGCCGTCGCATCATCAAGGAGATCGAGACCGATGCCAAGCAGTACAGCCCGGAAGACAAGGACCCGCGCCGCACGCTGATCCAGGAACAGCGCCGCGCCGCCGCCGAAGTGCGCGTGATCGACGAGCCGGTGACGGTGATCATGTCGCAGAAGGGCTGGGTGCGCACGCGCCAGGGCCATGGCCACGATCCGCAGCAGTTCACCTTCAAGGCGGGCGATGCGCTCTACAACACCTTTGACTGCCGCACCGTCGACGTGCTGCTGGTGTTCGGCACCAATGGCCGGGTCTATTCCGTGCCGGTCTCCAGCCTGCCGGGCGGGCGCGGCGACGGGGTGCCCATCACCACGCTGATCGAGCTGCAGTCCGGCAGCCAGGTGGCGCACACCTTTGCCGGCAACGCCAGCCAGCGCATGCTGATCGCCACCGCCGGCGGCAACGGCTTCCTGACCACGGTGGGCGACATGACCGGCCGGCAGAAGGGCGGCAAGTCGTTCCTGACGCTGGACGACGGCGATGCCCCGCTGCCACCCGCGCCGATCGGCGACGAGGCCACGCATGCGGCCTGCCTGTCCGGCAATGGACGCCTGCTGCTGGTGGCGCTGGACGAGGTCAAGGTGCTGTCGGCCGGTGGCCGCGGCGTGATCCTGATGGAGCTGGAGCCCAAGGAGAAGCTGCTGCAGGCGGTTGCCGTGGGCGCGCCAGGGCTGATGCTGTCGGGCGCGGGCCGCGGCGGCAAGCCGTCGTCGCAGAAGCTGGCCGGGCAGTCGCTGCTGCCGTATGTCGGCAAGCGCGCGCGCAAGGGCAAGCAGATCGAAGCGAAGCTGAAGGAGGCGCGCATCGATCCGGTGCGGGTGGAGCCTGCCGGCGGCAATTGAATGGCCTGCTGGTTTGCTCCCCTCTCCCGCTTGCGGGAGAGGGGCAGGGGGTGAGGGCAGGCGGTGGCATACCGCAGGCTTGACTTCGAAGACGCTCCCGCCCTCACCCCAACCCTCTCCCGCATGCGGGAGAGGGAGCCCCCAATCTGGCGGGCAACATCTCAATCCACCCCCACAAATCCCCCCGTCTGATGCGCCCACAGCCGCGCATACAGCCCCCCATGCGCGAGCAGCTCCGCATGCGTGCCGCTCTCCACGATATGCCCGTTGTCCAGCACCACCAGCCGGTCCATGCGCGCGATCGTCGACAGCCGGTGCGCGATGGCGATTACCGTCTTGCCTTGCATCAGCGTTTCCAAGCTGTCCTGGATCGCCGCTTCCACTTCCGAATCCAGCGCCGAAGTCGCTTCGTCCAGGATCAGGATCGGCGCGTTCTTCAGCAGCACCCGCGCGATCGCGATGCGCTGGCGCTGTCCGCCTGACAGCTTCACGCCGCGCTCGCCCACCTGCGCTTCCAGTCCGGTATTGCCGTGGGCATCGACCAGGTTGGGAATGAACTCGTCCGCGCGGGCGCGGTGCAGCGCTTCGGCCAGCTCGGCCTCGGTGCTGGAGGGTTTGCCATACAGCAGGTTCTCGCGGATGGAGCGGTGCAGCAGCGAGGTGTCCTGCGTCACCATGCCGATCTGCGCGCGCAGGCTTTCCTGCGTGACATCGGCGATGTCCTGCGCGTCGATCAGGATGCGGCCGCTTTCCACGTCATAGAGCCGCAGCAGCAGGTTGACCAGCGTCGACTTGCCGGCGCCGGAGGGGCCGACCAGCCCGATCTTCTCGCCCGGCCGCACGGCCAGGTTGACGCCTTCGATCACACCCGAGCCCTTGCCGTAGTGGAACCCCACCTGCTCGAAGCGGACTTCGCCCTGCGTGACGCGCAGCGGCTGCGCGTTGGCGCGGTCGGTGACCTTGCGCGGCACGGCGATGGTCTTCATGCCGTCCTGCACCTGCCCGACGTTCTCGAAGATACCGTTGACCACCCACATGATCCAGCCGGACATATTGTTGATGCGGATCACCAGCCCGGTGGTCAGTGCGATCGCGCCGGTGGTGACATGGCCGGAACTCCACAGCCACACCGCCAGCCCGGTGGTGCCGGCGATCAGCGCGCCGTTCATCGCGGTGATGGTGACGTCCATGCCGCTGACCATGCGGCCGGCCAGCCGCGTCTTCTCGGTCTGCTCGGCCATGGCGTCGCGCGCGTAGTCTTCTTCCTGCCGGGTATGGGCGAACAGCTTGAGCGTGGTGATGTTGGTGTAGCCGTCGACGATGCGCCCCATCAGCCGCGAGCGCGATTCGGTGGCGACCACCGAGCGCTCCTTCACGCGCGGCACGAAGTACAGCAGCGCGACCACGTAGCAGGCGATCCACAGCAGCAGCGGGATCATCAGCCGCCAGTCGGCCTGCGCGAACAGCACCAGCGAACTGACCGCATAGATCACCACGTGCCACAGCGCGTCGACCGCCTGCACGGCGGAGTCGCGCAGCGAGAAGCCGGTCTGCATGATGCGCTGGGCGATGCGCCCGGCAAAGTCGTTCTGGAAGAACGACAGGCTCTGCTTGAGCACGTAGCGGTGGTTCTGCCAGCGGATCAGGTTGGACAGGCTGGGGTTGATGACCTGGTGTACCAGCACGTCGTGCAGGCCGAAGAAGATGGGCCGCAGCAGCACCGCCACCACCAGCATCCACACCAGCTCGTTGCGATGCCGGGCGAAGAATTCCGCGCCGGGCGTGGTCTGCGCCATGTCGACCAGCCGGCCGAGAAAGCTGAACAGCGCCACTTCGATCAGCGCGCCGACCAGGCCCACCACCAACAGCAGCGCGAACACGCCCCACACTTCGCGCAGGTACCAGGTGTAGAAGCGCAAGACCTGGCCTGGCGGCTCGCGGTCGGGCATGTGGCGGAAGGGGTCGATCAGTCTTTCCAGGCGACGCAACATGGCAGGGTTCCCCGTTGTGTGCCACGGCACGCCCAATCGTCCTTGTGGGACCCCGGCGGGGCGCTTGCGGCGGATCAGACGCAACATGATACGCGCGTTGCCCAATTGAAAAGCCCCGCCAGGGGCGGGGCCTTGTCTGAAGCGCCATGCCGAAACTGCCGCGGCGGCAGGGCCATCAGGGATGGTGGATCACCATGTACGTGAACGGCGGCACGTAGGCCTGCAGCGTCACGAACAGGCCCACCAGGATCGCCAGCACGATCGAGTGGAAGAACACGTAGCGCAGGATGTCGCCCTCGTGGCCGTACCACTTGGTTGCGGTCGAAGCCACCACGATGGACTGCGCGTCGATCATCTTGCCCATCACGCCGCCCGAGCTGTTGGCCGACGCCATCAGCACCGGCGACAGGCCCAGCTGCTCGGCGGTGGTCTTCTGCAGGCCGCCGAACAGCACGTTCGAGGCCGTGTCCGAGCCGGTCAGCGCCACGCCCAGCCAGCCCAGCATGGTGCCGAACAGCGGGTAGAACACGCCGGTGTGGGCGAAGGCCAGGCCCAGCGTGGCATCGAGGCCCGAGTAGCGGGTCAGGTAGCCGACGCCGAACATCGCGCAGATGGTCAGCAGCGAGTAGCGCACCAGCTTGATGGTTTCCCAGTACTCCTTGAACAGGCGCGGCACCGAGTAGCCCATCAGCAGGCCGCCGGCGATGGCCGAGACAAAAATGCCGGTACCGGCCATCGACAGCACGTTGAAGTTGAAGACGGCGCCTTCGATGACTTCCTTCGGCACCACCGGGGGCACCTTCACGACAGCCTTGTCGAGGCCCGGAACCGCGAATTTCCAGGCCCACAGGCCATCCATCAGCTTCTTGAACTCGGGAATGCCCCAGACAAAGACGAACACCGTCAGGATCACCCACGGCATCCAGGCCTTGGCCACCGAGATGCCGGCCGAGGCGGCGCTGGCGCGGGCCTCGGCCTCGAGCGCTTCGGGGTGGTCGACCTTGGAGTCGTCGTGACGGCCGAGGATCTTGGTCGAGGTCCAGATTTCCTTCGGGTGCCAGGCCTTCAGGAACAGCGTCAGCGAGCCCATCGACACCAGCGCCGCGATCACGTCCACCAGCCATGGGCCGTGGAAGTTCGACACCAGGTACTGCGGGATGGCAAAGCTCACGCCCGCCACCAGGATCGCCGGCCAGATCGCCAGCATGCCGCGGAAGCCGGCAAAGGCCCAGATCAGCCAGAACGGCACGATCAACGAGAAGAACGGCAGCTGGCGCCCGATCATCGCCGACAGGTCGAGCAGATCCAGCCCGGTTACCGAGGCCAGGCCGATGATCGGCGCGCCCAGCGCGCCGTACGCCACCGGCGCGGTATTGGCGATCAGCGCCAGCCCCGAGGCGGCCAGCGGCGAGAAGCCGAGCCCGATCAGGATGGCGCCGGTCACGGCCACCGGCGTGCCGAAGCCGGCCGCGCCCTCGAAGAACGCGCCGAAGCTGAACGCCACCAGCAGCAACTGCAGGCGGCGGTCCTCGGTGATGCCGGAGATCGAGTTCTGCAGCACCTTGAACGACCCGTTCAGCGTGGTGAGCCGGTGCAGGAAGATGATGTTCAGCACGATCCAGCCGATCGGGAACAGCCCGGAGACGATGCCGAGCCCCGCCGCCTTGCCGGCCATCGCCGCCGGCATGCCGAATACCGTGGACGCGACCACGATGCCGATCACCAGCGCCAGGCCGGCGGCCAGGTGTGCCTGCATATGAAAGAAGGCCAGTGCTGCCAGCAGCACGGCGACGGGAATGCCCGCGGCAATGGTCGACAGCGCCATATTGCCTAGCGGGTCATAGACTTGACTCCACACGATCGAAATCCTCCTCAGGTTGGCTCGGGGGCCCGGACGATCTGCGAGCCCTGGGCGCCCCGCTTGCGCTTTGCACCGGCGCGCGGCGTCCGCCGCGCGCGGGAAAGAACCAGCGATTGTAGGAACGGGTTCCGTGTTCGCTGCCGTACATTGCGTCATGCCAGGCGTGAGCCACATTCAGGGATCAGGGTTTGCCTGGGGGCACTGCGGCACACGTGGGACGTACCCGGCACACCGGCCAGAGTACTCTAAACGGCGCGTGTTGCAAAAGTCTGCCTGCCTGCGCGCGGCCCGGATGACTGGCCCGGCAGCCATGGCGGGGACTGGCGCGAGCGCGGCCGGGCAGCGCATACTGTCGTTCGCCATCAAGCGGGCGCCGCCCGCATCCCCATACCGAACGAGGCTGCCCAATGACTGAATTCCTGCCCGCGTGGCCGCTGCTGACAGCCTTCGTGCTGGCCAGCCTGGCGCTGGCCATCACCCCCGGCCCGGCCGTCGTCTATATCGTGACGCGCACGCTGGCGCAAGGCCGGCAGGCGGGGCTGGCCTCGATCGGCGCGGTGGCGTTGGGCAACCTGGGCAACGCGATCGGTGCGTCGCTGGGGCTGGCGGTGCTGTTCTCGGTCTCGGCGCTGGCGTTCTCGGTGGTCAAGTACGCGGGTGCGGCCTACCTGATCTGGCTGGGCATCCGCGCGCTGCGTGGCGGCGGTGCGGCGGCGGACAGCGGTACGCCCGAAGTGGCGCAGCGCAGCTTGCGCCAGGTGATGCGCGACGGCTTTGTCGTGGCGCTGCTCAACCCCAAGACCGCGATCTTCTTCGCCGCCTTCCTGCCGCAGTTCATGAACCCGGCCGGCTCGGCGCTGGCGCAGAGCCTGGCGCTGGGGGTGGCCTTCGTGCTGATCGCGGCTACGACGGATGCCTGCTACGTGCTGGCGGCGGCCGCGGTGATGCCGGCGCTGCGCCGCGCCGGACGGGCGCGCGCGTTCGGCCGCTACCTGACGGGTGCGGCGTTTATCGGGCTGGGGATCTTCACGGCGACTTCGGGCTCGCGCGCCGCGAAGTAGGTAGAAGCAAAGGAAGGAAAAAACCGCCGCCGCTCAACGCAGCGGCAGTTCCAGGATGCCGCCGGCGGCGGGGCGGGCGCGCATCGCCGCCAGCCACCGCTCGAGGTTCGGCCGCGGCTGGTGCCGGACCGGCAGTCCCAGCCAGCGGTGCGCGGCGCAGGCCAGCGAAATGTCAGCCATGGTGAAGCGGTCGCCGCCGATGAACTCGCGGCCCGCCAGCGCCTTGTCCAGCAATTCGGCCAGCGGCTCGGTGCGCGCGCATGAGGCCTGGATGGCGGCTTCGTCGCGCTCGCCGGCGGGCTTGCGCACCAGGTTCAGGAACGCCGTTACCATCGCGGGACTGAAGGCCGTGGTCTGCCAGTCCATCCAGCGGTCTGCCGACGCGCGCGCCTTCACGTCTTCGGGCCACAGCGTGCCCTCGCCGTAGCGCGCGCACAGGTAGCGCACGATCGCGTTCGATTCCCACAGCACGAAGGGCTCGCCGCCCACGTCCGTGCCGCGGAAATCCTCGATGACCGGGATCTGGCGGTTCGGGTTCAGGCGGACGTAGGCCTCGGTGTCGAGGTCGCCCTTATTCACGCCGATATCGACGCGCTCATGGTCCAGGTGCAGCTCGCGCGCGCACCAGACCACCTTCTGCACGTTGATGGAGGAGAGTCGGCCCCAGATACGCAGCATGTCGGCTCCTGGAATGCGCGCGCCCGTGCGGCGTCAGGCTGCGCGCGGTTGCTTGGCGGCAGCGGCGGCGATGGACTCGCGGAACAGCTCGCCCAGGATCGCCACGCCCTGCTCGATGCGCTCGGGCGGCACCGTGACGAACGCCAGGCGCAGCGCATTGCGCTTCGGGTTGCTGGCGTAGAACGGCGCGCCCGGCACATAGGCCACGTTGCGCTTCACCGCCTCTTCCAGGATAGCCATGCTGTCCAGGCCCTCGGGCAGCTCCATCCAGATGAACATGCCGCCTTCGGGCGTGTTCCAGGTCACGCCTTCCGGCATGTGGCGCTTGAGCGCATCCAGCATGGTCTGGCACTGCTTGCTGTAGAGCTCGCGGATGGTCGGGATATGGCGGTCGAGCAGGCCGTCGCGCACGGTCTCGTAGGCCACGCGCTGCGTGAAGGTCGGCGTGTGCAGGTCCGATGCCTGCTTCGCCTGGCACAGCTTGAAGTGCAGCTCGGGCGGGGCGATCACGTAGCCCAGGCGCATGCCGGGGGCCAGGATCTTGGAGAACGAGCCCATGTAGATCACGCCATCCGGGTTCATCGACAGCAGCGTCGGCAGCTGGTCGCCGGTGTAGCTGAGCGCGCCGTACGGATCGTCTTCCACCACCAGCACGCCCAGCTCCTGCGCGCGCGCCACCAGCGCCTGGCGGCGCTCCAGCGGCAGGCGGCGGCCGGTCGGGTTCTGGAAGTTGGGCAGGGCGTACAGGAAGCGCGCGCCCGCGGTCAGCTCCGGCGTCAGCGCCTCGGGCACCAGGCCCTTGTCGTCGGTCGGGATCGAGACGAATTCAGGTTCGAACAGCGAGAACGCCTGCAGCGCGCCGAGGTAGCTGGGGGTTTCCACCATCACCTTGCTGCCCGGGTCGATCATCACCTTGGCGATCAGGTCCAGCGCCTGCTGCGAGCCGGTTACGATCAGCACGCGCTCGACGCCCACGCCATGGCGCCTGGCGACGAATTCACGCAGCGGCAGGTAGCCTTCGGTCGCGGCGTATTGCAGTGCCGCCTGCGGGTTGTCGGCGAATACGCGGGCCGTCGCTGCCTCCATGGCCGCTACCGGGAACGATGCCGGCGAGGGCAGGCCGCCGGCGAACGAAATGACTTCCGGACGCTCGGTGACCTTGAGGATTTCGCGGATGGCCGAGCTGGTCAGTTGCTGTGCCCGGCGGGAGATGGCCCATTTCATGATGTATCTCTTGTGGTCTGGGGAGGGTGTTTCTGTGAGGCTAGGCAGGCCGGTCGCGGTCGCCCGGGGGCCGGCCGGCGGAAATTACTGCACCTCGACGATCATTTCGATCTCGACGCAGGCGCCCAGCGGGATCTGGGCCACGCCAAAGGCGCTGCGCGCGTGCTTGCCCTTGTCGCCGAAGACTTCGGCCAGGAACTCCGAAGCACCATTGGTGACCAGGTGCTGCTCGGTGAACTCCGGGGTGGAGTTGACCAGGCTCATCACCTTGACGATGCGGGTGACGCGGTTCAGGTCGCCCACGTGCGCGTGCAGCGTGGCCAGCAGGTCGATGGCGATGGCGCGCGCGGCGGCCTTGCCGGACTCGGTATCGATGTCCTGGCCCAGCTTGCCGGTCCATACCTTGCCGTCCTTGCGGGCGATATGGCCCGACAGGAATACGGTGTTGCCGGTCTGCGCGGCCATCACGTAGGCGGCGGCAGGGGCGTTGGCGGTCGGCAGTTCGACGCCGAGGCGGGCAAGGGTGTCGTAGACGGACATGCGTTGGACTCCTGGTCAGTGAATGCGTCCTGGAAGGACAGGGGACGTTTCCGGGGCGGGGGCGGGTGCGCCCTGGCGCACGGCGGCGCGGCGGCCAACGGCCACGACGGCGATCACCGCTACCGCGAAGGCGATGGTGGGGGCGTCAAGCGGCTCGGACAGGATCAGCGCACCGCCCGCCAGCGTCAGGAACGGCTGCAGCAATTGTATCTGCCCGACGCGGGCCACGCCGCCTTTTGCGAGGCCGGCGTACCAGAAAAGGAAGCCGACAAACATCGAGAACACCGAAACGTAGGCCATGCCGCCCCAGGCACGCGGCGACGCCGCGGCGATCGCCGGCAGGTCGCGCAGCACCAGCCAGGCCGTCACCGGCACCAGCACCGGCAGCGACGCCACCAGCGCCCAGCTGATCGTCTCCAGTCCGCCCAGTTCGCGCGACAGCTTGCCGCCCTCGGCATAGCCCAGTGCGCCCATCACCACCGCGGCAAACAGGTACCAGTCGGCGTGCTGCAGGCCGCCGGCGCCTTGCCAGACGGCAAAGCCGACCACCAGCGCGCTGCCGGCCACGGCCGACAGCCAGAACCCCGCCGACGGCCGCTCGCCCCCGAACCAGGCCGCGAACACGGCCGTGGCCAGCGGCAGCAGACCGACCACGATGGCGCCGTGGCTGGCCGGCACCTCGCGCATCGCCAGCGACGAAAACACCGGGAAGCCGACCACCACGCCCAGCGCCGTGACCGCCAGCCGCGGCCACTGGCCGCCGCGCGGGCGGCGTGCCGCGGCCAGCGCGCCGCGCATGGCCAGCAGCGCCAGCGCCAGCAGCGCGGCCAGGACGGCGCGCGCCAGCGCGACGAAGATCGGGTCCAGTTCGGCCACCGCCATGCGCGTGAACGGCAGCGTCTGGCTGAAGATGGCCACGCCGATGAAGCCGAGCAGCATGCCGCTTGAATGGGGCGCGGAATGGGGCGCGGCAGGTACGGAAGCGGGCGAGGAGGTAGGCGAGGAAGCGGGCATGGTTGGCCTCTGTGTTCTTGTCGTTCGATTCAAGGCACGCCGGGCCGGGCGCCGACGGCGATCCACAGCGCGGTCAGCGCCAGTGCCGCGCCCATGGCACGGTTGAACCAGCGCACGCGCCCGCCCTCGCGCAGCCATTGCCGCAGCGCCGCGCCCAGCACGCCGTATACGCCGTTGCTGACGAAGCCCAGCAGTGCGAATACGGTGCACACCAGCAGCATGCGCGGCAGCGGCGCGGGGGCGCCTGCCGTGTAGGACGCCGCCACCGCCAGCGCCAGCATCCACGCCTTGATGTTGGCATACTGCAGCGCCGCCGATTGCCACACGTTCAGCGGACGCAGCACCTGTTTCTCGGCGAGGGCCGTGCTGCGCGCGATCTTCCACGCCAGCCACAGCAGGTAGGCCACGCCGGCCAGGTGCACCACCGATGCCAGCGCCGGCTGGCCGAGGATCAGCGCGCCCACGCCCACCGCGCACAGTGCCAGGATGCTGGCAAAGCCGAACGCCACGCCGACGCAATGCGGCAGCGTCGCGCGCAGGCCGAAATTGGCGCCGGTCACCGCGGCAATGGTGGTGTTGGGCCCGGGCGTGAACAGGCCGACCGTCAGCAGCGTCAGCAGGGCCAGGAACTGCGCCGCCGTCAGGCCGGTGAGCAGGCCGGAGGTCACGGCGGTCATGCGAACGCCGCCACCACCGCGCGGCGGTTGGTGCGGCTCTTCTTCTCGTGGTCGAAACGCTTGCGGGTCGCGGGCACGGTGTCTCCTTGGGGATTCTTGTTGTCTTGTTGGTATGCCTAGCGCAAGGTGCGGATGCCTTGCGGCGTTTCGATCTCGGCGGACAGTTCCGGCGGCCCGTCGCTCTGTTCGATCGCGATCAGGTGGTCCGCGCCCAGCCAGGCGAGGCCCTGCCGCAGCAGTTCGGCGCGCGGATGGCGGCCGGACAGCTTGCGCAGCGCCAGGTCCTGCCGTGGCAGGCTAGTGCCAGGATAGGCGGCCACGTCCCACTGGATCAGGCTGGGGAACAAGCCGTCACCGGCCGCATCGGCTTCGCCTTGCCAGCCGGGCAGGGCGCCGTCCTCGGGCACCGTGATGCGCCAGCGCAGGTCGCCGCGCGTCATCGGGATCACCGGCGCGATCCGGGCCGGGTATTGTGACTGCCACAGCGTCAGGTCGGTGGGGCGCTCGACGCGGGCGGCCCAGTGCAGCAGGAACGGACCGTTCTCCAGCCGTTGCCGCACCGCTTCGGTGTCCAGCCCGAACCAGCGTGGCCGTGCGGGGGCGGCGGCCGCAGGATCGATCGCAATCACTTCCAGATAGATGCCGCCGAACATGCCGAGGACGCGATTGTGCGTGCCCATGGCGGCATGCTCACCGCCACCGCCGGGCGCAATCCCAAGCAGGTCGGCGACATGGGCGGTGCCTGCGTCCAGGTCCGGCGCGGCGATGACGAGGTGATCGAGGGCGAGCTTCATCGTGGCTTGATGGTAGACAAGGTTGTCGGTACAGTACCGGTACAGTTCTGCGGATCGTCTTCAGTACAGTTGCAGGAGCAGCACATGGATGCCAACACCCGGGACGCGGATGCCACTGCCGCGAGCTCCCAGCAGCATAGCGGAAGCGGTGCGCGCGGCACCTCCGCCCCGTCGGGCGGACGCCCGCTGCGCCTGGTGCTGCCGCCGACCGAGCGCCTGCCCGACCCGATCCCGTCGGCGCAGATGACACTGGTCGAGCAACTGACCGAATGGGCCCGCATGCGCATCGACGAACGCGTGTTCCGCGCCGGCATGCGCATGCCGTCTATCCGCCAGCTGGCGCAGGAAAAAGGCATCTCGCGCTTTACGGTGGTCGAGGCCTATGAGCGGCTGGTGGCGCTTGGCTACCTGGAATCCCGCCGCGGCTCGGGCTTCTACGTGCGCGAGCGTACGCCGGCCGCCCCGGCGGCGCCGGTGTCGTCCAACGCGGCCGAGGCGCGCAATATCGACGTCACCTGGCTGCTGCGCAGCATGTTCCATACCGCCGAGGCGCACAAGGCGCCGGGGCTCGGCTTCCTGCCCAACGAATGGCTCGATGGCGAACTGATCGCCAGCGCGCTGCGCGGGCTGGGACGCCAGCCGGGCAACCATTTCCTGGCCAGCGGCACGCCGCAGGGCTTCCTGCCGCTGCGCCAGCAGCTGCGCACCCGGCTGGAGGAGCTCGAGATCCGCGCCGGCGCCGAGCAGATCGTGCTGACCTCCGGCATTACCCAGGCGCTCGATCTGATCGCCCGGCTCTATCTGCAGCCCGGCGACGCCGTGTTGGTCGGCGACCCGGCGTGGTTCGTGATGTTCGCCCGCTTTGCTGCGCAGGGCGCGCAGGTGATCGGCGTTCCTTACACCGCCGAGGGCCCGGACCTGGAGGCGCTGGAGCGCATCGTGCAGGCACGGCGGCCGAAGCTGTTCGTGATCAACTCGGTGCTGCACAACCCGACCGGCACCTCCCTGTCCGCCGCCAAGGCGTTCCAGCTGCTGAAGCTGGCCGAGCAGTATGACTTCCTGATCGTCGAGGACGATATCTACTGCGACCTGTGTCCGCCCGGCCACGCCGCCACGCGGCTGGCCAGCCTGGACCAGTTGCGCCGGGTGATCTACCTGGGCAGCTTTTCCAAGACGCTGGCGGCCAACCTGCGCGTGGGCTTTATTGCCGCGCCGCCGGAAATGGCGTCGGCGCTGACCGACAGCAAGCTGCTGGCGGGCCTGGCCTCGCCCGAGATCAACGAGCGGGTGCTGTACAAGGTGCTGACCGAGGGACACTACCGCAAGCATGTCGAGCGCGTGCGCACCCGGCTGGACCGCGCCCGCGACGAGACCCGGCGCGAGCTGGAGCGGCTGGGCCTGCGCCTGTTCCCGGGCCAGCATGCCGGCATGTACCTGTGGACCGATACCGGCCGCGATACCAACGCGATCGCCACCGCCGGGCACGAAGAGGGCTACCTGTTTGCCCCGGGCAGCCTGTTCTCGCCGTCGCAGATGCCGTCGGGATGGATGCGCTTCAACGTCGCCAGCAGTGGCGACCCGGACATGCTGCGCTTCCTCGCGCGACAGCTGGAACGGCTCTGAGCCCTCGTTGCTGTGCACGCGTTACATTCCCCGGGCCTTGAAAAATGGCCCGGGCGGCCCTATTTCTGGCGGCACCGGCCCCCGACGGCCACCCGACCATCCCAGATTCGCCTGTTTTCGAGATTCAAGAGGAGAACCATGACCGCACCGCACGAGACGATGAGCTTCCAGGCGGAAGTGAAGCAACTGCTGCACCTGATGATCCACTCGCTGTACAGCAACAAGGAAATCTTCCTGCGCGAGCTGGTCTCGAATGCTTCGGACGCTACTGACAAGCTGCGCTTCGAGGCGATCGCGAACCCGTCCCTGCTGGAGAACGACGCCGACCTGGCCATCCGCATCGAGGCCGATGCCCAGGCACGTACGCTGAAGATCACCGACAACGGCATCGGCATGAGCCGCGACGAGGTGATCCGCAACCTCGGCACCATCGCCCGTTCGGGCACCAGGGAATTCTTCCAGCAGCTGTCCGGCGACCAGCAGAAGGACGCCGCGCTGATCGGCCAGTTCGGCGTGGGCTTCTACTCCGCCTTTATCGTCGCCGACAAGGTCACGGTGGAAACCCGCCGCGCCGGCGTGGGCGCCGAGGAAGCCGTGCGCTGGGAAAGCACCGGCGACGGCGAGTTCAGCGTCGACGCGATCTCGCGCGCCGAGCGCGGCACCACCATCACGCTGCACCTGCGCGAGGGCGAGGACGATTTCCTCTCGGCCTGGCGCCTGAAGAGCATCATCCAGAAATACTCGGACCACATCTCGCTGCCGATCCGCATGCCCAAGGAAGTGTGGGACGCCGAGGCCAGCAGCTACAAGCGCACCGACGAGTGGGAAAGCGTCAACCAGGCCAGCGCGCTGTGGACCCGCAACAAGTCCGACATCACCGACGAGCAGTACACCGCGTTCTTCCAGCACATCGCGCATGACAACGAGACGCCGCTGGCCTGGACCCACAACCGCGTGGAAGGCCGCAGCGAATACACCCAGCTGCTGTACATCCCGGCACGCGCGCCCTTCGACCTGTGGGACCGCAACCACAAGGCCGGCCTGAAGCTGTACGTCAAGCGCGTCTTCATCATGGACGACGCCGAGCAGCTGCTGCCGGGCTACCTGCGCTGGGTCAAGGGCGTGGTCGATTCCTCCGACCTCCCGCTGAACGTGTCGCGAGAACTGCTCCAGGAAAGCCGCGACGTCAAGGCGATCCGCGAGGGTTGCACCAAGCGCGTGCTGTCGATGCTCGAATCGCTGGCGGACAGTGAAGACGAAGCCGAACGTGCCAAGTACGACACCTTCTGGCAGCAGTTCGGCCAGGCGCTGAAGGAAGGCGCCGGCGAGGACCAGGCCAACCAGGAGCGCGTGGCCAAGCTGCTGCGCTTTGCCTCGACGCACAACGCAACCGCCGAGCAGAACGTGTCGCTGGCCGCCTATGTCGGCCGCATGAAGGAAGGCCAGGACAAGATCTACTACGTCACGGCCGATACCTGGTCCGCAGGCAAGAACAGCCCGCACCTGGAAGTGTTCCGCAAGAAGGGCATTGAAGTGCTGCTGCTGACCGACCGCGTCGACGAGTGGATGCTGTCGTTCCTGCGCGAGTTCGACGGCAAGGAACTGGTGTCGGTGGCGCGCGGCGATCTCGACCTGGGCAAGCTGGCGGATGAAGCCGAGAAGGCCGAGCAGGAGAAGGCCGAGGCCGACTGGAAGGACGTGGTCGAGCGCGCCAAGACCGTGCTGGCCGGCAAGGCCAAGGACGTTCGGGTGACGCTGCGCCTGACCGAGTCGGCATCGTGCCTGGTGTCGGACGAGGGCGACATGAGCGGCTACCTGCAGCGCCTGCTGAAGCAGGCCGGCCAGAAGGCGCCCGACGCCCAGCCGATCCTGGAGCTGAACCCAGAGCACGCGCTGGTGAAGAAGCTGCGCGACCTGCCGGAAGGGGATGCGTTCAGCGACCGCCTGCAGGTGCTGTTCGACCAGGCGCTGCTGGCCGAGGGCGGCATGCTGGAGGATCCGGCGGCCTACGTGCAGCGCGTGAACAAGCTGCTGGCCTGACGGTACGCGATCGGTTTGCTCCCCTCTCCCGCGCGCGGGAGAGGGGCCGGGGGAGGGGCCCGGGGGAGAGGGCAGGCGCATGGCAAGCACCGTGGCGTTTCACTTCGTGGAGACTCCGGCCCTCTCCTCCGCCCCTCTCCCATAAATGGGAGAGGGGAGACAACACGCGCGGCTGTTCGCATTGCCTGTCGTGGTCGACCAGCAGCCCGAGCCCTTTGCCATGCCCGACACCGTCCCCCCTCAAACCGATCTCCACCAGGGCCTGCCGCCCGTCATCGACACCCACACCCGCGTGCTGGTGCTGGGCAGCTTCCCCGGCGCGGCCTCGCTGGCCGCGCGCCAGTACTACGCTCATCCCCGCAACCAGTTTTGGCCGCTGATGGCCGCGCTCACCGGCGAACCGATGCCGGCGCTGCCGTATGCCGAACGGCTGGTGCGGCTGCTGGCGCATCGCATCGGCGTCTGGGACGTGCTTGGCGCGTGCATGCGCGAAGGCAGCCTGGACAGCAATATCCGCTATCCGCAGGCCAATGATTTCACGCGGCTGCGCCAGCTGGCACCCACGCTCGAGCGCGTCGGCTTCAACGGGGGCACATCCGGCCGTTTCGCGCCGCAGTTTGCCGCGCAGGGCTATCAGACGGTGGTGCTCCCTTCGTCCAGTCCCGCGCACGCCGCGCGCAATTTCGAGCAGAAGCTCGCGCTGTGGCGCGCCCTGGTGGCATAGTCGGGCTCGCCCTGATTTTTTGGTACACCGCACGTGTGATGCATCCCGTATTGCCGTGGGCCATGGCGACCCTATACTGCAATCGAGTGACGAATCATTCGAAACCGGGGGTATCGGTCGCTCCTTGTGGTGCGCCTTGCGGCTCACACTTTCGGCCGCGAGGCGATGATGCATCGAAAGTGAGCGTAATTGGCGAGCAAGGAGGCAATCATGTTCAAGCATCTCCTGCTGGCGGTCGATGGCTCCGACCTGTCTGAATCCGCATTCCGCAAGGCGATCGTGCTGGCGCGGGAAACAGGGGCGCAGATCACCGCGGTGCGCGTCTGTCCGAACTACCATGTGCTGACCTACAACGTCGAAATGCTGGAGGACACCCGCGAGACCTACGTGAAGCAGGCGTGGGAAGATGCCACCCGCTACCTGCGCGGCCTGGCCGATGAGGCCGGCGCCGCAGGCGTGAAGTGCGATACCACGTACGCTGTCAATGACCATCCCTACGAAGCCATCATCAAGGCCGCCGAGGAAAAGGACTGCGACCTGATCGTGATGGCCTCGCACGGGCGGCGCGGGGTCCAGGGGCTGCTGATCGGCAGCGAGACCCTGAAGGTGCTGACGCACAGCAAGATCCCGGTGCTGGTCTACCGGTAGGCTTGCGGCCTTGCCGTCAGCCGCCGGCTTGCGGGCTGGCGGGGGGCCATATTTTTGCCGGCAGTGGACGCTTCTGGCATGCTGACGACCTGTTCCAATGCCCGGCCACCGTGCCCGCATGCCGCCATGCCACTTTCCGACTGGACCCATGAAGCCATCCGCAAGATCGAGGCGGATTTCAACCGCTGCGCGGACACCCACCTGATCCCGCTGGATTTGCCGGGCTACCCGGACATTCGTGTCTACTTCAAGGACGAATCCAGCCACCCGACCGGCAGCCTGAAGCACCGGCTGGCGCGCTCGCTGTTCCTGTATGCGCTGTGCAATGGCTGGCTGCATGAAGGCAGCACCGTGGTGGAGGCTTCCAGCGGGTCGACCGCGATTTCCGAAGCGTATTTCGCCAGGCTGCTGGGGCTGCCGTTCGTGGCGGTGATCCCGGCCGGCACGTCGCGCGCCAAGGTCGAGGCGATCGAGTTCTATGGCGGGCGCTGCCAGCTTGTCGACAGCCCGTCGGAAATCTATGCCGCGTCGCACCACATCGCGCAGGAAACCGGCGGCCATTTCATGGACCAGTTCACCTACGCCGAGCGCGCCACCGACTGGCGCGCCAACAACAATATCGCCGAGTCCATCTTCAAGCAGATGGCGGAGGAGGAGCACCCGGTACCGGCCTGGCTGGTGTCCAGCGGCGGCACCGGCGGCACCATCGCAACGCTCGGCCGCTACGTTGCCTATCGCCGCCACAAGACGCGCGTGCTGTGCGCGGATCCGGAAAACTCGGTGTTCTTCGACTATTTCCGCAGCTGCCTGGCCGGCAAGCCGGAGCCGGACCTGTCGCTGCCAACCGGCTCGCGCATCGAGGGCATCGGCCGGCCGCGCGTGGAACGCTCGTTCATCCACAGCTGCATCGACGCCATGCTGAAGGTGCCCGATGCGCTGTCGTTCGCCGCCATGCGCTACCTGGCCAGGCGCTTCGGCCGCCGCGTCGGCGGCTCGACCGGCACCAACTTCGTCGGCGTGCTGTACCTGGCGCAGCAGATGCGGGCGGCAGGGCAGGCCGGTGCCATCGTCGCGCTGCTGTGCGACAGCGGCGATCGCTATGGCAATACCTATTACGACGAAGACTGGTATGCCGAGCAGCACATCGCCATCGACGCGGCCGATGCGCTGGTGGCGCGCGCGGTGAAGGGTGAAGCGGTGCTTACGCCGCAGGCGGTGGCGGGGCTGCAGCCGGCCGGCGCCGGCATCCCGGGCTGAATGCAGGGGAATCGCGCCGCCGCCTTTCTGTCAAAATGCCGGCGGCAAGCGCTGCGGCGCCGACCCTTGCTCCACTGATGACCCCATCCCCATAGGGTGACTTGTCCATGCGAATCTTCGGTATCAGCATCCATATCATCGTTGCGTTGTTCTTCGCCGTGCATGCGGTGCGCACGCACCAGAACATGTACTGGTTGCTGATCCTGTTCCTGTTCCCGGGGCTGGGCAGCCTGGTCTACTTCTTCGCCATCTTCCTGCCCGAGCTGCGCCAGTCGCGCGGCGCGCGCGCGGCCACGCGCGCCATCTCGCAGCTGGTGGACCCCAACCGCGCGGTGCGCGAGGCCCGCACCGACTTCGACCGTGCCCCGACCGTGGCGCACCGCATGCGCCTGGGCGCCGCTCTGCTCGAAGCTGGCGAGCCGGCCGAGGCGCTACAGCACTACCAGGCCGCGGCCAACGGCCCGTTCGCGTCCGATCCGGCGCTGCTGCTGGGGCTGGCCCAGGCGCAGTTCGCCACCGGCGACGCGGCCGCCGCACTGGCGACGCTGGAAAAGCTGTTTGCCGCCAGCCCGCATGCGCGCCAGCAGCCCGGCCCCGCCTTGCTGTATGCTCGCGCGCTGGCTGCCACCGGCGCGCCCGGCACGCGCGCCGCGTTCGAGCAGGCACTGACCAGTGCCAGCGATGTCGCACCGCGCTGCCTGTACGCCGACTGGCTGGCAACGCAGCCCGAAGCCGCCGATCGCGAACGCGCGAGCGAGCTCTATGCCGAAATCGTCCACGACGCCCGCCACTGGCCGCGCCATGCCCGCGAACACAACCGCGAATGGCTGCAGCGCGCGCAGGCGGCGCTGGGCAAGTAAGGCGCACGCCCGTGGCCGCGTATTGCGGCCGTGTATTGCGGCCGTGTATTGCGGCCGAGTATTGCGGCCGAGTATTGCGGCCTTGTATGGCCGCCGTGTATTTCTCGACAATATGACCCTACTGAAACGCAAATCGATTGAAGCCGTGGCCTCGCGCCGTCCGGCACGTGGCAACCGCAACCGCGGCCAGGCGCCAGGCTCTCGCGCGGCTCGCGAAGAAAAGCGCATGACGCCGCGCTTCGCGCCGGTGACCTTCTCGGAGCTGGACGGCGTGCGCTACCTGCATTTCGGCACGGAGTGGGTGCAGGGCGCGATGCGCCTGCGCAAGCCGGATGCGATCGAGCTGGAATATGCGCAGCAGATGATGGCGTGGCTGCTGTTCCTGTCGCCTTCGGTGGATGAGTTCCACGTGGTGCAGCTCGGCCTCGGGGCTGCGGCGCTGACCAAGTTCTGCCACCGCCAGTTCAGCCGCGCGCGCGTGACCGCGGTCGAGCTGAACCCGGCGGTGATCGTCGCCGGGCGCAGCATGTTCGGCCTGCGCCAGGACGACTCGCGCCTGACCGTGCGCGAGCAGGACGCGTGGGACTACGTCATGGACGGCACCCACGCCGACGCCATCGACGTGCTGCAGGTGGACCTGTACGACGCCACCGCGCGCGGCCCGGTGCTCGACACCACCGCGTTCTACCGCGCCTGCCGCCGCACGCTGAAGGCACCGGGCGTGATGACCATCAACCTGTTCGGCGACCACGACAGCTTCCCGAAGAATATCGAGCGCATTTGCGAAGCCTTCGATAACCGCGTGCTGGTGTTCCCGGAGGTGCATGACGGCAACATCATTGCGATGGCGTTCAATGGCCCGGAGATCGATGTGGCGTGGGAAGTGCTGGAAGCGCGCGCCGACGTGGTCGAGAACACCACGGGGCTGCCGGCGCGGGACTGGGTGCAGAAGCTGCGCGCGGCCAACGCGCGGCAGGAAGAGCGGTTGAAGATCTAATCTAAGTTGGCGCCTCTCTCCCGCGGCGGGAGGGAGGGAGGGAGGGAGGCGCGTACTGCAGGCGTACTCGTGCCGGCAGCGCTATTCCTTATGGAAAAACTGCGCTAACGACCATTCGTCCGTCCGCGCCTCATACTTCAGTCCCTTCTTCATCGCCCACATCGCCAGCTGGCTGTGCGAGGGAACGATCGCGTGGTCGGCCAGCGCAAGCTTCGCCGCCGTGCGCGCGTTTTCCTCCCGCGCTTTCTCGCTGGAAACGGTGGTCAGCGATTTCTCGATCAGCTGGTCCAGCTGCGGGTTGCTGTACTTGCCCCAGTTCCAGGTGCCGTACCCCGTCTTGGGATTGGGCGTGCCCGTGATCGAGCGCAGCGCCACATCTGCCGCCGCCGAACCCCATCCCAGCATCTGGAAGGCAAAGTCACCCTGCCGCGCGCGCGTGAAGTAGGCCGCCACCGGCATGGTCTCGACCTTGGTCTGGATGCCGATGCGAGTCAGCATGCTGGCGGTGGCCTGCGCCACCGCGGCGTCGTTCAGGTAACGGTTGTTGGTGGCGTGCAGCGTCAGCCCGAAGCCGTCCGGGTAGCCCGCGGCGGCCAGCAGCTTCTTGGCGCCTTCCGGGTCATAGGCTTCGGGCTTGGTGCCCGGATGCCCGAAGATCTGCGGCGACACGATCGACGACGCCGGCACTGCGAGCCCCTCCATGATGCGGTTGACGATGGCGTCGCGGTTCAGCGACTTGCTGATCGCGGCACGCACGCGCGCGTCCTTGAACGGGTTCTTGCCCAGCGGCTTGCCGGCCTTGTCGGTGACGAAGGGCGGATTGTCACGCGACTGGTCCATTTGCCAGAAGATGGTGCGCCACGACACCTGCTGCTCGACCTTGAACTTCGGGTTCTGCCTGAGCTTGGCCACGTCGGCCGACGGCACGCTCTCGATCACGTCGACGTCGCCAGCCAGCAGCGCGGCGCTGCGCGCGCCGTTGTCGGTGATGATGCGGAACACGGCGCGGTCCCACTCCGGCTTGGGCCCCCAGTAGTTGGGATTGCGCTCCATCACGATTTCCTGGCCGCGCGCGAAGCGCACGAACCTGAACGGCCCGGTGCCGATCATGGCCTTGCCCGAGTCGAAATCGGCCTGCGTCAGCGTGGCGGCGACCTTCTTCGGCATGATCGGCACGCTGTTCAGGTCGTTGGCCAGGTTGGCGTAATTGGGCACGCTCATGGTCAGGCGCACCGTCAGCGGATCGGGCGTGTCGATGCGGGCGATCGGCTTGGTGTAGCTGGTGAACGAGCCGGGGCTGTTGGTCAGCTTGTCCGGGCGCTCCAGCGAGGCCTTGACGTCTTCGCTGGTGAAGGGCGAGCCGTCGTGCCACTTCACGTCGGGGCGCAGCTTGATTTCCCAGGTAATGGCATTGACCGGCTTCCACGACAGCGCCAGGCCGGGGATATAGCGGGCGTTCTTGTCCATGAACACCAGCGATTCGAAGACATGCAGCGCGATCGCGTTGTTGGGGCCGGAGTTGTTCCAGTGCGGGTCCATCGAGGTGACGTCGGCGGCCAGTCCGATGCGCAGGTCTTCGGCGTGGGCGGCGCCGGCGGGCATCAGCGCTAAGGCGGCACTGCCCAGCATCAGCGCGGCGGCGGCGTGGAACAGGGCACGGCGGGCGGGCTGGCGGGACGTGGCGGTTGTCGATGGCATGGGACTGGCTCCTCGTACGGGTCCGGCGCGCGGACAGGTTCTCAGGCGGTTTGTCCCGCATTGTGCCGCTAAAGTGGCATGGTTGCAGCGTCCGATGCAAAGCTGCGGGGTGCGGCGCCGGTAGAATGGAGGCCATGTTTGCCAATTCCCGCACCATTGTCTCGGCGCAGTCCGATGTCCACGAACACCTGGCCGCGCGTGTCTCGCGCCACCTTGCCGAGCCGTTCCGCAAGCCCATTGGTGAAGCCAGCCGCCGCGCACTGAGCGCAGCGCTCGACAACTGGCGGCAGGCCGGCGGCGCGCCGCTGATCCTGGATGCCGGCTGCGGCGTGGGCGAAAGCACGCTGCGCCTGGCGACGTCGTTCCCGGACCACTACGTGATCGGCGTCGACCAGTCCGAAAAGCGCCTGGCCGCTGGCAAGGACTGGTGGGGCGAGGCACCGATGCCGGCCAATTTCTGCTGGGCGCGGGCCGACCTGGTCGATGTCTGGCGCCTGCTGCAGGCCGACGCGGTACCGGTGGCGCGCCACTACGTGCTGTACCCGAACCCGTGGCCGAAGATCGGCCACCTGGGGCGGCGCTGGCAGGGCCATGCGGTGTTCCCGGCGCTGGCGGCGTGCGGCGATTACCTTGAATGCCGCAGTAACTGGAAGGTCTATATCGACGAGTTCGCACAGGCGCTGGCGCTGGTCGGGCGCCCGGCGCAAGTGATCGAGCCCTGGCAGCCGGCGCAGGCGATGACGCCGTTCGAGCGCAAGTATGCGGCTTCGGGGCATGGACTCTGGCGCTGCGTCAGCCAACGCGGCGCCTGAAGACAGCCAGCAAACAAAAACGGCCCACGATGTGGGCCGTTTGCTCGCTTGGCCTGCAGGAACTCAGTGGAACAGCGGCTGCTGCGTCGGCGCGTCTTCCGGCAGTTCCGCATGCACGATCTCGCCATTGCGGTCGGCATACAGCGGCGTGCCGCAGTCCTCGCAGTATTCCGGATCGAACAGCGCCGCGTGGCGGAAGATATCTTCCACGCCGGCATTGCGCAGTTCTTCGCAGATCTGCTCGAGCGGGTTGCCCTTCTCGTCGGCATCGACTTCGCCGGCCTCGCGGCCGTAGACCGGCCAGACGATGCCGTAGATCACATCCTTCTCGCCGCGCATGGTGAAACCGACTCGGTATTCCTCGACCACTTCCTCGCCGAAGGCGGCCACCACCGCGGCCAGCTGGCCTGCGGAGATATCCAGCGTGCCGGCCAGGTAGTTGACGGCGGCGCGCACGGTCAGCGGACGGATGCTCTTGTCGGATTCGCGGCACGACAGGAAGAAGGCGTCGGGCAAGAGCAGCTCGAACTCGCAGCCCGGCAGCAGCAGCGCCACCGACGGCTGGACCTGGCTGCGCCATTGCTCCAGGCAAACCGAACGCTCGGCATGGTGCTCCTTGGCGTCTTCCTGCCAGCGGAACAGCCCCTGCTCGTGCGGGGCCACCACCACGGCCAGCAGGTAGCGCGGGTCGGCCAGGATCGGCGCGGTCTCCGGCAGGTCGCGCAGGTCGACCTTGGGCACCGATCCGGCCAGCGCGGCCGCGGCCAGCTTGTGCGTCAGCGCAAAGGTGTCGCTGTGCGTGCGCGGCAGCTGGTCGATGCTGTACAAGTACGGCGACAGCGCCACCTTGGTGCCGGAAGCCAGCACATGTGCCTGCAAGTGCACGGCCAGCGTCTGCGCCAGTTCCGGCTTGAGTGTGCCCGAAGGGATGGCGTAACGCGTGTGCGCCAGGATCGGCGCAGCGATCAGCAGCGCGTCGTAGCGCTGGCCATCGACCTCGATGGTGGCCGATTCGGCCAGCGTCTCGGCCTGCTCGGCCAGCACGTCGGAGGCGTCGGCGTTGTGCTTGAACAGATGTTCCAGCGCCGCGTCCAGCGCGGTCTGGCTACCGTTCTTCAACAGGCGGCCCAGGCGCTGCGAGAGTCGCCGTTCCCAGTAGCCATCCTCCATGCGGCTGCCCGATGCGTCGAGGGCGAGCGCATCGGCCACCAGCCGCTCGGCGTCGGGCGAAAGACGTGGGGAAGCCTTGGGGCGAAAACCTGCCATAGAAAGAAACCGTCCGTTTATGCGTAAAACGGTATTCTACTCGTTACGTTGACAAGCGGCCGCACGATGCGGCGTGCTATTGCCCTTGGCAAGGTAGAAGAATCGATTTTATTTCTGTTCGCTGGCTGCCGGAGCGGCCGGTGTGTGGGTTTCGACACCGTGCTGCTCGCCGGAAATCGACACATCGCTGCCACCCTTGGTCAGAAGATAGAGCGCCGCGCCGGCAACGACGATGAAAGCGATGATGATCTTTGCCATGTTGTCTCCAGTGTCTGTCTGAAGCGGGTTGGTTCCGCTTCCGGGTCATTGCGACCGCTGTTCTTTGGGACTCAGTGTGGCAGCACTGCCTTGCGTGGAACTTACACGCTTGTGCGTGATCCAGAGACCACACTATGCGCCATGGCAAACGCCGTCTGGCGCGTCCCCAATACGGGACCCGGCAGGCGGCGTTTGCTTGTGCGAACCGCGGGCGTCAGGCGGCCAGCAACTGGCGCAGCACGAAGGGCAGGATGCCGCCGTGGTTGTAGTAGTCGACCTCGATCGGCGTGTCGATGCGCAGCAGCACCGGCACGCGCTGCACGTCGCCATTCGCGCGCTTGATCACCAGCACCAGGTCCTGCTGCGGCTTGAGGTCGCCCGGGTTGTCCAGGCCCGGGCCTTCGATGTCGAAGGTCTCGTTGCCGGTGATGCCGAGCGTCTGCGCGCTGTCGCTGCCCTTGAACTGCAGCGGCAGCACGCCCATGCCGACCAGGTTGGAGCGGTGGATCCGCTCGAAGCTGCGCGCCACCACGGCCTTCACGCCCAGCAGCTGCGTGCCCTTGGCCGCCCAGTCGCGCGACGAGCCGGTGCCGTATTCCTCGCCGCCGAACACAACTGTGGGCGTGCCCTCGGCAATGTACTTCATGGCCGCGTCGTAGATCGACATCTGCTCGCCGGTAGGCTGGTGGATGGTGATGCCGCCTTCCACGCGCGCGCCGTCCGGCTTGGGCGGGATCATCAGGTTCTTGATGCGCACGTTGGCGAAAGTGCCGCGCATCATCACCTCATGGTTGCCGCGGCGCGAGCCGTAGCTGTTGAAGTCGGCCTTGAGCACGCCATGCTCCTGCAGGTACTTGCCCGCGGGCGATGTGTCCTTGATCGAGCCGGCCGGCGAAATATGGTCGGTGGTCACCGAATCGCCGAAGACACCGAGCGAGCGCGCGCCGCGCACGCTGGCCGAGGCGCCCGACGGCTCCAGGCTGAAGTCCTGGAAGAAGGGCGGCTCGGCGATGTAGGTCGACTTGGGCCAGTCGTAGACCTGGCCCTTGGTGCCCTGGATCGCGCCCCACAGCTTGCTTGGCTTCTTGACCTGTTCGTAGTTGCCCTTGAAGGTCTTGGCGTCCATCGCGAACTTCATCAGCGCATGGATTTCCTCCGAGGTTGGCCAGATGTCGCCCAGCCAGATGTCGCGGCCGCCCTTGCCCTTGCCGACAGGCTCGGTCATCAGGTCGCGCGTGACATTGCCGGCGATGGCGTAAGCCACCACCAGCGGCGGCGAAGCCAGGAAGTTGGCGCGGATGTTCGGGTGGATGCGCGCCTCGAAGTTGCGGTTGCCGGACAGCACCGCGGCCGCCACCAGGTCGTGCTGGACGATCGCCTCGTTCAGCTCGGGCGTCAGGTCGCCGGCATTGCCGATGCACGTGGTGCAGCCGTAGGCGGTTACGCCGAAGCCCAGCTTTTCCAGGTACGGAAGCAGGCCCGCGGCCTTCAGGTATTCGGTGACCACGCGGCTGCCCGGCGCCAGCGAGGTCTTGATGTGCGGTGCCACTTCCAGCCCGGCTTCCACCGCCTTCCTGGCCAGCAGGCCGGCCGCCAGCAGCACGCTCGGGTTGGAGGTGTTGGTGCACGAGGTGATCGCGGCGATCAGCACGTCGCCGTTCTTCACTTCAATGCCGTTGCTGGTGCGGTAAGGCTGGTTCAGCTCGGCCGGATCCTTGTTGAAGCCGTTCTCGGCCACCGGCTTGCTGAACAGCGATGCGAAGGTGCTCTTGACGTTGCCGATCTCGATGCGGTCCTGCGGGCGCTTCGGCCCCGCCAGCGACGGCGCCACGGTGGACAGGTCCAGCTTCAGCGTCTTGCTGAAGTCAATGTCGCCGGCCTGGGGAATGCCGAACATCTGCTGGGCGCGGAAGTAGCCTTCAAAGGCGTCGATTTCCTCGTCGGTGCGGCCGGTGCCGCGGAAGTAATCGATGGTTTTCTCGTCGACCGGGAAGAAGCCCATGGTGGCACCGTATTCCGGTGCCATGTTGCCGATGGTGGCGCGATCCGGCACCGACAGGCTGGCCGTGCCTTCGCCGAAGAACTCGACGAACTTGCCGACCACCTTCTCCTTGCGCAGCATTTCGGTGATGGTCAGCACCAGGTCGGTGGCCGTGACGCCTTCGCGCAGGCGGCCGGTCAGCTCCACGCCGACCACGTCCGGCGTCAGGAAGTACACCGGCTGGCCCAGCATGCCGGCCTCGGCCTCGATGCCGCCGACGCCCCAGCCGACCACGCCAATGCCGTTGATCATGGTGGTGTGCGAGTCGGTGCCGACCAGCGTGTCAGGGTAGTAGACCCCATCCTTCTTGTGTACGCCGCGCGCCAGGTATTCCAGGTTGACCTGGTGCACGATGCCGAAGCCCGGCTGCACGACGCCAAAGGTGTCGAACGCCTGCATGCCCCACTTCATGAACTGGTAGCGCTCGTTGTTGCGCTGGAATTCCAGCTGCATGTTCAGGTCCAGCGCCTTCTTTTCGCGGAAATGGTCGACCTGCACCGAGTGGTCGACCACCAGGTCGACCGGCACCAGCGGCTCGATCTTCTTGGGATCCTGGCCCATCTTCTCGGCCACATTGCGCATCGCGGCAAGGTCAGCCAGCAGCGGCACGCCGGTGAAGTCCTGCAGCACCACGCGGGCCACGACGAACGGGATCTCGTCGACACGCTCGGCATTCGGCTTCCAGCCAGCGAGCTGCCTGACGTGTTCTTCGGTAACTTTCTTGCCGTCGCAGTTGCGCAGCACGGCTTCCAGCACGACGCGGATCGATACCGGCAGGCGCCCGATGTCCAGGTCCAGTTCTTGCGCCAGCTGCGGCAGGGAATAGAACTGGCCCTTGCCGGAAGCGCCGATCTTGAATTCTTTTAGCGTGTTCTTGAGGTTATGGGGCATTGCCGTACTCCGATCGAAGGATGATGCGATGGCATTTGGCTCGGACCTCTGAAACTGGATTCAGACCCCCGGTGCGCTGCCGCGGCATGTGACCGCGGTCCGAGGTCGGCAGCGCACTGCAACTGCATACTCTAACCGCCGCGGGGCTTTGCCGCCACCCGGTCTCGATCGGCCGGGCCCCGGCCATGCCTTCCCGCGGCGCGACAGCGCCCCCTGGCGGGATTGCCCCGCCTGCAAGGCAAAAGGGTGCCGGCGGCCGGAATTCAGGCGGCCGCCGGCACCCTGAGGGATTTACTGCTTCGGTGCCGCGGACTGCTGGGTCGCGTCAGGCTGCTGCGCCTGCTGCGGCTGGACCGTCGGGCCGCCCGGGGGCGTGGCCAGCAACGGCGCGCCGACCGGGGCGCGCAGGCCGCCGGCCTGGGTCGGGGCCGCGGCGCCGGCTTGCATGGCGGCGCTCTGGCAGTCATCGGCCAGGCGCTGGCCCAGGTTCTTGTTGAACAGCATGGCCTTGCTCGGGATCACCACCAGGTCCAGGCCGGTGCGGGCGTCGTAGTAGCGGTCGGCGCCGGTCACGGTGGCCTGGCGCGGCAGCTTGTAGTCGCGGCCTTGCCAGTGCACGGTCAGGATCTCGTCGCGCAGCATGTCGCCCGAGATATAGATGCTGTTGCCCAGTTCGCACTGCCACTTTTCACCGGTCGGGGTGACGGCTGCGGCGGCGCCGGCAGCGGCGGCGGTGCCCGCTGCCGCCTTCTTCTTGGTCGAGGACTTCTTCTTGGTGGTCGTGGTCTTCTTGGCCGGCTCTTGCGCCATCACGGCGGTGGCGGTGGTCAGGCTGAACGCGCCGATGCAGGCGGCAAGTACGAGATGTTTCATTTTGTGAGTGCCTTTCGGATTCTGAAATCTGGTCTGTTTGTCGTTCGCCGCCGTCACATTGCGCGGCGCCTGGGATGAAAGTCCGCCGCTATTCTCTACGATTTGCCTGAGCCCGCGAAGTGCGCTGGCCTTTGGTTACATAATCGGGGTGTCCGGTTAGTCCGGGTTCACTTACGCTTGCCGATCGGCGCGAATTTGAGGTTTTCGGGGCCCACATAATTGGCGCTCGGGCGGATGATCTTGTTGTCGATGCGTTGCTCGATGATGTGCGCGGCCCAGCCGGAGGTGCGCGCGATCACGAACAGCGGCGTGAACATCGCCGTCGGCACGCCCATCATGTGGTAGCTCACCGCGCTGAACCAGTCCAGGTTCGGGAACATCTTCTTGATGTCCCACATCACGGTTTCCAGGCGCTCGGCGATGTCGAACATCTTCATCGAGCCGGCGTCCTTCGACAGCTTGCGGGCGGTTTCCTTGATCACCTGGTTGCGCGGATCGGCAATGGTGTACACCGGGTGACCGAAGCCGATCACCACTTCCTTGTTTTCGACGCGGCGGGTGATGTCGGCCTGGGCCTCATCCGGGCTGTCGTAGCGCTTCTGGATCTCGAAGGCCACTTCGTTGGCGCCGCCGTGCTTGGGGCCGCGCAGCGCGCCGATCGCGCCGCAGATGGCCGAGTACATGTCGGAGCCCGTGCCGGCGATCACGCGGCCGGTGAAGGTCGATGCATTGAACTCGTGCTCCGCGTACAGGATCATCGAGGTGTGCATGGCACGCTCCCACAGCGCCGACGGCTTCTCGCCGTGCAGCAGGTGCAGGAAGTGGGCGCCGATCGAGTCGTCGTCGGTTTCGACTTCGATGCGCTTGCCGTTGTGGCTGTAGTGGTACCAGTACAGCAGCATCGAACCCAGGCTGGCCATCAGGCGGTCGGCGATGTCGCGCGCGCCCGGGGTGTTGTGGTTTTCCTTCTCCGGAAGCACGGTGCCCAGCACCGACACGCCGGTGCGCATCGCGTCCATCGGGTGGGCGCTGGCGGGGACCCATTCCAGTGCCAGCTTGACGTTGGCGGGCAGGCCGCGCAGGGCCTTCAGCCTGGCCTTGTAGGCGGCCAGTTCAGCCTTGTTGGGCAGCTTGCCATGCACCAGCAGGTGGGCGATTTCTTCAAATTCGCAGGCGTCGGCGACATCGAGGATGTCATAGCCGCGGTAGTGTAGGTCGTTGCCGGTGCGGCCGACCGTGCACAGCGCGGTGTTTCCCGCGGTGACGCCGGACAGGGCGACGGATTTTTTGACTTTCGGTGCCGCGGGCTCTGTCGTGGCGGCGGTCTTCGAAGCGGACATCCGGGTCTCCTTCGGTCGCGTCCGTGGCTTGTCGTTGTGGCGGTGTCAGGCGAAGAACAGCGCTTCCACGTTGTCCGGCAGCGGCGTGCCGGTGGCCTGGGCGCGCTGCAGCAGCGACCAGTAATAGCGGTAGCTGGCGCGGTCGTGCAACTGGCCGTCATGGCGGATCGGCGCCCAGTTGTTCTCGTGGGCCGCCAGCAAGATCTGGCTGGCGGCGCCGATTTCTTCCGCACCCGGCCGGAAGGCGGTGACGATTGGCGCGATCTGGCCCGGATGGATGCTCCACTTGCGCAGATAGCCGAACTCGGCGCGCGCGCGCAGTGCATCGTCACCGGCCCGCTGCGGCGTCTGCACATCGGTGCTGACGTTGTGCGACGGCACCTTGCCGTGGCGATGGCAGGCGGCGGAGATCTCCAGCATGGCGCGGCGGATCAGCGGATGCTCGAACTGCTGCGGCGAGCGCATGGCGTCGCCGGGAATCGCGCCGTGGTGCGCCGACACGAAGTCCATCAGGCCGAAGCTCAGGCATTCCACCTGCACCAGCGCGGCGATATCGAACGCCTGCTCGAGCGCGGCGTGTGTCTCGATCAGCACATGGATCGGGATATGGCGGGCGATGCCGGCGTTGCGCGCCACCTGATTGACATGGTCGGTCACGCGCGCGACCTCGACCACGTCCGTCACCTTGGGCACGACCACGTAGGCCAGCCGAGCGCCGGCGGCGCGCACCAGCACATCGACATCCTGGCGCCAGCTAGGGTGGGCTGGATCATGGATGCGCACGCCGACGCGGTTGTGCGCGTTCAGCGTGCTGTTGACCAGTTGCGCGCACAACTCGGCGTGCTCGCGCTCCTGGCCTACTGCGGCGCCGTCCTCGCAGTCGAAGGTGATGTCGAAGACCGGCCCAAGCTCTTGCTGCAGGGCAAGCGACTTGCGCATCAGCTTTTCGCTGCCCGCATAGTGGTCACACACCGGCAACTGGACCGGGATGGCTTCGCCCTGGAACAAGACCTCGGATGGATGCACGGGAATTCAGGTGGGTTGGGGTTGGACGGGAGGCACATCATAGCGCCCCAATATGAAAAAAACCGGGGTTCCGCGCCGATTTTTTGAATCGTTGCGGAACCCCGGTCTTTCCTGGAACGCGCTGAAGATCAGCCCAGCAGATGCTGCACGCCGGCCTTTTCTTCTTCCAGTTCGTTCAGGGTGATGTTGATCTTTTCCTGGCTGTAGGCGTCGATCTCCAGGCCCTTGACGATTTCGTACTTGCCATTGGCGCAGGTCACGGGGTAGCCGAACATGGTGTCGGCAGGGATGCCGTATTCGCCGTTCGACGGGATGCCCATGGTGACGACCTTGCCGTTGGTGCCCAGCACCCAGTCATGCACGTGGTCGATGGCAGCGTTGGCGGCCGAGGCGGCCGACGACAGGCCACGCGCTTCGATGATGGCGGCACCGCGCTTGCCGACGGTCGGCAGGAACACGTCGTTGTTCCACACCGGGTCGTTGATCATGTCCTTGACGCTCTTGCCGTCGACGGTGGCGTAACGGTAGTCGGCGTACATGGTCGGGCTGTGGTTGCCCCACACGAACATCTTCTCGATCGACGACACCGGCTTGCCGGTCTTGGCGGCGATCTGCGACAGGGCACGGTTGTGGTCCAGGCGCAGCATGGCGGTGAAGTTCTCGCGCGGCAGGCTCGGTGCCGACTTCATGGCGATGTAGGCGTTGGTGTTGGCCGGGTTGCCGACCACCAGCACCTTGACATTGCGGCTGGCGACTTCGTCCAGCGCCTTGCCCTGCACCGTGAAGATCTGGGCGTTGGCTTCGAGCAGGTCCTTGCGCTCCATGCCCTTGCTGCGCGGACGGGCGCCAACCAGCAGGGCCACGTCGGCATCCTTGAAGGCAACCTTGGGATCATCGGTGATGACCACGCCGGCCAGCAGCGGGAAGGCACAGTCTTCCAGTTCCATCACCACGCCCTTGACGGCGGCCTGGGCTTGCGGGAGGTCGAGCAGTTGGAGGATGACCGGCTGGTCTTTACCCAGCATGTCGCCGTTGGCGATGCGGAACAGCAGGGAATAGCCGATCTGGCCAGCGGCGCCGGTCACTGCGACGCGCATTGGGGCTTTAGCCATGAGTAAATCTCCAAACGATAGAAGGGGGTAACCGGTCGGCGTGTACGCCGTCGCCAACTCAAGGCGGCGTGCACGCCGGTTGCTGGTTGTCGCCACAGCGGGAGCGGCCGTCCGCCGGAACCAGGTGGCGGGGCCACAGGGCGGAACCGGTAAGGGGAGCCACAACGGGTCATGGTGATGCAACGAAGCGTAAGTCTACTGCGAAGCGAGCCGCCATTTCCAGACCGATTTCCAGTCCGGACCGCGGGGGAGAGTGCCGGGTCAGGCATCCTTCGGCGGCACGAGCATGGCATTCGGCATTCGCGGGCGTGGAACAGCGCGAGTGTAGGTCCGGCCCCACTGGCTGTCAATTCATATGTCTTATATAAGACATAAGACAATTAACGTCAGGCTGGCGCCCGCCGCCCTTTTGTGGTGAAATCCCGCCTATGTCCTCCCTGTCTACGTCCCTCTCCGGCGCTGCCGTCCCCGGCGCGCAGGACTCTGGCGCGGCTACCTCCGGCGCCGGGACGCAGCCGCCTTCGTCGACCTCGTCCACTCCGTCGGCATCTCCTGCGCCCCAGGCCGCCGCCCAGCCGGGCCCGCAGGCCGCCCCGTCGCCCACCTTCAGTCCCCTGTACCAGCAGATCAAGGCGCTCATCATGCGCAGCCTGCAGTCGGGCGAGTGGAAGCCGGGCGAGATGATCCCCAGCGAAATGGAGCTGGCGGCACGCTACAAGGTGAGCCAGGGCACGGTGCGCAAGGCCATCGACGAACTCGCCGCAGAAAACCTGGTGGCACGCCGGCAGGGCAAGGGCACCTTCGTGACCACGCACCATGAGGACGTGGTCAAGTTCCGTTTCCTGCGCCTCGTCCCCGACGAAGGCGAGCCCCATTACGGCGCCAGCCATGTGCTGGAGTGCAAGCGCCTGCGCGCGCCCGCCGAGATCGCGCGGCTGCTCGATATCCGCACCGGCGACAGCGTGGTGCAGATCCGCCGCGTGCTCACTTTCTCCGGCGAGTCGACCGTGCTCGATGAGATCTGGCTGCTGGGCGCGAACTTCAAAGGCCTCACCGCGGAGAAGCTGACCGAGTGGAAGGGGCCCATGTATGCATTGTTCGAGGCCGAGTTCGGTACGCGCATGATCCGCGCCTCGGAAAAGATCCGGGCCGTGTCCGCCGACGAGACGGCGGCCGAGTTGCTGTCCGTGCCGGTGGGCTCGCCGCTGTTGTCGGTCGAGCGCGTGTCCTATACCTACGGCGATCGCCCCGTTGAGGTGCGCCGCGGGTTGTATGTGACGACCAAACACTATTATCAGAACGACCTGAGCTGAGTCACGGAGCCGGCGTGATCCCCGCGCCAGCTGCGATTATTGCGGCTTTTGTGATAGTGGTGCGGGCTGTTGCGCAGCACTGGTGGACGTTGCGTGGTATTGCCGGGCCATGGGCATGGTGTGCGATTGTCGGGCGGCGCATGTGGTTGCGCGATAGCTGAAAATTATTGGTGCAGCGCGCAACAAAGGCGCTAAAATCTTGTGGATTTGCCTCAATGCATCCCGCTGCATGCAGGCAATGGCAGTTTCGTTTCTTTGTTTACCGCTAATGGGGTCTCGCATGGCTGAAGCCGTCAAACAAGCCAGGCCGGAGTTCCGGAATATCGGTATCTCGCAGATCGCGAAATACCGGTTGCCCTGGGCCGGCAAGGTATCCATCCTGCATCGCGTGAGCGGTGCCTTGATGTTTCTCCTCCTTCCCTTCGTCCTGTATCTGT
>Ga0102589_1000649_pt1 | contig 62758 bp, 79 predicted proteins | sample AraplaMF_Col_mLB_FD_76858 | JGI IMG/M metagenome (GOLD analysis project Ga0102589, IMG submission 76858) | Arabidopsis root microbial communities from the University of North Carolina, USA - plate scrape MF_Col_mLB | ecosystem: Host-associated > Plants > Roots > Endosphere | place: USA...
GGCGGTATTGTTACCTGTTGCTCTACGTGCAGGCTTGCCAGCACTTGGTGTGGCGATGGCGATGAATTTATTTGGTCACGGAATTGCTCTCTCGAGTGATTTTGTTATACAAGGAGCTCCGAAGTTAACTGCTGATGCTGCTGGTATTCCAGTTAGTGAGGTAATGACTGCTAGTATCCCCCTTGTTATTACAATGGGCGTTGTTACTTCAGTAGTGGCCTTTATCTTATTACGACGGGATATGAAACGTGGATCAGCGAATTTATTTGCTACAAACGATACAAATGAAGACGTAGAACAAGTAACTGCTGAAAACCTGCTGACACTCGGGCAAAAACGCTTTTTTGCAGTACTTATTCCAATCGCCTTTATACTCGATGTCATTGCAATGTCTGTATTAAAATTACAAGGTGGAGATGCAACTGCTTTAATAGGGGGAACATCTGTCTTTATCCTACTTTTGCTTTGCGTTGTAGCCCACAAAAAACAAGGGTTTGAAAAGACAACAAGCTATTTAATTCAAGGATTCCAATTCGGTTTTAAAGTGTTCGGACCGGTTATTCCCATTGCAGCTTTTTTCTATCTAGGAGATTCCGGATTCACACAAATTATAGGTGATTACTTACCAGCCGCTTCACATGGAATCGTCAACGATCTCGGTGTGGGTCTAGCTGCGGTAGTCCCATTAACAAAAGGAATTGCAGTCGTCACTTTAGCAGTCGTTGGCGCCATCACAGGCCTAGATGGCTCAGGTTTCTCAGGTATTTCCTTAGCAGGTTCCGTCGGTAGCTTGTTCGGTAATGCTATTGGTGGCGGTACTGCAACTTTAACAGCTTTAGGACAAATAACAGCGATCTTTGTCGGAGGAGGAACAATCATTCCTTGGGCATTAATCCCGGCTGCTGCCATTTGTAACGTTAGCCCCTTCGAGCTTGCAAGGCGTAATTTATTGCCCGTAGCGATTGGTCTTGTGGTTACAACCATTGTGGCGGTTTTTTTAATATAACATTGTAAAAGCGAGGAACTCTTTTAGTGGTTTCTCGCTTTTTTAGCTCCCATACAATCCTATGGTATAATTTAACTATACGATTTTGAAAGGTAAGTGATTACAATGAAAATTTCCTATTGGTGCGGAGATAAAATACGGTTAAGGGCGCCCAAGCCAGAGGACATTCATATGTTTGAAAATTTAGATGATGATATACTAAAAAACCTTGACTCCATCGCTTTTCCTCGGACAAATCAGCAAATTGAAGAATGGATCAATGGACTATCATCGCAAGGGGCATCTACAGAGAGTGATGATTTTTATTGGATTGCGGAAGATGCTTCGAACAATGTCGTGGGGACCATTGAGGTTTCTGGGTGTGATGCAAAGAATGGGACCTTTGATTACGCTATAACGATATTCCCTCCATATAGAGGAAAAGGATATGCAAAAGATATGATTTTAACCATTTTAAAACATTATTTCTTAGAACTACGCTATCAGAAAGCAACCATTTGTGTTTATTCCTTTAACGCATCTTCTATTGCTTTACATAAAAAACTACGATTTGTGGAGGAAGGCCGCTTAAGAAATATGATTTATACAAATGGTACCTTTTACGATGAAGTTTATTTTGGAATGACCAAGGATGAATTTACGAAAATACACGCTAATTAATAAGAGATGGTTGCTGTATATTGCAGCAGCCATCTCTTTCTCTCTTAACCCTCACTATAATATTTACGCAAATTTTCATGGAACAACTGCTGTAGTTGATGTTCGCTAATACCTAAAACATAAGCTTCACACATTATTTGTTCGACTTTTATAGAAATTTGTTGAAGGTCAATCCCCTTTGCTTCAGCGGATCTCTTAATAATAGCTTTTGAGTTAGGTTTTATAGCGAGTATTCCCTTCTTTTGAAGCTCTTTGTAGCTTTTATGAACGGTATGAAGATTGAGGTTTGTTTCAGCCGCTAAATCACGAATGGAAGGCAATGTGGCACCATTTTGCAAATTCCCTTTAGCTATTTCAAACAGTAGTTGCTGGGTTAATTGCTGATACAAAGGAATGTTACTTTTAGGATCTACTTTTACATTCAATTTTTTACGTATCCTTTCAAATTCTTTCCTTCATTAAACATTTTATAGATTACTGTAATTGTACATAGAGTTACAATTACCAAAATAACTATGGCTGTCATCGCTGGAGAAACATTGAAAGTAAGCAAGCTAAAATGGAGAAGCCCAATGACAATTAATATCGGTAATCCATATAGCAGGCTTATTAAAACTGTAGGATTTGATTTTATTGCCTCCGATGGATTAGACCATTCGAGTAATGGATGCCTTCTATCATAAAGCGGAGACAATAAATTATAAGTAATGACTAATAGTAATGTAATCAGTAAATGCAGTACTGTTATAAAACCACCTCTAGCAAATAGCATATAAATCATATAGCTTATTACAACCGATATTGTCCCGATACATGATGAAAGCATAACTTTTGCTAGATAAACCTTTTGTGAATCAAATGGCAATGTCATGCTGGATGCATAGTATTTTCCCTCTCTTGAATAGGGAGTCCCACTAATATTGTTCAGACAACTCATCAACAAAACCATATAGGCAAATAGAAAAGATTCATTGTTTACAATCCAATCAACCTTTAAAATAGTCGTCTGTTCGAGAATTAAAAAAATGATTGTACAAATTGGCGGTAAAATCATCCCTAAAATAGCTTGCATTTTAAAGTATGGCTCAGACTGGATAATCCAATATTCACGTTGCAAATAATTGACCAAGTTGCTTTGAATATCTCGCCCCCAAACTTTAGTCGTTTTTTCTATTCTGCTTACAAGCAAGCCATGTTCATAATACTTAGACGCAATCATTTTTATAGTTGCTTTAAACAATACATAACATAGTGCGAATAAAAAGATAAAGCTTATCAGCGCATTTAATGACAAAAGTGTCTCCACCAATGACTGTTGCATTACAAAGCGATAACCTATTTCTAGAAAATCAGAAATTGAAGCACTTAAAGATGATAATGTTGAAACATCTAATTTCACTAAAACAGTGCTGATTGCATGATAATTTTTTATTAGAAAGTACAGTATTGGGCTTATTCCAATACCTACTATAAGCGTCATTCTAACAAGTAGATATACGGATGTATTAATAAACACACTGCGAAAATGATTCAAAATGGACAACACAAATAGAAGGAGCAATACAATTAAAACGTTCATGACAAGTAAAAATACAAGTGATTTTATAGCAACACCTAGCTTAAACTCTATCAGGAATATAAAAAATGTAGGTATTGATAAAATACTTACCGCCATTATCGGTAAAGTTACCCCACTTATAATTTTCGACATGACAACCTTCTTCGCAGAAATGGGTAAATGAGCAAATATAGCAAAATCATTTTGACTAAACACTACGGAAATGGCAAAATATGAAATCAATAAATATGTCACACCATTAGAAAGAAGAACATTGTAAAATAAATACTCCTCTGGGGTCGCTATAAAGTAGATAATGAGAGTAAGTACAAAATACTGAACCGCTACATAAATAAATGCAATAATTAGGAGTACTTGAATTACTGGCTGCTTTGGCTTTGCATAAAAGGATGTTAAAAAAAATTTGATTAATTGCATATTATCCTTCATTAGCTTGTTTCTCCATAAAAATAGTCTCTAAGCTCCCATCGACTAGCAATTTCTCAACACGCTCATGTAAGACAATCTTTCCATCTTTTAAAAATGAAATGGATTGACAAATTTTCTCGGCAACATCTAACAAATGAGTTGAAAAGAGAACGGTCCCACCCTTTTCAACATACTCTTTCATACAATTTTTAAAAGCAACGACAGCAAGTGGATCTAATCCATTTAAAGGCTCATCCATAATTAGGATAGGTGGACTAATTGTAAAAGCAGTAATCAATGCAATCTTATGAAGCATTCCATAAGAATACGTTCCCATAGGTTTATAAATACTTTTTTCCATACCAAAGACGCTAATAAAGTTTTGTAGTTTTTCATCATCAGTCTTTTCATATAGCTTCAAAACAAAATGTATCCAATCATATGCAGCTATATTTGGAAATACATGAATCGTATCCGGTATAAAATAAAACTGCTTTTTATATTCGAGTGACTGTGATTTCGCAACATTATTAATCATTATTTTTCCGCAATTTTGTTCTACTAATCCAGCAATACAATTTAATGTCGTTGTTTTACCTGCACCATTCCCACCAACAAACCCCAATATATCTCCCTTTTCAATTTTTAACTCTACTCCTTTTAAAACCTCATGCTGGCCATACGATTTCTGTAAATTTTGTATCGATAACAAATTTTTTCACCTCATCCCATATCATTTATGCCACCTCATATTTGAACACCTACTGAAAAGTGACTGAAACCCGTAGTCATCTCATCCCTAAAGTCGCTGGAGACCTCTGACATTTTGCTTTCGCTACAGAAAACATTTTGCTAAAAGAAGTTAAAACTTTTTTTTCGCAATGAAACTTTGCATAGTAATGACCATCAATAAAACTAATAGCAGTGTTACTACAATATTGATGCCAACCCAAGATCCCATATCACCCGACATTAGAATATTTGTTGCATACATACTATTACTAGCAGGATTCACAACGTCTATGAATGGATGTAGACCAACGATAAAACGACAGATTAATAGGACAACGATACTTATTAGTGCTATAAATGCAGGACTATTAAAAAATGTACTCATCATCGCAACAAACGTTATGATGAATAATAGCCAAACACAATAAAATGCAAAAGCCCACATAGCTTGCGTCAGAGGAACAGTAGTAAACAAATACGCTGAATAGCCATAGGACACTGCATAGCCAAGAGCTATACATATAACCGCCAAAATATAATGGATGATGATTTTACTATTTAAATAAGAAGATATCGATACTGGCCTTGTTAGGATAAATGCCATCATGCCATTTGCTTTTTCCCCTTGAATAATGCTCATAGTGGCAACGACCAGAATAATAATGCCTAGCTGATCAAACTGTGAATTTAATGTTGAGGCTAGTACCTCCTGTCCCACAGGCTTTGCCATCGTAGGATCAATTATTATACCTTCAATACCACCCGCTGATTGTAGAATAACAGGTAAATAATACATCATAATTGGCTGGGTTAGCCCTAGTAAAATAAATACAATTGGGAGCCAAAGTATTTTAAATTCTCTTGCCATTTGATGTACTTCTTTTTTGCTTAGTGCGATAAACGTATTCATATTCTCACACCACCAATTCCAAAAATATTTCTTCTAGATTGTCTTGAATACCCACTTCAAATTTAGTAAACATCACCTTTGAATCTAATCCATGCTGTATTAGTCGATTAGCATCTGTTTCCAAATTTTCAACGTGGATTTTGAAGCCATCTCCACAGCTTTCGATTTTCTTCACATAGGATAATTGTTCAAGCATTGTTAACCATTGAAAATCTGTCTTGCGAATCATTAAAAAGATAACTGATTCTTGATGACGCTTAAGCAAATCTGATTTTGTAGCATCTTCTATTTTGTGACCATCTTTAATCATCACAAAGCGCTCACAAATTTCCTCCGCATCACTCAATATGTGCGTTGATATTAAAACTGTCGTTTCTTGTTTTATCTCTTTTAATAGATTTAACACTTCTCTTCTCCCTATTGGATCTAGCGCTGATACCGGTTCATCCATAATCATTAAAGCTGGCTTATGCAAAAATGCTTGTGCGATGCCAAGGCGTTGCTTCATACCACCAGAAAATGTCCCGACATGACTATGCGCTTCCTTCCCTAAGCCGACCTTTTCTAAAAGCAATGGAATTTCTTTCTGCAATTCAATTTTTGATAGGCCAGAAAGTGTCCCCATAAAGGACAATGTTTCAAATGCTGTCATCCACGAGAAAAAATTAGGGTACTGAGGTAAGTAACCAATTTGATTTCTCATAGATGAAATCTTTTGACCATCAAGAAGAATTTCTCCTTTGTCTGCATTCAAAATGTCGGCAATGATTTGAATTAATGTGGATTTCCCCGCTCCATTCGGTCCAATTAACCCGACACACTCATTAACATCAATGACCATTGAAAAATCATTTACGGCTGTTTTTTGTTTAAACTTTTTCGTAATATTTTTAATTTCTAAGCGCACGTTTATTTACATCCTTCCTACCAATAATGAAATATAGTACAGAACCAATTGAATTAAAGAACAAAATAATAATGGTCCACATCAGTATGTTTTCTCTAGTATCTCGGTGCCGGTGTAAGTCGAATAAAGCAACAAGGATTAGAACAAGTCCTACGAATAGAAAAGGCAAAATGATTGGAAGTATACTTGCCCACTCTATTTGCTGTAAATCATCAAAACCATAGTGTAATTTCATTTCTATAACCTCCGTTCATTATCATTATCGATAATGATAACAGAAGATGTAAAAAATTTCATTACCTTTTTACTGTACATCTAAAAAAAATATCTATAAAATACATTATGATAATGTTCTCACATTGATAACATTTGATTGCTTTCCTTGATACCATCTCATTTTTTCTAATAGGAGGATCGGTTTATGCGTAATAAAGCAGAGGTATTAATGCACCCTGTGAGAATGAAAATTTTACAAGCTCTGATGCACGATAAAGAAGAAGGCTTAAGCACTTTGGAGATGATTTCTGTTATTAAGGATGTACCTCAAGCTACTTTGTATCGTCACATCCAAATTTTAGTGGATGAAAACATCATAAAAATTGTGAAAGAGCGAAAAGTACGTTCTGTTACAGAAAAATTTTATGCAGTAAATGAAGGAGCAGAAAAACTTAGTAAGGAGGATTGGACACAACTAACGATCAAACAAAAATTAAATTACGTTTCCTACTATCAATTAGCTTTACTCTCTCAATATCAAAATTATTTACATTCACTCGGTGAAGAAGAAAAAAATGCAGATTGTGCAACTTTTTCATTTATTGATTTTACGTTAACGAATGATCAATTCAAGAACTTTGAAAATGAATTAAACGATTTAATAAATAAATACTATAATATGGCCGACTCTAATAAAGAGGCTGATACTGAGACAAAAACAATAGCAATAAATATTATTCCAAAACCTTAAGTGGTATATTACATAAAGAAATGGAGAAGATTTATGAAAAAAAGTAAGTCAGTTGAAAACACAAGAAAATTTATCATGATTATAATTGGCGCTGTCATCGCAGCATATGGACTTGAAGCAGTATTAATTCCGAACGAAGTCATTGATGGTGGTGTGACGGGGCTTAGTATTATGGGCGCAGCCCTTTTTGGTATACCATTAGGCGTGCTGCTCTTTGTATTAAACATTCCGTTTATTTATATTGGCTACAAACAAGTAGGTAAAACTTTTGCATTGATGAGTACTGCTGGGATTGCAGCTCTATCTATTTCCACAGTGCTTATGCATGATGTTAAAACAATTTTAGGTCCAAATGATCCACTATTAATTGTTTTATCCGGTGGTATGCTACTAGGTGTTGGGATTGGGATTGTCTTACGTAACGGTGGCGCGTTAGATGGCTCTGAGGTTTTAGCAGTGCTGTTATCACGTAAAATTCCGTTTTCAGTCGGGGATATTATATTATTTATTAATGCTTTTATTTTCTTAGGGGCAAGCTTTATTTTTGGCTTAGAGAGCGCATTATACTCAGCTTTAACGTACTATATTGCGAAAAACGTTATTGATATTATTCAAGTAGGTTTAGAAAAATCAAAAGATGTTCGTGTTGTCAGTGCAAAATCAGAGGAAATTGGTGATGCGATCCAAGCCCGATTAGGACGTGGTGTTACATATACAAAAGGGCGTGGCGGTTTCTCCAATGAACCGACTGATATATTAAACTGTGTCATTAACCGTATGGAAGAAAATAAACTTGTATCGATTATTAAAGATATTGATGAAGGTGCCTTCGTAGTTATTTCTGATGTTTCAGAGGTACGTGGTGGGAACTTCAAAAAACGTGATATTCACTAAAGTCTACTCACTATTCAAATACAAAAACGCACATTGCTAAATGATTTTAGTAATGTGCGTTTTTATTTTGGTGAATGCTTTTGTTTATTTTCTAGTTTTTCTTCTAAATCATTAAAGTCTTCGATTACATTTTCCATTGATAATTTTTTAGCTAATGCAATACCCTTTTGAATCGATTTAAATGCTTCTTCAAATTTATTTGCTTTGATTTGAGCATCTGCAAGGCAATACCAATAGAACCAGGCATCCATTTTTGAAATTTTTTCGTTATATAACTTTTCGATGATCGGATAGTATTTAGTATATAGCTCTTCATCATAAATCAACTTTTTACCATCCCATTTTAGTACATCCACTAAATAACTATCACCAATATACATTTGCCAAACTGCTAGACCAACTTTTTGCATTCCATCTACAAAGTCCATTTTATGATAAGGAATATCCGCAATCTTTTGGAATGAGTTATTCGTCCATTGGAACACTTCCAGCTTGCTTCCCATTGCTGCCCCAATTGTCACACCAAATAAATATTCTTTTGTGCCATCACCAGTAATATCTACCAAACCTGAAAAATCCAAATCGACTCCTTGCATTTTAGTTTCCCAAATCTTTCGCCAATCTGTATTGTGTTTTTTTAGCACGATTGATCCAAACTGAGAAGGGTAATCCTTTGCTTTAATTTTATAAGTGACTATTATTTCTTTCTGTCCATCGTGGTCAAAGTCATAAAGTTGAATTGGCCGTGTGGAGAAAGGATTTTCAGGGCTTATAAGTGATCCATTCGATGGCATAAATCTTCTTACAATTTTCGTTAAGTCTTCTTCCTGATTCTCGTTAGCATGAACAAATATTGGACGAAAGCAAACTGCAAAAAATAATAATAATGTAAATAGCATTATTTTCTTCATCAAAATATCCCCTTTTACAGCCAGATATAACTTATAGTATTGACGTAATTAGAAAAGAAAATCTTTAATAAACTTGCATGATGACGAAGTACAATCAATTGCGTTAAAATATTTTAGAGACGATTGATGTATGCGAATCTGTCACTTTGACGGTTCTCTATCCATCACTTCGATGGTTCTATCCATCACTTTGACGGTTCTATCCATCACTTCGATGGTTCTATCTATCACTTCGATGGTTCTATCCATCACTTTGACGGTTCTATCCGTCACTTCGATGGTTCTATCCGTCACTTCGATGGTTCTATCCATCACTTTGTTGGTTCTATCCGTCACTTCGATGGTTCTATCCATCACTTTGACGGTTCTATCCATCACTTTGACGGTTCTATCCATCACTTTGACGGTTCTATCCATCACTTCGATGGTTCTATCCATCACTATTAACATTATGATATAAAAAAGGAGACATAAATGGACTTATTTATCGCAAGTAATCGTCAATTACCTATACGTTATTACGTCAATGAAGCGATTTGCATTCGTCGCGGTTGCTTAAGTTTACATCAATTAACGCTTCCCTTTTTTGTAGAAGTAGAAATAAAAAACCCGCATCATTTATTGAAAATTACAGAATATGTTCAAGAAGTCCAAAAACAATATAGCTATACAGAAATTCAAATTATTATTAAGGACAAAAATATTTTTATGCACTTACAAAAGAGCCTCCCCGACTCTAATGACAATCATATTCTCACTATTGAGCAACTAATTCGCCCATAAAAAAAGGTAGCATTGCACTAATGCTACCCTTCTATTTTTTATAAAGCTGTAACAGGAAGTTCGGTGATAAACTGCAACATACCATCCTTATACTCCACGTCAATTTTGCCACCATGTAGTTCTACAATGCTCTTTGCAATAGCAAGTCCAAGTCCAGAACCTTCCGCTACGCTTGTTCTAGATTGATCTTTTTTATAAAATCGCTCAAATAAGCTCCTCAGCTCATCGGATGTAAATTCATTACTTTCATTTGCAACACAGATTTGAACATTACTTTCTTTTCTTTCAAGAGAAACAAAAATTTCACCGTCACCCGTACTATATTTAATGGCATTCATTAATAAATTATCAAAGACCCTGACAATTTTTTCAGAATCTACTGTCGCAAAAATCCGTTCCTCCGAGAAATTTTTAAAAAATGTACGATGGTTTTCCTCCGCTTGCGGAATCAACTCTTCAATTAATTGATCGAGAAGCTCATTCATACATACCTCTTGTTGCCCAAGAACAATGCTTTCATTCGTTAGCTTCGTATATTCAAACAAATCCTCAATCAGGTTTTTTAACTGTTCAGATTTTGAGAAAGCAATCTTTACATACTCATCATATTGCTCCTTTGTGTCATACCTTTCATCTCTTAACAACCTTAAATAGCCCATAATCGAAGTTAGTGGTGTTCTTAGGTCGTGCGAGACATTTGTAATTAACTCATTTTTTTGTTTTTCAATCCTTCGTTCCATTTCTATATTTGTCATAATTGCTTCGGTCATCTGATTGACATTCTCTGTTAATAAAGCTATTTCATCTATCCCCTTTTTCTCAATGCGATAGGTTAAATCTCCTTTTGCGATTTCCATAACCCCCTTTGCCAGTGCCTCGATTTGTTTCATTTTTCGTTTTGTTATATAGAAGAATGAAAATGTAAAAACAACAATTGCACTAAATAATGGGATAAGGCCCTCATTCGAACTTGCGATAACCATCCCATTAGGAATACCACTGACAAACAAATATAAGTTTTTATCTTCTATAGTTAAAGGATAAAATGCAATAAATTCTTGCCTCAATTGCTCGATTTCTGGTACCTCATAATTATTGAGTGGATGGTTAATTGCAAAGTCCATTACATTCCGAATCTTATAATGCAAATTGATTTGTTTCTCTTCCACTTGCTTTGTTTTGTATAAAACCTTGCCGTTCTCATCGGTAACGATTACTTTTAATGCACTTTGTTCCATTTCAAATTTAAGATTTTCTGATTCAATCATTTGCTGTAATGCTTCTAAACTATTTTCATTGCTGGCTAGATCTGCGGCACGCTGCGCTTGATCATTGATTTCCTGCATCCCTTGACTATAATCAATCTTAACTGCCGGGTTGATATTCAAAGCAAACGAAAGTGCGGCTTTTGCTCCAAGTAAACTTAAAAATGCACAAAGAATAAAAGTCGTTAATAATTGAATTCTAATACTTTGCCGAACTTTTGTTATAGCAGTTACAATGAACATTTTTAGTTTGTTTAATAAGAAAAGTAATGGCTTAATGATCTTTCTCAATTTTATAACCTACTCCCCATACTGTTTTAATATATTGAGGATTTCTTGGGTTTGTCTCAATTCTTTCTCGAATTTTTCGTATATGTACCATTACCGTATTTTCAGACTGTATAGCCTCTTCCTTCCAAACCTTTTCATAAATTTGCTCAGCGTTCATGACTATGCCTTGATTTCTTGCAAGTAATTCAAGAATTGAAAACTCCCTTGGCGTAAGCTTTACCTTTTCATTGTTGACGATTACTTCATGTGTGTCGGTATTGATTCGTAGATCACCAATCTCTATCTCGCTTTCGTTCATACTATCTAATCGGTCCATTTTGATATATCTACGAAGCTGAGATTTTATGCGCGCAATTAGTTCTAAAGGGTTAAAGGGCTTTGTTACATAATCATCTGCCCCTATTGATAATCCAACGATTTTATCCATATCTTGAGACTTTGCTGACAGCATAATAATGGGCATCTCAGCTATTTCCCTTACCTTCATACACATTTCAATGCCATCCACGTTCGGCATCATAATATCTAGAACAATTAAATGTACTTTATGTTTCTTTAAAAGACTTAAGCCCTCCTCTCCATCACTTGCTTCTAAAATATCGTATCCTTCATTTTTCAAATAAATAGCAATAAGATTTCTAATCTCTTTTTCATCATCAACTATCAGTATTGTTTCTTTCGTCATCTAATTCCACCAAATTTCAAAGTATTTTAAATTGTCAGTTGTATGTAATCAGACCTAGCATCATAACATGAGGTTGATTTTCGTTCCAACTTGGCGCTTTCCTAGGGCGTTCAGTCTTCGCTCCAATCAACCTATTTCATGCAAAATATTCCTATTCATAATTACAGTTCCTAATTTTAACTATTTTTTTATTTTTCGTATATAAAAATAATAAAATATTTCTACGATACCGACTTTAATTTTCGTGTATAAAAATAATAAAAACATCCTGCAATACTGACGAAAGCACCAAAGTAAATACCATATTTTGTCGCAAGCATGGAAATACTTTCAATGTGTTTTCCGAAGAACAAACCAAGTGTAAAGTAAATCGATGTCCAAACAAAACCTGCTGTGTAGTAATACAAAGCGTATTTTTTAAACGACATGTTATTCATACCGACTAAATATGGAAGTATATGTCTCACAATTGGTATGAAATAGCTTATCACTAAAGCAAAATGACCGTACCGATCTATTAATTCTTTTGACTGTAATAAATATTTAACCTTGTTCTTTTTCACCAATTTATCAAGTATTTTATGGCCAAACACCTTTCCAAGAATAAACCCTAAGGAAAGTCCTGAAACTGCGCCAAGATAAGTTAGTACAAAAGCTTTCAACACGCTCATTTTTCCTAACGATGATAAAAATCCACCACTCATAACAATCATCTCATCCGGAAGGGGCATACCAACGATTCCTAGCCATAAGCTGAAAAATAAAGCAAAATAACCGTATTGCTCAATATATGATAGAAGATCTTGTAATCCCATTAGCTAGCCCTCACATTTCCAAGTTTGCAGCTAAGTACATAGGCAGGTGGAAGGTTAATCCAGACTTTTTCATGTGAAATGTCCTCAAAATAATTTTGGATAAAGGATTTCCTAACAAGTGAATATTGGAATGTGATAAATTCTCCATCTTCTAAGCACTCCTTTACATTTTGTAAAATACGTGATGAAATGGCAGGATTCAATGAGGTAAAAGGTAATCCAGATAAGACATAATCAATTTTTTTGATATTTAATGCTGACATATATATACATAAATTCTCAGCTGATCCATGTATTACGATTATACTCGGCTCATGTTTAAATTGTTCACGTAGCTTTTCACAAAAAACTTCATTATTTTCAATAAGAATTAACTTTGTTGACTGCTCTTTTCTTTTCACTAATTCTTTCGTAAATGAACCCGTACCCGGACCTAGCTCAACAATACATTGGGCATTTTCAAAACAAATTTGGTCGACCATTTTTTTTGCTAATTTTTTAGAACTAGGCGAAATCGCACCTATCGTTTTTGGATGTTTTATAAATTCAGTAAGGAACGTTAACATACATTTTCTCCCCGATCAAAGTATTATTTGAATACTTTTAATATAAAGAGCATTCCTTAAAGATTTCCGAGGAGATTTCTTAAATTTTTCTTAAGAGTTTACATTATTTAGCTGTATTTATATTGGGCTAACTATGATTAAGTCAATATTTTCGTGTCTTCTTGTAGATATTAATATAGGGAAAGTTATATTTATTTGCATTTCACCGTATTCTTATGTGGGGTACAAATGGGGTACGGAGCATTTTTTACTGGGGTACTTGGGGTACCGAAAAATATACGGACAGGTATATGTTGAATCTGATAACTTTAGCATGTAATTTTAAAAATCACTCATTATTTTTTGATGAGTGATTTTTTATAAATATCGATTACTGAAGATACTGGTACTTAAATGATATATTCATTTTTCCTTATTAAAACACAAAAAAGACTAGCATGGCATATTTGCTAGTCTTTTATCTTAAATATACTAAGTATTTTTAAAATACCTTTTAATTCTAGTTTTTAGTTACTAATACTTGATTAGCTTTAACCCATTCTGTACCTAAATTGTACCAACCGTCTTTAGCTGCATGTACTTTATAAGTTCCTGGTGCTAATTGACGTTTAATTGCTCCGTTAGGAGTGCTATACGTATTGATAGTAGATGTAACTTTTGCATGGTGATTAGCAATAATACCGTAAGCATTGTGAACATAACCAGACCCTACATTATAGAATAGAGTTCCATCAGCTGCATATTCTCTTTGACCATACACTTTGTACTTACCACCAGCTTCAAGTTGACCGATAATTTCATATCCAACATTTTTGAACACATTTGCTTTCTTAGTAATTGTAATCGTTGCCCAAGTTCCATCATAAGTATGGTAGTTGGTTGTTGGCTTGTCCCCTTTTAAATAAGGCATAGGGTCTACTGCTTCTGATTGAGACACTCGTGCTTTTTCATAGATTTCGAAGTGCACGTGTTGACCAGTTGAACTCCCACTGTTCCCCATAATACCAATTTTAGCACCTTGACTTACAGTTTGACCTACAGAGACGCTAATTGATTGTAGATGAGCATAAAGAGTATCATATGTTTTCCCATTAATACTGTGTCGAACTATTACGTAGTTTCCATAACCACCATTACATGTATTACCAATAGAACCATTATTAGAACAACCACCAACTGCTTTGTTAATCACACCCGCAGCAGAAGCGTGTACCGGTACATTGGAGCTACTATTTGCAATGTCAACTCCATAATGCATTGAACCACTTCTCATGCCATAAAGGCTTGTATAAATACCTTCAGATGGTTTTATAAATACCTGTGTCATAAAACATTCTCCTTTTAACATTTAAACTATTTTTGAACTTTCTATATTTTAGTAGTATTAGATTGAATAATATTTTGATATTTTTTAAGTAATAACCAAAGTTATATATTAAAAATAATACCGTGTTAATAGAATAAGCCCATTACCAATTAAGCTAATGGGCTTATTTTTTATTTCTTTCCTCTATTACATAGTGATTCTTCCTAAACTTGTTTTAAAGCGTTGTTAGACCACTGTTCATGGCTCCTGCTAAGCCTTGAAGAATACGTGATGCACCGGCTTCTGCTTCGGCACCGGTATTAGTTGAAACGATGTTATACGGAAGTGCTGCTGATTTTGCATGTTTAGCAATAGCTGCAGTTAAATCTCCTGAAGTTACCAGAGGGTGACCGCCATACCAAGCTGTTGTGTAAAGGTAAGCAGTTACTGAAGCTGGTTCATCGTTACGCTTTACTAAAATATTGTAATGTTTATTAGAGACTCCAATCTGATCTGGTGATGGTATTTCCTTTGAAGCAAAGTGCTGATAACCTGCTAAAGCAAAACCTTCCGATGGAGCAGATTTACCATCTGGAGCTGCATTTAGTTTGCCTTCCATAAAGTTAGGAAGACCAATTTCGAATGAACGCTCTTTATTTATAATTTCAGTATTGTAGTAGTTCATCATTTTCGCTGCTGTTTGTTGACAAACGTGAGAACTTAAAGCTACTGCATGTTTGAATTGAGGAATTTTTGTAGTTAAACCTAATTCAGCAATTCGGTAAGCACGAGCTGCAAGGTTAAGACCCCAAATAACGAATGCATTGTAGCCGGATGACGGGAAGTATCCACGCATTTGATCAAGAGAACCACCGTTATCACCCGCACGGCCTGCACCGATGTTTACACAAAGTTCGTTACCACGTAAGTTACCATATGATTGATTTAAACAAGTACACATTTTTGTGAACCAATCGCTCAAGTCAGAATAGATTGCATTACCAGCACCGTTAATAGCAGCATTGATAAAGTGAACTGCACCTAAACCAAGAGTTACACCATTAAGCCCTGTTTTAGCATGTTTGGTACCAACTAATGCCCCAGTACTAACTGTTACACCATTACCATTTGCTAGACGTACATTTTTATAGCTATTTAGACCAGTAAAAGTAGTGTAGGACTTGCTAACATAACCAGTAAGTGCTGAACGTAATTCTGCTTGAGTTACCGGACGAGATGAATCAGCTTGTGTATACGAAGCCATATTAGCATCTTTTGCAAGAGCTAACGCTGCATAAGCACCTAAAGCTAAAATTGGATTTTCTGGACCTTCTTCAGATGGCTTAGCTGGATTAATGAATGATTTGTAGTTGATTAAAATACGGTGAATACGAGATAAGATTTGACTACGAACTGTCGCAGAAGATGCGTTAGAGTAAAGAGCTGTTAAGAATAGTAATTGACTTCCAGCGCGCTGTCGTTTAACTCCTACTGATTTATCTGATGTAGCAAAAATATCATGGTAGTTAGTTTTTGTGCCCCAGTCGGCTGCCAAGCGTACCGCACCATTCCCCATAAGATTCGTAAAGATTTTTTCTGCTTCTGTTTTGACTGTGAATGCCAAAGAAATCAACCCCTTTTTATTTTTTAAAACTAATATAGAACACACGTTCCTCTTTATTATAGAACAAGCGTTCTCTTTAATCAAGGGATAGATTCCATTTTAGGAAAATAAATAAAGTAAAGTATTGACTTCTTATACTAGTACTAGTATAATTAAGGTATAGAAAGGAGGTGAACAAGTGGAATACTTAGGAACAATAATAGCCCTAGTGTTCATCGCATTACAACTTCAATCAAAATGGCTCGACAACCAAAAAAAGAAGTTGGAAAATGAACAACTAAGGCTACAAAACAGAAGAACAAGAAGAGGGGGTTAACCCCTCCTTGTTTCCTAAAGTATACCACGAGCCCATGAAAATATTAAGCATTATACTCATTGTCTCTCTTGTTGCATTGCTTGCGCTTTACATTCAAGGTTTTTATTTAAAACGTGAGCAAAAAAGATTATTGAAGGAACGTGATGAAGTTGGAAAAAAATTCTCAGACCGAAGCAAATAAACGTTGGCAGGAAAAGAATAAAGAGCGTGCTAAATACATTAGCGCACGATCTAGGGCGCGCAGCTTTATCAAAAATCACGCTTTAGAGGAAGATTTAGATGAGTTCATGGAATTGATTTTAGAGCGTAAACAAATGTTAAATGATATGAAAATAGACCAAGACAGTATATAGCTGTCTTGGCCTTTCGTATTAACGTTGTGGAGTGAAATAATAACCTTTATTACTTCAAAAGCAACACTTGCATTGATCCTTTCTCTTTGTTTGTTTTTTATTTTTGCCATTCTATCCTCTTCTTTAATAACAGATTGGTTTTCACACAGAACAAATGTTCTAATTTCGAAGTAGAATTTTATTAACTGAAATTTACAAAAAGGTTAAAAATAATCAGTTAAATAAAAAAAGACAAATTTAACTAGAGTAATTTGTATCTAGTTATTGAAAACTCTGAAACACATTTGGGAATAAATTTGTTTTTTACTTCTGTACATTTTTTAAATATTTACCTAAAATGGTAATTAGAACTATACCAATTGTCACATAAAAGGGATTGTTAAATTAATAATTTATTATTAGATATTTAGGAGGATTTCTGTATGAATGCAAATACTATTTCTGTTTTAAATATGAAAGGAGGAGTTGGTAAGACCACCATATCTACTAATTTAGCTATCGAGCTATATAAAAGAAACAACAAAGTACTAGTTATAGATATAGATCCCCAATTTAATACTACTCAAAGTTTATTTAAATATTATACTGGCGATGTGAGCAAATACTTCAATTTACGAGACGATGATAAGACTATAAGACATATTTTCTCCCAATCCCAAAATCATGGGTTCGCCAAAAAGAAACAACAACATCAGGAAACAAAAAATATATTATTCACACTTGATGAATCCGAAGATGGTAAAATTGATATTATTCCTGGTGATTTAAGACTGATAGTCGATATTAATGCTAACGCACGTGACCGTATTCAAACATACTTTAATACAAATAAAATAAGGGATCAATATAATTTTATCATTATTGATTGCCCTCCTACATGGGGGAACCTAACTTCAGTTTCACTTTCTTTAAGTGATTATTATTTAATCCCTAGTAAACTAGATGAATTTTCAACTATCGGTATTAGTTTATTATCTGAACTTTTAGGAGAAAAAGTTCACTCATCTCAAAGTCCTCTTAATTGTTTAGGCGTTGTTTATACTATGCTTTCTCAAAGTATATCAAAAATAGGAATTAGTCCGAGACAAAATAAATTCAAAGAAGATATCGAGGCCTTCTTTGAAGAAATGAGCGAAGAAGTCAACTCAAAAGTGACAGCGTTTGATACAGTAATTTATAATGTAGAAACTATTACTAGTAAATCTGTAATTTATGCAGAGCACGCAGATAGATACCCTGATTTGCAGCAACGGATTTCCGATTTGACTGACGAAATTTTAACAAGAATTAAATAAGAAAAGGAGGGAGATGAATATGAAACAATATACTGTCTTTCTCGAAAGCAAAAAATATAATAGTGAAGAAAAAAAATTATTTTTAATAGGGATTGTTCAAAACCTAATTTATTCTACAGATATTTTTCCGTCTAATTCTTCTTTAAATGAATACATAAAAGTATTTGAAAAAACCTTTATGCTTAACGATGATGAACTATTTAAAGATTATTTATATAAATCACGTCCATTATTAAGTTCAAGAGTATGTAAATTAATTATCTTAAACGTTGATCCTAATATTGATCGTGAATTAATAAACTGGCATGTTAATTTCTTAAATAATTTCTATAATTTAAATACAGAGCAAAAACACCGGAATAATAAAAATCAATCCTTACTGAATGATTTTTTAGCTGAAAGGAACAAACATAAATGATTGCTCCTTTAACATTTTCTCAATATATTGAACACGATTATATGCAACTAGAGTCTATTTTACTAAGCAAATTTGACTTCCAATGTGAGATTGAGCCAAGACTCAAAACTTTACATTCGAATATCTATAAATTTAAAGAATTAATTTATACATTAGAACTAACCAGTCAAGCAAAAGTCGATTTTCAAGAAACCATAAATGGCTTTATTGAATTTATTTGGTTACTTGTAATAGGAAAATATAAAACTTCTAGTATGACTTTAAGAGGTTCTATGGAGACATTCGCCAAAGGTTTAGTCAATCACAATAGTCTCACTCCGGATTCAAAATTCTCACAAAATATAGATGTTGCTTTAAAAACAATTATAAGCAACTATTGTACTGAATTTTACTCTGGAAATAATAAAACCTTCTCAAGTATATTTGGAAAAATTTACAGAGACCAATTTAAACAAATATATTGGGATTTATGTGATATTGTTCATTCGCGTGATAATATGTTTGATTCTTGTACAGAATTCTTAGAAGATATTTTAGAAATTACATTTGATAAAGAAAAATTATCTTTTCTAGTAAACAAAGCAATAAAAATTGTAGAGTCTTCTCTCATAATTTTATTAATAAATGAATATAGCCAAATCAATAAAGAAATGAACCACCTCAAATTAAGTCAAATAATTGAAGATTTTTCAGAAGATTTTCATCCTATACGTTTCTTTCTAAATTAATATAAGTTTTGAAAATACCAAGTACCTTTAGTAATTTCATCTAATTAGCATTTTTAAATGCAAAATCCCATTTTTCATTTAGTACTTACTTTTCTCTGATTGCTGAGAAATAATAACCTTCAACTTAAAAACAACATTTGTTTGTATACATTACAGAACGAGAGTTTGTATTTCAAGAAGATAAAATTTATAGCTATAAAAAAAGCCCAGGCTCAAAATTTTTGAGTACCTGGGCTTTGTTGTTACTAATTACTACGCTGTGGAATGATAAGTTTCAAACCTTCATAATCGCCATTTGTCATAATTCCATTATCAAATTTATCTAACCACATTTTATCAATCAGCTTTTTATCAACAGCTTGTTTAATATAATCACGTACTGCTGCTTTTGTTGTTGCATTTGTGAATTGCATTTTATCATCATCCTTTTCATTTTGATTTGGCTTATTGCCTTCCACAATTAATTGAACCTTCATTGCACTACTAGTAGGAACGATTACTTGTCCTTCAAGTTTATAACCTTTAGGAATAACCCAATTTGATTTAACCTCAAAATGAGGGCGATCAATACTACCTACCCAATCACCGCCCCATGTTATACCTAGCTTACGTGCAATCACACCCATTCTACTAAGTGTTGGTTCATCGTATAAAGATTGTGGAGGGCCAACAGCGACGTCCCATGCTAGGCGTGATTTGTGATTGCTGTCTAGTGTCCAAGTAACAATTTGTCCTGGTCTAGTACGCCCCTGTTCATATAGATATTTCTGCCGTTCCTGTGAACGATATGTTTCAGTGATGAAGATATTGCGAATCCCAGCTTTATAACATTCTTGAAATATGAGTTGCACCGCTAATCTAGCTGGTGGTAATAGCTCATTAATTTCTCTGCATGTAGTAGTTACGCTTGTACTCATTTAGGATCACCCTCTCCTGTTTTATCTTTTACAATAAATAAAATATTTTTGATAAAATCAGGCATTGGTAAGCCCATCTTTGTACCGTTTTCAGTAATCGAAATAAATTCAAGGACACAGAATGCAATAGCTGCTCCATCACCTGCGTACTCAATACCTGGTATTACTAGCGACAGTAAATATACTGAACCAACTAGCATTAAGTAATAAATTTTTCGTATGATGCCATTGAAGCCTACCCGACTGTTTAGGTTTTGATTTACAACACCTGACAAAATACCGGTTATATAATCAATTGCCATAAAACCTATTAATACTGTCACGGCCATACCTAAACCGTTTACTGAATAAGACACTAAAGTGCCGATTACTCCACTTACTCTTGCTATCCATCTTTCCATTAACATCATTCCTTTGCTCTAAAGTTAAAGCTGTGAGAAGCATCGAAAATCAGTAACATGTACCGTTGCCCATCTCGATTGCTCTCAAAGCATAATAAAAGCCCTCCACAATAAACAAACTGTGGAAGGCATAAAAAATAACGCAGCTCATGCTGCGTTTGTTAAGATTTTGCTGTATATGCAATTGTCTCTCGATATTCTTCTTCGGTGATATGACCTTTCTCTAAAGCACTATCGATTACTGATAGATTATAGTTTTTTGCCACATATTCTTTAACTGGCTCAATGTATGTAGCATTTACAGATGCTAAAGCACGTGTCCCATCTTGATATACACATACCCCATATTGTTTTACTAATACTTGTGCAATTGCCATTTTACATTCCTCATTTCTTTAATTTATATTTACGTTAATAATGAAGCTTCCATAAATTCGAGTAGAGTCGCGTTGGTTTCTTGTTGCGCTTGTTGTAACTCCTCAACTTGCTCCGTCAGCGGAATTTGATACGGTTGCTCAATGCCGGGTTTATTTGGATCAGGATAACTAAACTCTAGCTTTTTCGTAGTGATATTCACCCTAAAACTCGAGCACACTGCGAAATCCCGAGCGTAGGCTCCGTATTCTAACTCGGTAACGTCAAATGTTTCTCGGTTTCGTTCGGATAAATACTTATATGTCGCTATCTGTTCTTCTACTGTCTTTTTACGGGCTACGTTTGCCCATTCGCCAGTGTCGACGATAATTGCTCCGTCTACTTTGTCATAGAATAACATTCTACCTACGTTCATATGCGTGCCCCCTCTCCTATAGCTGTAAATTCGTAAGACATGTTTACGCCGTACACAGGTAGTTCGAGTATACCCTTAGTATACGGACACCTAAAGGCGTAATCTCTGCACGCCACGTTAGCATAACTACTCTCACTGATACGATAAAAATCGTCTAAGTACCATGTCGTAGTACCGTTGTGAACTGATTTATTTGTTGGCGTTAGCGTAATGACTTTCGGCACAAAGGGTAGCATAGTCATGTCCAAAGCCAGCATAGGCATAACCTGACCTCCGCCTGTGTGAGTTTTAGCGGTACCTTGCTGGCTATTAGATATGATGGTACCTTGCACCCATGACCATCTGTCAATATCGTTGATGAGGTCTTCAAAGGTGTCAGACATGGCACCGCCAAACTTATCGACTAGCTGCTGCTTTACGCCCTTTATCTTCGTTACGGCGTCCCCCAGCCCTTTTATAATTGCTGGGAACTTCGCGTTGTCGGGCAGTATCTTGGAAAACGTCCAGGTACGTACACGCGGTTCATGTGGCGGGTTGTCGTAGCTGTCGGTCACTTCTATCGTAATCGTGTGCTTAGCTAAAGGCAGCGTGCTCCATATACTTGATATGTCTACCGTGTGTGTACCGCCACCTGTCTTGGTAGCAAGTAGTACGCCGTTTACTTTTTCCTTAATTGTAATCGCGTCGCCCTCTGTATCCGACACGGTGTACTGGTTCATGACAGGTACACTAAAAGCCCCCAGGTCCTCGTCTTGCCCGTCGATGTGAGGGGCTTCGTTGGCAACAGGCTCCAGCGAGATATATTTCAAGCCGTTATGCTGTGCCGAACCTACTGTATTAGATAACTCTGACACAGTATATAATGTTTTGTCATGGTTATATGAGGACCACAGCGCAAGCGACCTGTTAACTCCCAATAACACCAACTTATCAAAAAAGTTACGTTTATCGGAAACAGAATTTATAGAGTTGAGAGATGCCATAACCCCTACCAGCAGGTTGTTAGGCAGTAGTGTTATGTCGTTACTAGGTATTACGTTTTGTGTAATCCCCGACTGTGACGTAACGCCGTAATGATATAACCTTTTCACGTTTCGATAGACTTGGCTAGAAATAATAACGTAGTTCCTGGTTTTTGTGAATTTGAACGATTCCGCAGTTTGCTCGCTGGTTATCTGTTTATATGCAATGAATATACTATCGCCTGGAAGGCTAGTATAATAAGGCTCACTACTTAGCAGGGTCCACCCTTCGGGCAGCTCCAGCGGTGTGTTTGCATATACGACTAACGTGTCTTTTATCTGAGCGCCCGTAAATGGCGCTACTATACTTTCTCCCGCGTTCACCGTTGCCGACATAACCGACCCGTTAAAAATAACTTCTACTTGCTTTTTATCCTCTTCTGGTATCGTGTATTCGATATTTAATATAGGTCGTGCGCTCTCTGTACCAACAACAGATGAACCATAGGATAGTGTACTGTTATACGTTCTAGTAAGCGCTAAACCGTAGTTTTTACCGTTTACCCAGCTTTGCACTAGGTCTTTAATATCCACAGTATTAGTGGTAGAAACCGCGTTAAAGGATGTATACGGCGTCGGATTTATTGCAGGGGCGTGATTGTAACTAGCTGTCATCTCGTCCCACGGTTCTAATACATCATGCACGTAAACCTTGTCTACAATGTTTACACCGTTTAAATGATACAGTTGCAGGGTAGCCGCTGTAATAATCGCGTTATTCGGTATTATACCTAGGGTAAAACGAAGTAACCCCATACCCGTGTTAAGACCCTTGACTGTTATATATATGCCCGTCCCGTAGTTAGCGGTAGGGTTATCCTTGTCTGTATACGTGTCTTGCATTGCCGTAGTTACATAGTTTAAGACTTTTTGTACCATGTACGCCACCTCCTTTACTCTAAAATAAGGGTGTTAATATCATTAATTGCTTTTGTTAAATCGGCTTTTGACATACCACCGCGGTTACGCAAAATAAAAAAATTCGCGTAAGCTACTACCTCCACGAATCCTTTTTCGAGCAACTCTAATTGGCTACCATCAATATCGACTAGTTTCTTATTTGTTACCCCACCATCCAATGAGACGGTGATTTCTCCTGTTAGATCATTTTCTAACTTAAATAAAAGCCGACTCGTATTCGACTTTTTGATCAGTCGTATTTGCGAGCCGACAATTGACGGTGTTTGATATTCATAGTCACCCAAATGGTTATCAAGCGATTGTTGGATATTAGATATTTCCTGAGGTTCAGGCACCCTGTTTTCAACGCGTTTTATTTCAGTATCGATTTTATCTAGATTGGTATTAACCTTATTAATATCATAAAATTCATTTTCAACGTCCTTTGTAAACCCGTAATTCACCGTCTGAGTTGGCATTAGGTCATCACTTCCTCTCTCAGTTGTTTATGCGTGTAGGACGCCAATTGAGCATGTGTAAAGCGTGCTAGCATACTATGTTGGTTGTATCTGATTTCAACATACAACAGCATATTTTGAGGTGTAACACGTTCAAGTAATACCTCAACAATTTCAAACTCACGGGCCACTGCTAGCTCTAACTTTACACGTACCCATTTTTCAGCAGCACTCCTAGTAAGCTCGTATTTTCCTTCACCTAGTAAGCTGTCGAGTAGCTGTTTAAGTACTGGATAACTATATGGAGCCTGCTCTTGATACCTCGATAAAATGCGGAATCTGCGTGTCTCAAGCGTTTCTGATTCACCTGCAATTAGGCCAAGCATTTTCTCATAGCGACTGGCACCACGATCATCGAGCGTTAAAATGAATTGATTATTAAGGATAGATTCAACCATTTCCCAAACACGCTCTAATGATGGGTTTTCAAGCTCAGCAACTTTTTGAAGCTCTTTAATATCATGTAAGATGGATGGTAAATAGCTTAGAATATCTACATCTCTAGACACTTATAGTCCCCCTCACTGGAATGGCCTCTTTATCCAACTCGAGATTACTTGCCACGTCATTTATCGTTGTATTGGAAATATCAATAACACCATTTACACCAAGAATACGCGTTTCGATGTGACTGATACGTACAATCAATCCTGTTTCATCTTCTTGTTTAGTAACTGCATCCGCCCAGAGTTCCGAAAGCTCTTTAAAGTATCCATCTATTACTTCTTTGATGGCACTCTCTACATCTACGAAAGACCATCCTGATTGAAGTGTTAATGTAGTCGCAATATTAACTACTGTTTCGTTAACCGCTGATATAGTGACAATATGATCAATAGGTGCTAGGCCAACACCTTCACCTTGTGCATCTAACGGATCCATTAACTGTTGTACCAACTCTACTAATGCAGTGGATGGCTTTGAGAATGTGGAATCAATGATAGTGACATCAACTGTTCCACCGCCATATTTAGCACGGTAAATACGCGAACCACCAACACCAGGTAATTTGTTAATACGTTCTTTATAATCAGCACGATTGCCGCCAAATGATACACTTTCGAAGCTGTTGAAATAACGTGAACGAAAAGCTTCTGTATCTTCTTCATTTTCACCTGGAATCAATACATCCGTTAACTGAGCTATTTCAAGACCTGCAATATAATCGATTGGTATAAGTTGTCCTGATTCAAAATTACCAACTTCACCAGCTGTTTCACATTGCGCTTTGAAAATACCTGTATCGATTTTCTCGAGAACTTCATAATTGTATTCTTCCTGCGAAAAGCGCGCTCCAATTGGAACATCAATGTTAAATTCAGCTTTTCTGACAGCATGAGTTGCAGGAGTTGGACTAAGCCCTCGCTCAGCAGCACGTCTTACTAAATTTTCTCGAGGTGCCGTATCCGCAAACATTTGATTTTCATAATTCAATAGCGTGAATAATATTTGCGCTATCTCGGCTGTATTGGCTGCCGTTGCTTGATAAATCAACGACGTCTCGCGTCTATCCTGTGTCAGCACATTGGTTAGTTTTTGAGCTAAAAGATCCTCGTAAGAAGTATCTAAGTCGAATGGTGCTACCATTAATAATCCACCTCTTTCTCTGTTGCGATTTCTCCAAATATGGTGTGTGCGATGTACTGTACATGCACTTTATTTTTATTTGTAGTTACTATAAAAGAATCTACTTCCTTAATGCGATCATCTTGTAATAAACATTCACGTATTCGACGAGGTGCTTCAGAAGCTACATACGCCACTGGTTTTCCGATTAAATCTTTTAACTCTATAAAATTGTTCCAACTATAGATAATGTGTTCATATCTTTCTATAGAGGTCATTAAAAAAATCGCTTGTTTAATGGCATCTAGTTCATCTACAGTGCCATAACAGCGATTCAAATCATTATTCAGTTTAAATGTATTAGAAGGCTCAATGACTTCCTCAAAATCGAGTGTCAAACCATCATTATCAACTTGCGGAATCATCAAACCACCTCTTTATCGATAATTAAAAATCGTTGACCACCGTGAGCTCGAATCATAGTTACTTTATCGCCTTGTTTTAAACCGTTATAAACTTTATAAATTTGCTTTGCTCCATTCTCAATGCTCATTTCAACTTCATGCTCTTTTACTGCTCTTGTAAGTTGCAAATGAGCCTCACTTAATATTAACTTTTGATCCACTTGAACCTGCAATGGACTTGTACTAATAACAGTTCCATGAACAACATCAGTAAGTTTTTGTGATTTTATAGCATCTAGAGCAATCTTTTTAAATGTCTGTAAAATATCAGTCATATCAGGCAATAAAATCACCACCAATCAATTTTAGATCCATACGATGGTCAGATTCTTTGAATATGTGCTTTACGGTTTCCACCATCATAAAGTTAGCAACTATTATGTCACCAAGATTCATCATTACAGCAACCTGACTCCCACCTCGTACTACGGGGTCTCCAAACACTTTATTTATTTGTAATTTCCTAGATTTACGATTATAAAGCTTTAACATGCCATCAGCTTTTGCTTTAGCATTGTCATTTTCGCCTAGTTTTTCAGTAAGCTGTAACACACCCCATTGGTTAATATTGCTACCACCTTGGGCTATGTAAACATCTCGCTTACCTGTATTTTTGTTTTCGCGCACTAGTTTGATTTTGTTATACGTATTCTCATCAATGGACGTAGTGTATTCAAATGATTCACCTGACTCTGCATCGATAAGTATATCTGTTTTGAGCATCTTGGCATCACGTAAATTTAATGATCCGTAGTTATCGTATAGTACATAAAGATTTTTAGTATGAAGAGTTGTTTCGCCCAAAGCATTATCCATGATTGTGAATAGCTCTTGGTTATCTTCAACCATTGACGGAATAACGTGTTTTGTATCAGCAATAGTGCCAGTCTTTAGCTTAAAGTCCTTTGCAATCATTTGGAGTACTTGAGCAGCTGTTTTTTTAGAATAAACGTAGGTATCTTTGTTTTTAAAGTATCGCAATTGATCGTAGCAAGTAACAGTAATAATACGGTTATCATTACGTTTCTTTGTGAACACAAAACCGTAAAAAATCTTATGGCCATCATATTCAAAACGGACTGCATCACCTTCATGGAAACTTAATGTACCATCCTTAATCACATTGAATATAAGTTTACCTGGTGTACCTTTCCGATGTATTTCCCACTCAATACCTTCTTCAACAGCACATTCAACTAGCTGTCCTTTACTCATGATATACAACTTTGATTTAGCCAAGTTTTATCACCTGCCCTACTTGGATAACGTTTGGATTGCTGATGTTATTAATCTTTGCTAGTTCCGCACTTTTGGATCCATCACCTAAATACTTTTTAGCAATTGCCCATAATGTATCTCCTTTAACTACGGTGTGAGTCTTTGGTGTTGTTTTATTTGTTGTAGGACGTGTTTGCTCGACAACGGCTTTTGAAGTAGATTTAGAATTACTTTTTGTATCTTTTTTAATAGTGACCTTTTTATTTCCGTAAGCTCGATACTGTTTAAGTATGATACTAACCGTTACGTCAAAGCCGTTATCAGCAGATTCTTTTATCTCATAATCTTCAAGTGTAACTGACATATTGGTGTCAAAAAGCAAGTTCCCGTTAGGCATCATGCGGTTTACAATGAATTGAAATGGCTTATCTGAGACTTTTAACTTCTCTAACTTATCCAAATAAAACGTAGCTGCCTGAAAACCGTTCGGATAAACAGCAAACGGATATTTGACGTTTGGCAGTAATACCTCAAACTCAATATCCGTTAGTCCTGGTTTCTTTATAATGTTTACTTCGCCTTCATTCATCAACACAATGCTTTCATTACGACCATTAATTTTAATGGTCATTTCTGAAGGTGCAACAGGAAACTGCGTACCGTCTATAAAATAGTTATACATATTCCGTTGGGCCTCCTTCTGCTAACATTACAGCAACTTCTTCGGCTCGTTTACCAAATTGATCAATGACTCCATCAATATCCATTTCGCTATTGATATGATTTTCGTTTTTCATGTCGATATTAATTTCAGCAGTTGTATAACGATTGATAGCTTCACGTTCAGCGATGTCACGAAGATATTTTAAATCTTCTCCAGTGTCTTCCATTTTCTTGGCCATTTTTGCTGTATTGTTTGCTGTTTTACCACCGTTACGGTTTCCTTTATCTAACTTGTCACCCAAGCCACTTGGATCACTAGAACCACCAGGACCTGCAGCTCCATTCATGGCATTTTTCATGGCATCTTCAATTGCTTTGCTAGAATTAGAATTACTCTTATCGACATTTTTATCATTACTAAACAAATTAGCTCCCCAGTTGTAACCAGTATCGTAAGCAGCACCTAAAGACTTCATCTCCATTTTAGGGGCTTCCCAATAGTCCCCTGGAGCTTCTCCAGTCAATCCTTTCAACGTACCTTTCAGATTCTTTAAATCACTTGTGATAGATTTACGGTGAGAAAACTCAGTTCCTGTTTTTAAGCCAATTTGAGTAGCTATTCCGTCTGGCAACAAATTAATAAACCAATTCCATGCCTGTATAGCTAAATTCACTGCATCAATAATCGCGTTCACAAAACTAGTAGCGAAACCATCCCAACCACTTGTCATCGCAATTATTGTATCTAACACATTTGAGGCTAAATTGTAAAACAATCTTTTTACAGAATACATCGGATGTTTCCACACATTCACAAAAAATTCCACGTAGGAAGCCCACATATTCCACAGATAAACTACTATATTATAGATTACTGCTCCTAAAACCATAAAAGCACCAGCAATTATCCCTGTTGCACTTATGGATGTACCAGCGAAATGATTAATCACAGCAATTGCTAAATAAAATATACCGATTAAAGCAATGACTAGTATAATAATCCACGTTAAAGGACAAGCGTATAAGGCCGCATTCAAACCATTTTGAGCAACAATTAAAGCTAAAATCGCTGCTGTTTGAGCCCATGATACAGCGATACTCCAAATTTTTGCTGCGATGTCTTTTAAAGTAGTTAACCAAGCGATTCCCATTGTAGAATTGTAAACAATCAAAGCTGCTACAACACCCCAAATAACAGGTTCAATCATTGACCAATGATTATAAACAAAATCTCCGATATTTAAGAAGATCCCCATTGCATAGGTTGCTGCTACTGCAAGGTTTTCTAATGCCGCAATTGAAGTTTGAATCATTTGCTTAAACTTATCACTATTTGCTATTTCATTTAAATTCGTTAACACATCTTGAAATGCCCAAAGCGCTTCATTTTTAAAGCCTATCCATAGTTGTGACCAAGTTTGTGGCATACTTTCGAATTTCTTATTAATGTCTTCAGCAGCCGCAAACATGGATCTTTTAACAATATCTGCAGTTATTTCACCATTACTTGCCATATCTCTTATTTTTCCAATAGAAACATCGAGATATTTTGCGATATTTTGAATTACAATTGGTGTGGCTTCAAATACAGCGTTTAATTCTTCACCTCGTAGCACACCACTACCCATTGCTTGTGTTAATTGTAGTGTTGTAGAAGCTACACCTTCTATATTTGTACCTGCTATTACAAATTGTTTATTTAACAATTCACCAAAAGCCACAGTTTCAGCATTAGATTTAAAAGCATCACCAGCGTTCATAGCTAATTGAGCAACCATATTGGCTGTATCAGCATAGGCACCACGAGAGCGTTGTGCGCTGTCGAATATCATTTGTTGTAACTCAGCAGTTGTCTGTAAACCATCATTGATTAAATTTAATCGTGCAGTGGTATTTGTCATTTCGTCAGATAATTTGAAGACATTGCCTATTGTTTGAAAGCTTAAATACGCAGCTGTAATACTTATAATTTTCTTTAATAATCCATCGGCCGCACTAGTGCCGTCTCTAATATTGTTTGTAAAACTCTGTTGTCCATTGGCTGCATTCGAAATTTCACTTTCGATTCTATTCATAGCTTCGGCTGCCCTAGCTAATTCTTTATTAGCTAACTGAACATTTGAAGTATCAACCATTCGCCCAGATGCTACATGCATTGCTTCCATTTGATTAACCATCATAGACACAGCGCTATGCATTGCACGCATTGGTTGACTCAATCGATCTTGTATTTGGATTGCTGTACGTATCGTAGCCACATTTTCACCTCTTTTACAAAACAAAAAAGCACTCGAATGAGTGCTTTATTGAATATATTCTTTACCATCTAAAAGCAAAGAGATAACTTTATCGTTCTTGATTTTAAGTTGGAATTCTGAGCGTATCATAGTCCCAAATCCATTTTGAGAATCTACATAGCTTTGTACAATCGTTGTTCCATTTTCTTTACCAAATTTCCATTCTAATATATTTGGGTATTTAGCCGTTGATGGAGCTTTCAAAATCGAATTTAATGCATTTTGAGATCTGATTTGTAAATCTGTCATCTCTTTTTTCGTAACTATATAATCATCCAGTTTATTTAATGTCTTACCATTTTCATAAAGAGCATTGTCTCCGTATCTAATCATATTAACGGTTCCGTTAACATTCATATATAAGATTATATTCGAAGCATCTTGTGCATCTACTCTGTACCCTTTTTCTCCTTTGATATGAGCATTATCTAAACCCTCATCATGGTTTATAGTTATATCCTCATCTAGTCCTATCGTTTTTAAAACACTAAGGACAACTTCGCCCTGTTCAGGCGTTATTTCAAGAGATTTAGCTATTTTACCTTTTGGTGTAGCTCCTAAATCATCTGCGTTATTTATTGCGTATATTGTAGAAATTGCTATAATTCCAACAATAAATAGCACGATAAATAAACAACCTTTTTTCATCTATATCACTCCTCATAAACAAATATAACTAATATGGAGAGATTTCACTATACCAAATTGGCATAATTGGTTATTTATCGCTTTCTACCTTTAGCACCACGTTTAGCTTCCTTCTCAGATTTTTTATCTGCTTCAATTTTAATTTGAACAGCTGCTATAACGAACGCTTTTTCATATTTGGGTAAATTATCAAATTCAGACGGCCACTTACGGAGCTTATGTAGGCAATAATATGCCACATTGGCCTCATAGTCGCCGCCTTCAATTAGTTTTTTGCTTCTTCTACAAGTTCATCCATTCCTACATCAAAACCGTTGATTTTTTGAACAGTAGCTAAGTACTCATCATATTCACCTGGTAACAACATTGTTTTCAAGAGCTCTTTAGCACCCATTACTCCGTATGATTTCTGTAGCTCTACATCATGCAAATTAGGGAATACAGTACATTTAACAGCTAGATCAGTTAAATATGCCGTGTAGTTCGTTTCAGGTACCATGACACCTTTTTTACCTGGTACAGGCATACGTCTTGTATTATCTTTACGTAATTGATCATCTTCATCCGAAGTAATAGCTGCCACTTCCCATTTTACAGGTTTAGTTAATGGCTCCTTAGTTTTCTCATCGATTTTTTGTTTCCCTGACTCTTCATCGATTACAGGTTCAACAAATCGTTTAGAAACTACAACCTTTTCGTTTTCTGGTTTTAAAGCGTTTTGCGCTAAAAATGCAGTTAAATTTGTCATATATAATCACCTTATCCTTTTCGTTTTAATTAAAAAGAGCCCACACTGTAAGCTCAGTTTTATTGCATTTCTTGAAGCATTTCAAACATTTCAGGCATATCCCAATCTTCAAACGTAAAGTCGATTTCGTCCTCTAAATATTCTGCATCTGCATCGAGTGCAGCTATAATACCACCATCCATATTACAATCAATTAAGATTGTTGTTTGGCGTCCTACTTTAGCTGATTTATCTTCATTTGTAATTTGAACATCAAAATAAATATCCTCACCAGTATCTTTGTAACGCTTTAAAAGCTGACGGAAAATCGATGTATTGAAGTGGAATGTAGCAGAACCAGTACCTTCCCAACCTGTCGCCTTGTTACCTTTGCCTGTACGCCCCATAATCGGAACCTGTGTTTTTTCTTTGTCCATTCGTGCTTCGATATTTATTAATTGAGCAAATAGATAACGATTACCTTCAATCGTTACATATGCTCTACCCTGTGCACCACTAACAGCATCACGGGCGTGCATGGTAGCTTCAGAAAAATATTGAAGATCCAATGGAATTAAAATCTCGTTAGGTTTCATATTGATGTCCTCCTTTACGCGACTGTTGTTGTGATATAAAGTTGAGACATTGCCACGGTCACATCTACAACTTCATTTGTAACAACAGATTTTTTGGTTTCTCCTTTAGAGACCACTAAAGCGTCTTTATTGTAGTTTTCAATAGCTCGAAGTTTTTGCAACTCCATACGTTGCTTGCTAATGTCATTCCATAAAGAAACTCGTCCATCTTGGTCATTTGGAACCTGACCTAAATAACGAGTGTTAAATAAATGCGCGGTATCGATTGCAATTTGATCAAGCACACGGATAACTTGATTCAAGCTGAAATCCTCATTCTTTTCATCCGTGAAAGAAGTAAATGTATTAATATCCTCCAACACATAGATTTCATCACCGACGCGATGGAACACATACTTACCGGCTTTCAATAATTCAATAAGTTGAAGTTGAGTCTTTGTTTCAGACATATCAAGTGTGTATTCACCTTCATACTTCTTGTTCGTATTAGACTTATTAACGGCAACACCTGCCTGTGCGCCAGTTGTCCAATATACCGACCCAAACACTTCATTTTCTGTGCTAATAACATCGTTTTGCACATCGATTACACCCTCATGATCTATCGCTCCGAGTTTATGGCCGACAAGTTGGAACTTACCTCCAACCTCGTCACGAATACGTTTTGTATACTCAACATATAACGCTTTAACAGTACTATCAGATGATAAGCAGCCTAATGTATTAAAGCCGTATGCTTCTAAGGCATCTAGCGCTTCTTGATGTGCTCCTCCCGTGATGGCTGAGCCATTGGAGCCGCCTGTTAATGGTGTACCTGCTGTTACTGCAAGTGTTGCATCTGTTTTAAATGTCACAAAGTCATTTGCTTTTAAATCTGCAGCAGTAGCAATAGCTGTTTGAGAATCAACTAGTACATTATCTAGTGATGTTTGTACATCAAACTTCGTGGGTTCATCCACATTGGCCTGAATAACAATCGTAATGTCATTACCCCGTACGCCTTTATATTTAGCTGTTGCATAATCATTAGTAGCAGCTACAGCATCAATAGCAAGTTTGTAAAAATAGACTGTGATTGCATTTTTGAATACGTCACGAATACCTTTTAATTTCGGATGTTTGAAATCATAGCCAAATATTTTTCTAGAATAAATTTGAAAATCTTCTTGTGTTACGGCAAATACATCACCATCAACACCCCAGTCTAAGGGAATCGGCAAGCCTACATAACCACGATCACTTAGGTTCACAAATGCTCGACTAGCACTAATAAAGTTTTGATACGTACCTGGTAGTTTTTTGTTCTGAGTTAAAAATGGACCTCCACCTAATGCCACGTTATTTACCTCCTTTATCAAATTTCTTTAGAATATCATCCACTTCAGTGAATGAGTAAGTTTTGTCAGCTTTTAGTAATGCATTCAGTGCATCACGACGAGTCATGTATTTGTTGCTTTTTACGATTTGTTCTTTCGTAAATTCAGGTGCACCCAAAGCTTTTGATACACCAATTGGAGATGTTTTCGATTTTTCTTTAATAGACTCGTTTTTAGTTGCCACTGCATTCACCCTTTCGTTTTCGTTCTTTGTTCTAATGAGCCCATGAAAATCTTCTCTTCAACTTCCTGTAAAAAGAAATTGAAATGAATAAAGTTGTGACCAATACCGTCAACAACCTCACTGTTTGCTCCATTACCAAGCATTAGCGAGCCGTTTAACAGTGTTATTTCTTTTAGTGCTTGTTGTACCTTCAAAGTCATATTAGATGCCTCAGACAAACCGTTTTTAGGGAAATACTGCACATCAAATAATGTCGTTACCTTCCATCGATTGCCGATTTGTCTTATGTGCTCTAGGTTCAAAAACTGAATTAAAAAAGCAGGAGTCTTATACCCCTGCGGAACTTCATCAATATGCTTTTTGTAATCTGCTCCAAAAGCTTCATGAAGCTTAACAGATATAGCATTCTGAATATTATTAATCTCCATTGAAAGCCTCCTTTAGCATCTTTAATAATTTTTTCTCAAGAATAGCTGGCGCTTGCTGTTCAACTTGGTCAGCGCTAATAGTCATCATAAATCGACCATTGACCCAACCTTCATGATTTCTCGTTCTGTGGCCGAACTCAACATACTGTGCATACTCCACACCATTAATAACCTCGATTTCGTAGATAGAACCACTCTTTTTTATTTGTCCAATAGTCCATCCACGTTTTAAAGTTCCTCCATCTACAGGAGCTACAGGTGTACGTCTAATCACTTTACCTAACAAACGAGCAGCCAACTCTTTTGCAGCAGCCTCACAAAACTTTTTATAATCTGATTCAGTCAGTTTTGCTAACTTCCGTTCAAAGGCCTTTAATTGTCGATAGTCAACACGTCCACCTCTGCTCACTATGCATACTCCTTAAATAACTCTAGGACAATTTCTTGATGGTCCATAAAGATACCAGGTTTCCCAGAACGAGTGTATTTTTCAGTAACTTTATCCTGTGTGACAATGATTTTACATCCGGGTGGTATTTCATATTCATTACCTAATGAAAGTTTAATTTGTTCTGTAATTATAGCTGGCCCACCAGTTGAAGAAGCACTCGTTAACTTTTCGTGTGATAATTTACATTTAATATCCTCATAAAGCGTTACTTCTTTAGATTGTGTAACATGAGTAACTGGATCCTCTACTTCTTGCCATGCGTTAACTATGCAATTGCCTCTCCAAAGCCTTTCTAACGCCTTACGTCTTGCACTTACCATAACATCACCCTATAACGAACAAAATCTACTTCATTGTGCTGTAGATAGGCAATGAATGCATTAAATTGAGCTTCTGGAGTGCTATTTGCTTCAATAGCAAAGACAGTGTTTGTATCACCGTCTTGGACCTGTTTAGCAATTAGATCAAAATCCAATGAGTCTATCGATAATGCACCCATCGACTTTTTAGAATATAAAAATTCCCCAACGACCATATCCACAGCAATTTCGTGGAGGCCTTGAGGAATTTCAGATAGATTTGTTTGATTGTTGACATGATTAATTACCTTGATGATGCAAAAGTTCAGTAATAATTCATCTTGGCTATTTGGTTCACTAGATACACTGATACCAAGTGATTTTAACCGCGTTTTAACATCTTCTAGCATGTCTTCCACCATCCTTTATCCTTGAGAAATGACACGAGCAATCGGAATAGCTTTGTGGTCGATAGATTTACGAGCGGCACCATTGCCGTCATTGTGTACTAATGACCAGTTCTGTCCGTCTGCTAATTCACTGTTTGTTGGTGAAAGAGTTGCTTGCGATTTTTTCTCATAAGAGATTCCATATGGCGCTAATACTTTACGTTGGCGACTATACAGTGTATCTTGACCACCATTTGTTTTTGGATCACGAGACATTTCATAAGGAACTTTTGCTCCGATATCTTCATAATCAAATGCGCCTTCACCAAGTACATAAGTTGTATATTTTGTATGTGCCGGATTTCCGCCATCTTCTGGCACTTCTTCAATTGGCATTGAATCGTCAACTAATACAATACGACCATTCCAGGTACCGATAGATAGATCACGTTGGATACCATCAGCATCTGTGTACTGTAGATATTTAAATAGTCGTAAGTTTTCAAGGTTCGTTGCTACTGCTGAATGCATGATAACAATTGCGAATTTAGATTTGTTTTGACCACACGCTTGCTGCATAGCGTTGTTAAGTGTAGCTGGACCAACTTTGTTTAATGGATTGCCTTGAGAGTCTTCACCTGTTTTTGTTGTAATGTCATAAGTGTGATTTGTTACAAAATCAAGGTTTTTAGCACCTGTAGTCATTGCAAAAATACCACTTAGAATTGACAGCAACACATCTTGGTCGATTTCTTCCCAATAAGTAGCAACTTGTTGAGCTACATTATCCATAAAATCAACGCCACCTGTAATATCTTCTGAGAAGTCTTTTTCAATCCAAGCTTTAGCACGGCCGTAAACAACTACACCGCGTTCATATGTTTCAGTGCTTGTAGCTGTAATGTCTGTTTGACCATCGTAGTTAAGTGCAGCACCATCTAAATTACCGAACATCGGAATACGACCGTATGCAGTAGTAGTTTGTGAACTGAATAAACTACGAATTTCAGAACTTGGTTTCAGTGCCTTGGACTTCAAAAGTTCATTTCGTTTTAAATTCGGAATACGGTCTACATATTGACCGAATGCCTGAGGATTGAATGATTTAGCATCAAATTTTGTCATTTATTTTTACCATCCTTTTAATTATATTTTTGCTCCCGGATTAGCCTCTTGATATGCGACTAGCTGTGAGTACGTCATTGTTGAGGTATCAACTGGATTACCTCCACCGTTTGGTTGCCCTCCTGGTGTTGTTCCTGTGATAACCGTTTCATCAGATGCAAACATAAACTTTGTGTCTTCATTTTCAGCAAGAGCCTTCACTTTATCTTCTAAACCAATGACATTGCCATCTTTATCGATTTCAACGCCATTCAAGTCTAAAAGCGCTTTTGTAGCTTTTAGGTTTCGAGCCTTTGCACTTGTCAAAGCTAATTCAACGGCGCTGTTGATCTTTAATTGTTTTACTTCGGCAGTATGCTTTTCAGCAGCTACCTTGTTTTCATCTTGTAATCGAGTAATTTCTGATTTCAGACCTTCTGTTGCTTCTTCATTCTTAGCAAGTTCTTTTAACTGCTTATCACGATCATCAAGTCGTTCTTTCAATGATTTGTTCTCACCGTTCACTTCATTAAAGCGACTTTTAGGAATCATTGTTCCAAAACCTTCGATGATTTTATTAGCTTGTTCTTCACTTAATCCCATTGCAATTAAATCTTCTTTTTTCATGTCTATTTCCTCCTTTTTCGTGTTTTACGTGCAACGGCACGATAGGTTTAGAAACTTATTCTTTAACGTCTACAAGCTCGAAAAAGACGAAAAATGCATAATAAAAGCACCCAACCTTTTAATATGGTTAAGTGCTAAATTAATTTAATAAATATATTGAATCATAAACTTTTTGTGCCTCATAATATAAATCTGTTGGGTCATCGTTTTCATCTAAACCTTCAATGGTGATATCATAGACTTCTGACAATAGATCATCTACTTCTCCGTTTTTTAATTCATCAAAGTTAGAAAGTCTTTTTCTTAAAAACATTTCATCTTCTTTTGTCATCTTAATCATTATTTCACCCTTTCGTTTTTGGAGCAGTTTGAATTAAGTGCCCAGTGGTGTCGTTTATAGTTACCCTACATTTATCATTTATATACTGTTGTGCATTAGTGCTTTTTTTAATTTGCGTAGGATTCATTAGTGCCTCTTTAACATCCTCTATTCTAACACCTGATCGTTTTCCTTTTTGGGCTGTTCCAGCCTCGATTTGTCCAATTATTCTATCCACAAAATGTGACTTGTAACTAGTTATTAGTATCCCATCTGTTGTAGTTAGGCCGACTAAATTTGTTTGAATATTTTTAGCGACATCCTTATAAGTATTAAATCCCGTGAGTACATTTATATCACCACGTTCAACCGCCATTTTAAAGCCCTTAAGGTGATACCACTCACTGTCATCATTATACTTTATATCCTGAAATGCATCCAAAGAATTTGGCCCCTCAACCCCTAATATTCGTTTATAACTTTCATATTCTGATTTATCTTTCCCCCTATTCTCTATTTTTCTTTTCTGATTAACAATTATCTTTTCACCGTGTTTCTCAACCTGTGTTTGATACCATTCCTCAAACTTCATATCACTAGGTACATAATACGTTTTGCCATCTAAATCACGCGCTATACGTTCGTTGTAATCATCTTCGAACCAAGGTGCCGTTGTAGTTCTACATCGTGGATGAAACGGATTAGCCGTAACGCCCGGCATGAAATCAGCCAATTTGAACACTTTGCCGTCCATTGATTGACAGATACTACTTGTTCGACTATCCAAAGTAGCGATAATCTCGTACTTTTCAACATCTAGCTCACCGTATGCATCCTTCTGAGCAGAAGCACTAAAAAACGCTGATTCGGTCATTACAAGACGAGCAGCGTTAGAACGTGAGGTATTCATTTTCTTAGCTATCGAACTAATCATACGGCCAGGTGCTTCACCACGAGCCATTGATTGGATTAATTCAGTGTGCAGTGTATCCAGCAACAAATTACGGTCACGCCATATCTTTTGACTGAAAGTTTGACCATCAGCAGTCCAAGGCTTGCTAATTATTTTGGTTAGCTTTGTTTCATCCAGTGCTTGTAGTGTGAAGCCAATTTCAAAAGCTTTTTGCACTTCAAATGCTGTGTGATAGTACTGATTTTGATATACCTCTTTCATTAATTCCTGAAAACCTTCTATTTGCTCACCATACAATTCTTCTATATGTTGTTGAAGTTGTAGTTGCAGACTCTCTAAACGGCTTATATGGATACGAGAAGAGGCATTTTCAAGTTGCTTCATCCACTTCTGATTCAATGCATTCTTTTTGCCATATTCAATGTATTCTTCAACAGTCCATTGGAACTCTTCTAATTCCTCACTCTTTAGTTGCTGTTTCGCTTCTTCAAGAGTCATTTCATTGTTGTCAGCAAATCGTTGGTACCATCGAGCGATATCTTTTTCAATTTCTTGCACTGTTTTTATATAAGCTTTTTCAAGGTCTTTGTAGTAGCTCTCACTTTTCTCATGCTGCGCTTGCTCCAACATCTCGAAACGTTTTCGCCAGTACTCTCTACTCTTGACCATTGCCATCACCAGACTTCGCATTCATCGCTTTAAAATGATCATCATAGCCATCGAACTCGTTTATGCGTTCCTGCCGCTCTTTTTTGACACGTTCCAACTCAAGTTTTGGGTCAGAAACATAAGGATGTTGAGTGATACGAGTCTCAAGCGATAAATCTGTTGATTTAGATAAGCTATCAATAACCTCAGATTCGTTAATGAGTATATCTCGGTTAAAGATTACCTTTACAGTCTCGGTTTCAAAGTTACCTTTACCAATGTGCTCCAAGTACTTGTTAACAAACCATAGCAACTCTTCAAACGATGCCTGAAACTCTGTTTCGATGCCGTTTGCATCCAAGTCGATATCTAAGTACATTGACTGTATATTCATTTGGTTAGGATTATTACTCATGCGATCATCTTTGGAATCATAGCCCTTACCATTCTCTACTAATGCTTTTTTGAAAAACGTTAAGATGGATTCATAATTGTCTTTGTTGACCTCGACTGACAATGTATCGATACCGCCTTTAACTCCATCACTTCGCACCTTTACAGCACCGTACTTGGCAAGATTGTAACGGAACTCCCCTAGGTCCTGACCGTCATAGTTGTGAACCACTAGTATCGTTGACCGGGCATCCTCTTGCATGTTGTTATTGAAGTCAGAAAGAATTTCATTAATACCATCTTGTAAGCTCTTTACTGACTTGATAAGAGGTATTTCACGGCTGTTATATCGGAAAGGTATTAACGGCACACGCTCCCAGTTACGCCCTTCTGATAGACCACCTTTTGTGACATTTAAGTATGTTGCAACCTCACCAAGTTCCACATCAGGTATTAACTTGTCATTTTCAAGGATGTAGCGTTCGATTCCATCAACGGTGTATATTTCAACCTTTTCAACAACCTCTTTCTTATCGCCGTTCCATTCTTCAACTGAATAAATACGAACAGCGTAGTCTAGAATCGTTCGTTCCGCATCTTTCCAATAAGGTAACACTTGGTAAGCTGGAATGAGCATAAAGCTAAATTCACCACGTTCATTGTAGTACGGATAAATCCATACTAATCCATGATTAAAAGCATGTTCACCTAAGTTTCTAAGCGTCTTATGGAATCGATTATTTAAAACGATTTTAAGAGCCTTCTGATATGCTTCACTTTCTGTTTCAAGTGTTAAAGGTTTGGCAAATAAGTAGTTCACCTTTTGGTTGACTAGCTTACCGTATTGATTATCAACTCGAATATTGTTTGGTAGATTAGTAGCTTCTTCTTTTTCGCCATCCCTACCAATAACCATTCGTTTACGAGTTAAAATATTATGCTTGCCTTCGAAATAGTTGTCTCCTTCAAACATCCAGCTACGCTTTTCAGATACTTTAAATTCGGCGATTTCTTTCTCGATACGCTTTTTAAAAGTAATACCTTTTTTAGCACCTTCTTCGATAATAGTATTTAGTTTATCGGTTTCTGTGCCAGCACCCTGGAATGGAAAAAATCCCATGTTCTCACCTCTTTCTAATCAAAACTGTATGTGCTACCACGCATATCTTCTTCAAATGCATAACGTGTAGCATCGATAGTATGGTTGTTTTTATCCTCTAAACGAGCAATTGGATTGCCATCTTTATCCGTCTGGTAATCAATATTTTCAAACTCTTGTGCGATGTTCGGAGTACGTAACGGATCTATACAAATGAAATCTAAATCATCTAGCCATTCTTCGCCATACTCAACACTGTCAGGGCCTTTCTTAACACCATAAATACGCGGTATTCCCTGTTCATCACGTAATTCAGCTATTGACTTTGGTTCGGCTGAATCAGCTGCAATCCGGTCTGATTGATAACCTTCAGCTTTCAATTTCTCAGCTAATTTTCGATTGCTTATTTTCACACCATAAATCTCATCAACTGCATAAATACCATTCTTCTTTTTGTCGTAATGCCAACGGACAAATGCTAATGGATCAGTAGCATATCCAAAGTCAACTCCGTTTCGGATATTGTCAAAGGATGCCACCATTTCATCTGTAATCGAACCTGATTTAATTTGTAAGTTATCAAACGGTACAACACCACTCCCGATTGCTTCGCCAAGGTATTCCCAACGGTATTTTAACGGCTTATTTTTCTTAACATTCTCTGCTTCTTCAATAAACTTTTTCGATAGATGTGGATTCCCTAAGTAAGTTGAATGATCTACGTAAGTGTTGGCATCAATCATTGAACTCTCATACTTCTTGTTCACCCACGACTGCTTACGTTTCGGCGGATTGTAAGAATAATAAAAAGAGTAGTCAAAAGGGTACGCTTGCTGTCTGTCAGCTTGCGAGAATATCTTCCCTTCCAACTCCTCACGTAGAATCGAGTTTTCAATTGTTGTAACATCATCTTCTGACTTAAACTCTGCTAATTCCTCAAACCATACGATAGCTAATGGGAAATCAGCGTCTTTAATAGATTTAATTTTCTCCGGATCATCAGCGCCAGCGAAATAAATCTTGTTACCTCGACCTAAATAGGTTATTTCGAGCTTAGAATCGACAAAACGGAATTGATCACGAACTCCCATAATGTTTGCTGCGGCTTTAAAGTTAGCGTATATAGATTTTAAAATAGTGTTTTGCACTTTCCGAATGCCAAGAGCTGACACTGGGTATTCCATAATATCAAGCAAAATACGCATAGGAATGTGAAAAGACTTACCAGAACCACGTCCACCTTTTAATACATAACGTAAATGTTCTTTGGCTCTAGAAGCACGCCAAAACGGCTTAAACTGTTCTGTAATTACACTAGCTATACTGACACGTTTTTCATCCATCACACATCATCCACAATCACCACTCGAACTGATTTATCACGGTCTTTATCAAGATTAGTGATTTCTACTTTCGTCTTATCAATGTTCAACTGCATCTGCTCGAGTTTCATACGACGTTCATCATCAGCATCCGCCATCTCAACAAACTGACGTATTGAAGAACGCAACTCCCCTATTGCTCTCGATTGAGCAGTTAGTAGTTGCGCCTGTCGTTCCCAAGATCGTTGGAATTCGTATTCGATTTCAAATGGTACGGATGTTTTTTCATTTATCACACCATCCTCGACGTTACAAACATCATATTTAATTTTCTTCACTTCTTTAATCATTTCGTCTTTTGATTCAACATGCATGATTCGTTGTGCTCTAATGATTGCAGCATATTGTATCTGTATTTGATCCCATATTAAATCAGCTGGAGAACGCTCGTTCATCGCTTCCATGATTTCTCTTGTTTCCTCTGGTAGGAACTTTGAAAAGAAGCCATGTTTCTCAGCAATTGAGTTGCGTTTCGGAAACGTAGGTGTTGGATTAGGATTACCTCTATTACCCTTAGCATTATCATTGCCTTTAGGTGCTCCAACCTGTTTCTCTTTGGTTGCAACCTTTGCTGTTTTGGTTGCATCCTTTTTAGCAGTTGCATCTCTAGCCCACGGATTACCGTTTTTAGTATCACGGCTCTTTTGGCTCTTTACAGTACCTAAAGGAACATCATGTTTTTCAGCCAGTTTAGCTAACGTTATTTTAGTAGTTTCGTATTCATGTTTTATTTCATCCCAATTAGCCATATCTCATAAACACCACCTCCAATAAACAAAAGAAAAAGATACTCCTAATCGAGTATCTTTTTACTATTATTCCCCACTTTTTATTGCATAACTTTCTAATGCATCAAACATATCCGCTTGATAATCTTCATAAGCTTGTTTATCTGCAAGCATGATAGATTCTTCGATTTCGTCTTGTAATAACTCATATTGTATTTTCAGAGCATCTAAACTCCTTATAATTTCACGTGATTCACTCAAACTACTATCGAATCCTTTGATTTTACTAGAGAAAAATTTTATTGATTCATGAAAACAAAAACATAGTTTATCAACAAATTCTTCTACTTCATTTTCCTCTAATTGCAAATTATAATGCATCAATTTATTTCGATATTTTAAAACATAAGTAATAACATCTTTAAATTTCTTAGGAATTTCTGAGCTGCATTCGTTTTCATATTTTTCAATACACGTCTCAAGATTAATTGTTCTAAGTTTCGGATTCACGTCGAAAACGTCTTTGTGTTTTTCACTGTTCATTTGCTTTTTAGCATTTAAGTACTTGTCTGTATTAGTAAATAATAGTGAAATATCTTTTTGACTAATTAAATACTTTAATAGAATCTCAATACCATGATTTAAAAATATAATTGAATCTTTAAGAAAATGCTCTCCATCTTCATTATTATTAATAAATTCTTCTAAGTTTGTTTTTGCTGCTTTCAATGAATCTATTCCATTATCGTATAAAGTGTAATCCATTTAAATCCCTCCCATATAAATAATAATCCGCGAGGCAATAAATTGGAACAATTTTCTACAAATCCCACTCTCAAAAGTAAGTACCGTTGCCCAACAGTCAAGGGGAGGAACTGCTCGATACTCACTTTTCAGGGCAAAATAAAAACCACCCAAAAAGAGTGGTTTAAATGAGTGTATTTTTAAAAGGACATAAAACTTACACCCATATTTTTTTCTACTTCTGTATCATTAGTGATTTTAATCTTAGAAATCTTATTTACAGGGATGAATATGGAATCTGTATCCATTTCAATATTTATTATCCCTAATTCACCTACTCTATAAAATGTTTTAAAAACATCATCGTATGAAGTAGCCTCGATTTCTGAAGTAGAAACTACATCTCCGTTATCTAAATAAAAATGCATTGTATATCGAGCCATATAATCACCTCCTTTAATCAATCATAAACCAGGAGATAAAATATATGTAATAACTTTTTGCTCTCAAAACCACACCAAACTCTGCCCTCTCAACTCATAGCGTTTTGGCTGTTTGATGCAGTTTTCAAAGCAAAAGAAAAAGCCTCCATCCTAAGATGAAAGCTTTGCTATTGAAGTATTTGTCGAGTTAGCTCACTTGCGACTTGTGGTAGAACTGCACCACGTTATATTTGTAAAGCGAATTGTGTTTTGTTTATAGTGCGTATCCGCACACTTGTTGCTCAGTAAGTTTGACTGAATCATGGAAAGTGGACGAAGTTCACATATAAACCACTCCTTCAGCTACTTTTAGCCTTTTATATTTATTAAGATACCTAATCTCTTAAAATATGGGCCGGCCGTGTTTGTCGCGCTCCGAACTAGTCTGCCAAACGCAGGTCGGTCGTCGTTCTGTCTTTCCTTAATAATTAGTATTTGAAAAATACCAAGGGAGGAAAACCTTTCCGAACCGTCCTACCTCCAAGTTTACATTATTAGTTTTGTCTCACCTAATGTTGAAAGTATGGCAACTCTATAAATGAAATTACAAATCTAAAAAACAATATTTTGAAACTTTTTAGTCTTATAGACGTATTAACTAATATTCAGCATAGATTATACATCCTAGATAAATAAACATTTAGGAGGAAATATTATGTTTAATCACAATCACTATGTACCTATCTTAAAATGGAAAAGAGGTGAACGAACTGCATTAGAAAAACTGACTACTACCGTTAAGGAGAATTTGACTCCATTAATAGAAATTCAACCTATACCCTATAATTATAAAGATGGGGTATTTAGTAAAACACTAACTCAACATCTTGAAGCAATAGGTTCTCAAGTAAAAACAGCTTGGAATCAAGATAGAGCGATGTTTGTAGATGTTGACAAACTTTATGAAAACACTGATTCTTCAGAGGAAACTGTACAATCTGGACAACATCCAGTGGAATTTGTTATAGATGATATTGAATCAAATGGAACAGAAGCAATTCCTGTTACTGGACTATATCGAAACCAATCTTTTAGTCAGGCAATAAAAAAAGTAATTAAGAAGTATAATCGGGGAGTTTGTTTCCGTTTAGAGGAGGAAGAATTATCAGACCTGACTTCATTACCAAAAGTAATAGATCAACTATTACAATATTATGAAGTTAAACCAATGGAAGTTGATATAATATTAGATTATAAACAAATACTTCCTAAACAAGAGAACGACCACATCAATCACCTTATTCTCTTATTAGCTCAATTTCCTTATATTTCAGAATGGAGAACCCTAACGATAACTAGTACAGCTTATCCAAAAACTCTTCAACAAATTTCTACTGGCTCGAATGGTAGTTTACCTAGAACTGAATGGACTGTTTATAAGAAACTATCGACTTTTTCGTTAGGGCGTAAACCTTCATTTGGAGATTACAATATTACTCATCCAGATTTCGTGGACTTAGACCCAAGAGTAATAAATGTAGCAGCAGGTATAAGATATACCTATGATGACAAGTTTTATATTTTCCGTGGTGTTGGAGTTAAAAGCAAAGGCTTTGCCCAAATGCTTAACATTTGCAATGATGTTATCAAACACTCATGTTATCGTGGAAATACTTTTTCATTTGGTGATCAAGAAATTTACGATTGTGCAAATCAAACCCGCTCCTGTGGGAATGCTGAAACATGGGTCACTGCTGGGATTAACCATCATTTAACCAACGTTTCTAATGACATTTCCAGTCTTCCCTCGACTTCAGTTGCTCATTTACAAAATGCTTAATTTCCTCCACACTAAATGAATCAGCGATTTTTTGATATATAATCTTACGAGGCTTACTTAAATATCCCCTTTGTAAGCCTCTGTTTTTTAATACATCTAATGCCTCATCTTTCCATAATAAACTGCTCAATGCAACAGGATCAACAGTAGGATTAGTTCTTCCTTTTCTCAAGGTTCTTAAATTTATATTTTGTTTATTTTTCGTTACAAGAATAATGCCCCACCATTTTGGAATGATTTGTCGGACCTCTTCTAAATAATTTCTTTGAACTACAATAGACATTCGATCAAAAACTAAATTATAATCCTTAACTTGACTTGGTAACCTTAATAAATTGTCGCTTTCGCTTTTTATCTCATATCCATGTAAAATACCGTTAATAACAGCCACATCTATTCTTGATTGACCATGTAATACTCCCATTTCATTAACAATTTTAGTACCAACCTCATCAGAATGCATTTTGTACAATTCATCTAATAATACTTCTCTAATATCATTATCCTTTAACATACTCATTTAAATGTCACCCTTTTTTTTACTAAGGTATATATTAACATACTGAGAAAATTTTTTGCTCATTCAGAAAAGTCATCTTTTATTATTCATTACACACTTCCGACATTTATAGGAAATTCACATTATATAAAATAATTCAAATAAACACTGAAAAGACATTTTTCTATTAGTTATTCTAACATTTGTTTCAATATGCATTCTTTAATGTTTTGAATGTGAGTATGACTTAATCCCATTTTTTTAGCTATCCAACGCTTTGATTTGCCATCGAGCATCCAGTTCAGAACTTGTACATCTCTGTCATCTGTTATTTTATCAACAAGCTTCTGAACCTCCAATAAAATCTTCTCGTATTCTGCAACACGCTTAATATTTTTCGAACGTCTAATAGCCTCTTGCATAATTGGATCGCCTACACCGCCTACTGCTTTCGGTAGTGTAGCTTCAATACCGTACTGAGCCGTCTTTGCCCCAACGACCATATCAGCGCGCATTTCTTTTATGGCATTAACCATCCAGTGGTAGTCTGTAATCATTGAATCTAATGTATCTGGTGTAATATCTAAAGTTCTTTCTTTTAACATAGGTTTGCCCTCCTACGGTGTGATATACTAGAGTTGTGAACACCATCAAAGGGCATAAACCAATTCGAGCTGTAGCGTCTGCAAACGCTGCGGCTTTTTTATCTCCCCTGTAATTCCTTATTCCTTTTTTCGTTAATTTTGTTTGAACAAGATATTAAGGGCCTATTTTGGTATTTTTCAAAAGTCACTCATTTAGAGTGGCTTTTTTTATGCCCAAATTCGGCCCCGAGTACTTGTTCTCCTCATGTAACAGGAGTGCGGAAAGGGGATTATTATGAAAAACTTTATACTTAAATTACTTTTATTCTTGTATAAACAAACACCCACGATCAATAAACACCTAGTAAAGATATCGCAAGATCCTTATAAACTATCGAGAATGATAGATGGTTTAACTAAAGTTATTGAATTTCTAAATCATTTTTAAATTAAATAGAGTATCCTTATATAGCCTTAATATTAATTTGTTAAGGCTATATCTTTGCTTTTAAATATTTCCCTTCATTACTAAATAAATTGTTTCGAATCTTCACTTAGCCCACCTACGCAAACGACTAATCTGCTCAAGCTCTTTCCCGATGCTCCGTAGTTGCCTATAAGTCTTACATATTCTGCATTTCTTGCTCGGATCATAGGCTTTACGTTCCGGACACCCTTTGCATTCGAGAAAAGCGATGTGGTCCTGTTGATTGATTAGCCTTGCTCTACGCTGTTTAACTTCCTTACGTACTGTGTTCATGCGTCATACCTCCAACGCATCCAGATAATGCAGTGTATATCCATCCTTCGACTTAACCTCAATACACTCGTTTTCAAACGTTTCCCGGGCAATAGATTTTCTGCTACCATTTTTAGCCCCTTCCCAAGCTGTTTGAAGCACCTCGAAAGTCTGAAGGTATGTTACATCAAATTCCCTCATACTTACGAGCAGGAAGACGACAGCACCCTTTTTATGCCATGACTCTAGCAACTTGTACTGATGTTTTGATAGATTCTTAAGTGGAAAGCTTGTTTCACCTGTTTCCTTCGCGTCAAAAGCAATCGCTCGTCCTTTATAAACTCCGGCATAGTCAACCCATTCAGCAGTTTCTTTTCGCCCTTCTACTAGACGACCTTTACTTTTAGTGATCTGTACTGGTGTAGGTACTTTACGAATATCTGCTACACCAGCATTTCGGTATTTAGTGTTAGCCATATCGACTAAGCGCTCGAATGTTGCGCCGCGATTGGCGTATGATCTATTTTTAACTGCCATTTTTACCTCCTAAACAATTTCAAAAAGTGAACCTTGTATATATCCCATATCGATAATTTGTGGATTTAACCAAAGGCTTTCGCATTTTTCCTGTGCTGCCTCAGTAGTGGCCATCTTCGAAATCCTTGTCCATCCTTGCAAGATGTCGTTATACATATCGTTGTTATAGCCACTAATCATGGCATATCCTTTGTGGTTCACTAGTGCTTCTAATAAAGTTTCGTGCTGTCCGTCTGTCATTTCATAAGCATAATGTCGCTTTGTACGAGTGCTTAATAGATATGGTGGATCACTATAAATCAAGCAACCTTCTTTGTTGTAACGGCCTATCAATGTTGTAGCATCTTGATTTTCGATTTGAACATTCTGTAAACGCTCCGTAGCTTCTAAAACGACAGCTGGTAGCTTGCGCCAATCAGGTAAAGCGCTGAATGTTGTTGAGTCTATATTATGTCTCCAACCTGTACGGTCACTTGTTTTACCACCACGAGCCATCCAACAGCGAACAAGGAAAATTCTAGCTCTCTCTAAATCACTTAATTGGCCTTGTAATGCCTCAAAAGATTCGATGTATTCTTGTCTCGAATATGGTGTTAGTTGTATATGTTTAGCCAGCTGTTCAGGCTTTTCTCGAATGACCTTGAATAAGTTCACGATGTTGCCATCTAAATCATTCACAGTCTCGATTTTAGATGGTTGTTTATTGAATAACACTGCACCACTACCAAAGTGTGTTTCGAGATATACGTTGTGATTAGGCATTTGACTAACAATCCAATCGGCCAAGTTCCACTTACTGCCCACGTAATTCAAAATCCTTTTCATTCTTTCGCCTTCTTTCATCAAAATGGAAGATCATCCTCTGAAACTTCCGTTGGCCCTTTACTATTTGCAAACGGATCTTCATTACCTCTTATATAACTCGACTGGTTGTTATTACTGCCATATTGCCCTTGTGAACTACCTTGTTGTTGTCCACCTGTATTTGTACTAGATTCGTAGTTTGAAGTGCTCTGAGAGCCTCCTGTGCCGTTTTTCGGCTCTAAAAACTGAATACTGTCGGCTACCACGTCTGTAGTGTATACACGTTTGCCGTCTTGCCCCTCATAGCTGCCGGTTTGGATTCGCCCTTCCAAACCAATTAAACTGGCTTTCTTCATGAAGTTTGCTAGATTCTCAGCTTGTTTGCGCCATGCAACACAACTTATGAAGTCAGCTTCCGGTTCACCGTTTTGCCCTTTGAATGTACGGTTAACTGCTACTGTGAAGCGACATGTTGCAACTCCATTTGGTGTATATCTAAGCTCAGGATCTTTTGTAAGTCGACCTACTAATACGACACGGTTAATCAATTTGAATCCTCTTTTCTTTTTGCAATTCCAGCTTGTACATTATTCTCTAAGTATCTAAGCTGTTGCATAGCATAGTGTGGGCAATTACTATCACTTAATCGCTTTTGGACATCTTGAATGACAGGGAGTGGAAACTCATACTCTTGTATAATTTGGTTTATACGGTCTGCTACCTCCTCTATCATGTTAGCTCGAGGAACATCCACCTTCTCAGCCATTAACTTCACTCCTTTTTCTCATTCTTTCAATATTTTCTAAGGCCTTTTGTCTCTCGGCCTCAAAATCAATCGTGTTATTATCAGGCTCAGTATCTTGTGTTGGTTGCTCTTCTTTGTTATTACGATTAGCAAACCACTCAGGAACTACCTCTGTACGACCTTTAGGCTTTTGATAGGATTGATTAGATTGTTGCCGCTTGTTGTTTTTCTCCCTTTCTTCTTTAGCCTGTAACTGCTGGTAAGTTGTGATCATTTCCTTACGCCAATTGATTAACGTTCCTTCTGCATATTTAATTTTGTTGCGAGCGTTGTTAAATACTGCGTTTTGTAATGCTGCTAGGATTAGATTCACATCTTTATAGTCATCTAAGATGTAACCGAGGTGTTCTGCAATGGTCGGAAGAACTGGTGTAATGTTGTGATTTGTAAATTCAACTAATCTAGCAAAATCAGAAGAACTACTAACCGACTGACCTACTTCACTGTCTGTTGTTTGTTTTTCTTTTTTATTTTCTTTTTGTTTTTCTTTTTCTGTTTGTTTTTCTTTTTGTCCACGTATCGTTGACGTATCGTAAGAACCCGCATCATTACTGGATTCTTCATTTTCTGGCGTAACGTTATACGAATCGTGTGACGTATCGTAGTACGACTCGTAGACGATACGTACAGAATCATTAGAGATTCCATCACCTACCCATTGAATTAATGAAGTATCTTTCACTTCTTTTAGTTCTGATTTCACACAATCAAGAATTGGTTTGCCCCCGCGATTCAGATTGTATTTGCCCCAGTTTTTAATAGCTATTTCACGAGTTTCCTCATTGTATTTAATAAGCCTGTGATGATCTCTAAAGCGTTGTAGCAATGCTCCAGCACTTTCCATTGAGTAACCCATATCGAAAGCTATTTGCTTTTTGGTAATTTGATAAATGCCGATTTGAGTCGTACTTTCATTTGTCAGCAAATACAGGAAGAAGTATTTATCCTCTGCTGTCATTTCCTCAACTACACGAGGATCGTTCCAAAAAGTAGTGTAGACGTATCTGTATTTAGCCATTTGCCCTGACCTCCCCTTATGTCGCAATATTCAAATTTCTAACTATGGATATATTCACAAAATCCATGTAATGTTCAATTAAATAATGTTCATTACACGTTCACCGAAATCTGATAGATCAATTTCTTCTGCATATAATTCTTCTGCTTCTTCTTTGATTTGCTCTACCATGTAAATACACTTCAAGGCTTCACGCATCGCTGCTTGTTGTTCATCCGTCCAACTTGCCCATGCTAATCCTGCATGAATAATTTCTTTCGTCTCTTTAAGGTCCATTTAAATTCATCCTCTCTTGAAAAAAATTATTTATAGAAACCCGTCAACCCGCTCGCAAACTGCGAAACTACCACTCACTTTGGTAAGTCGATAATTTGGGTATCGTTGCATGTATTGCAGCACCAGTCGTTTAATTTCGTCATTGTTACCTCCTGCCTGTTGAAATATCCAAGTAGGCAGAAGGACTTTGTTTGATACAAAATTCATCCAATTGCACCACCTAATCTAGTAGATACTCAATTTCGAAAGTACCTTCTAACTTCTTTGTAGCCCTACAGTATTCGCACTTATCACATCGATGTGGCTTTTTACGTCCTAACTTCGCTTCTATCATGCTTGGAAGCATTGTTTGGACGTAATCCTTTTCAAAGTCGAAACGTCCTGAATCGAAGTGTAAAACTGCTTTATCTGGTGGCGATTCTTTTGTAACTGCCACAATATATGGATCATAATAATGGCCTGTATTTTGAAAGATGATTTCTCGATACACCCACATTTGCAGGACGTAATCAAAGGCTTGTACAAACGAAACCCATGTATTATATTTCTCACTCCAGTAGCGTCTCCGAAGCTCCTGAGTGCTTTTTATATCACTGAAAAATCCACGTTCATGATTGATGTTATCGACTTTGATTTTCCACTCTACCCCGAATAGCTCACCTGTATAAATGAGCTCTTTCTCACCTTGTAAAGCGAACATACAAAACTCATCATTTTTAATGGTCTCAATCATGTCATCAGCTTTTTCGTAGTCCTTATACTTGTTGCCGCGATTGTTATAAATGCTGTGGTGATTCAGTCCTTTGAATTCAGCAAATGCCTCGTTACTCTCAAAGGCGGCATGCAGATAAGAGCCGACCATTAAAGCTGTAGAGGGAGGACGAGAAAACTCGCCCCTTACCTCTGCAAACGCTCTAGCTTCACACTCCATAGCGCTTTTAAACTGTGACACCGACATATAATGTTGATTTGCCTCATTCGAGTGATAGTTCTGGCTGTTCAATTGGGATGTCGTTTGGTGCATCTGGTTTCACCTCTGTTTTTTGCTCATCTTTAAACGCTTCACCCAAACCACTAGATTGCTGTTTAGCATCTTCTTTCGGGAACCAATCCTCAACTTTTGACATTCCGTCTTTTAAGCTGTTGGCAATATTGAGAAGTTCTACATAGTCATACTCACTGAAAGAATCTGCGTTGTAACCGAACTTTGATTCGACCATTTCTTGTGTGACACGATAATGGTCTTTGAATCCTTTTAACATGGAAGCAATTCGGTCTTTTAGTGGGCCTTTGCTATTACCAGCAAGTGTTTCTGTACATTGCACAACTGCTTTATCAACGATGTCCCCAGGGATAACACCAAGAATGCAAGAACGTAAGCGACGTGCTCCATCGTTTGCAACCTTTTCGTAAATGTCCCGTGGATCCGTTAATTGCTTCAAACCCTTTTTGGTGCCGATTGCATGTTTTACTGTAAATACTTTTTCTTGGCGCACGTTTGTTTCGAGGTCCCAACAGAACGCTTTAGCTACTGATTCACCATTACGTTGTTCTAATTCTTGGATACCATATGATAAGTTACCCCAGTTCTGAGCTATTGCCTCAGCTAATCGGATAGATGGGCCAGTTACCTTCGTGCCACCTTTTGGATAACTGTACATTGCTGTTTGAGCTAGTGCTGGACGTTTACATGTATCTAAAACACGTTGTTCAGCTTGAAATACATTGCGAGGAAATTGCTTTGCCATGAAAATCTGACCTTTTACTTCTTCCATTTCACGGGAAGCACTAGCTTGTGCTAGAGTTCCACCTTGAAATTGAGGTTGTCCAATTTGAGGACTATTAAATTGTTCAGCTAAGTTACTCATTGAAATTCCTCCTGTAGTGCGCTATAATTGCGCTAATATTTGTTTGTAAAGCCACTATTGCGAGTAGTGGTTTATTTTTTTGTATGAGCAAAACCATAATGCTCCTCCACATAAGCAATAACCTCTGAATCAGTCATGTCGTAAGTTGATTTATCCAAATATCCAACTGCCAAGTAATTACTGATATTGTCGATGTGCACGATTGCATCTCCAATCTCAAAATACACATCCCCAGAAGCTATGAAACTACCAAAATCATCGTTCATTTCAAAACTCACATCTGGCTCATAAGGTGGCAACGGATACTCAATTCGACCACGTACCATTGGATTTTCTACTTCTAATAGAACAGTCATGCTATCGCCTCCTTCTGCTTTCGTAATACTTCTGCATAAGATGCTGGTACAAAGCTTGTGTAACGTACATCATCCTCAACAGCTACTAAAGTATGGATTATTCCAGTAAACTCGCTGATAATGTCGTACTCAGCAAATCGTTCTTCGAATACCTCTGTATCCAGATACACCTCTCGCATTCTCGGCTTAAATTGAGCAAGACCCATATCCTCACCTTCTTTCTGATGGCATCCCATCAAGCAACTCACAGCGGCAAAGCATACCGTAGGGAGACGGTGCTGTAAGTTGCTTGACGAGAGCGAGATAACACTCGCAAACGTCTGATATTGTGTTATAATGGACTTATATATGTTGTCTGCTGTTTAATCACGCCATTGATTAAGCAGCTTTTTTATTGTCATTTAACTTCTCCAACATTTTCTTATCGCAAATGAAGTGTAAATAAACTAACCTCTGTTTTAACGTCATATGTCGCCATGCTCTAGGCTTGATTCGCATACTTCTTCACCACCTCGCTAAGTAATCCTCTATCACGTAAATCCTTGATAACCCACATGAAATTTTGTTGATCTTGTAAATGAGCTTTTAATCTTTCGATTCGATGCATAGTTTGTTGACTTTTACGCATACATTCTGCCGATAAATGATACTCACCGCGTTTGTTATGAACACCTATTGCCACTAATAAATCCTCGTTACAAGCTTCTAACTTAACTATTTCAAGCTTCAAATTTTCTACAATATCCATGTGAACATACCTCCTATAAACATTGGTACTGTTTGAATTAATTGCGTAACTGCATTTGCTGTTTCCATTCCGAATAACAATGCTGCTCCAGCTACCTCAGAATTAGTTATCTTCATCCATGTAGCGAAAGTGAAAATATCTATCGTTTTAACACCACTTTCAAGCTTGCTAACAGCAGATTGAGTGCTATCTAAGTGCTCCGCCATTTCTTCTTGTGTAATATTTGCATTGATGCGGAATTTCTTTAACATCTTTCCGATTTTCGCAAAGTCTGCAACCATATCTATTTGCCCCTTTATTCCAATTTCGAATATATTCTTTAAACGAATACCAATCTCGACAAAGTTAACTTAATATAAGGATAAGAGGTGGATTTGCCCCTACCTCTTACTAGATTGGTAGTTTGACTTATGAGGCCATTTGCCCTGGCCTCTCCTATTCTTAAAACTTGTTGCTTTATCACACATGTACCTGTCCGGGGTAAATTGTGTTTTATGTCCATTCATTCATAATGATTTGTTCAATAGCTTGGATAGTTGGTTCATAAAGCCATATTCGTTTGCTATGTGGTCCCCGTTGACGTTGATGTTGCCTAATTCTTGGATCATTTAAAATGTTTTTCTCTAAGAAATCACGTTCGAATGGGACCATTTCTTTTAATTGTTCTAAATCAACAAACAATATTTTTGGTCGAATACTATCACTGATGAATTTTTTTAAATGCTCTTCAATTTTTTCTTTAGTGATTCCAGTCATTTCTAAAAGATTTTGAATCAATGCAGTTTCTGATTGAGCTAACACAGTGATTCTCCTTTCTAGTTAAAAGATTGAAAGATAGATTTATTTAACTAATTTAAGTTGTCCTTGCTTGTTGTAACTTTCTATTTCGATTTCAAGTGATGTACTTGGTCGCCATTTAGATATGAAGTAAACAGCATCTTCAAATTTTGTTTTTGGTAGCTCACTATATCGCGGTAATTGGAAATGACGTTTGAAATCACGCCATAATTCTCCGAACGCTTTGCGTGACACTGCGTTATACGCTGATGAATTGTATCCACCAAGAACTTCAAATACTTTAGCTTTACCTTGCGAATTTAGTGCGAACTCTTGCGAACCGTCAATTCGCATGTGGTCTTTTAGATACTCAACATCACCTTTTATTGATTTGATTTCTTGATAGTTTTTAAGTGATGTTTGTAATGCAAGTTCAATTGGATCTTGTTTATTTGTTTGATCAATTACTTTGTAATATTCATCAACTAACAATTCGTAAGCATCCCATGCTTTATCTGTATTTAATGATTTAGCATGTAACCATGCGCCCTTTTCGGTCCAAAGGTAAAGTTTGTTAATGTTCATTGGCAATTCATCATTTTGATGATTCGCTTTGAATTGTTTTAAATCGTCTCCAGTTAAACAAATGAAGTGCTTACCTTCTGTATAACGTTCATGATTTCTCATAAAGTTGTTTGAAATGATTTTCGAGTCAGCACTATAACTTTCCGCCAATTGATTTGTTGTTAAAACTCGACGGTTATCATGTACGATGATATTTAAATTTTTCATTTTAAATCCTCCTATGCTAATTGTTTTTTTACTCGAAATGTGTAACTTTTCTTCAAAAAAAAGTTCATCTAAAGGCATATTGAGTATATTTGCTATTTTAACTGCATTTTCTAATGATGCCTTTGTTGTACCGTACTCAATGTTGGCATATCCAGAAACACTTTTATAACCTAACTTATGTGCCATATATGTCATTGAAAGCCCTTTAGATTTTCGAGCTTCACGTAGATTGATTTTCATACAACCTCACCACCTTTTACTCGTTTCGTGTAACTCCATATCTGTATTATAGTTACTCCATTCGTGTAAGTCAATCGTTTTTTATTCTTTTTGTGTAACTTTTTACATGCAACGTGTAAGAAATGATAAAATCCAAGTCAAGAGGTGAATAACATGAACAATTTAGGGGATCGCCTTACCTATTTAAGGGAGAAAAAAGGTTGGACGAAAACGCATGTAGCAAAGAAGTTAGGCATAAAAACTATGTCTACCTATGCCAATTGGGAATACAACCTAAGACAGCCAGATAATGAAATGCTTTTAAAAATCGCTGGTTTATACGAAGTGTCTGTTGATTACTTGTTATCCGGTGAAGCTGACGAAAAGGTTGCTGGCAAAGAAATAATTTCTAAAGAAGAACGTGACATTGCTAAGCGTATGGATGAACTACGTGAAGATTTAACATCAGCAACAGGTTTATTATTTAATGGTGAACCAATGAGTGATGAGGCTAAAGAATCTTTGTTAGAAGCAATGGAGTTCGGTATCAGACTAGCAAAGAAAAATAACAAAAAATTCATTCCTAAAAAATATAGAGACACAGAAGATTAATTCGATTAGAGGTATGTAAATGGATTTTATCCAATCTAAGGTCGATGATTTATGCAAAAAATACGGTACAAGAAATCCATTCCAATTAGCAGAGTTTCTGAATATTAACGTTATCCATTGGGATTTACATGATGAAATAAATGGCTTTTACCAGTACGAAAAACGCAATCAACTTATTTTTTTAAATAATAGTCTTTCATATGATGATCAACGTGTAGTATGTGCACATGAATTGGGACATGCTATTTTACATAGACGTTCTAGTGTACCGTTTATGCGTGCTAATACTCTTTTCTCTATTGATAAAATAGAAGTTGAAGCAAACAAATTTGCTGCTTATCTATTAATTCCGGATGAAAGTTTATTTGATTTATATGAACAAATGACTATCTATGATATAGCTACCTTACATAATGTTCCTGTAGAATTAGCAGAACTGAAATTTAAGGGGCTATTTTAATACATAAAAAAAGAACATACATTCCCATCTATGAAAGGAGTGATGCATTTGTCTAAGGTTATCATTTTATCTTAGATGTACCTGTCCGGGGATTACTGAGGTGGAAAGAATGGCTAGACAACAATATAACAAAACAAAAAAAGAACATATTTATTGGTATAAAGATGATAAGAAAAAGAAATTCGCATTTCGTTACCGTTATTACGACACATCTGGATCTCGCAAAGAAAAAAGTAGAAGTGGTTTTGAAACAGAAAAAGCTGCGGAACTTGCATTAACTCAATTGAAGGCAGACATTTTATCTGGAAATCTTGCAAAAGTTGAAAATCAGGGATTGACAATAGAAGAGTGGCTAAACATGTGGTATCAAGCGAATCATACAAAGTGGAAAGTTAGTACCCAACATTTATATAAATATTATATTGAGCATCACATCCTCCCTTCCTTACGTTCCTTGAAACTTAACAATCTAACTAAAACATCCTATCAAGACTATATTAATAAGCTTTTGAAGGAATTTTCTCCATCTACTGTGCATGGTGTACATGCTGTGATGAATCATGCTATTAATGCTGCCGTTGATGATGAAATCCTTACTCGTAATAAGATTGCCAAAATTATTATACCCAAAAATAACAACAAATCTTTGGAAGAGAAACATTTAAATTTGCACGAAATTGAAGAGTTATTAACCTATGTTAAAGAACATGAAGGTTTTACTCATTTTGTATTGATTTTAACGCTTGTTTCTACTGGAATAAGAAAAGGAGAAGCATCTGGCTTAAAATGGAACGATATTGATTTCGTAAACAATATCATTACTATTCAAAGAACTAGAGATCATCTTGGAACTCGTTCGACAAAAAGTTGGAATAGCATGAGAAAAATTGATGTAGGTACTCATCTAATATCTTATTTAGAAAAATATAAAATTTGGTCTAAGAAAAAACTTCTTGAGCATGGAAGAGTATTAGCTGAGGATAATTATATCTTTATCAATGAAAATCTATTAGAGCCTATTTCCAGACAATTTCCGAATTATATTTTAGAACGTGCTTTTGAGGCAGGAGTTATAAAAAAAATCACACCCCACATGTTACGGCACTCGTGTGCTTCCATTTTAATTTCTCAAGGCATTCCTATAACTACTGTTGCAAAAATGTTGGGAGATTCAGTAGAGATGATTTTAAAAGTCTATGCCCATTCTTTAAGGGAAAAAGAGAAGGAAGTTGTAAAAGTAATGGATACGTTACTGAAATTTGGATGATTTATTGAATTTTGGGGTACAAATTGGGGTACGCATTAAATGAGTATCCCTCTACCCCTTATATATCAATGTATTTTCACTTATTACAGCTTAAATTTTTCTTAAGAATCCAAAAAAAGGTGTTAGGTCATTGGTTCTAATAATTATTTCCTTCATAAATCAGTCATACAATTGCTTCCAGTAGAATAGAAACCTATATAAGGAATAATTGATACGGAAAAATAAGTGGGGTGTGAAAGGATGCTTAAACTAAATAATGCAAAAGAATTGGTACTCGGAATTGTACAACATGACCCATTGTTTATCGAAATACAAAATACACCTTTAGAAGAACTACTTTATAATGACGGCTATTTAGCGCATATTGAGGAAACAAATTATTATTCTACTTCAGAAGTCGCTAGTTGGTTTGAAATAACAGATGCGATGCTTCGCTATTATATTAAACCATTCGAACAGTATATTTTTGATCATACTACGAATAGCCCAAACACCAATATTCGCTTGAATCTTCCTGCCATCTTAAGACTTCGCATGATTTTACTGCTAAAAGATGAACACCGCGTCAAAGGCTTAAAACATTTGCTAGGAATTGATGACAATGGTCAACTCATCAAACACCAAATAACTGCAACAACTATGGGTACTGATGATTTAGCAAATAAGGTCGATGTTCTTGGAAATGTTCTTCAGCAAATGATACAAACTGGGCTTTTTAATATTCTTCCCGACGAAGAACATGGCGCCATACAAGTGACGATCAATCAAGACTTTCTCGCACAAAAAATTCAATTAGTATCCTCTGAATCGGATCTTCAAGTAGGAGAAATTCAAAAAGAAACAGCTGAGCTTAAACTAGAAAACGAAAATTTACAAAAACAAATTTCAGAACTGCAAGAGTATAGCGTGAAGGATATTGTTCAAAAAATTCGCGAGCGCCATATTGAAAATGAGATTGTGTCGACATTACGGACAGAAGCATTACAGCAATATTCTATAGAAAATAAGGCAGGCTATTTCAGAAAACTTTTTCGTTCTTCTCAAATTGAGATGGAAAAAGAGCAATTTGTGTTGAGTTATATTTCGAAGCACCTAGAAGAACGTTTAGAAGTAGCACTGAATAATTATTATGGAGAATAAATATCTTCAAGCTGTTAGTACATGTAAAATTGTAATCGAAGAACATGAAGGAGTCTTTTTAAAGAAGCCATTCATGTTCTTTTTTATATCGTATTAGCCATTTGTCCCCCACTGATTAAAGTTTCATTGTATAGTAATTTATTTTTTGAAAATTAGCCTTATAATCATTATAAAGAACAGTCGAAGGGGTGAAATGTATGGCAATGATTGAGGTCAATAATCTAACAAAAAAGTTTGGAGATTTTTATAGTGTACAGAATGTGGACTTACAAATCGAAAAAGGTGAAGTGTTCGGATTTTTAGGTCCCAATGGTGCAGGTAAATCAACAACAATTCGGCATTTAATGGGCTTCTTGCAACCGACACAAGGACAGTGTTTTATTAAAGGATTGGATTGTCGCCAATCTACGGCTGAAATTCAAAAATTTGTAGGCTATTTACCTGGTGAAATTGCATTTATTGATAAAATGACTGGACAACAATTTATCAAATTTATTGCCCAAATGCGAGGGTTACATGATTTAACAAGAGCTCATGAACTCATGCAATACTTTGAATTAAATGCTACTGGGCTTATTAAGAAAATGTCAAAGGGTATGAAGCAAAAAGTAGGTCTCATCTGCGCTTTTATGCATAACCCTGAAATAGTCATTCTAGATGAACCGACAAGTGGATTAGATCCTCTTATACAAACAAAGTTTATCGATTTTATTTTAGCTGAAAAAGAAAAAGGAACGACCATATTCATGTCCTCTCATATGATTGAAGAAATCGAAAAAACTTGTGACCGTGTAGCGATCCTTAATGCTGGGAAAATTGTTGCAACGGAAACAATTGCTGACTTAAAAAAACGAAAATCTAAAAAGTTTTTAATTGAATTTCAAAGCGAGCAAGAGCTATCTCGTTTTTTAGGAGAGCAACATACTATAGATCAAATTGGACCAACACAAGCAATTATAAAAGTTCAGGGTAATGTCCAAACATTACTTCATACATTAGCAGACTATAAAATTAATGACCTCGATATCATTTCACAATCACTTGAAGATATATTCATGCATTACTACGAAAGTGGAGGTGAAAAATCATGAACTTTACTTTGCTAAAACATGAGATGCTAGCTACTATTAAACTTTTTAGTATTATTCTCGCTGTATTAATGCTCTATATCATTAGTATTGTCTATATGTATAACCCTGAAATGAGCAATACTCTTAATAAGCTTACCGAAACAATGCCAGAATTGATGTCGGCATTTGGTATGAGTAACATAGGGAGTTCGTTAATTGAATTTCTATCTACCTATTTGTATGGATTTTTATTACTTATTTTGCCGTTAGTCTTTATTATAATGCTGGCAAATAAACTAATAATGGGCTATATCGATAATGGTTCGATGGCATACTTAATTGCGACACCGAATACACGTTTTAAAATTGTCATCACACAAGCATTTTTCTTAGTTGCTAGCATCTTTATACTGCTCACGGTAACAACTTTGGTAACCATCATATTTTCAGAGATTCTTTTTCAAAATGAATTGGATATAAGTGCTTTTCTAACATTAAATATCGGTCTTTTTTTCTTACACTTTGCCATTAGTGGCTACTGCTTCTTTATATCCTGCAGTAGCAAGGATTTAAGAACCTCTTATGCGTATAGTACAGGAATTCCTATTCTTTTTTATTTAGTTCAAGCGCTTAGTAATATGGGTGGTTCTTTAGAAAAACTTAAGTTCTTCACGATTTACTCATTATTTGCACCTGAGAAATTAATGACTCAAGATAGTTCGTCTCTTTGGATGCTAGGAGCACTATTTTTAATTGGGGTGCTATGCTATATGTTGGCAATTCGTGTTTTTGTTAAACGTGATTTGTATTTATAAAGCTAACTGTCAGAATCTGCTTACTTTCTTGTAGTGAGCAGATTCTTAATAAAAACTCATTGCTGCAAAGATGCCAAATCACCAAGGAAGCGCAATAACCGAAAATGAATCATTGCTAACTCCTCTACGTTTAAATCCTCATCTCCATTGTTTAGCCATTCTTGTATAACCCCTAAAATCGCTGATGTTAAAAAAGCTTCAAAATATTGTTGAAACTCTGGGTCAAGTCCTTCTTCTCGAATAACAGAGATTCTGTCCAATATATGATTACTAAAAACTTTCTTCATCCTCTTACTAAAGGCGGGGCTCCCCTGCTCCCCTAAAATAACTCGAAAGGCCGTTGCATGCTCTTTAATATATTTAAACACTGCTATAAACGGCTGATAAAGTTGACCTATTTTTACCGTGTGAAAGGCTTCTAGTGGTTGAACGTTTTTTACATAGCTTTCTAGTTCATTTAATAATTCCTGCTGCAAATCCTCCATCACTTCAAATTTATCCTTATAATGTAAATAAAATGTTCCTCGATTTATATTTGCAGTAGTAGCTAGGTTTTTTACTGTTACTCTATCAAAACCTACTTCCTCTATCTGTATAAGTAATGCATTTTTTATAGATCGTTTTGTTTCAAAATTCATAATATCGTGAATAGACATTTAGAACCACCTTTGTATTATCACTTTATTCCGATTAGTATTTAGCGATGTTGATCAATTATGCCTCGGCATAATTGTTGCTGTCGCTTCGCTTTCGCACAGATAAACAATGCGTCTGGAATCGGCTTTGTGCTTAGGCCTGCACGAGGGCCGACACGATGTCAGTAATGTCATAGGACGTGACGTTATTACCAATGCAGGTCAGTTAGCCGTTATCGCATGGATGCGATGATTTTAGGCTAATATCCTATGTGAACACCTTTCCGATTCCGTTACATCCGCCGGAAGCTTTAACTTCTTTTAGCAATTACTTTCAGTACCGAAAGCGTAGTGACAGGTACAGGTGCTGAAAGAAGTTATATGGTTACCTCAATGATCTCAATAAGGTCAAATAGTGTTTGTAATTACAGTATTACCTTATTTATCGGCATTCCTCATTATTTTTTTCATCAATCTAATTTACTGAAATGGATATTTATAAAATTTTTGTTAACAACTTATTATTTCTAATGAATTTTGGAGTATTAGTAAGTCTTTTTGACCTAGGTGTGAAGAGATAATAAAGTTGTAAACTTATTCTTAAGTAACAGTTCGTTTTACTACTCAATTGATTAATTAACTCATAATAAAGTTTTAAATAATAATCCCAATAATTACCTTTATTCGATAACTAATATAAATAATAAAGTTGTAAACTGACTATTTTATTATATTAAACATAAAAATGTCTAACTCATTACTATATCTAACGATGTTATCTACAACGTACTGTAGTTTTTTAACATTGTTTACTTAACTGTTCGTGTAAAACTAAAAAAACGTTCAGGTGCTTTATGGTAGGCACCTGAACGGTAGAAAAAACATTTACTTTATATAATTTGCTAAGAAATTATTAATAGTTTTCTAGTAAGAGTCTCCAGCTACGCTTCTGCACCGCCATGTCCAGGTTTTCAACTATAAATTTCTCCTTCGATACAATGGCAGCCTCATAGACTTCATTTAGCATATCAGACAGAACAAAAGGAATTTGCTTAATGTGTTTTCCCGAAATAATGGCGGAAACGCACGGTCAATATTTTGTTTGCAGCTTTTTAACAGCTACCTTTCGATTTACAATATCTTCTTTTAAAAATAAACGCTCCCTAGTTAATTCCTTTATTGGAACTAACTTTTCTCGCTTTACAAGTGAACTTAAAGCCTGGCGAGATATTTGTAATTCTTCCA
>Ga0102589_1000652_pt1 | contig 62595 bp, 69 predicted proteins | sample AraplaMF_Col_mLB_FD_76858 | JGI IMG/M metagenome (GOLD analysis project Ga0102589, IMG submission 76858) | Arabidopsis root microbial communities from the University of North Carolina, USA - plate scrape MF_Col_mLB | ecosystem: Host-associated > Plants > Roots > Endosphere | place: USA...
TTCCTTCCTTCGGTACAAATTTAAATTCCCCGGTCCCTTGACCTCTATAATCTTTTGTCTCAATTTTCAATCTATACTCTATATCATATATACCTTTAATATCTGAGTGCTCAACTCTCTTGACTTCTTCCAATTTATATTGGTCACTGTTATCAAAGTATTTTTTAAATTGATCATAGTTATGTCCACCACTTACACCGTGACGGTTTGTACACTTTTCTACTTCTCCAGTTAAATGTTCAACATAGTAGCCTTCTTTAAATTTAAGATTATCCGTACCCTTAGCAAGCGAAGCCTCAATCCCCTGAATCTTACCATCCATAAACTTAGTACTCTCTGCATGGCGTGCATTAACCCACTCGGTAACTTTCCCTGGACCAACTTGCTTCCCTATCAATGTACCGTCTCCAGCTGCTTCAACGCCTTTGAGTGTAGCTGTTACATAATCTACACCCCCAGCCATTTTTCCGCCAAGCTGATACAGTTTTTATTTTTCTGTTTTTAATCTTGCTAGTCACATGCGGTCAGGCGAAATATTTTTGTTGTCTCACAATGATTATACTATATTTGGATTAAAACTAGTTTCTCCACCTCACCTTTTCGCTAATAATCCAAAGTTTGTTATTACTTTGGCACCTTTTACAATTTCCCTCTACTATCTTCGTATACTGTACATAGCCATTACAAACTATAAAAATTTAATACTTTGTGCACTTATAAAATTATAGTTCTCTTTTTTAAATTTCACGTTAAAACACAAAAAGCACTCGTTGCCTTTAATTGACAATCAAGTGCTTTAAGTTCATCTATTTTTAAGTAGCATATATTTGTAAATTTTGTAGTAACAGCATGACACCTTTTATATGTCGTGACAACTACTATGTTAAAACTTACTAGTTTGTACGAGTTCGTTAGTTTAATATGCATTCCATGTGTTTATATTCATCGCCCAGTAAAATGTCATCTCGCCTAAGCTCGTACTTCGTTTTCCATTCTTTCATTGCACGTAATACATCGGTGTACTTCTATAATGAAATTAGATTATTTAATCAGTAAAACAAATTTCCATATAGAGTTTACATAATAGTAATACCTCTTAAACTTCCAATTCAACTTTTAAATTATTTATCAATTCAGCAAGTGAATTAGCAAGAAATTCGTTTTCTTCTGTTTCAAAATTCTCTATCAATATCTGTCCTGTTTCATTGTCAAAGATAATAGCCATATCTTCTGGAGAGACAAATCCTATTTGTATATATCTAAGTTCTCTTCCATTTTTCTCTTCATATTGTTTCATTACTTGAAAAAATTCTAATATAGATTTACCTGGTTCTACAGGTTCGAGATTAACTAATCTTGAGCCGTAAAAGCCTTGTAAGCTTAAGAACCAATACGAATTAAAGTATTCTTTCATTGCATGGTGAATATTCATACCCAGTTTTTTTTCAATTTCTGTAAAATTATCTAAATCAATTTTTTCAATAGGTTTCCAATATACATATTCTTCTTCATCTGGATTACTTAAATACAATAGAGGATCAATCTCTTCATCCCACGGTACTTTAGGATATGTACCATATTTTGTACCCCATACATTTATAAGTTCTTTATAATAATGTTCTAATGCTTTTTTTATTTCCATGTTATACCTCCAACAAAATTACTTAATAAATACTTGAAGACGTTCAGCATTTCCCTGATCTTTCCCCCATATACCTATTTGTTTCTCTATATTATGGATTCCTCCACTCCCCGGATGCAACGGTTGTGGAATAGCCATCGCTTGTCCGCCACCACCAATATGATGATGCACTAAAGGTTTTCCTTTTAATCCCACAATATCATACTGAGGGAAATGCCTCCTAAAGACTGCATCATTTACAATAGCCCATCCATTATTAAGATTTTTGATGTTTGCATCGCTAAAATACTCAGGATGTAATTTATATAGTTCATTAAAATAATACTTGTTATCTCTAAGCCAGCCTTCTGAATTTGTACTTTGCTTCCCTTTACCTATATAAGGCATGTCCACAACAAGTTTTTCATCTGCTACTATTTTAGTAACAAATGTTCCTTTTCTAGTAATTATTTCATACTCTTTATTTAAAACGCTGTCATTGATATCACGGTATACTCTCACTGGATGGTTTGTATTACCCGTACCCTTAGCTCCACTAACTCCTGAACTACCATTCCCTATCCTCTCCGCAAGCGAAACCTCAATCCCCTGTATCTCATCATTAATTTTCTTACTGCTCTCTGCATGGCGTGCATTAACCCACTCAGTAACCTTCCCTGGGCCAGCTTGCTTCCCTATCAATGTACCGTCTTCAGCTGCTTCAACGCCTTTGAGTGTAGCTGTTACATAATCTACACCCCCAGCCATTTTTCCGCCAAGCTGATACATTTTTTCATTTCCGTATTTTTCTGCTTTTAGGCCTGCTAGTCTCATGCGGTCAAGCGTAATATTTTTTCCGTCTTGCAATGATTGTACCATATTTTTCCCTGCATTTGGCTTGAAACTCGTTACTTCCCCTTGCAATTTCCCAAATGATCCAAGGGTTTTAAATCCTTTTACAATTCCTCCGACACCACCCGTGAAGACATCAAGGCCACCCGAAACATATCTTTCTACTTTTTCTCCTTGACTTAATTTCCGGTGTGTTCCCCAGTCTTCTCCGTCATGGGCACTTTTTACTTGGAGCCCGCCAAATACCAGTGATGCTGCAACCCCTAATGGTGGACAAATGAACATTGCTCCGACTGTTAGAACTCCTAATCCAAAGTCACGCCATGCCTCTAGTTGTTTTTGCTCATCCTCTATTGATCTGTATTCAAACCCTCGCGTCGAAGGAACACGTTTTCTGTATTCTTCATAGTCAAGCTTCATGTTTGGATCTTTTCTTTTCCATTCTTCATATTCAGCATGAAGAACTTTATCAAATGCACGTGAGTCTTTGAAAATATCATCCACCGTTATTTTAGGTTTTGTTGTTGTGATCGTTTGCGGTGTGTTACCGTAACTATATGAACCTGGTACTGTAGTTGTTGTTGTAGAGCCAATTCGGTTTGTAGTTTCAAAGTTTTTAATTGATAAATCTCTCATTTTTTGTGCAAATTGATCCATTGTTACTAAAAATGGTTTATCAATATGATCATAAACGACTTGCCCTGCGTCATCACAATATTTTTGTAGAGTCGTATATGCAACATGTAATTCCGCAATTGTTTCAGTCTGATCTTTATGATGAAAATAAATACTTCCATCTGAATCAAGGTCATGTATTCTTTCCTGTACATCTTTTAAAAGACCATTCGCTTGATGTAATTTTACGAATGTATCTTTTGTGATTTGGTTCAAGCCATCTTTCATATCTACCCAATCTTTCGGCTTATAACTAACATCCATTTTTCTTCCATCCCCCATTCCCATATCAGCCGTAGTTATTCTTGAGGTTGTAATTTATTATGTAATTCTTCATCTTGTGTTTTCATTTCTTGGCGAACAACCTCTACAATGGATGCCGCTCGGTTATAATGGTCTGCTAGTTCCAATATTTTATTTAATATTTTCGGATACACGTCTATAACTCGCATCGCTTCTCCTTCAAGATAGAATTGACACTTCTCTAGATTTTTCGCATTTGTCGCTATAGCACCTGAATAAATGTTATATATGCTTTGAAGACGTCTTATAATGTCTTCTATCTCATCATAATTCAATACAATTTCTGAACTGCTACTTGCTCCGCCATCTTCCATTGGTATTTGCATTAATTTCGTCCTCCTAACGAGAATTGTCGTGGATCACTTATTTTCTTATACGGCATTTTTAAAACATCATATAATTTCTTATTCACCGCATACAGACTAGCCCATTCATAACGCTTACGTTCTACTTCTATTTGAATAAAGTCTTCCCCCTCTGTAAAGTACAAGAAGCATTCCCATTTCCCTCTATCTTCTGCTCTTCGGCTTCGCGGGCGAGACACTGTTTCGATAGCTAGTAAATCCTTTTCAGATAAATCCATTTCTTCAAAAGTTTGCTGCTCTTTTTCTGTCATCTTCTTTGTAAAGAAGGTATCTTCAATTTCTCTTGGTTCTCGCATTAAAAATGGAATCCGTTCTAGTAATGAAAAATAGACATCTCGCTTCGCTATGTAATGAATTTCATATTCTTCATTTTGTTTTCGTTCTGTTAAGACAGCTACTCTGTCTTTATCTTGTGGCAAAAATCCAATTAATAGATTATTAATTCGCGTATACTCTTGGCTTTCTTGATATGCCCTCAGTAATTCAATCAGCTGAAAAGCCGCTGGTGTCAGCCCATTATTCTCTGTAATAAGCCCTTTCTCTTTCAATTCCGCTGTTGCTTTCGTTATGCAATCTTCATCGGTTAAAGCAAGAATTTCACGCTCTTGTAAGCCAAATATGTACGTGACTCCAGCTGCACCAGCTAATGTGTACAGTTCAGCAGGTGTAAAGCTCCACACTTCTCTTCCCATCTGTTTTATCCTCCTCTCTATTTCAATCTTTTTATATTTTCTACTTCATCCCTATTTGTAAAGGAATGAATGTTCTTATCAAGCTCCTTAAGCGCCTTTGTCTGTCCTTCAAGTGCATCTGCGACTTCAGAATTGTACTGGATGAGCAATTCTAAATAACATAAAAAGGCATCTCGTGTTTTCCCATTCCAACGAGAACCGGTTACATGTGATTTTAGTTCATTTGCTTGCTGGAGTGATTCTTTTACTCCCTTTTCAATCTGCTCTGCATAAGAAATGGCACTCGATATTTCATTTCCATGAATCTCAATTTCTTGACGATGCATTCCCATTCCCCTTTTCCTTCAATACTTTATACAATTTTCTACTCTACTATCTCTAAGAGTTTTTTAACTTATTTTTTTCTGCTTCTATAGCTGCTGCAGCTGTTTGTTCTTCTGAAATTGCTTGTGCCTTATATTCCTCCCATTTTTGATATGCCCTGCTTTTAGCAGACCTTACATTACCTAGGGCTTCGCGAAAATAACTGATTGTCTTGGAGTATTCTTGATCCTTTTGAGGACGTTTTACTTCAAATTCACGAGCTGGAATTTTATCAGATGATAATCCACCATTTTTCGCATCATACCTTTTCTTTGCTGATTCAATCTCTTCAATCAATTTTTCTAATTCTTTTTCCTTACTTTTTAAGTAATCATGCAATTTATCATATTGATCACGCTTCCGTTTACTTTCTGTATACCCGAAAAACTCTAAAAACGAATCCACCAAACTTCCCGACATCATGATCCCCCTTATTTACCTTGATAAGATAATATATTTTTCAATATATTTCGTATAGAATTTCTTGCGATCATATTCTGATTTATTAATATATAATGAATCTTTTTTTATATCAATATTTTACCAAAAAATGATAGTCATTTCACTATCTATTAAGATAGAACACTTCATCATGCCCACTTTGTAAATAGCAAATAATTTTATAAAGCTATACAACCCAGAAACTTCCATCAGTAGAATGCTTACTGCCAGCGAATAGCAGGTTAAAAATGCGTCTTGTTGAAGAATCTCTTAATTCGAGTTATGGTTATTCTACTCTTTTGAAAAAATACGGTATTCCTTCATTTGAACTGGTTAGTCAATGGATGAAACTGTCTGAAAGGTTTAGTGCTAGAAAATTAAACTGCTCCCCTACTTACTCTGTTCGATTTATTCTAAATATTATAAACTATAATGAGTTAGAGCAAGTAAGTAAGACAGTGTAATGTAAAAAAATGATATAGGAGAAAGATGATGACAATGCAATTAGTGAAACCAACACACCAGCATAGCAAACAAATCATGGCTTATCGGCAAGCATTCCTAGATGCAAGAGAACAACCACATGGTAGTTGTTCCTTACAACAATTTGATTCCTTTGACGAATGGCTTGAAAAAGTCACAATCCAAGAAAAGGGAGAAAATTTACCACTAAATCGAGTTCCATCCACTCAGTTTTTGAGCATTGAAAAGGGGAAATTAATCGGTTTCATCAATATACGCCATCGATTAACACCAGAATTACTGATGGAGAGCGGACATATCGGTTATAGCGTGCACCCGGGCGAACGTCGAAAGAGTTACGCCACTGGGCAACTTCAGCTTTCCTTATTTGAAGCGAAAAAATTAGGATTGGAGAAAGTGTTGATAACTTGTGACAAAGCAAATATCGCCTCTGCCAAAACCATTCAAAAAGTTGGAGGTATCTTAGAAGATGAAGTAATTTCCCAGAATACTGGCGAAATTGTTCAGCGTTACTGGATCGAATTATGATTTCGTAAATTTTCAAGAGCCATTCTTGAAATCGTATCGAAACTGGATTAAAACGAAAAGAAAAATCGGAGTGAGGAATCACTCCGATTAAAGTCTAACTTTTGAGGTTCAGTACAAAGAACCTCTCCTTACTTCAACTTCCCTTCAAAAACAATTTTTCTCCCGCACGGTTCCACAACTGTTTGTCCATCTTTCTTCACTTCATGAAAGATCGGCTCTTCCATGCGGCGCGAAGGTGCATATCCTTCACGTTCCATACGTGCTAAACAATCTGTAATGCTTTCGTTCTCTTGTACTTCAAATTTTTTCTTATTAGGTTGTTTTGTCATGCCCTAACCTACTTTCTATTTTTCTTGATGCGAATTAACTTTTCATATATGTGATATATAGAAGTGCAATAATTGCCATTATTATCATAACCGCTATAAAAAAGCTTGTATACTGTATTTTTTCTATAAATACGCCTCCTAATACAGGTCCGATAATACTTCCTATACTAAAGGCAATTCCGGATAATATATTCCCAGCTGGCAGTAAGTGTCTTGGTAATAAATCCGTCATAAAGCCAAGTCCTAATGAGAAACATGAACCGATTACCATGCCAGCTAAGAGCATGCACCCAAATACAATCCAATAATACCCGTCAAACACCGCAGCAAGTAAGAAAACGATTGTACTGATGCTGAATGTCCACGTTAAAATGCGGTCTCTTCCATATTTATCACTTAATATACCAAGTGGAATTTGTGTAATAATTCCCCCGATTGCAAATGCTGGCAATAAGAAGGATACATCAGAGACAGACCAACCTTTTCGAAGTGCATATACTGGCAAATTACTATTCAGCATTGCTTCTAGCGCACCGTATGCTAAAGGTCCCATAAGTGCAATCCACGCAAGTACAAATACTTGTTTATAACGAGAAAGCGATGATTCATTTTCTTTCCCTGTTTCATCTTGAGCTGGAAAAGCATTTTTAGTTGGAAGTAATAGCAACCACCCTATTAAGCAAAGAATCGTCGATACAATAAATGGAGTTGCAAGTCCATATTGAACAGTACTCGCTAAGTATGGTCCTACTGCAAAACCGATACCAAAAAACACTCCATATATAGATACTTGTCTTCCAATTTTACTTGGATCAGATGTCGTTGTAATCCACGTTTGCGTTCCAACATGTAACATATGATCCCCTATTCCTACTAGAAAGCGAAGTAAAAACCATATCCAGAATGAAAATGTTTGTGTAAAAAAGAATAATGAAATGATAACGAGAAATCCACCGATTACGATAATTGGCTTCATTCCAAACCGCTGCATCGGTTTTTCAAGCCATGGCGAAATAAATAATATTCCAATATATAACGCAGTTGCATGGATTCCATTAATACTGGAACGAATTCCTTCTTGTTCAAAAATCATTGCGATAGCTGGTAGAAGCATCCCTTGCGATAATCCAGAAATCGCAACAATCCCCACCATAATCCAAAATGTAAATCGTATTGACATCCTGTTCCCTCTCCCTTTTCAAGCTCACCAATTTTCATTATAAAGTGAAACTTTAATCAGTGGGGGGTTTTTTTCATCCCCACTGATTATTAGCCCTCATCAATCGGATTTTTACGGACAGCCCGTCTCCCACCTAACTTCTTTGCTCTTGCTGAATTTTGAGGTGGGGGTCTTACTGCCCGCAAATAGCGGGATAAACTTTTTTCAGGAATGAGTGTGTGAATATCAACATAAAAAAGAAGTTAAAAGATTACTCTTCTAACTTCTTAGCCATCCCAAATTTGTGCTTTTACAATATGATTAAAATGTTTAAAAAACGGACTTCCATATAAGATAGGACCATAAAAGAAATTATACATAGCAACACTTGGTATAAGCTGTACTTGCGATTGTGGAGCAAAAGGTTGCTCATAAACTTGTATATACATAGGATGGACAAATACTTTTGTATATGCATGACTACTATATGGTGAGTGAAATATAAGAGAAGGTTCATGTATTCTTTCTGCAAAAACATTCATTGCAAATTCCCCTTTAGATACAAATATTATAGTATATGTAACATTGGGGTCTTTGGGAATGTACTATTTCTCTAACCAATTTATAACATGCTGCGTAAATTCATCTAAACAGTCAACAAACGGCGAATGCCCACAATCCTCTAATATGACTAGCTCAGCATCCGGGAGATGTTTTGCTAATTCTTCTCCTACCACTTGCGGTATAACGTAATCACGATCTCCTTGTACGACAAGAGTTGGAACTTGCAGACGGTGGATATATCCATTTCCAGGAACGACTCCATTATGTTCATCTGAAATATTAAATGTAATTAAAGCATAGTTTACATCAACAAAATTACGCTGCGTTAACATATCATCTAAATATTTTTCATAGCGCTCTGGATCTGGTTTGTTATGTGTATAAATGAGTAAGTCCCAAACCGTTCGATAATAGAGCTTGTTCATATTTTTAATGGCATCTAGTACAGGAGTAATTTGAACAGGATCTTGTGCAATTTCTTCTTTTGTTTTTAATAACGTGGATACGATAGGCTGACCATTAATATCCTTTTTAAAGATTGGATATCCTTTCATTCCGACTGATTCTACCAAAATAAGTTTCTCTACAAGCTCCGTATGGCAAGCCGTAAACTCCATTGCGACGCCACCACCCATTGACCAGCCCATCAGTGAAAACTTCTTCAATTGTAGCTCGTCTATAAATAACTTTACATCATCTGCAAAATCTTGCAATGAATCTATTGGCTTATTGTATGTTGATTTCCCAAAGCCTCTTAAATCAATGGCATAAATATGATATTCATCTTGTAATTTCTCAATGACTAAATCCCAATGCTGTGAAGATGTCATATTCCCGTGAATGAGTATAAGTATTTCTTTATTTCGCCTTCCAACTTCTTGGTATGCGATTGTTTCTCCATTTGATAACGAAACAAATTCCATTGTTGCAGGCTTAATCATCACACATTCCCCCATCCAACTATAATAGAAAGAAAATTGTAAACTTATTTTCAGAATACCATATAGAATGTATGTTCTCAATACGAAAACGATACAAAATTTTTACATAAAACAACATATCTATTGCTAGACAATTATGGTAAAGAGGTATATAGTTAGCTAGGTAACTAATTTGAAAGGATTAAATACATGGACGAAAAACAACATTTTTTTCACATTGTCAGTCAAACTTCTCGAAAGTTTACTAAGAAATTTAATGAACGTGTGTCACCAACAGGTTTATTTAGTGCACAATGGGCTGTTATTTTCCGAATCAATCAAACGGGGCCTTGTACACAAACTGAGCTATGTCAATACTTAAACGTTGAATCTCCAACGATGACTCGTACATTAACACGTATGGAAACGATGGGATGGATCATTCGAACTGAGGGGAAAGATCGCCGTGAAAAGCTCATTTCCTTATCAGAAACAGCATTAGAAATGATTCCAGTATGGCAAGAAGAAGTTGATACTTTTGAAGAAAAAACGTTGCAGGATATTAATGAAGAAGACTTGCAGCGAGCATTTCAAGTACTAGAAGCTATTATTAAAAATTTAGATGATTAATTGGAGGGATGACGATGCAAAGTGAGAGACTTTGGACGAAGGACTTCCTTGGAACTTGTTTTAGTAGTCTGTTTCTCTTTTTAACGTTTTACATGCTTATGACCACCCTGCCCGTCTATGTAATAGACGGATTGAAAGGAAAACCAGAAGAAATTGGTTTAGTCGCAACAGTATTCCTTATTTCTTCTGTCCTATGCCGCCCATTTACCGGAAAGTGGCTTGACGATTTAGGGAGAAAGAAAATATTATTTATTTCACTTTCGTTATTTTTAGCTGCTACCGTCATGTATTTCGGTGCACAAAGTTTATTTTTATTACTTGCCCTGCGCTTCCTTCACGGGATTGGGTTTGGAATGGCGACTACAGCAACAGGTACAATTGTAACAGATGTCGCACCACCGCATCGCCGCGGTGAAGCACTTGCCTATTTTGGTGTATTTATGAGTCTGCCGATGGTAATCGGTCCTTTTTTAGGTTTAACGATTATTTCGCACTTTTCATTTACTATTCTATTTATCGTTTGTTCTGTATTTTCATTACTAGCATTTCTATTAGGTTTACTTGTAAATATTCCACATGAAAAGCCAGTAAGTAAACAAAAACGTGAACGAATGAAATGGAAAGATTTAATTGAACCTTCTTCAGTTCCAATTGCTCTAACAGGATTTGTTTTAGCATTTTCTTATAGTGGCATTTTATCTTTTATTCCTATTTATGCAAAAGAAATTGGTTTAGGAGAAGTTGCAAGCTACTTCTTTATTGTGTACGCACTCGTTGTTGTACTTTCTCGTCCATTCACAGGGAAAATATTTGATCGTTTCGGTGAAAATATACTTGTTTATCCTTCGATTATTATTTTTACAATTGGAATGTTCATCTTAAGCCAAGCACAAACGTCATTTTGGTTCCTTGGTGCAGGTGTATTAATTGGTTTAGGCTACGGAACATTAATTCCAAGTTTCCAAACCATTGCTATTTCCGCGGCTCCAAACCATCGACGCGGCTCAGCAACAGCCACTTATTTCTCATTCTTTGATAGCGGTATTGGTTTCGGTTCTTTCATATTAGGTATAGTAGCTGCAAAATCAAGTTATCATAATATGTATTTCATTGCTGCCATTATCGTTGCATTCACATTACTTATTTATTATGGTCTACATGGCAGAAAACAAAAGTTCAAAAAGCAACATACAGACAGAAAATTATCAGCTTAATGTTAATAAGGAAAGTAAACTCCTCTGTTTACTTTCCTTATTTTGTATTTCTAAGAAAACGAGCGTATACTAACTGTAGAAATAACAAGGAGGTACATAGATGAACTTTAAAAAATCTCCCCTTTTATTGCTCATACTTACACTACTATTTATCGTAACTGGGCTTGGATTTGCATTTTTTAAACAAAACAAAGTCTCTCCTTCTAAAGAGAACGTGACAAAAGAAAACTGGTTGCAAGATCCCTACTTACGTTGGTCATACACAAATATGAAAGAACTAGCGTTAACAAATGAAGTAAAAAACAATCCTATGCAAGTATTAGCATTCCCTACTGCATTACAAAACTTAGATGATTTTTCTGTTGAAAAGGAAAATGGGGGCAATATTCCTTTAAAAAAACTATTAGATGAGAATAAAACAGATGCATTTGTCGTTGTACATAACGGAAAACTTGTTTACGAGCATTATTTCAATGGATATAAACAAAATGAGCCGCATGGAATGGCCTCTTTAGCAAAAGTATTTACTGGTGCACTTGTACAATCATTAACCGAAGAAGGACTCATCGATGTACATAAGACCGCTGAAACATACGTCAAAGAATTACGAAATACACCTTTCGGGAAAGCAACGATTCAGCAATTAATGGACATGCAGGTTTCTGCTGAATACCCGACACATGGGTATATACAGCAAGGATTAGAAAATCAAGATGCACAGTTATATTTAGCTAGCAATATTCTTCCTCGTGGTAAAAACTATGATGGTCCTATGAAAATTTATGATATGTTACGAGAAGCAAAAGAAACAGCATCACCTGAAACTGCATTTTCATATAATAACGGCTCATCTGAAACACTCGGCTGGATTATACGGACAGTGACCGGTAAATCATTAGCCGAAAATGTAAGTGAACGAATTTGGTCCAAAATAGGTATGGAAGAAAATGCGTATTATGTTACGGATGAAACAGGAGTTGAACAAGCAAGCGCCGGTTTAAACGCCACTGCAAGAGATATGGCCAGATTTGGGCAATTAATTTTACATAACGGTCGCTATCATGACGTGCAAGTTCTCCCTTCCTCTATTTCGGAAAGTGTAAAGAGCGTACAAGAAGGCGAATTAGCAATCGGACAAGGTGCACCTATTTCTTATCATAATCAATGGTGGATTCCTCATAACGAACAGGGCGCTTTTGAAGTGTTAGGAAGTTACGGACAATGCCTCTATATCGATCCAAAAGCAAATATGGTGATTGTTCATTTTTCATCAAATGCTAGTCCGAGCAGTGATGTCCATTCTACTTACTCCAATATGTATATACAAATTGCAAAACACTTAGAAAAGCTTTCACAGGAGTGAGAGCTTTTCTGCTTTCTTTTAATTTAAGTTTGAAACATACAAAAAGCTAGTTTTATACTAGCTTTTTTACATAATAACTATTATTGTGATTGTTCATTTTCAATACATATAATCACATTTTCCCATTCCCTAGTAGTGAAATTCAAACTCCCGTACCCAAATAATTCTGTACATACATTTTCTATACTCGAAGGATTTGCTCGTAAAAGATCCCATCGTAATGCTTTGGGTAAGTCATACATCTTATACTCCTTGCTTTCTTTAATAACCCCATCAACTTCCCGTTCACAAATTCCCCTTACTAAATAATCAACTCTTAGTTCTTGATACACTTTTTGAAACATCTCGCTATGGTGTTTCAATTGAAGCAAACAAGCAATATATGTACGGAACAATTCATCAGTACGATTACAGCATCTCATTATGTTTTCTATTTCACTCATAATTTTTTAGCCTTTTCTTGCATTTCTAGCAGCCACTTTTCCCGTTTTATCGCTTTACTTGTTTTTACAGATTGAAAGACTGAACGTTTTATTTGGCGTATACCACAAAATCGTAAAATCCCCTTTTTCATAATCACCCAATCAGCAGAGCGATATAAGAGTGCCACGTACCATAACGGCGAATCTAAAGTATTAATAACCCATGCTTTTTTTCCTATGAGTAATCCTTTTGGTAACGCCCCTTCATATTTATAAGCAAATCCTGTAACAAAAACGCGATCAATAAACCCTTTCAAAATAGCTGGCATTCCCCACCACCATATTGGATAAATAAAAATAAAAAAATCTGCCTCTTTGATCAATCTTCTGTATTTTTCTGTCTCTTCTTCATATACTAAATCACGTCTTCTCATATCTTCATTAAAAATAAGTACTGGGTTAAATTGTTCCTTATATAGGTCAAGCAATGTAACAAAATGATTCGTTTCTTGAAGTCCTTTTTGCACATGTTCTAATATAGCTGCATTGAAACTAGATGGATTGGGATGTGCATATATGATTAGTACATTCATCTCCAAACAACACCTTTCCTTAAATTCCCTTTTGACTCCGCCTGGTTTGCATGATATTCTAATACATGTCAAGTAGCAAGCCTACATGACACAACAACTGACACCTACTCGGCGAAGGTGTCTCTTTTCGTTTTTAGCCGAATGAAATGCCTCTTTCAGGGCATATTCAACTTTTGACACTACACACTCAACACCATTCCCTTGTATCAGGCTGCTTCTGCAGTCTTTTACTCTACATACTCCTTTTAATTTTCAGATAAATTATAGCATGAAAAAAGAGAGCCTAGCTCCCTTTTCGCGCCTTATAATATACCCCTTTTTCAGCATAGAGGTATTCTTCATCAGCTAAAGTAATTTTCCCATCCAGTTTCAATTCGTCTAATAACCTTGATAAATAAAATTGGTGTAACATTTTTTTCGTGAATTTTCCTTCATGATGCGAAACGATATGTTCTTGAATATCTAATAGTGATATTGGTTTATCTTGCTCCATCATATATTCATATACTGCATTACGCAGCTTTACGTATTTTTCAAGTGTCACAGTACAATTGCAACCCCTTTCTTCTTATTCTGTTGTTTTTAGAATCGGTTTTTTTGCAACAAAAAAACCTCTTCGATAAGAAGAAGTTACGTATATATCTTCGTCTTATCTCCCAGAACAAATATGTTCTGCTGGAATTAGCACCTGCATCGCGGTTGCTGGGTTTCATCGGGCCAGTCCCTCCACCTCTCTGGATAAGAAAATATTCACTTTATAGCCTACTATAGCCATTTTCATTTCAATTGTCAAATCATATAAAGTGAAACTTTAATCAATTGAACCATTACTATCTGTAATAGCAGGGATAAAACATTTAAAACAAGTTATATTTTCTTTTCTAACGCTCATACTAGAAGTGTATGCAATAGAGTGGAACTTTAATCAGTGGGGGTTTTCTACATCCCCCACTGATTATTAGCCCGACCAATCGAGCTTTTACGGGCAGTTTAACTCCCACCTAACTTCTTTAGAAAAGCGGAAGCGGCTCGCTCAGAATCACAGGACGTTGGAGCCCCCGACAGAGAGGCGCTTTTTGCCTCGTCCGAGGGAACGAAACGACCGGAGATTCTAGCCGCTAGAGCTGGACAATGCTTTCACCGAATTTTGAGGTAGGAGTATTACTGCCCACAAATAGCGGGATAAAGGAGGAATATATAATGAACAAAAACGCACGTGGATATGTTCAAGATTCTTATCATTCTTTACATGAAGCTAAACAATCTTTAGAACACGCATTACAAACAGTCGAAAAAAGTGATAATCGAGAACGTATAGAACAATCATTACAGGCTGTGGAGCACGCCTTACAAAAATGTGATCATGCGGTTCATATTTTGGAACAAGAATAAATACATCCCATCTATTTACTAGATGGGATGTAACTCAAATGGCATACTAAAACAGTATTGCCGTGACAATTAAAAAATATACAGAATTAACGATTTCTAAAACCCCTACTTTTAAAATAGATATTTTCTTACCATATAATATAATTGCTCGAACTAGACTAGGTATAAAAACTAGAGAAAGCCATGGGTTTACTACAAACAATGCAACAGTTAAGAAAATGTGATATCCCCATGATACATAGCGATATGTCGGGTTATTCTTTTCACGTATCATTGTTTTCACATAAAATGTACTACCTAAAAAGTATAAAAAAGAAGTTGCTGCAATCCAACATGCTGTTTCATCAATTGTTTTCATTGAAAAATAATAACTAATCAAACCGCCCGTGCAGAAAACAAGTATTGCACAAATATCATTTACTAAAGCTCGTTCCCTTTTTTGACGAGCAAAATATATATTCACAAAAAAGAGCGGAATCATAACAGCTGCGAAGAAAAGAATTCTCCACTCGTATAGTAAAGATAGTATACCGAAGACACATGCAATAATAAAATAAATAATTGCTGAATGTAAAAATTCTTTCTTTCGCGGTTGCTTCATGTACATTAAAAATGGATATGTTGCTAAATAGATAAATAACCAAGCGATAAAGAGTGGAATATGATAGAAAGTAGCTTTACCAAGTATTACACTAAGTATAAATGGAATCAGCAGCATCCCCCATGCACCGTGCTGCTTTGGAACAACTAGCTTCATGAATAAGGCATCTCCTCTTTGAATTTTTTCTCATTTACTATTATATAAAAAATCTTATATAAAAATCGAAGCATATTAAATCGATCTCTTGACATTTTTCACAATATAATATGTATGAAAAAATGCTTCTCACCAGTGGTAAGAAGCATGAAAGAGGCAAACGAATATGTAAGTCGCGACCCTACTTTATATTCTTATGCTTTATGATATGTACTTATGCTTTGTTTACTTGAGATAATAGCTCTTTATCATCATCTAAAATTCCATATTTCTTTTTAAACCTTGTAATAATTCTAATCCACGATGAGCTAAACAAAACAAGAAAAATTACATTTGAGAGTGCATGAGCTAGATCAAAGTAAAAACTTGCAGCGTAGTATGCAATAAAGTCTTTCCATGTTAATCCTTCTAAAAAGCCAAGTATCCCCCACAAGTTCATAATCCAGCCAAAAACAAAGCCGGCTATGAACCCATAGATGACTCTCCCCCATAACTTTCTCATTATAAATGTATTTCGAAGTAAACCAGCTATAAAGCCTATCATTCCCCAAGAAAACATTTGCCACGGTGTCCAAGGCCCCTGTCCTAAAAATATATTAGATACAAGTGCTGCCGTTGCCCCAATCATAAAGCCTGTTTCACTTCCAAAAACAATTGCAGATACAATAATAACAAAAGATGTTGGTTGTACACTCGGCATAATGGAAAACGGTACACGACTAACTGCTGCTATTGCTGCTAAAACAGCTACAATGACTATTTCACGTGAAACAAATGCTTTCCTCTCAAATCGTATATAAAAAGGTAACATGATAATGGATAATAAAAATAAACTACACCAAATATAATATTTATCTGTTACAAAAGAAGTAAAGAGAAGCGTACTTATTACAATAATGAAACTAAGCATTATGAGAGCAAAATATCGTTTGGACACGATTTGTACACATCCTCCCACGTTAATGCATAAGGTAATTGCTTGCGAATAAAACGATTAATAGATGTTGTATAAAAGAAATTATCACTAAAGAATTTCTTTGGTGTATCATCCATAATTACGTTCCCATCAAATAACATCATACAATGATCAACATATTTAGCTGCAAATTCAATGTCATGTGTTGCCATCACAATTGTTGTTCCTTCTTTTTGTAACTCTTGAAACAGCACACCTAATTTTTCTTTTTTTTCTGGATCAAGCCCTTTTGTCGGTTCGTCTAGTAATAATAAATTTGGCTTCGATAATAAAGCCGTACATAGTGCGATTAACTGTTGTTCTCCCCCACTACAATCATGTGGATGACGATCTCGAATAGAATGAAGCCAAAATCTTTTCAACATATCCTCTGCGATTTCTTTCCCTGTATCACCATATAATTCATTTGCTCTTTCAAAAACTTCATCCCACACCGTCTCAAATGTAAAATGATAATATGGATGTTGCGATACAAAACCTATTCTTTTAAATCGTTCCTTTGAATCAATTTTATGAATCTCCGTTCCGTTCCACCGTACTTTTCCTCTTCTAGTTTTGTTTAATCCTGCCAAGATGGTTAAAAGTGTTGATTTTCCAGTACCATTTTTCCCAACAAGCGCAGTCCACTTCCCTTGTTCAATTGATAAGGTTAAGTCCCGTAAAATAAAAGGGCTATTTTTTTCATATTGAAAGGATATATGTTTTACTTGTAAAATCACTTCTTTTTTTTCTGTTTGCGATATAACTGGCACTTCATGTTCGATAGGTAACTCGGAATGAATTTGTGTTTGTGCTCCCCTTACCGTAAAGGGTATTTGCTCTACATTCCATTCTAAAAACAATCTTGGAATTTGAGGGATAAACGGTCGAAATTCTTCTACTGTCCACATTTTAGATATAACCTGTTGCGGGATTCCATCATAAATAATTTCCCCAGCATTCATAAACACAACTCGAGTTGCTAGTGGCATTACTTCGTCTAAACGATGTTCACTCATGATAATTGTAATCCCGAGTTCTTCGTTAATTCGTTTCAATAACCCTAAAAAATCTTTTGCTGCAATTGGATCAAGCTGTGCTGTCGGTTCATCAAGCAGTAACAATTTAGGTTGTAAAACAAGAACTGCCGCTAAATTAACAAGTTGTTTTTGTCCTCCCGATAACGTGTGAACAGACTGGTGTAACAAATCTTGAAAACCTAAAAAACTAATTAATTCAGCGATTCTCTTTTGAATTATATTTGTCTCTAGACCAACATTTTCAAGAGAAAATGCCAATTCTTGAATTACCGTATCCATAACAAGTTGATTTTCTGGATTTTGAAACACCATTCCCACTTCTTGTGCTGACAATAAGTCTGGCATCTCCAGTAAAGAAGTTCCATTATAATACATACTACCTGTGCGCTTTCCAATTGGGAGTAACTCTTTCTTAAAATGTTTCAAAAGTGTTGTCTTACCACATCCTGAACCACCAGCGAGCACAATAAATTCACCTTGAGAAACCGCTAAGGAAACGCCTGTTAATGCTTGTACTTTTTCATCAGCATACATAAATGCTAAGTTTTTTATTTCTGCATGCGCCACCATAACCATTCCCTCCCTTCCATTATGATTGGTAAACTAATAAACAGTATAAATAACACGAATAATAGTCCATCATATTGCTGAAATACAAGTGATTCCATCCTTGGATAGATTAATAGTTTACCAGCACCACAATAATTAAACACAAAACAGCTTAGTAATAAAATCACTAAACAGGCAAGTATATACCAATCTTGCCTTTCCATTCGATATCGAATGTACGTACTACGCTTCGTCACTCCAAATCCACGCGCTTGCATAGAATCTGCCGTTTGTAATGCATCTTCTAGAGAACAAACAAGCAACACCTGCAAGAGTTTCATTCCATTTTTGATTCTCCCTATGAATGAGCCTGAATCTAATTGAACACCTTTTGTTTTTTGAACAAGTGTAATTTGTCTTAAACGCCGGATGAATAAAGGAACAAAACGCACTGTTATCATTGTCAATAGCGCCACTTTCGGTGAAATCCGTGAAAATAAATACAAAAATTTATGACTTGAAATCATGTCATTGTAGGAAGTAAATGTGAACATAATAGCAAGTAATAATAATCCCATTATTAACCCATACATGCACGCTTCTAATGTAATTCGATTATCCCCTAAACGAAACAATGTCGTCGCTCCCCTATGCGTTAGCAAAGGATTTAACACAATCACCATTACAAAGAAAACAAATGTGCTTGGTAACATTGTTCTTATTTTCTCGCCATTTCCTTGCATGATGTTTAACAGTACAATCATAATAATCGCACCCATTAAAAAAAGAGGGTGAAGACACATCGTACATAGTATCATCACCCCAATATAATAGAAAAAATTCACAAAAGGATGTAAAGAAGAAAAAATGATTTTCATAACCTTTACCTAAAGCCCTTTCCTAATTTAACACATATACCCATTCGATTTTATCTCCTGGTTTTACTTTATATGCACCTGCACTTCGGTTTGGAAAAGTACCATTGACACGGTATTTCCATCCACTTTTCGGTCCTTTGTCAAATTCATATAAGTCATTGATTCCTTTTATATATTTACTATTTCCAGATCCAGTTGAATCAATCTCCAATCCCGTATTCTTTAGTACATCAAAAACTGTAGTTCCTTCTTGCATATCTACTTTTTTCGCACCTAATAAATACCCCTGATCTCCATGTACAGAAATGGTAACTTTCTTTTCCTCTGGTTTTGGTTCTGGCTTTGGTTCTGGTTGTGGTTCTGGCTTTGGTACTACTTTAGGTTCTGGATCTTTCTGCTGTTCCTGCTTCGGTGTTTCTTTCGGCTGATTTACTACTGCCTCTTCTTTTGCTTCTGGCGCTTTCGCTGGCTCAGGTTGTTCTTGCTGCGCTTTTGTTTGTCCTTGTTGTTTTTGCTGAGCAACTGGTTCTTGCTCTTTTTTCTCTTCGTTCTTTATTTCAGGTTGTTCTTGCTGCTTTTGTTCCTCATTATCCTTTCGCTGCTCTTCTTGTTGCTTTTTCTCTACTGATTCTTGCTGTTCTTCCGGTTTACTTTCTTCCTTTTTCTCTTCTTGTTTCAGTTTCTCTTTTTGTTCCGTTTTTGAAATTGCTTTTTGTTCAGATTTCGATTCATTTTGGCTACATCCAACAAGCAATCCAAATGAAAGGACAACTGAGAATAACCATTTCATCATATTCATGTTTTTCTCACCTTTCCTAATAAAATTAGGAGCAAATCATTGCTCCTAATTTTTGTTAAGCTGCTTTTCGTCTCCATAAAACATATGCTGAAGCGATACATAATACGCCCATTCCTACTGGCATAGCAGTATCCCAAGCAGATGCTCCTGTTTTTGGTAACTGACGATTTTTCGCAGTTTTTTCATTATTTACTGTGTTATCTTTCGTAACAACACGAGAGTTCTCATCGTTTGTTTGTTTCTCTTGTTTTTGAATCACTTCTTGCTTTTCAATCACATTGCTCTCATCCACTACAGGTTCCTTCGGCTCATCAACTAAGTTTATATCATCTTCAGTTGATGAATTTGTCCAATCATATATAGAACCTTTACCATTTACAAATGCCTTATATTGAACAAGTGCTAAAAGTGCTTGTTCAGTAGCCATACTACTACCCTCTTCGTCGCTTGGCAACCATTTAAATTCACCATTTGCAAGTTGGTATGATATTAAATTTTGAACTGCGTTTACATTATTTTTAGTAAATGCTTCACTAGTTGGATCAATCCCTGTAATAGCAAGTCCAATAATTGCTTGTGCAACACTATTAGAATTTTCTTGGCCATCAGCTTCGAATCCGCCAGTGTTCAATTGTTTATTTGATAAATATTGCACTGCTTTTTTTACAGCTTGCTTTACCTCTGGTTGTTTCTGATATGGTGCTAATGCCGATAAAACCATACCCGTTACATCAATATTACTAGCTTCTTTCTTACTACTTTCAACATTGTATGTCCAACCACCGTCTGTATGCTGTCCATTTAAAATCTCTTTTACTAAAGCCGCACGATTCCACTTTGCTCCAGCCGGTACTTCATATTTTTTTGTATCAAGTGCAAGTAAAGCAAATGTATAACCAGTAACAGAATTTAGTTTTTCAGATTGATATAGTTTTTGAACTAAATTCTTTCCTGCAACATTTGTTGGATTTCCATTTACCGCTGATACCGCTAAAACAGTTCTCGCTATATCTGTAGCGCTAAATCGTTCCACACGTTTTTCTACTTTTTGTGTTAAAGATTGTAAATAACTAATTTTTGTTTCTACTGGAATATTATTTCCTGAACGAGCAAGTGCAATTGCTACCCAATCACTATCGATTCCATCTTCCATCATTTTTTTTGATGTTTTAGCAATCGCTTGATCTAATTGCTTCATTAGTAATTCATTTTTGATTGGCTCTTTCAACTCATTAGGCTTTTGTTCTTGTGGCTTCTGAGCTTCAGGTTTTTGTCCATCCGGCTTTTGTTCTTCTGGTTTTTGTTCTTCTGGTTTTTGTCCCTCTGGCTTTTGTTCTTCTGGTTTTTGCTCCTCAGGCTGTTGTCCATCCGGCTTTTGTTCTTCTGGTTTTTGTCCCTCTGGCTTTTGTTCTTCTGGTTTTGCTGTACCTGAATCTTTTTTACAAGTTCCATTCTTATCGAGTACTTGTTGCAACTTTTCTATGCTCATATTGTCCCAATTTACAACAAAACGAAATGCAACAACATCTCCAGATTCTAATTTATAACTATCTGCCCCTACCATGGCAGCTTGATCATTTACATCATATGCCCATCCGCTTGTAGCACTTATATCACCAGCCATTAAACCGTCAATACCTTTAACATACATACCATACTTCGTATTCTCAGCTGTTACTTTAGTCCCCATAACTTTTTGTAACAAACTATAGGCTGTTTCTCCATCTTCAATTGACACTTCTTTCGGACATAAAATAACTCCTTTTTGCGATTCCCCAATGATCGCAAGTGTTGCTGTTTTCCCTTCAGCAAACGTAATATGTACAGTATTTGTAAATGAAACAAATACTAATGCCACTGCCATTATCAACGTAAGCAGCCATTTTTTTATCATTGCCATCCTTGGTTATTCCTCCCTTTGCTTACATATACATAAAAAAAGGCCCTTCAAGGGCGTGCAATAGCACTCTACCGTGAGTGCTAAACAAAATGCACAACACCTCCTCCTATCCGCATAGGTAGCGGTTGTATTTGTATAGGAAAGATCATGTAGCTGATGAATGTATCATTGTGATAACATTCACTTTTAGCGGCGAACCCATTTTTATTTCCACCAATTTCCTTTTAAAGTTATCGTATAAACGACATACCTATACATTCATCAAATTATAAATTTCTGTATTATTTTACTATTGACACGAGATTTTGTCTATGTTTTCTCTGATTTATTTTCTAAGAATAATAGCCGGTTACATTAAATTATAAAGCTTCTATTATATAGATACTACAGGTTACTATGAATCGGTTGTTCACATACAATAATACCATCTTCATCAGCATACACATACTGATTAGGAATCCACTTAATTTCTCCAAATTGCAAAGGAATTTCTGTTTCTCCTTTTCCTTCTTTTCTACTTCTCTTCGGCATTGTACCTAATGCTAAAATACCAATATTTATGTTTCGCAGTTCCTTAGAATCACGAACACATCCATATACAATAATCCCTGCTATATTTCGTTCCTTTGCAATGTTTGCCAAGTTATCTCCAAGTAACGCACAGTTCGTAGAAGCACCTCCATCAACTACTAACACAGTCCCCTCTGGTAAAGTTTGCAGTGCTTCCTTTACTAATACATTATCATCTTTCACTTTAACCGTAGCAATCTTTCCATGAAATCGTTGTTTCTTCCCATATGATTGAAAAATAGGCTTACATACTTGTACGTCTCCTTCAAAAGCATCACAAAGATCTGTCGTTCTCCACATCTTTCTCCCTCTCTTCTTTTTCAATATATGTTACATATTCTTGTCGTTTTATTTTTCACCTGTCTTATATTGCGAAATTTTGTATACTATAGCTTCTTTCCCATCTGCATAATATTTCAAATTCCGTACATACTGTATAAAGGCTGGTGAATAGCTTTTATACAATTTTGTAGTACCTACAATCTTTTCTCCCTTTCCCTGGGGGCTGAGCAGTTAGCTTTTGCTAGCTGCTCTTTTGTTTTTATAATGAAGCTTTTGTTAAAAAGCTAGTTAACCTCTTTTTACTTTTTAATCATCAACACTGAAATTAGATAACTATTATGTAGTCATGAGTGAATATGACAACCTTTCCTTTTGACCACTCTCACGGCTGAAGCCATGGGATTCTTTTTCGCAAACACCCTACTTGCATTCTTCCAGAAGAAGATGCAGAGGCAAGACTTGGGCGAACAACTCTTAGCAGTGAAACACACCAAAAAGAGGGCAAGGTCTGTGCCAACTACGCCATTCGACAGGCGATACTTTTTTTCGGTTTATCATTTGGATGTTTGGTTTTTTGTCTCATATCTTCAGACAAAAAACGTCTATGCCAAACTGGTTGTTTATATACAATCGAAACGATTGGTTTTACGTCCATCTGATATAATTTACGGGCAATATTCTGCGCACCGTTTACATCACGATGGATTTCTGTTTTGTGAACAGAACATTTGAAACTTCGTCCATTTGCTTTGTGTCTACCACCACAAAATGGACAACTTTGTGACGTATAAATTTCCTCTGTTTTATCTATTTGTATACCTTTTAACCATGATTTGTATGTTAGTTTTTGTTTCATTTTCCCTTGGTTCCATAAAGATAATTGTTGTCTTCTCTTTTTTGTTGTTTTTTGTTTCTTTTTTTGGTTTTTCCTTGTGCTTTTTTCAATTCCTGATACATTTCCAATGACAAAATGTGTGACATTTTCTTGTTCTAAAAACTCAACTACTTCTTTTGTTGTTTTGAGTTCTAAATATTCGAGTTGATTTTTACTTTTTTGACGAATACGATTTCGTGCCGTTTTATATTTTTCCCATTGACGAGAACCTTTTTTGCAGCGTGACATTTTTTTACTTAGGTCTGCTAATGCTTTTGCACGAAATTGAGAAATACTACGTATCGTTCTTCCAGAAATCAATAATGCTTTATCTTCTGTTGCGACGGTTACGGCATGAATTTCACCTAGATCACCACCAGCTACTTTTTGTTCTTGTCCAGAAAGGTCTTTTTCTGGAATAGAAACACTATAACAAAACCAATAGGCACCGTTACGCCATACAATTTCTGCGTAGTTACAATTTGATATATCCTCATGCGCCAAATTTGGAATCGTGATATGTGCATTTTTCTTTGGGAATTTTTCATTCCAGCCTTTTTTCTTTTTTTTCGTTAATAAATCGATAAGATTGATTTTAAAATCAGCGCGTTTAATTACAATTGTTTTGTCTGTAATATCCATACTTGCTTTTTTTAATGGAACGCAATAAAAATGTTTTTTTCTCCACGGATATTTTGCCTTTTTATCTGTTTTTCGCAGTTTACGAATCGTTTCACGATTGACTTCGTATTTATCCGCAATTGCTTGTACCGTTTGAGAATGCAAATTATACGTTTGTTTGCGAACTGATGGGATTTCTGTTTTACTGAGCCATTTCTTCCATGTGAAATAATAACTGGTCGCTTCGCGAACGATATCATTCCAAACAGTCGCTGCTTCTCGTTGCATAGAACGAAGAAATTCGTATAGTTCTTTTTCGTATGGAATTTGAAACGCATGCGTGACAAACATAATGTTTTCTCCTTTCTTATCTTATTTTCCCTTGCCTCTAGCATAGCAGAACAATAAAAAGGATAAGGGTGTGACAATATTGAATAGAAAAAATGATCAAATTTTTATTCATATAATAAAATGCTCAACCATAAAAAAGTTTTTAATCTTAGATTTGGTTACTGGAACAGGAATTTATTATGTAGTCAAATTTATTTCTTCAAGCGTATTAATTGCACTTATTGGCAGTATCATAGGAACCGAAGGCATTAAAAAGATACCGAAATTCCAAAATAATACGAATTAAATTTCAGTACCTAGCCCCACTATCTTCACTCCATTAAGAAGAGCAAGCCTTCTCAATAAAGTGAAACTTTAATCAGTGGGGGTTTTCTTCATCCCCCACTGATTATTAGTTGAACCAATCGGGCTTTTACGGACAGTTGATCCCCCACCTATCTTCCTCGTTTCTCTCTGAATCTTGAGGTGGGGGTCTTACTGCCCGTTAATGCGGGATAAAATAATAAAAAGAGCCAAATGGCTCTTTTTATTACATTCCAGTACATGGATCTATTATATCTCCAACTCAATCATCGGAATTAATAATATACTACTCAACTACAATATCGTGTAGTTCAAAGCGAATTATTTTTTTAAATTCATCTAGTCCTAGTTCAACTTGATACCCTATCTTCCCGGCACTAAAGATTATTGTATCCAACTCCATAGCACTATTATCAATGACCGTAGGGAAATATTTTTTCATTCCAATCGGTGAACAGCCACCATGAATATAGCCAGTGAGCGAGAGTAAATCTTTAGATTTCAGCATGCTTATTGATTTTTCACGAACGCTAGAAGCTGCTTTTTTCAAATCTAATTCTTTATTTACAGGTACAACAAAAACATAGTGCTGCCCTGATTTCCCCATGGTGACTAGTGTTTTAAATACTTGATTAGGAGATTGTCCTAATACCAAAGCAACATCTATTCCACTAATCGCATCAGTATCCACATAGCTATAATGTTTATAATTGATTTTTTTCTTATCTAATAATCGCATTACATTCGTTTTGTATTCCATTGTGCTAAAATCCTCCTGCAACAAATTTATATGTACTATTTAATATATGAATTGAGATAAAGACGTTGGAAATATAATTTCAAATACATAAGTATTGTAGCTTACTTTGCTATTTTTTAACAAGTAATGACAAGCATATTCTATGACTCAAACTGTTTATATACAGTAGGATTAATTCATCCATTAATCTTGTTTTTATTTTCAAAAAACATTGGTATTTCAAAAATCATTTGTTATACTTTTGAAAAAACTTAAGGAGAGATTGAATATGTTTAATTCTAATACTTCTTTCCAACTTCATCATCATACATAATGCCGTGTATCCGAAGAATTTTTTCTTCGTGGGTACAGGGCTTTTCCTGTTACCCACGAAGCATTCATAAAGCTATGTGGGTATTTTTATACCTGCATAGCTTTTTTTAATTTAAAAAAGGAGTGATTCGAATGGATGTAAGAAATGTAAAAGGAACAAAAGATTATTTACCCGCGGAACAGTTGTTACGAAATAAAATTAAACGTGCTTGTGAAGAGACTTTTGAACGATATGGTTGTAAACCGCTTGAAACACCTACATTAAATATGTATGAACTTATGGCTTATAAATATGGAGGCGGTGCTGAAATTTTAAAAGAAATGTACACACTACGTGATCAAGGAAATCGTGAAATCGCTCTTCGGTATGATTTAACGATTCCATTTGCAAAAGTAGTAGCAATGAATCCGGATATCAGGCTGCCTTTTAAACGCTATGAAATTGGAAAGGTCTTTCGTGATGGACCAATAAAACAAGGAAGGTTTCGTGAATTTATTCAATGCGACGTTGATATAGTCGGCGTAGAATCTGTTATTGCTGAAGCTGAATTAATGGCCATGGCATTTGATCTTTTCAAAACTTTAAACTTAGATGTTACAATTCAATATAATAATCGGAAGTTATTAACAGGTATTCTTAAATCAGTTGAAATTCAAGATGAACAAACAAACGATGTTATTTTATCATTAGATAAACTTGAAAAAATCGGAATTGACGGTGTACGGAAGGATTTACAAAGCCGTGGAATAGTAAATGGCACTATAGAGGTTGTTTGTCATACAGTTGAATCTTGTATGACATTAGAACTTAATGAGTTTAAACAAATTTTCTCAAATTCACTTGTTACGGAAGGAATCAATGAACTACAGCAATTACAACAATACCTTCTTGCACTTGGTATCCAAGACAATACTGTTTTCAATCCATTCTTAGCAAGAGGACTTACAATGTATACAGGCACAGTTTATGAAATTTTTTTAACAGATGGAAGCATTACTTCAAGTATTGGTAGTGGCGGACGTTATGATAATATAATTGGAGCCTTTCGTAACGACAATACATCCTATCCAACAGTAGGGATTTCCTTTGGCTTGGATGTTATTTATACAGCTCTTACGCAAAAAGAAACGGAATCTACTTGTGCTGATATTTTCATTATTCCTATTAACACCGAAGTGGAATGTTTACGAATTACACAACTTTTGCGTTCTAAAAGTACCTTCAAAGTTGAGCTGGAACTTGCTGGACGTAAATTAAAACGGTCCCTTAATTACGCAAATAAAGAGAATATCCCTTACGTGCTTATTATCGGTGATACTGAAATCTCTACAGAAACCATTGTTTTACGTAATATGAAGGAAGGTACCGAAATGAAGCTCCCCCTATCTTGCATTGAAGATGGAACTTTAAAGGACTATTTTTAAAAAAGTAGCCTCCTAAAAGGTTAAGCCGTTCTCTTTTGAAGTATCCGCAGTAGATAAAAAAACAGAGCAATTCGCTCTGCTTTTTTATTGTTATATCAATGTTTTTTGTGTTATTAGAGGGTTTAATCACATGTATAAATGCCATACTGTTTAGCAGCTGCCAAAAAAATTGTTATTCACCTCAGAGCATTCTTTATTTATTAGGATTTGTTATTATGCTCCACATTTATGACAACATTTCCCTTCTTGTGTCCCTGCTCGACATATCTATGAGCTTCTACAATCTCTTCAAACGAATAGTACCTGTCAATAACCGCTTTTATCCTCCCCGTCTCAACAAGTTCTTTAAGGAAGTCTAATGCTTCGGGAGTTTCAGGTGCATTTTGACCTAATATTAGTTTCTTACTACTTGTTAATTTAGTCCATAGCATTCGAACACTTGGCAACGGTTCAACGACATTTATATAGGTACCGTCCTTCTTTAACAATTTGATACAATCTGAAAATGAGCTCTTGTTTACCGCTTCAAAGATAACATCATAAGTCTCGTCTGTAGTAGAAAAATCTTTTGCAGTGTAATCAATTACCTGATCGGCTCCCAGAGATTTTACCAATTCTACATTTGTGTTACTGCACACCCCTGTAACTTTTGCTCCGAAATACTTAGAAATCTGTACCGCATAACTTCCTACACTTCCAGAAGCTCCATAGACAAGAACACTTTGACCGCTCTGAACGTTAGCTTTTCTAAGAAAAAACAAGGCTGTACGTGCCCCAATTGGAATGGCAGCGGCTTCCTCATAGGTTATATTAGAAGGTTTAATAGATACTGCTCCATCTTCAGGCAAACAAATATACTCGGCATAAGAACCAAAACCCACTTGGGTAGCCGCAAAAACCTGGTCTCCTTCCTTAAACCGCTTGACATCTTTCCCTACTGACTCAACTTCTCCAGCTAACTCCATTCCTAATATTTTTCTTTTAGGTTGGCTAAAACCAAGTGTGATTCGAGCTGGTAACCAAACAGAAGGAGGAACCGTAAAACTCCGTGATCGAATATCTCCTGCTGTTACGGTTGTTGCTTTTATTTTGACCAGTATTTCATTTTGCTTAGGAACAGGTTTCTCTACCTCTTTCAGTTGAAGAACGTCGGGGGGACCGTAATTTGTGTACACAATTACTTTCATTAATCTTCCTCCATTTTGTTCTATTTATTAATATCATACGGATAATATGAATAAATAGAACAATGGTTCACTCTTCAATAATTGTTCTAAACTATCCTGTCCTATTAATTAAAAAATGTATTTAAATCATACTTATTTTTATATATACTTTTTCCAATTCGGGTACCTCAAAAGAGGACGGCTTACTAAAAGGTTGACCACTTTTCTCTAAATAATCTTTTAGCTACAATTTTAAATAAAGTTTACATAACAATTTTATGGTATTCTTATTTTATCAATCAAAATAGCAAGTTCGTTCTTCACTTGTTAAAAATTGAAACCATCTCTGCCTAAACTTAATTTGCGCTGCATCTGCGTATACATGTGCCTCCATTTTTAAAGCTTCCGGAATTGGTCTTGAGTGCTGACTTTCTACTACCACTTGATCTTCTTGAAGAACTTTCAAACTATACCGGCTAAAATATGTAGGAACGGAATTTTTTTCGCAAAATTTCTACCTGCTAATCCAAAAATTATTGTTTCTTCTTCATCATATGTACGTTTTATAGTATGAAAATTCGAGCTTTAATAGACACAAATAAAAGAAGAAACCTATATTGTTTCTCCTTTTCTATAAAATATTCTATTTTATAACCAAATTATATTATGAGAGTTTGTTTAATAGTTGATTCAAATCTTGCTTTGTTTTCGTCGTTAATGATTTTATTCGTTTCACATCTATTTTTTCTTTTTCAGCTGCAACAATTAAAGGATACATGCTTTGTCCAATTGTTTTATAATCAGTTGGATGAGTCGCTTCTAACTCTTTTTCGATTACATCCCATTTTTCATTTATTTGCTTCCCTAGTTTATTCACTGTATCTAACTTAGGGTTTGCAGCTAATTGTTTATCCAAACTGTCAATAAGTTGCGCAACTACTTTCACATTCGTTTTCACAGCCACGCCTTTATTTGTATCTTTCGTTTCAGTTTTTCCATTAGTAGCTTGGTCTGTTGTTTTTGTACTTGTTTCTTTTTCTTTCGTTTTCTCATTTGTTGTCTTCGCACTACTCTCAGTTCCAGATGATTCTTTGGAATTCTTTTGATCTTTCTCTGTTTTTTCGTTAGTAGATGTGTTTGTTTCTTTCTCATCGTTTTTCATTGTAGATGTTTCATCAGCATTCGTTGTTTTCGCTTCTTCCTGTGCGTTCGTTTGTTCCTTTTTCACTTGATCTTTTTCTGTGGAGGTATTACAAGCTGTAATGGAGAGCATTGTACCAATTGCTAGTGATGCAATTGTTATTTTTTTCATTTTCATAAAAAGCCTCCTATATTTACATTTTTATCCTCCTCTTTACGATTCTATTTATCCATAAAAATTCCTTTTTGTTCTAACCATCATCTTTCCGACAGAAATCTTCATATTTATACGACACTTAACTATGAATCTAATTTTAAAATCCGCGTTTTTTCTACTCTATATAACATGCTTTATACGATACTTTCTTCAATAAAAATCGGAGGATGTATTGACCTATAAAGAACCACGAAAAATAACCCATATATTTACAATTACATTTTTCACTATCAGAAATCCCCATTTTCTGACAATACAATTATTTTACACAGAAAATAAATTCATAAAATATTTCTCACTTCGTATTATTTCTCAACATTTTTGTTTACATAATATAATTATAAATTATCAATAAAATCCACCATTCGAATGAGTGATCTGTCCTGTTATCCATTTTGCTTCTTCACTTACTAAAAACGTTATTAAACGTGCTACATCCACCGACTCTCCTATTCTTCCAGCAGGAAATCTGGTTACTAAATATGCCTTCATTTCTTCTGTCATCCACCCTGTATTGGTTGGTCCTGGATCAACAGCATTTACAGTAATCCCCTTCTTCATTGCAACTGGTGCTACTGAAGTAGTAAAAGCTTCAATCGCTCCTTTCGTTGCTATATAAGCAAGTTCATTCGGCATTGGTCCAAGCGATTGTCCAGAGGTAAGATTGACAATACTTCCACTCGTTTCAAACGTGTAATTTTTAATAAATAATGTACTTAATAGCATCGTAGCGCGCACATTGACCGTATAATGTTTATCTAACTGTTCTACATCTAACCCTTCAACATTTGTATCCGTAGAATACGCAGCATTGTTAATCAGAATAGACGGTTCTCCTAATCGTTCTGATACCATATATAATAAGCGGTTAGGTGCATAGGACTGAGCTAAATTTACCTCAGCCATTTCACAGCGAACACCAAAATTTTCAATCTCTCTTTTCAATAAAAATGGTTCCTGATCATTCATACTCCACGGCATTGCCTTATCATACCGAGGCCAGTACGTGAAAAAAATATCAATGCCATTTTGAGCAAGCGACTTGCAAATCGCTGCTCCAATTCCATTTAAACGTGTCGCTCCTGTAACAATTGCTATTTTCGTCACTTGTTTCTCCCCCTATTTTACAAAATAAAATATACCTTCTAGTAAATTAGAATCATGCGTAATATTCCTTACAAATAAATCCCCTGCATGAATACAGAGGATTTATCGTTTTTTATTTAATATTTGCTAGAATGCGCTCTGCTCCTAATTGTAAACTGCGTGTTACTATTACATTTATAATAGTAAATACGATTAATAGAATGCTAAACATGCCCCACATACCGATTCCAAAGAAGTAGTATAATCCAACAACCACGCCTACGATTACTAGATCCATCGCAATATTTGCAAGGAAATTCCACAGAGTTGTATACCTGCTTTTAAACAACTTCTGCTCTGAATCCCAATGTATATCCGCCGTTTGAGCGTCCCAACGTGTACCGATTAAATTCGTTAACCAAAGGCCATTTGCACTTAGTAAAAACCATAGTAACATAAAGACTGGCGAAACACCGGCAACAATTGTCATGATAAGACCAAACACAGCTAAAATTGTTATATTTATAAGCCATGCTGTAAAGACTTTTGCAAAAAATATATCTGCTGCCTTTACTGGTAAATAACGATTAACAAACCACGAGCTTCCATCCCTAGAAAAAGACGTTGTAGCAATGACATTACTTCCCATTAAGAATAGTCCTGCACAAAAACCTATGCCAAGAGCTAGACCAGACCATTCTGGCTCTTTTATAAATTTTGTTAACCACTTTAAGTTTCCCTCTTGTACGAAAAGAATAAAGAATAGCATAATTGGCATCACGAAAGTTTGCACAATACAATTTATAAAAAATTGTGGTGTTCGGAATAAAATTTTGAACTCTTTTTTTACATAAGCCTTTATATGTGAACTTTGTACAGTCGATTTTTTTAAGTTCTCTGCTGAGATAGCCTCTTTTTTTGCAGTACTCGTCGAAAGTCCGATAACTCCTTTTAAATATGTACGCTGTGCAACATAGAAGAACAACCCAAAAAACGCTAAGGAAATCGCTGCAAAAATCACAACGTATATAATTCCTTTCCAAGAGGCATTTTCTATTAATCCCATTGCACCAAAGTATGTTGTTGGAAAATAATTTGTCATTTGAACGAACAGAGACGATTGGTTATCAGCAAAGTAATTTGCAACCATATCCCCTGATACTGCACTTTTGTTTCTCCACTGAATAAATACATTAATACCTACGACGAATAATAGAGTTAATATTCCGATAAATATATTACTGCGATCTTTATTCTTGGCTATATTTGTATAACGCATAATAACTGTCATTAAGAGTGATGCGAGTACTAATGGAATAACAGGGAAAAATATGTAAATTAATAGTGCATATAAATAGTATGTAATAAATGCACCACTTTGCAAACCGTAAACAATAAAGAGTGGAAATAAAATAAAAGATCCCATTACATATTGTGTAATTAATACCGTAATGAATTTCGCCGTAATAATTTGTGATGGTTGTAGTGGTAAAGGTAATAGGGTTTCAACATCATTATTATAATAAAATACAGTTAAAATGTTCGTAATACTAATTACAAATACCCATATGCTTGCAACAGCTAATCCCATTCCGATTATCGATGTTTCCTGACCAATTGATTTCATTCCAACATACATTCCATATGTAAGTGGACCAATAAATATAAAGCCCGCAAATAGTAATGCTAAAAATGAAAATGCATACGCCCACCGTTTCTTTTTATCCGTTATGATATCTGCATAATTTAATTTCAATAATACTTTTGTTAATGTCCAAATTTTATTCATTTCCTGTCATCTCCAAGAACATTTTTTCAAGTGATTCATTGGATTTAAAATGATCTCGCATTTCATTTAAATTTCCTTGGAACTGCAAATTCCCCTTATTAATAATCGCTACACGATCACATAACTTCTCGGCTACTTCTAGTACGTGTGTAGAGAAGAATACCGTTTTTCCTTTATCTGCATGCTCCCTCATCATCTGTTTTAAAATAAATGCTGATTTTGGATCAAGCCCTGTCATTGGCTCATCTAAAATCCATACATCTGGATCATGCAGAAGAACACCGATAATAATAATTTTCTGTCTCATTCCGTGTGAATAACTTTGAATTTGGTCAGACAATGCATTGTAAAGATCAAATCTCTCTGCTAAAAATTGAATTTTTTCCTGTCTAATTGCATTCGGCACCTCATACATATCAGCCATAAAATTCAAATATTCTATCCCTTTTAATCGCAGAAACATATCTGGACTATCCGGAACATAACCAAATGTTTTCTTTGCCTCCATAGGCTCTTTCATCACATCTTTTCCGTTGATCGAAATTGTTCCTTTATCTATTGCATGAATACCTGTTACCATCTTAATTGTTGTTGATTTCCCAGCACCATTCGGCCCTAAAAATCCAAAAATTTCTCCACTAGGTACTGTTAAGCTTAAATCTTTCACAGCATAGGAAGAACCATTATAACTTTTTGACACATTCACAATTTCAATCATTTTATCCAATCCTTTCCTCATTTACCAATAAACTATATCTCTATTATAGCATACTTGTATTTTTAGATTTTTGCATTTTTTCAGATTGAATAATCTTTCACAAAATCTTTTTATAACTTATTTATGCATTCAGAAAAAGGAATTCACTATTATTCCTATAGTAAGTATATATATTCATTTTGATTTTCCCACATGTACATCACAGCCGCGAAAATAAAAAGGAATCCCCACTCGTTTTCTCCATTTGGTTTCACGTGGCATAGGGCTAAAAAAGGCATTGACCGCTTCTATCCAAAGACGGACGCTCTCTCCCACCTAAAAGGAAAGTTTTATATCGGTATTTCAATCTATATATAGTTCCTTAGCCATTAAAATATATATATATACCTAGACCAACAATTAAAACAACTGCTAACAAAAGGTAAATCATTGTAAGCCTTGTAATATTCCCTTTCGTTGATTTACTATAATTTTCATCTCCATTTTTCCCGACTACTATTGTTCCAACAACAATTACTGCCACAATCAATAAAACAATTAACATCCACTTAATCATGTGTTCCATTTCCCCCTTCCTCTTGCAACCATTTTACAATATTTTTACTGTTTATAACTTTTAAATATTATCATTTTTCTGAACTTTAATTATATATATTATTCACTTTTCATTTACCTATTTGTTTTACTTATTCTTACGTTTGGATTCTCTATTTATTTATACAACAAACCAATTGATGAAATGGAAGATGCGCCATGGCATTCACAACAAAAATAAAAGAATACCACACCCATTCACATATGACCCAAGATGATTTAGCAAAGCTTATTGGTGTTCGACGCGAAACCATTAGTCATTTGGAAAAGAGAAAATATAACCCTTCTTTACAATTGGCTTATGATATTGCAAAAGCATTGAACGCTTCTATTGAGGAAATATTCATTTTTGATGAAGTATAGTAAATCCCCCTCTCTACTATGACGTAGAAAGCGGGATTTTTGTAAAATTTGCACCTATTGTTGAGAATAGCCCAGTGTAGCTAAAAGAATTCATTAAAAAACCCTTAGTTCCCCGTCTTTCCTACAATCCTTATAATATCGGTTAAATCACGAATTTCATATGTTGGTTTAATGCCCATATTATTTTCCTTGCGATACGGGTTGAACCAGCACGTATCAATCCCGTAATTTATTCCTCCTTGAATATCGGAAGTTAACGAGTCACCGATAATTAATACGCTCTCTTTATCTGTAATCTGCAGCTTTGAAAATGCATAATCAAAAATCCCTCGCGCTGGTTTTTGAAATCCAACCTCTTCCGAAATGATAATATGCTCAAAAGTATCACAGAGAGGCGACCCCTTGATTCTAGATTTCTGCACATCTGTGAACCCATTCGTGATAATAGCTAGCCGACAATCAGCAAGCGTATTACACAAGTCTACAGCTCCTGATACCATATGTATTTCTGTCCCTAAATAGCCAAGATATATACTGTTGAATATGTCAGCATTTATTTCAAGCTTATGAGCTAGAAATAATCTCCTAAATCTCTCCACTCCCAATTCAGATAAAGTTAGAATCCCCTGCTCTAAATCCCTCCATAATACTTTGTTAATCTCTTTATAACTGTCTTCATAATCTACCAATCCCGTAGGTAATCCGAAATCTACAAACGTTTTATTTAATGCCTTTTTTTCAGACATACTAAAATCAAATAATGTATCATCCACATCGAATAAGATAACTTTATATTTCATAGGTACCTCCATTACTCACTACTGCTCTAGTTTGAATATATATTTCAATTTCTGTTCATAATCAGAACGTCTATAAACCTACCTATATTTTTTCTCTATCTTCTACTACATGTTGTGTAGCTGATCCTGGATTTCCCCTTCGAAATTCAGTTCTTTTACTACAGCTTTGTTCATTTATTCTGACTCATTCTTCATTTAATAAAACTATATTATATACATAATACAGGATTTCCCATCAAAACAATTTACATGTTACCTCTCTTCTAGTAACAATGTTTTCATATTTTCTAGTTGTTCTTTTGTAAAGCCAAGTCCTTTTTCAGCATAGATTTCAATACTGCCAAATTTATGGGTAATTTCATCAATTGCTGCCTGTAAATACTCTGCACGAGCTTCAAACATAGCCCCTAATATCTCTTTACTTTCCTCATTTTGTAACTTTGTACCTAAAAAGGCCATCATTTTTTGATTTAACTTTTCACGGAATCCGTTACTTAATAAATAATCTTGCATCACCGTTTCTTCCGGGACACCAAGAAGAAGTAATAATAAAGCAGAACCGAACCCTGTTCGATCTTTACCAGCTGTACAATGATTAACTAGCGGTAAATTTCCCGGATCTTGAGCTAGCTGTAGAAAGCGTACAAATGCTTCATTACCCTCTACAAAGCCTTTGTTCATTTCCACTAAATATTCACCTGGTTTTCCAAGCGTCGATAAATCTCCGACTTGGAAAAACTCATTAATATTTAGATCTTTTGCTATATCTTGCATGACTGGTAAACAAACTTGACGAACACCATTGATACTTGGGTTTGGTTTATGCTTTACTTCAAAATCTGTTCGGTAATCACATACTAGTTTTAAACCAGACTGTTGTAAATAAGCAATATCCCATTCTGTTAATCCTGCTAATTCCTCTGAACGATATAAATTGCCCCACTTTACTTTGCGGCCATCACTTGTCTCATAACCACCTAAATCACGGAAATTAAATGCTCCTTGTAGTGATAACCTACGTTCAGCTACAGTAACTACTTGTCCATTATTTGCTACTAACCGAAAATAAGGACGTGCTTTAGGGCTTGGATCTTCTATCGTACAAGAAGATGCTTTTGATACTCTTAATAAAAATTGTCCATTTTCCTCAATCTTTTCTGATGAAGTACTCCAATAAATAGCAACTTCCTCTACTTCATCTTCCCATAATATATGTAACTTATTATCTAGATTTCGTTCTACACTTGCTTGTAACCAGCTTTTATGTTGTTTCATCATTTCACCAATACTTTCTCTATATAATCCGTTAAATCAAGCAATACTCTATTTTATTGTATTACAAATATACTAGTTCTGTCGTGACTATATTTATGACACTCCCTTGTCTTTCTTAGAAATTAAGAAAAAATTTCTTGTACTTTTAAGAATGTTGTAGTTGGAATACCACGAAATACATAGGCAATCTGCTCGTCACCTAAATCTTGATATACAACTGTGCCACGCTGAGGATGTGTATAAAATTCTAGTCCATTTATCATTTGCATTGGACTGTAATTTTTAATCCATGAAGATGCTGGATAGTAATTACGCTTCACATGGCGACACGCCCAAAGTGCATATAGTTGTTCTTTTACATCCCAGTACACATATTGCATTTCATTATTTCCTAAACCAATAGATTCGATTCGCCAAGAATTTGAGACTGTAATTGGTAAAGAGTTATATTGTATTTCATTTGGTGAAAACCACTTACTACATCTGCTTATTTCACCACCATTTGGTACTCTTGCTTGAAAACTTAATTGATGAAACGGTTTATTGATTTGTTTTTTTGCCTTCTCTAAATCTAATGGTTGCAAACCTTCCAAGAACTTTTCCATTTCTTGTTGTTGCACAAACCCTTCATCGATCGAAATTTCAATCTGCGTTTTCCATTTAGATATGGCATAACTAACTTTACCTTTATAATTCAGCCCCCTCCAATATACAAGACCATTATACTGAAAGCATTCACCTTGTGCTTGATACATACAACTATCAGGAAATGTTGGCTCCATAATATCTAGAAAAAACTCTTTTACTCGAAATACTCCTGTTCGTGTAAAAACTTGAAACCAAAGTGTTTCCCATTTCTCTCCTTCTTGACGTTCCGATACATTTTCAATATGCCAACCATCAAACAATACAACTGGGTATAGTGCAATCATATGTTTAAGCTTTTGTTTTAACATAATAAGCTCCCTCCTTGTTGACTACTTCGGGAGAGGTTATTATTTATCCTTGCATGAGCAGGATTGTCTTCGAATATATAGAATACTAGGAAACAATTCATTATTAAAGCACAGAGGAGGAGGAGCTTTGGATATCATTGCATTGCAACAACAATTGGAGCTCATCCAGCAAAATGACTATACACAGATGCAGAACATCGATCTTAACGAGTTAAGTTCCCATATGATTCAAAACATTGGCACGACTGATAGCTATGTACGTGATCAATTAATATATAAATGTTTTGCACACTTTATTCAAAATGAATTCCTACCCCATGATCAATTGGAGACTTTATTAACAACCTGTCTAAGTAATAATTACTTATATCGAGAAATTGCCTCTCCAAATACGGATGGAGTTTTCACTCGTTCTTATACCACTTTATTAATAAGTTTAATTATACAGTTCGATAATTCTCATTCATTTTTATTACAAGAAACAGTGCAAAAAGTAAAAGAAAAGCTTATTACATACATGAATCTTGAAATAGATTACCGTGGATATGTACAAGATAAAGGCTGGGCTCATAGCATTGCCCATGCATCTGATGTTTTTAACGAACTCGTACACAATCCGCATATTACCTGTTCCTGCTATGAAGAGATTGCTCATTGCATATTAAATAAAATTTTCATTTACTCTACCGTATATCATAATAACGAAGATGAAAGAATTGTAACCACCCTCCTATCTATGCTTTATTATGATTTCTCAAGAGATCAACTTTTTTCGATTATTTATAAAAAAATAAAACGTTTACCACAGCTCAAAAAAAGACTCTCTTGTCATGAATACTGTAAATTATGTGCAAATTTAAAAACTTTTTTACGAACCTTATTTTTCAGAACAAAAATAGACCCAAACCTTTCTTCTGTAGCAAATCGAGCGGAAAAAATGTTAAAAGAATTACATAAGTATTGCTAATTCTAAAGGAGAAAAGAAAATGAGATATATCGAAGACATGTGGAAGCTCGTAGGTAATCACCCGCTTATACTAATTGGTTCACACGTTATTATTGTAAATGAGATATCACTTCAACTCCGCACTGATTTTAATATGCGGGGCATTATTGGTGGTGCTCTTGAATATGGAGAAACATTAGAAGAAGCTGCAAAACGAGAAGTATAGGTTTGTAGAAAAGGATTCTATAACTTTGGAGGAATTATTATGGTAAAATATATTTCGAAAAACCAGATTTCAAAAAATCCCCTTGCCTACATTATGCTTATGAATCTGGAAAAACTGGTGGTACAACACTTGCAGTCTTAAATGCAGCTAATGAAATTTCATTTTTTGATATTGAAAAAACAATTTTTTCTACACTTGAGGCACATCACAGCATCACGAATCCCTCTTTAGAAACAGTATTAGAAGCGGATCGTTGGGCACGCGAATATGCAAATCAATTATTAGTTAAAAAATGAAAAAGAGCTAAAACAGACACATTCTCTGTTTTAGCTCTTTTCTTTACGTGTTTAATTTAATAAATCGATACCCATGTGTAACAAGCACTTTTAATATCGCATATCCCGGAATCGCTAAGATGACTCCCATAATTCCAAATAGATTACCCGCTGTTAAAATAATAAAAATAATCGTAATTGGGTGAATATCTAATTTTTTCCCCATGACTTGCGGTGAAATAAACTTTCCTTCTGCCAATTGTACAATCATCATCACAATAATGACTTTTAGAATCATTGCTGGTGAATCAATAAAGGCAATGATTAAAGCAGGTAGAATGGCAATAATCGGTCCTACATATGGTACAACGTTTACAATCATCGCTAAAACTGCAAGTAACACGGCGTATTTAATCCCAATAATTAAATAACCAATTAATAACATAATACCAATAAATAGGCTAACAATAATTTGCCCTCTAATATATGAGCTAATGGCGTAATGCATATCATCTAATATAAGCTTAGCTGAAGATCGTCTTTGTTCCGGAATAAATCTCAAAAAGTATCTTGGTAATTGTTCACCGTCTTTTAAGAGATAGAACAATATAAAAGGAACCATTACAAATGTAAGAACTACTTCTGTAAGTGTACTTAAGAACCCAGTTACATTCCCTGTCACTGATGATAGTGAATTTGTAAAATTTATTGTAGAATCTTTTACAATACTACCTACATCAATATTTAAGCTATCTTGAATCTTTCCAATTATATTACTTTCTCCAAATCTACGTGCTGCCCTTTCAACTTCATGACCGAAATATGGCAAGTTATCTATTAATGCATTTACTTGATCTTTAATAATCGGAATAACTGTTACAACAAGAAAAACAAACAACCCGATTACAAGTATGTATATAGAAGCAATGGAAATGATTCTAGAAACACCTTTTCTTTCTAAAAGCGAAACAAATGGATGTAAAATATAAAATAGTACACCAGCTAACAACACTGGAAAAAAGATTGTTTTTAAAAAGACAATGAACGGTGTAAATACAAACGAAATTTTTGTTAGTAATAATATATTCACAAATAGTAAGGCAAATCCAAGTAGCACCGCTAAATAATTTTGCTCTTTAAAAAACTTTTTCAGTTTATCTCTCTTTCGTAAATTTATTTTCTCCAAATATACCACCTCTCTAAGTATGAAAAGCCCTTAAAAAGGGCTTTATGAGACAATCAGTAATATTTTTCCATTTACATGTAGCTTTTACTACAAATGATACAATTAAAGCCGATACAATTGCACCTAATAAACCAACAATAATATTACCAAACATGCCATGAAGAAATCCCTTCCCTTATCTGCTATAATACCTATAATAGCCCCAACGAAAAATGTGATAATCCATCCCATTTTTCGTTCTCTTTTTCTATTAGGATGTTAATTGATAATTAAATACAAAAGTTATAAACCACCTTATTTAATTACTAGCGCTTTGTAATTCCCATTGAATTATAACTATTCACAAAAGGAGATTTACTACAATAACACGAAATTATGTACATACATTGTATCCAAAAAAACTAAATTCTGTCAAACAACATGGAGATTATAAGTATATTAAAATATCTTTTTTTCATTCTAAATTAGGATTTTAGCACGATTCGATGTGAATTGTATCTTATTTCAAGACAAAAACCAACCTACGCTCCCTCTTTCAGAAAGGAGATCGACAAATGATTTTTAAAATGAATCCTGCTTCTATTGAAGTTGCATCCGCTATTTTAGCAATCCAAATTCCTGCTTATCAGGTGGAGGCAAAATACATTAACAGTGTAGCAATCCCACGTTTATATGATACTGTAAAAGACATTCAAAATTGTAATGAGACATTTTATGGATACATCTTTGAAAATACACTAATAGGTTTTATTTCTTTTGTAAATGAAGGAGCAATTATTGATATCCATCGCCTAGTTGTATCACCCGACTATTTCCATAGAAGAATTGCAACAAAGTTACTCCTTCATTTATTTAGCGCATCCCCTGATACAAGTAAATATATTGTACAAACAGGGAAAGCAAACATCCCTGCCCTTTCTCTATATAAAAAACACGGCTTTGTTGAAGTAAACGACATTGTAGTACCCGACGGAATCGTCCTTACTCAATTAGAAAAAGACAGAAAAAAATAAATAGTTTGACTTATATGTTTTATTATGTTATTTTTTACTTTATAAAACCTTTTGCTGAATCCAAATTTTGGAACGGGGGAACCATTTATGTAGCCTATGCTACTTGGGGCGAATCTTTTTTAAGTAGGGGAACTCTCACTTCCCGAGTCCGACAGCTAACCTCGTAAGCGTAATGGGAGAGGGAAGGTGCTTTTTACCTATGTTACACAGTATCCCTCCTTAACTATAAAGTGTATGGAATCGTTATCACAAAAAACTATATTTATAGTAAAGGAGACTTGTACAATGTTACGTTTATCAGATCATGAAATAAAAATGATGGAGCAACGCCTCCGATTGGAGCAACAGCGTACGTATCAAGCAAACAAAATTGTAGATAGTTTACATCACAAATACTTTTTTCAACATATTTTTCAGCCGAAAAGATAAATTAACATGCTAAAATTGCTAATAGGTAAAGGTAGAAACGTTGTAAATTAAAAAACTTTACTAAGTTAGGCCTTTCATGTTTTTTCTTTCTTTAAGTGAAAAAACACTATTCGATTTATTCAAAAAAACAAAACTTCATTACCATGTGTAATGAAGTTTTGTTTACTACTGAATCACTTAGAACATACGTCCTTTTAGTTCTCATATAATTTCTCTTTCTTACTAAGCCCCCTTATTATGATTATATAGGCACAAAACAAAGCACACTTTCCAAACAAGCAACTGCAAAGTTTGTAAAATAAGATACTATGCTGCAGTTACTGAATTTCTTTTCTGCTTTCTCCTATTCTTTTTCTTATACCACCACATATATATTCCAGTAAACATTAAAATAGATGGAGTAAGTCCACCGATTACATATAAGACTTTTGTAAATAGTCCACCAAATGTCCCTGTATGTAACGGAAGATGCCAAGTTTGATAGGTAAGTCCACGATCTACATTGGGATCCATCTTTGCGATTACTTTTCCACTATACTGGTCCATCCACACCTTTACATTCCCGTTGCCTGGATCATACGAGCGGCTCATACGAATTTCGATAGCCCCTTCTGCCTTTCCTTGTTTCACCTTCTCTGGAATTCTCACTTGCATAATTGTTCCTTCTGGCACTTCTTTTTCAGCTGTATGTAACAATCGATCAAGAGGAATCTTTCCTCCTGAAAGAGGTTTAGAAATTAGCTTTTCTTTCGCTGGCATCACAGTAGCCTTTGCACCAAACCATCCAAAAATAGTTTTATCATACACAAAAAGACCACCCGTTAACGAAACGATAAGTAAAAATGGAACAGAAACTGCACCAATAACTCTATGTAGATCAAATTGCTTTACATATTGATTCTTGCTTTGACGAATATTGAACTACCCCCACCTACCTCTACACGAGCCTGAGGTGGAGGATTCTCCTGTTTCGGCCCTAGCAAAAACAGTTCCTCTCGTTCAACAAAGAGGATACAACGATATAGAAGTTCCGTAGTGTCCCTAAGACGACCCATTCGATCTTCCGAGGAAAACAAAAGAGATACAGCTACTTTTTTCTTATATCGAGAGTAGAACACCTTGTCATGCATCCAGTTCCTAGACTTGTTATCTGCTCTGGTAATAAGCATAAAAGACTGGGACAAGGCGTTCTTTTTTCTTTATGCAAACAATTTTGTTAGCTTTTTCTTTTCACTTTCAAATACGTCTAATCGCTCGATCTGTAAGGCCTCTTTCGGCTGATCTACATCGTATAGCTGATAGAAATGATGCGTGCGAATATCCAATCGATTGTTTAATTGATGCCAATGGCTCCAGTGATGTACATCTTTCTTTGGAATATAAGGCTGAAGCACCCCAGGTACTTTTTCTTTATACCCTAATCCTCGGCAACCAATCGTAAAAGCCGCGGATTGATGAATAGAGATGCCAAATTTCCGCATGTATTTCATCTTTCCGGAGATTGAAGTGTAAGCGGGATTCACTTGAAAGACAGCCACGCCCCTTTTATCTGCACGATTCAGAATTGCACTTGTCATCTTCTCATACGCAAACATACTCCTCATTCGATTCGCATGTTTATTTCCATATCGATTCCCTGTTTTCGATTGGGTTGTATCTAACTTCTCGATGACAATCGGCTTGTTATACCGCTCCGCTAAGTCTACTAAGCGAACGGCCTCCGCTCCGCTTCGATTATCTTTGTGATTTGTCCGGTGGATTTACCTAGAATTGAAAAACGGAGGGCACCACTTCCTTTGTAATTCCCGTCCTTCGTTACATTCGCCCAAGCAAAATGTTCGAGATTGCAATCCACACCAATTGCGCCATCTGATGTACTATAATTCGTATGAGAATTTTCTGGCACATCGACTAAACATTTCACAATGTAATACTCCCCATGATCTTCCACAGACCACGCAATCGGTTTGCCATGTTTTTTCTTATTCTTACACTGTAATTGGGTTGTGATTACTTCTTTCATGATTTCTTGTCCATACGGGAATGTAACAGCTGGGAACTTAAGTGTTTTTCCGGAACTTGTCGTCATCCATAATTCCTGTGTCTCAGGCACATACTGAAACCCAAAATTTCCATATTTGGCATCTTTACGGCCAGATAGAATGAGTTGTTTATTTCGAGCACGAGAAAATAATATTTTCCATTTGTCATGGTTACGTACAAACTCACGGGTGGTAAATTGAGAGCGAAACAGTTTTTTGCTTCCAAATACTGCGCTTGAAATATGCGTTTTATATGATGCAAGTTTCTGTGTTAAACGAAGTTGTCTGTGGGTTAAAAGGCCGATTTTCGCCTGGATTCTTTTGATTTGAGCATCTAAGTACTGGTGTTCAAACAGATATTCATTCAGCCAAATCAATGTGTCCTTTTTACGAGATAAGGAGATGAGGTTGTTGCACTTCGCGAAGCGGGTGTTTTTCGGAAACGTCAGCTTTCCTTTCACACAACTTTGTTTGATTTTGCGAAGATTTGTCAGTTTTGTCCGTTCTTGTTTCAACTTTTTCTTGAATTTCTTAACCTTCTCTTGTGTTTGTTTCTCATATATTTTTTGTAACTCCATTAAACCTGTAAACAATGCCTTCGCTTCTTGCGTCGCACTGTTTGCATAGTAATCATTCAATTGATAATTCCGCTTGAGAACAAGATGAAGATTATCCGCATGCATCTTGCGGTTCCAACGTTTTTCCCGAACAATCGTTTGAAATGCAAAGCGTTTCGCCTGATTACATGTTTCGATTGTCTGTGTTAATGCCTCTACCATTTCATATGGTAAATCTGTCTTATAGATTCGTTTCGAAAAATACGCTTTCTTCACCTGTTCTCACCTCATTTTGTTTGATAAAATCATTATACAACAAAACAAACATACGTTCTATCAAAAAGAGACATTTTCTTTAAAAAAGACAAAACCGAGCAGACCCCCACCTTCACTTCGTTTAGAGGAGGGGGTCTGCTCGGTTAAAATGATAAATGAATCTCATCTTCAGAAGCAGTATACGGACTGTACTTTGGCAAAGAATCTACTTAAAAAAAGCAAGGTGCTACTACATCCCAACACCTTTTATTGAGCTCTAACATTTTTGTCTGCTCCATTTCTCATTCCCCCAGCTTTCTCAATCCTATTTATAAACGACATTTCTCCACTTCTCATTCCTCTCTAAAATTCACATCATATAACCTGAACGTCCTTTTCTCTTCGCCCGATAATTTTTCACTTTCGCAATCGTACCACACGCTCTCCCATCTTTACCTCCAGCATACATACCACACCAACGTTTACTCCCATTACGAGAATAATCATAAAAAACCCAGCGGCAATCTGGACATGCTTTTAACCGGCTCCATCTCTTTTGATCAATAGCAACCAAAATACTTTGTAAAATCATCGTATACAAATTTTCTTCTCCAATTGGTTCATATGCAACAGAATCCATATTCTCTGTCACACATACTCGAAACGGATACTTTCTAAACCATTCTTGTAGTGTCCCTTTCTCCTCAACCACGAAACGAATTCCATCTCTAAATTGCTTCAGCTCATCCAACGTACCAAAAGAGAGTTCCTCATCAAAATGGTTTCTCATAAATTGAAGTACATCATCTACTGTATTAAGCTCATCTACCTGCTTTCTTGTGTCATTTGGAATTCTCCATGTATTTAAAAAATCTCTTACAACTTCTAATTGTCCTGGTGCCTCTTGGCCGTGACTCAAATTCATTCACCATCTTTCTAAAATTTACTTTTTTCTGACTTTATGTATAATTATAATATAAAACAGTTAACCATTAAAATATTTTAACGGTTACATCACAGGAGGGATTTTATGAAAAACTTTTCAATACCCATACGTTTTATACTCATTTCTTCCTTTTTCATGGCATTTGGATACTTTGCTGTGTATGCCTTTCTCGCTATTTATTTATCTAATTTTTTACACTTTTCTGCCATGCAAGTAGGAACAATTTTAACAATTATGACTATCACATCACGAGTTATCCCTTTATTTTCTGGTATCATTGCCGACAAAGTGGGCTATATGATTATGATGATATCTGGTTTACTATTAAGAGGCATTGGCTTTATTTGTTTAGGGATATTTTCAGAGTTTCATACTATTTCAATTTCTGCTTCACTAATTGGATTTGGAACTGCATTTTATGAACCCGCTGCACGCGCTGTATTTGGCTCACAACCTGCTCGTATCCGAAAAGATTTATTTACATACTTAAATCTTGCTTTTAACAGCGGAGCTATTATCGGCCCAATTGCTGGCAGCCTGTTACTCATATGGAATCCTTTGTATCCATTTATACTTACCGGATCACTCATGTTATTATTTGCTGTCCTTTTTTATCTTCTTAGAAGTCACTTTCAAGTTTCTACAGAAAATGTACAGCTCTTATCTGGATTCAAAGTCGTCTTTGAAAACAAGCATTTCCTCTCATTCTCAGGCACCATGATTTTCTTTTACATTATGTTCACTCAACTTACTGTTGCTCTTCCTCTTCATATGACCAACATCAGTCATAATGAAAAATTAGGAGGAATTGTTATTACAATGAATGCTATTACAGGCGTTTTATTTATGATCGCCTTTAGGAAAATCTTTCACAAATACAATACACTATCGATTGTAAAATATGGCGTTCTATTAATGGGAATTTCTTTTTTACTAATCCCCTTATTTCAAGATCCGTATTGGCTATTTGTTTGTGTTATTTTATTTACAATCGGTGAAACGCTTGTATTACCTAATGCTGACATTACAATTGCGAATTATAGTAATGAATCTTATACAGCTACATATTTTGGTTTTTATCAGCTCTCACTTGCTATTGGCTTTATAATTGGAAACTATACAGGAACATGGCTTACATCACAGATGCAAGGGACGTATACACCTTGGTTTATTTTGGGAACACTTGGTGTTACAGGTTTTATTTTGCTTCATATTTTAAAAAATATGGAGCAAAAACATGAAAAAGAGATGATTCATACAGGATTATAAACGTATATAATGCAATGAAAAGCACCGTCCAGTCTATTGAACGGTGCTTTTCATAAAAAAATTATAATTTTTTTATCATTTTAAAATTAGTCAGTGTAACACCTTTACGCTCTACAGTTTGTGAACAAACAATTTTGTAGCCTCCATGTTCAAAAAATGGCTTAGCTGTAATACTTGCTTCTGTATCAATTTCTAAAAGATTTAATTTCTTCGCCTCAGATTCAAGCATATTTACTAAAGCTGTGGCTATACCTTGTCCTTGATAATCTTTATGAACATACAGTCTATCTAAGTGGCCAGTATGCGTTAGATCGCTAAATCCAACAATTTTATCATTAACTTTTGTAACAAATGTTATATTTCGATCTAATGATTCTTTCCAAGATTTCATTTTAGATTCTTTTTCATCTCTTGGCGCCCAAGCATCCAATTCTAATTGAGAATAATCTTTCAAATTTACTGAATGAACCGTTTCATAAAACAAAGAAATAATCTCTTCAGTATCAGCTTCCTTAAACTTTATAATCTTCACTTTTTGTTATGTCTCCTCTTATTATAATAAGCATATTCTCATATATTTAAAATTTCACCACCAATTTCTTCTTCCACACAACTGCTCTATCGTTCAATAAGAACAAACGAAATGTAGATCATTCCGGTTCATCTTTTTATAAACGGTTAAACTGTATTTCAAACCCACAATAATATCCAGTATAAAAAACACCTTTTAGTAAAACTAAAAGGTGTTTTTTTGTGAAACCATTAATGAATATCATGTTTTTTGAAATTACCGCCCTTTACTTCTGCTACGTCATATACAGTAATAAAGGCATTTTCATCAATTTCATGAATGAGTTCTTTCATTTTACTTTCTTCTAAACGGTTAATGACACAAGTGATTTCTTTAAATTGTTCCTTTGAATAACCGCCGTAAACTTCATTATACGTTGCACTTCGACCTAAGCGATCTCGAATTGTTTCTACCATTAATTCAGGTTCTTTTGTGATAATTTTAAAGGTTTTAGAACCACTTAAACCTACTTCAACGATGTGAATTACTTTAGAAGCAATAAAGTAAGCAATTGCCGAAAGAATAGCTCCTTGAAGACCAAATACTGTTGAGACAAAAATAAAGACAAACATGTTTAAAAATAAGATGAGATCACTTGTCCCAAAAGGTAATTTTCGAGAAAGTAATACGGCTAACATATCAATTCCATCTAATGCGCCACCGTTACGCAATGCTAACCCCATACCAAAGCCGATGATAATTCCCCCAACAACGGTAATTAACAATGTATCCCCTTCAATAATAGTTGGTACTTGGTGCATAAGAACAGTACCGATTGCTAGTGAAGCAATACCGATAACCGAATAAACAGCAAAACTTTTACCAATTTGCTTATATCCTAACCAAACAAAAGGGATGTTAATGACTGCAATTAGAATTCCTAATGGTAATCCAAATAGTTCTGAGCTAACGATACTTAAGCCCGTCACACCACCATCTGATACGTTGTTTGGGATTAATACTGATTCTAGTCCATATGCTGTTATAAATGCCCCAATAATAATCATTAATGCTCGTAAAACGATTTTTAGTTTATGGGACTTGTTCTTTTTGATTGTACTCATATCATTTCCTCGCTTCAAACTTTTTTTCTCTTCATTACTACACATTTTTAATCAGTTAGACTCATTCCTAATAACTATTCTAACACATTTCCATCAGAATATTTCTTGAAGTATTTTTCCTCTTTAAGTGATTTTTTTCACAATCTCTTCTAACATGTAAAAAAGATAACCAATTTTCTTTTAAGCTGTTATTCAACAAGGTGCCCGATTGTGGAATTACAGAACGGGCATATTGGTGAATGACTTTATTGTAAGAGTTAAATGCGAGATCGGCCGTTATCCGTCCCTGCTTGTTCAACAAACGGGCCAGTTTGTTGAGGATTTTAACAGGCTTTTTTAGAGTTATTATTTAAAAAAGGATTTTGAAGTCTTTTGGTGAAAATTAAATATTAAATCTATAAAAGATGGAGGTTGTTGTGATGTTGAAACTGTTTCAATATAACTGGCAAGTTCGTGATGATTGGTTTACATTGTGCGAAGACATACCGGATGAAGAACTATTAAAGAAACGGGTCGGTGGGTTCGGCAGTATCCTACATACCCTATTTCACATTGTAGATGTGGAATATATGTGGATCTTAGGTTTGCGAGGTGAACCAGTGCCTGAGGAGCCATTGTTTGAGGATTATGCTAGCTTACAAAAAGTGAAAAATCTTTCAGCTCAATACCATGAGAAAGTGAAACCATTTGTGACATCTTGGACAAATGAAATGGATTCTCGGAAACTTTCAGAAACTGATTTCAATGAAGAACCGATTAGCTCTAGAGACGCACCAATCAGGCGCCGAGTCATTGAATGTACACACGGAGAAATCATACGTCATGTCATTGTCCACGAAATCCACCATATTGGTCAGTTATCTATATGGGCACGTGAAATAGGAAAGGAGCCTGTTTCCGCAAATCTGAGAGGAAGAGGGCTATTCGATAATTAGACTGCCTTTGCCAATTTCACAAACGGGCGCGTTTATTTAGAAAAGCGTCTTTTCTTGTATATTAAGTCATTTGATAGAATATGGTACCATTAATATGCTACATCAAATATTTATAATGTTGATTCATGTGAGTGTAGTGTAAGGCTTAAAAAAGAACTGAAATACTTGTCAAAATATTATTTTTCTTGGTTTTCCTTAAAAATGAACGGTTCTTTTTTAAAGTGAAATCGCTCTTTTAAAAAGCTCCCTAAATTTCTCCCTATCTTCTGATGTAAATGGTTTTGGCCCCTTTGTACGCTTTCCACTTTTTCGAGCCATTGCACTCAAATAACGTGTTTGTAATAATTGGTCAATGTTTTCATTTGTATAGCTATACCCTTTATGGTGAAGAACCGTACACCCCTTTGCTAAACCTAGCGAAGCAAGACCATAATCTTGCGTAACGATTATGTCTCCTTTTTCTGCTAACTTCATAATCCGATAATCCGCAGCATCTGCTCCAGAATCAACATAAATCGTTTCCACTCCTGATGGTTGTTCCGCATTAGAAAAATGAGAAAAGCTAGTAACAAGGATAACAGGAATTTCAGCATTCGTACCTTCAGAGATAATAATATCTTTTACCGGACAAGCATCTGCATCAACATAAATTTTCATCTTTATCACTCCCATAAATAAGTTCGAGTTGATGATAATGGTAGATTTAGCTTTTGTCAAACGAAGATGCTTTACCTAAAATCATTAAAAAAACAGATATTCTATTAAAGGGCGCGATTGTGGAACAAGAATTACAAGGGTGATACATATTATACATGACTAATATGTATCACCCTTTATTTTTTATGACTTTTTTTGATTTAGGTCTTGATAATATTTGTTAAACAACTTTATTGTCAATCAACACAATTGTTATAGAATTAGTATTTTATAATGTAAAACCTTTAACACTAACTTCTTCAGATAAAACACTAACTATTTATCAGATATTTGTTTTTTATTTGCTTACAAATTACTTATAGTCTCTTTTGTGTATTTCATTTTCTTTCTTCTTTATTTTTCCTAGTATAATCTCTTTACCGTTTATATTTTTTTATTGAACTGTTTAACTTCCTTAAATACCCTTGTTCCTACATCCAAAGAATTAACTGTAAACTAGTTCTTTTTGGCTTAGATCAAGCGTCTGCGCTGTTGAAGTATGAATCTCTTGGAAAAGCTCTGGGTTTTCCGCTAGTGACACGCCATAAGAAGGAATCATTTCTTTTATTTTCAGTTCCCACTCTTTCATATGTTGTGGGAAGCATTTTTCTAATACCTCAAGCATAACGTGAACAGCAGTAGAAGCACCCGGAGAAGCGCCGAGCAATGCAGCTATCGAGCCATCAGCGGCACTAACAACTTCCGTACCAAATTGAAGTGTTCCTTTACCACCGGCATCAGTATCTTTGATAACTTGCACACGTTGTCCCGCTACCACTATATCCCAATCCTCGCTTTTGGCGTTCGGAATAAACTCGCGTAATTCTTCCATGCGCTTTTCATTCGATAACATAACTTGCTGGATCAAGTATTTTGTCAATGACATCTCTTTTACGCCTGCCGCCATCATAGTGAGGACATTATTCGGTTTTACGGAACCTATCAAATCAAAATTCGAACCAGTTTTTAAGAACTTTGGTGAGAAGCCGGCAAACGGTCCAAACAGCAATGTTTTTTTGTTGTCAATATATCTTGTATCAAGATGCGGAACAGACATTGGCGGAGCACCAACCTTAGCCTTACCGTATACTTTTGCATGGTGCTGCGCTGCAACTTCCGGATTGTTACATACCATAAATAATCCGCTTACCGGGAACCCTCCAATATGTTTTGACTCAGGAATACCGGTTTTTTGTAGTAAAGGCAGACTTCCGCCCCCACCGCCGATAAAGACGAATTTTGCAGTATGGTATTCGATTTTACTACTATTCATATCATGCACTTTCACTTCCCATGATCCGTCGCTAGCACGTTTAATATTCTCGACACTATGTTTGTAGTTTATTTCGACATTTTTACTCTGCAAGTGGTCAAACAACATACGTGTTAAAGCACCAAAGTTGACATCCGTTCCAGAATCGATTTTCGTTGCCGCTATTGGCTCATTCGATGTACGCCCTTCCATAATAAGTGGCATCCACTCCTCCAGCTTTTCATGGTCATCAGAAAATTCCATTCCTTGAAACAGCGGACTGTTTGAAAGCGCTTCAAAACGTTTTTTCAAAAACGTTACATTTTCTTCCCCTTGCACCATACTCATATGAGGTATTGGCATGATAAAGTCTTGCGGATTACGAATCAGATTACTATTTACAAGATAAGACCAAAATTGTCTTGAAAGCTGAAACTGTTCATTAATTTTGATAGCTTTGCGAATATCTATAGATCCATCAGATTTTTCGGATGTATAGTTCAGTTCACAAAGTGCAGCGTGGCCCGTTCCCGCATTATTCCATTCGTTAGAACTTTCTTCTCCTGCGTTTGCGAGTTTCTCGAACACTTTGATTTCCCATTCAGGTACTAACTCTTTCAGTAATGATCCCAAAGTCGCGCTCATGATTCCGGCACCAATTAAGATAACGTCTGTTTTTTGCTGCATGTTGCTCATGATAATCTCTCCATCCCCTATATTAGCAAAAAAGAGTAGGTGCATCTGCTTAAAGGTCGCAAAAAGCAAAGCGTCGCCTAGACCCCTACCTAGGAACCTATCTCTCCTGCCTCAAATATAACCATCTCATACTCTATTATAATAATTAATAGACTAAAATATCTAGTATTATCTGATAATTATTAACGATTTAAGAGAGAATATAGATTTTTTACAAAAATAAATTCTACTTTTCTACATAAAAAAGAGAAGTCTACTCTTACAGAATACAGAAAAACTATATAAGGTTATACATTATATATCCATTGGTACATCATTTATCTAAAGTGATGTACTTTTTTCTTTTATAAACCTCTTTATTCGCCTTCTTATGATTTCCTATTTCAGAACATATTCATTATAATAAGAGAGAAAATGCTTTTTCCAATTCTTCCAAAACCTCTGTGTAATGTCGAATCCCAGGGTATTGTTGTGGAGAAAGTGCTTTTGACCTTATTGGAAAATCATGAATGAATTCCAGGTCCTTATACTCCTTTAAATGCAGTTGATTCAACGCAGTTAGAACGTCACTTTTGTTTTCACTCCACACTTGAAAGGTTTTAAAGCTTGTCACAAAAATTTCATTATAGGATGTACCATCTTCAGTCGCGATTCCAAATTGGAGAAATCCATCATTTGTAAGTTCAAATTTATATTCTTTGAAAAGATTCATGATTCGGTCAGATTCAGTAAAGCGACTAAGAACGGGCTCTTCCCCTTTCATTCCTACAATTCCATAAGCTATCCCTTCTTTAATCATTGTATTAACTAATGTTACAAACAAGTGCCAAATTCTATCAGCATCAATATTGATTTCGGTAAAATACTGAAACTTTTCACCTTCAATCTCTCTCATCTTGTATCCTTCCACAATGTTCGCTCTCGCCCGTTTTTGTTGTATAGTGTGGTAATCATCCCCCCTTGGATAATCAATTCGATCTGGTATTCGATCTGGTATTTGTAAGCCTAACGGTAATTTATACACGCTTTTTCCTCCTCGTCTTCAATAAATATAATTATATTGTAATAAAATAGTTTATAGATTTTCAACATATTCTCTTTTGGTAATTCAAATCCCTTCTCCAATTAACTGATCATATTCTTTCATACATCTTCGCATATGCGATTTTCAGCTGTTCCCGCAATTCCTTATCTTCTTATACGCACTGTAACGAAAAAATGATGTCTAGAACAAAATATCTCTTGAGTATTTAAAAATAAAAGATGACGATGCGAAACAAATATCAAATTTATTTAAAACTTTCTTTTTCAGCTATTATATCAACAAGTCACCCTTCCATACTACAAACCATTTATGTTGTAGTAGCAAATGAACTCTTTTGTGGCAAAAAAAAAGAATAGATCACTCAGATTGCTTCTGCCTGCATCTATCCTTTTCTTTTTATACAATGTGTAACACTATTAAATCAAAAGAAATTAGCTAATTTTTTTATGAAGCATGATCTTTCTTCTTCATCAATGCTCGTTTTTTCATCGCTTTTGTTAAGTAGCCGCCTTTGAAAGAGCGAATCTCATAGGAAGACATAAACGCTTTCGGTGCAATTCGATTAATAATGTCCAAAAGCTCTTTCTCGCGGGAACGTTTCGCAACAATATCTAAACGGTAGCGTACGGAATTTATCCCTTCCCCTTCAAATACAGTTACACCAAATCCTGAATGTCTTAACTCATCAACTAACTCATTGCAACGATCTAGTAAACTAACTTGGTATGTAATATACCCAATTGCCAATTTATTTTCTATATAACCGCCTAATAAAAGTCCGGCACTAAAACCGATCACATAGGCTATAATATTCATCCAATTTGATAAATCTTGAAACACAATTCCTAAACTTACAATATAGATTGCCCCTTCTAGTAATCCCACACCAGCAGCGGATCTTGTTTGATTCTTTACAAGCAAAATCGTCCTGATCGTTAAAACTGGAACATAAATAATTTGAAGTACAAAAATAAGTAGCGCTTGTAACATTTGCATCCACCTCTTTCAAAAAGTCTTTTGTCATAATAACATATATAACCTTTAGAAAGCGATGGATTTTCTAAACTTTTTTATTTTTCCATGAAAAAATAAGAAAATAAAAAAAGAACCGTTTTCGGTTCCCTTTTATCTTCTTATTTTGAATCCCGTGTAACCCTTTTTCTTTTTTCCTCTTCTTCTCTTACTAACTGCATATTCACATACGCTAAATTCGCAATCATTAAAAAGTGACCACCTAAAATGCCCGTACCAAATGCCCACATTTCCATTTCATGTTCAATTTCATACATAATGATCGCACCTAGTATCGCAGCTGCAAAACGATTTAAAATTCCTAATCCAGGCGCACGTTGTTTTAATACCATACTTTTCCCAATCTTTTCAACTCGTCTGGCTAACAACCAAAGACAGTATGCACTTACAGCTAATCCGATCCCGAATCCAGTAACTTGCTTTGAAAAAGGCGTTATCGTCCATAGAAGTAGTAAACCACTAAAGATCATATATAATTGTAGTTTGTATACTCGTAACGCAACTTCAATCAAAATACCCGCTCCTTGTTTCAAGTTTTGCGATAGGTGAAAAAGAAAGCAGCAACCTACACAGTTGCTGCTTTCTCTTGTTGATGATCAATTTTTCGAATTTCAACGCGCTTAATTTGATATGCATCTTTTTCAAGAACTTTAAACTCATATCCCTCTGCTTCGACACATTGTCCTTCTTCAATTTCATGATTCTGCATCATAATCCATCCACCAATTGTATCCACATCTTCTTCCTCGATGTGTAGACCAAATAAATCTTTCACTTCTGAAATTAACACTTTTCCATCAACAATTTTATGATGTTCATTTACGTGTTGAATTGGTGGATGTTCATCTTCATCATATTCATCACGAATTTCGCCGACGATTTCTTCCAATATATCTTCAAGCGTTACAATTCCGGCTGTACCTCCGTACTCATCATATAATACAGCCATTGGAATTCGCTTTTTCTGCATTTGCAGAAGTAAATCATGAATTGGAGTTGTTTCCATCACTTCAATAATCGGACGCATATACGTACGAATAGATGATAAATCTTCTGTATCGCCTTTCATATATCGAATAAAGAAGTCTTTTACGTTGACCATACCGATAATATCATCTTTATCTTCTCCAAAGATTGGATAACGTGTGTATCGTTCGCTTTGGATAATTTTCATGTGTTCTTCTACTGAATCTTCGAGATAGAAACCGACGATTTCTGTCCGTGGTACCATAATCTCTTTCGCAATGCGATTATCAAATTCAAAGATATTATTTACATACTTATATTCTGCTTGATTAATTTCTCCACTTTCATAGCTCTCTGAAAGAATAAGACGTAACTCTTCTTCCGTATGTGCTACTTCATGTTCAGAAGCTGGTTTCAAACCGAATAAGCCAGTTACGACACGCGCTGAACTATTTAGTACCCAAATAAACGGATACATCACTTTGTAGAACATCATTAAAGGTCCAGCAAATAATAAAGTTACTCTTTCAGCCTTTTGAATTGCCATTGTTTTCGGAGCTAATTCCCCTACTACAACGTGCAAATACGTCATTGTCATAAATGCAAGGCCAAAAGTCAATACTTGTGAAATAGAAGGGTTTAAGTTCCATTTCTCAAATAATGGATGCAATAGCTTTTCTATTGTCGGTTCACCTAACCAACCAAGTCCCATTGCCGTTACTGTAATTCCTAACTGACAAGCAGATAAATATTCATCTAAATTTGTTGTTACCTTTTTTGCTGCTAACGCACCGCGTTTTCCTTCCGCAACAAGCTGATCTATACGACTTGAACGTACCTTAACAATCGCAAACTCTGCTGCTACGAAAAATCCAGTAAATGCGATTAAAATCGCAACCATGACTAAATTAAATATTTCCAATGAATCCCCTTAGTAAAAAAACTAAGGTGTTCACCTCCTGTATACTTATAATGTTTTCTTATTCTCTGTTTCTTTAGAAAACATAGCCCTATACAGAAATTAAAAGAGTTGGATCCAACTTCAACTATAAAAATAGTATCAGTGTTTGTATTAAAGCTGTCGTTTGACCCGATAAAGATTTCGATATTTTTTCACGTTGTGAATCTGTTAACCCATCTAACAGAGGTTTCAACTGTGTTAGCTCTGTTTCTAATCGATGGATATGGTTTGTCACTTCATTCACTTGTTTCGAAACGTGTTCATTGATACCGAGCAGCTTCTTCCTCTCCTCGATCCTCTCTTTAATCTCACAAAGCGGCATATGCATTTCCTTGCATTTCTCAATAAATTGTAATGTTTCAAATGCTGTTTCGTCGTAATAGCGATAATTAGATTGAGATCGCTCCGCTTTTAAGATACCTAGATTCGTATAATAATCAATCGTTCGTTTCGATACGTGAGCCAAGTGAGCCAACTGTCCGATTCGATACACCTTCCCAACGATTTTTCCCTCCCCATTTATGTTAAGAACATCATACAATACATAAACTATACAGTCAAACGTGACGGTTTATTATTCACAATATATGCAAAAAAGATCCGCTATATGTTGCAGATCTCCTTCTTCCTATATTTCTTTTTCTTTATTATGAGTAGCTTCTACACACTCTGCTAAACGTTCAAGCTGATCCATACATCCAACCTGTTAATTTATATAAAATACGATAGAATAGATTGCTAGGTGTATACTCAGCAATTAATGTAAGAAGTGTGCCTTCCTCTTCTTACAATATGTATGTTGTAGTAGAATATCCTTGTTTCATCTCACCGCCAAGAGTAATGATATACGGTGCTTCATATTCTAAAAATTCCACTTCCGACTCAAATATTTTCTTACCCATTTTTTGAACGGAAATAAATGTATCTCCTACACGTGGATTTTCTTTCACTCGCTCTAACGGATAACGATTTTCGATTAAAAATGTATTCCATTCCTTCGTTTTTTCATCATCTTTTACATATTCAAACATGACATCAATTGCTGCTTGAATTAAAACTTCAATAGCAAAACTCATTCATTTTCTCCTTTTACATACCCTTATTTTTCTATATATTTTGCGACAAAATGATTATGCCATATTTTATCCAGTGAAATACAAGGGTTATTTTACTATTATTTCTCTTATTTAGAGTTTCATGAGTTTGAATTTATAATTTATAACACAAGGGCGAAAAGAATTGAGTTATATTTTTATCCATATTTCATCATATTAATTTTCAAAATACAACTTTTGCTTTAACCGTACATTTATTTTCGGAATCCAACCAACTTCTTCACATTCTATTTTCTTGCACCATAGCCAACCATTTAATTCCTTTAAACCAATGAGAATATCTCCTTTTTCTACATTTAATTCTTTCGCCGTATATGTTTCAAGCACAATACCAGAATCACTGTTTTCACATGTTATTATTTGCTCTGGAACCCATCCCGCCAGACCACTATGCTCAGCACGGCAATATACCCAATTGTTCCAGTTTTCTGGCCCTGAATATATATTACCAACTCGCACTTGATCTCCTTTTTCTAAACTAATTGGTTCTGGATAATTACTAGTGTGAGACTGAATCACAACATATTTCATTTTATCCCTCCAATAATCTGAAAATTAAGTTATACTTTTATTATAAAACTTATTTATGATAAACAAATACAAAATATTGAGAGGAGAAATTCTTATGTACTACAACAACCTATTTGAAAACGATCAACCTGTAATCCGTCTATAATCTAAGACGGGCATACGTATTTTTTATAAAAAAACATGCCTCGTCTTAGGATTCCCTATTTTACAATCCTATAAATAGACGGAGGTATTTCACAATGAAACAAACAATTTTAGGCGCTATATGTTTATCACTTGCAGCAAGTATTTGGGGTGGTATGTATGTTGTTAGTAAATATGTACTAGACTTTATTCCGCCTCTCACACTTGTCTGGCTTCGCTTTATTATTGCCTTTGTAGTTTTGTACATGATTTTAAAAACGACAAAACGAAAACAAAAAACAACGATACAAATAAACAAAAAAGATTGGCTACTCTTTGCTTGGATTGGCTTCATCGGCTACTTTGTTTCAATTACGTGCCAATTTGTTGGAACAAAATTATCAGATGCGCACACAGGCTCTTTAGTTACATCGGCCACTCCAGCATTTATGGTCGTGTTTGCTACATTGATTTTGAAAGAAAACTTAACGACTCGCAGAATACTCTCTACCGTCTTAGCTACACTAGGCGTCACAATTGTTATTGGGTGGGATATAGAAGTTGGCTCTTATTTTATCGGCACAATCATTTTAGTGGGGGCTGCGATTACATGGGCTCTACTATCTATTTATGTAAAGATTGCTTCTCAACAATTTTCATCTTTAGTCATTACAACGTACGCAATCTTCTTTTCACTATTTTTCATTACACCCTGCATGATTTGGGAATTACAATCTAATCCAATTGGGGACTTAAATACCACTATCATTTTAGGTATTTTATATTTAGGAATCATCTCGACCGCTGGAGCCTTTTTTCTTTGGAATAAAGGACTTGAGTTAATGGATGCCAGCATCGGTTCATTGTTTTTCTTTTTTCAGCCTATTGTTGGTTCATTATTAGGCTGGTTACTTTTAAATGAAACGTTAAATCGTAACTTTTTTATTGGTGGTGCTCTTATTATATTTAGTGTAATCATTGCCACATTTGAGAAGAAAAACTAACAATATCAAAAACACAGGCTATAAAAAAATACGGCCTGTGTTTTTGATTATAAAGCTATTACATACATTTATATTGAATTAAACCTAATGTTTCATTTACCTTTTTCTCAAGCAGACCAGTGCGCTGGACGAGAAAGTAAACTTGGTAATTTCGTGTTTGCGTCCCCTTTCGCTGCATTAATCTGGACTTGAGTTAGAAAAATAGTGTCTGTTAGATTTGCTCCACTTAAGTCAGCATCTCGTAAATCAGCACCGATAAAGTCAGCCATTCTTAAATCAGCACCTCGAAGATCAGCAGCAATGAGGTATGCTCCTCTTAAATTCGCTCCCCTAAGATCTGCCCTTCTAAGCTTTACCCCCATGAGATTTGCTCCTCGGTGGTCAGTTCTCTTATTTTTTTTCGTCCCTTTATACCGGTGACGTGACTCCATCCATACTAGTTCACTCGTCCTTAAAAGAAGAGTATTTACATCTACTCGGTGTAATGGAACATTTATTTTCATTAGTAAATCTGGACTAAGCCTTGAAAGTCGTTCTGTCTCCTCAATCGCGTCACGAAGCTCCCCATAAATCGGACTTGTCACCTTTAACGTTAAAGCTTCATTCAAATACCAAAGCATCTCATGAAGTTGGTGCATAATTGGAAAAACATCATACATTTTCTTTGCCTGTTCTGGACCTTTGCGCCAATCAACTCCCTCAAAGGTAACTTGAGAAACTTTTTGCCCCGCACCAAAGCACTCAAATACAGTACATCCTTTAAAACCTTTCTGCCTAAGGTTTTTATGAATACTGCAACGAAAATCTGATTGTAGATTAGAGCACGGCTTACCACCATCTTTATTAACAGCAAAATCGGCTGAAGCTGCAAAAGGAAGCGCAACACAGCACAAGCCGAAGCAATTCTCACAGTCAGCGCGTAAACTGTTAAAACTCACACCACTTTTTGAATCCAAAAAATTATTATTCTCTAACAAAACATGTACCCCCTGTTGCTGTATTACTTGTTCAATTTTGTATAGATATGTATATAAAAGAAATAGTTTATAATAAAAGTACCTTCCAACAATTACAATGCAGTTCCTGTAAACATCTTAAAGAGAGCTTTACCAATCCTTTCATTTCGTGCAATCAAATATATTTCTCTTTGTTTTTGAAAATCCCGGATGGGTATCGTACGCAGTGGCAAATGTTCAATACGTTCTGAAATCGTCCGTGGAACAATTGTAATTCCTGCCCCTGCAGCAACCATCCCAAGAATAAAGTCTCGAAACGATACCTCAGAACTAATATTAGGTTTTACTTCCAATCTTTCAAACTCTTCCATAATCGCTCTTCGAATATCGCAACCGATTGGATACATAACTAAATTCTCCGATAACAGCTCCTTTATGGTTACATTTTCTCTTTTACTAAACGGATGCGTCTTTTGAAAAACTACATCATATGGTTCCACAAATAACTGCCTATTCCAAAGCTTTTTTGGTACCCATTTTTCATCTACTAAACCTACATCTAATTTCCCTGATAAAATATCTTCCATAATCTCTTTAGACATATCATATACTTTCGTTTCTAAATTCATATTCTCACTTTGGCTTCCAACAAGTTTTTCTGGAAGATAGAATGCTGCAAGACTAGGTAGTAAACCTAATATTACACGTACGGATTCTCCCATGTCTTTCATTTCTTGTTTAATGCCATCCCATTCTTTAACGAATGGAATTATTCTTTTTTGAAAATACATACCAGCCTCTGTTAATTCTATACCTTGTGGAGATCTACTTAATAATTCCACTTCTAATTCAGCTTCTAATTTCTTTATCTGCTTACTTACTGCAGGTTGTGTCATATGAAAATGCTCTGCTACTTTTGAAAAACTTTTATACTCTGAGCAAAGTAAAAAACATCGTAACCACTCAATCTCCATCCTCTTTATCCCCTTGTTCAAACTTTTTGTTATACCCTTCAAAAATACTGGAAATTCTCTACTTTTACAATAATTGATATCATTACCATATGGAAAATAAATCATTTTTGAAAAGGAGAATACCAAATGAATCGATTACCTAAAAATGCTGCACTTATTCTAGTTGATATTCAAAAAGGATTCGATGATTCTTACTGGGGACAACGCAATAATATACATGCTGAAACAAACATGGAGCTTATATTACAAACATGGAGAAAAACAAATCGTCCTGTAATTCATGTGCAGCACATCTCAAATAAAGAAAATCACCCATTAAGAAAAGAAAGCAGCGGAAGTGAATTTAAAGACTTTGCTACTCCACTTCCAAATGAACCAGTATTTCAAAAAAATGTGAATAGCGCTTTTATCAGAACCAATTTAGAAGCATATTTACGAGAACACCATTATGAAACTGCCGTCATTATCGGTTTAACAACGGACTATTGCGTATCCACTTCAGCACGTATGGCTGGTAATTTAGGTTTTTCAACTTATGTCGTTTCAGATGCGACAGCTACATTTGGTAGAATCTCATATGATGGAAATTATCATCATGCAGAAGATATCCATAAGCTTGCATTAGTAAGTCTTCATGAAATGTTTGCTACCGTTTTAGCAACTAACAAACTTATAGATTTGCTTTAAATCCCCTTTAATGAATCTTTAAAAGTCACTAAACAATCAATTTCAAAATAAAATAGCACATTTCATTGCAAATGCTAATTTAACTTCCAAATATACTTTCATATGAAAAAGACATATTCTCCCGTTTATATTATCATTAAATTACAAACATTCATACAAGTAGGAGGAAATCATATGGCATTAGAAATGAAAACAAACTGTCAAACTTGCAACACTTCACTTCAAACAGATTCGGAGGCTTATATTTGTACGTATGAATGTACATTTTGTGCACCATGCACAGAAAAAACGCATCATGTTTGTCCAAACTGCGGTGGTGAATTAGTACGTAGACCAAAAAGGAAACAATAAAAGCAAAGCTACCAGTAGCTTTGCTTTTTCTTTTCCACCGTTTATTCTAAAATTCCTGTTAACTTCTCTCCGATTAACGCTGATAAGTATTCATAGCCAGTCTCTCCAAAATGCAGCCCATCACGATCTTCATTTTCTACAAACCTCATATAATCCAATTCTTGAATCATATGAGAATGTAGATCAAGAAAATAACTTCCTGTTTGTTTTGCCACTTCTTCCACCACTTTTGCATACTGTGATAATACTTCATTTGTTCTTGCATGCTGTCTTTCCTCATCCACTGGTGCCGGGCTAATTAACAGCACCTTTTCTGGTGAGATTTTTTTCACAATCTCGATTAAATTTTCTTTATATTCTTGTAGTGATACTTGTTTATGAAACGCTGCATCATTCGCACCAAAAAAGGCTGTTACAAATGTCGGCTCATAAGATAACACATCTTCTTCTATTCTTCTCAAAGCATCGAACGTATTATCACCAGGAACACCTGCATTTTCTACTTTCCAATTCGGAAACTGCTCTTGTAAACGTGGTGTTAATCTCGGTGTTCCATTCCAAAATGTTTCATCAGCTGTGATACTATCACCAAAGCATACTAATATATTCATTTTTGTTTCTCCTTTTTATGTATGGAATAATTCCCCTTCTAATGCAGCAATATAGCGTTGTGCCGAACGCTGAACCGCCTCATTTGCATCATCTTTTACTACTCGATGAAAAGCGTTGTATAAACGATTAAAAGGCAGTGACTTTACTCTTTTAGCCATCTTTTCAACCTTATTAGTTGGTAACGGAATTAGATTTGGATAGCTGTACATAAAGCTCACCCACTGCTGATCCGCTACAACTTGAATAATATCCCCTGTTAATAAAATCCCTTTCCCTTCACTGCCCTGTGACCAGTGTAAAACAGAACCACCTTTAAAATGTCCGCCTAGACGATGTATAGTGAGTCCATCAGCTAATTGCAATAATTCTCCTGACCAAAAAACAATATGTTTACTCGGACGCATAACCCACTGTTTATCATCTTCATGTATATAGATTGGTACATCGAACCGTTCTGCCCATTCAACTTGAGTAGAATAATAGTGTGGATG
>Ga0102589_1000653_pt1 | contig 62584 bp, 61 predicted proteins | sample AraplaMF_Col_mLB_FD_76858 | JGI IMG/M metagenome (GOLD analysis project Ga0102589, IMG submission 76858) | Arabidopsis root microbial communities from the University of North Carolina, USA - plate scrape MF_Col_mLB | ecosystem: Host-associated > Plants > Roots > Endosphere | place: USA...
GCGTGCCGATCTCGCGCCTGGCCGACTGCCTGCTCGACTCGGTGGCCGAGGCCGATGCCAGCGGCATCCCCTACTTCCTCGTCGGCCACGTGGGCGACGGCAACTTCCACTTCGGCTACCTGCTCGATCCGAACGTGCCCGAGGAGCGCGTGAAGGCCGAGGCGCTCAACCATGCGCTGGTGAGCCGCGCGCTCGCGCTCGAGGGCACCTGCACCGGCGAGCACGGCGTGGGCCTGCACAAGATGGACTTCCTGGTGACCGAGGCCGGTGCCGGCGCGATCGACATGATGCGCACGATCAAGCGCGCGCTCGATCCGAAGAACATCATGAACCCGGGCAAGATCTTCCAGCTCTGAACGCGCCCTCCCGCGCATCCGACAAAAACCCGGCGGCTTCGCGAGAAGCCCCGGGTTTTTTGCTGGGCGGGCCCGCAGGCCCTGCGCTCGACTACTTGCGGCGGCGCGCCGGCTGCTGCGGCTGCTCGGCCGGCACGTAGGTCTGCGACGGCGCCGCGCCACCATCCACGCCGAGACGGCCACCGCCGCCGAGGCCCTGGCCGCGCACCGTCTGCGCCTTGTAGTTGCGCAGCGAGCGGACCATCTGGTTGAAGGCGTCCATGAAGGCCGCCGCGATCACCTTGCCCTGCGCGGTGTTGGTGTAGCCGCCGAGGCCGCCGCCGGCGCTGCGGCCGATGACGGAGCCGAAGGCGCCGAAGTCGGTCTTGGAGGCGCTGCCTTCCGAAGCCGCGACCTGCACGCCCGAGCGGTTGTCGATCAGCGTCAGCAGCGCCGAGGCTTCCTTGGTCTGCATGCTGCCGCCGATCGCGGCCAGCGCACGTCCGCGGTTGCCGCCCACCAGGCCGCCGAGCGAACCGCCGAGGCCGCCCGCGTCGCTGTTGCTGAACACGATCTCGGGCGACAGGCCGTAGTCCGAAGCGACCATCTGGCCGCGGCCGAAGTTGCTGCCGCCGCGCATCTCGCCCGACTGCTGCAGCGCGCGCTCGCGCGTCATCGCGTTCATGCCGGCCGCGCCGCGCTCGACCACCACGAAGCAGTTCGACTGCTGCACCAGCAAACGCAACAGGTTTGCAGTAGGCGGCAGGCGGTATTCGCCCGTGAGGATGGTGTACCAGCCCGCGTTGACGTTCTCGATCAGCGAGACGGTGCCCAGCGGCGATTCGCAGCGCTCGAGCTGGCTGCTCTCGCCCGAGGTGGCGCCGCCGGCGGCGCTGCCGGTGGCCATGGTCTTGGCCGACTGGCTGCCCATCTGCATGTCGGTGGTGGCGCAGCCCGTGAGCAGCAGCGCGCCCACGGCCACGGCCGCGAACGGGAAACGGGTGGTGATGAACTTCATGGAAGGCTCCCTCGGCGAGATCGGGTGGAAAAAAGCTGCGGCGAGGATACGCGCAATGGATGACTGGAACAATCAAGCGGACGTCGGAGGACGCCGCGAAGCGGCTTAGGCCGTTCGGCGGATCCGCTCGATCAGACCGTTGAGCGCGTCGATCGAGCCGAAGTGGATGGCGAGTTCGCCGCTCTCCTCGATCTTGCCGCCGCGCTTGCTGCGCTTCTTGATGCGGACCTCGACCTCGGCGGTCAGCAGGTCGGCCAGTTCTTCCTCGACCCGCTCGAGGTCACGCGACTTCTCGCCGGTCTGGCCGCTGCGCCGCGGTGTGGCCGCGAGGCTGAATTCGGCCGCGAGCTTCTTCACCAGCGCCTCGGCCTCGCGCACCGACATCTTCTTCGCGGCGATCTGGTTGGCCGCCGTGATCTGGGTGCCGCGGTCCAGCGCCAGCAGCGCGCGCGCATGGCCCATGTCGATGTCGCCGGCCATCAGCATCGCCTGCGCGGGCTCGGCCAGGTTGAGCAGGCGCAGCAGGTTGCTGGCGGCGCTGCGCGAGCGGCCCACGGCCTGGGCGGCGGCCTCGTGGGTGAGGCCGAACTCGCTGACCAGGCGCTGCAGGCCCTGGGCCTCTTCGAGCGGGTTCAGGTCCTCGCGCTGGATGTTCTCGATCAGCGACATCGCAGCGGCGGCCTCGTTGGGCACGTCGCGCACCAGCACCGGCACGCTCTCGAGGCCGGCCAGCCTGGCGGCACGGAAGCGGCGTTCGCCCGCGATGATTTCGAACTCGGCGTTCTTGGCGGCGGCCGAGGCTTCGTCGAGCCGGCGCACCAGGATCGGCTGCATGATCCCCTGCGCCTTGATGCTCTCGGCCAGCTCGTAGAGCGCGCCCTCGTCCATGCGTGTGCGCGGCTGGTAGACGCCGGCCACCATCTGGTCGAGCCGCAGGCTGTTGGGGTTCTGCGCCGCGCCGTTCTCGCCCGAGCCGCCGTCGCCGGCGTTGTCGCTGGAAGGGGCGGCCGTCGGGCCGAGCAGCGCTTCGAGGCCGCGGCCCAGGCCCTTGGGTTTCTTGGTCGCCATCAGTTCTTTTCTTTCGACACGTCGTTCAGGAGTTGCCGGCCCTCGGGCCAGTCGCCCAGGCCGGATTCGGCATTCAGGTGGCCGCGCGCGCCCGCGTCGACGAAGCGCGCACCCCAGTCGCTCGCCATCTGGCGCGAGCGGGCGGCCTCGCAGTAGGGGTCGTCGTTGGCGGCGATCAGCACCGCGGCAAAAGGCAGCGGCTGGCGCACGATCGGCGCCCAGCCCGGGATCATCTGGCGCACGTCCTCGCGCTCGAGGTCGCCGGGCGCGACCAGCAGCGCGCCGCGCACCCGCGCGGTGTTGCGCGAATGGGCGGCCCAGGCCGCCACCAGGATGCAGCCCAGGCTGTGGGCGGCAAAGACCACGTCGCCGGGCGAAGCCAGTACTTCCTCCTCGAGCCGCGCCGACCAGTCGCCGCGCAGCGGCCGCATCCATTCATGCTGTTCCACGCGGTGGTCGTGGTGCTTTCCTTCCCAGAGGGTCTGCCAGTGGCCGGGGCCGCTGTTCTGCCAGCCGGGCAAGAGGAGGACGCGGGGTTCAGCGCTCATTTGCTATTATTTTTATAGCTAACTATGTAGATGGGATAAGAGTCAGGCGTTGTTTTCGCTGCTGGACTTGGGATCACCCACCGGCGCCAGCACGTCCTCGGGAATCGGCAGATCGGGCGAGCTGCGGCCCGGTGCCGGCGGCGTGCTGGGCGCCACCGCGCCCGAGGCGAAGGCGCTCGCGGGCGGCATCTTGGCGATCAGCTCCTCGGCGAAGGCAATGAAGGCCTGGCTGCCGCGCGCCGCCGGATCGAAGACCACGCCCGGCAGGCCGTAGCTCGGCGCCTCGGCCAGCCGCACATTGCGCGGGATCACGGTGTCGAACACCTTGTCGCCGAAGTGGGCCTTGAGCTGCTCGCTGACCTGCTGCTGCAGCGTGATGCGCGGATCGAACATCACGCGCAGCAGGCCGATGATCTGCAGGTTCTTGTTGAGGTTGGCGTGCACCTGCTTGATGGTGTTGACCAGGTCGGTCAGTCCCTCGAGCGCGAAGTACTCGCACTGCATCGGCACGATCACGCCATGCGCGGCGCACAGGCCGTTGAGCGTCAGCAGGCTCAGGCTCGGCGGGCAGTCGATCAGCACGAAGTCGTACTCGGCACCGACCGCGGCCAGCGCGGTGCGCAGGCGTTTCTCGCGGCGGTCGAGCGCGACCATCTCGACCTCGGCACCGGCCAGTTCGCGGTTGGCACCGAGCACGTCGTAGGCGTAGCCGCCCTCCGCGAGCTTGTCGGCCCGGACCCGCGCCTCGGCCACCGAGGCCGATTCGAGCAGCACGTCGTACACCGTGGTCTCGAGCTGCCGCTTGTCGATGCCCGAACCCATGGTGGCATTGCCCTGCGGGTCGAGGTCGATCATCAGCACGCGCTGGCCCACCTTGGCCAGACCGGCGGCGAGGTTGACGGTGGTGGTGGTCTTGCCGACGCCGCCCTTCTGGTTGGCGATGCAGAAAATCTTGGCCATGGAGGAGGATCAGTTCGAGGCGGCGAGCTTGACGCCGAAGGCGATCAGGAAGACACCGGCCAGCTTCTCGAGCACGGCCGAGATCCGCGGATTGGCGCGGATGCGCTCGGCCAGGAAGTGGGTCAGCAAGGTGGAGGTCAGGCCGTAGAGGAAGGTCAGCGCCGCGATCGTCACAGCCATCGCGCCGAAAGTGACGATGCCCTGGTGGCGGGCCGGATCGACGAACAGCGGGAAGAAGGCCATGTAGAACACGATCGCCTTCGGATTGAGCAAGGTGATCATCAGCGCCTGCCGCATGAAGTGGCTCGGGCGGATATTGAGGATCGGTGCCGAGCCGGGCTTGGCGCGCAGCATCCTGAAGCCCAGCCAGGCCAGGTAGGCGGCGCCCAGCCATTGCACTGCCTTGAAGGCGGCCGGATAGGTGGCCAGCACGGCCGACACGCCCGCCACCGCGGCCCACATCAGCACCTGGTCGCCGGCAATCACGCCCAGGGTCGCCGCCAGGCCGCCGCGAATCCCGCCTTTGCTGGTCGACGTGATCAGCGCCAGATTGCCCGGGCCGGGAATCAGGAGGAACAGGATGATGGCGGCGACGAACGCGCCGTAGTCAGCGATGCCGAACATGGGAATTGCCTCGTGGAAAGAGGGAAAGGGGAGCCGTCGAGTCTAAGCGAGGCAGGTGGCGCGGCGATTGGCCGAAAGGCCGGTTTTGGATGGCCCGCGCCTTTCTTTTGGCAAGACGACGGACGCCGCCGCCTTGCCGGGACTAGATCAGGCCTGTTTTCGCGCCCAGACGATGCAACGCTCGGCGTCAAGGCTGGGCACCGTCAGTTGTTCCACGTGAAACACTGCGACTTCGGCCGGCAGACCGGCGAGTTCATCGGCCGGATTCTTGCCCTTCATCGCGAGCCATTTGCCGCCGTCGGCCAGCAGATGGGAGGAGCCCGAGAAGAAATCCGGCAGCGATGCGAAGGCGCGCGAGCTGATCAGATCGAAGCGGCCTTCGAGCTTCTCGACCCGGGCGTGGAGCCCGCGCAGGTTGGGCAGCGCCAGTTCGCCCGCCACCTGCTGCACGAAAGCCATCTTCTTTGCGACCGCATCAAGGCAGATGATGTCGAGGTCGGGCCGCAGGATCGCGATGACCACGCCCGGCAATCCTGCCCCCGATCCCACGTCGAGCAGCGTGCCCTGCCCTGCCCACTCGCGCTGCAGCGGCGGAATCACGGCGAGGCTGTCGAGCAGGTGGTGGGTCAGCACGCTGTCGGGATCGCGCAGCGCCGTGAGGTTGTAGACCTTGTTCCACTTGAGCATCAGCGCGCCATAGGCCGTGAGTTGCTCGGCCTGGCGTTCGGACAAGGCCACGCCCAGCGTCTCCGCGCCCGCGCGCAGCCGTTCAATCGGCGCCGTCATTCGGCCGACTGCGGCTCGGCGGCTGCTTCCTTGGTCGCGGAAAAGGCCTTGTGGCCACCCTTGCGCAGGTGGATCAGCAGCAGCGAGATGGCCGCCGGCGTCACGCCCGAGATGCGCGAGGCCAGGCCCAAGGTCTCTGGCTTGTGCTTCGCGAGCTTCTGGCGCACCTCGAAACTCAGGGCCTTGACCTGGCCATAGTCGAAATCGGCCGGCATCTTGAGGTTTTCGAAGTGGGCGGCGCGCTCCACTTCGTCGTTCTGGCGCTCGATATAACCCGAATACTTGGCCGAGATTTCGATCTGCTCGATCTCGATTTCGCTGAGCTGAGCCTCAGCGCCATACTTGCCGCCGTCCAGCGACATCAGGGTCTGGTAGTTCACATCGGGCCGGCGCAGCAGGTCGGCCAGGTTGTATTCGTGCTCGATCGCCTTGCCGAGTACCCGCACCGACTCGGTCGCCGGCAAGTTGCGCGGGTTCACCCAGATCGACTTGAGCCGCTCTGTTTCACGTGAAACAGCGTCGCGCTTGCGGCTGAAAGCATCCCAGCGCACGTCGTCGACCAGGCCCAGCTTGCGCCCTGCTTCCGTCAGGCGCATGTCGGCGTTGTCCTCGCGCAGCTGCAGCCGGAACTCGGCGCGGCTCGTGAACATGCGGTAGGGCTCGGTCACGCCCTTGGTGATCAGGTCGTCGACCAGCACGCCGAGGTAGGCCTCGTCCCGGCGCGGCAGCCAGGCGTCTTCACCGCGGCATTGCAGCGCGGCATTGATGCCGGCGAACAGGCCCTGGGCCGCCGCTTCTTCGTAGCCGGTCGTGCCGTTGATCTGCCCGGCGAAGAACAGGCCCTGGATCGCGCGGGATTCGAAGCTGCTCTTGAGCTCGCGCGGATCGAAGTAGTCGTACTCGATCGCGTAGCCGGGACGCAGGATGTGGGCGTTCTCCAGCCCGGGCATCGAGCGCACCAGCTGGTACTGGATGTCGAAAGGCAGGCTGGTCGAGATGCCGTTCGGGTAGTACTCGTTGGTGGTCAGGCCTTCGGGCTCGAGGAAGATCTGGTGGCTGTCCTTGTCGGCGAAGCGATTGATCTTGTCCTCGACGCTCGGGCAGTAGCGCGGCCCGACGCCATCGATCTTGCCGGTGAACATCGGGCTGCGGTCGAAGCCCGAGCGGATGATCTCGTGCGTGCGCGCATTGGTGTGCGTGATCCAGCACGGCATCTGTTGCGGATGCATCTCGACCTTGCCGAGGAAGCTGAACACCGGCATCGGCCCTGCCCCACCGGGCATGCCGTCGCCGGGCTGCTCGGTGCACTTCGAGAAGTCGATGCTGCGGCCATCGAGTCGCGGCGGCGTGCCGGTCTTGAGCCGGCCCTGCGGCAGCTTGAGTTCCTTGAGGCGCGCCGACAGGCTCACGGCCGGCGGATCGCCCGCGCGGCCGGCCTGGTAGTTGTCGAGGCCGACATGGATGCGGCCGTCGAGGAAGGTGCCCGCGGTCAGCACCACGGTGCGCGCGCGGAAGGCGATGCCGACCTGCGTGACCGCGCCCACCACGCGATCGCCCTCGACCATCAGGTCGTCGACCGCCTGCTGGAACAGGCTCAGGTTCGGCTGGTTCTCGAGCCGGCGGCGGATCGCCGCCTTGTAGAGCACGCGGTCGGCCTGGGCGCGCGTGGCGCGCACCGCCGGGCCCTTGCTCGAATTGAGGATGCGGAACTGGATGCCTGCCTCGTCGGTGGCGATCGCCATCGCGCCGCCGAGCGCGTCGACCTCTTTCACCAGGTGGCCCTTGCCGATGCCGCCGATCGAGGGGTTGCAGCTCATCTGGCCCAGCGTCTCGATGTTGTGGGACAGCAGCAGCGTCTTCGCGCCCATGCGGGCGGCAGCGAGCGCGGCTTCGGTGCCGGCATGGCCGCCACCGACGACGATCACGTCGAATTCTTCGGGATAAAGCATGAGAGGGGGGCGCACTGACGCGTGCGCGGCGCAAAGGAGGGCCATGATTTTAATCGGCCCACCCTGCTCGCGCCCACTGTGGGGACAAGCTGGTTGTGCGACTCTAAAAGCCCGCCAGGCCCCTATGGGACTCGATAGTTTGCTATGTTTTTGATAGCAAACTATACGGAGTCAAGCGGAGGTGGCCAACTCCACCACCGGCACGGGCTTCTCGATGCCCAGGAGCGCGCCGCTGGCCGGCGGTTCCACGGGCGGTGCCACGCTCTGGTCCTGCAGTTCCGTCACCACGATCTGCTTGTCGCGCATGCTCACGCTGCCGAAGATCGTGCAGAAGGCCACGTCCTTCGCGTCGCGTCCCGTGCCCACGCGCACGAGGCGGTCGACCGGCGCCATGCGCGTGGCGTCGAACAACACCCAGCGTCCGCCGAGCCAGGCCTCGAACACCGCATGGAAATCCTGCGGCGGTTCCTCGAAAGCCACGTAGCCCACGACCAGCCGCGCCGGGATGTTGAGCGCGCGGCAGAAGGTGATGCCCAGGTGCGCGAAGTCGCGGCACACGCCGGCGCGCTGCACGAAGACCTCGCGCGCCGTGGTGGTCGAGTCGGTGCTGCCCGACTCGTAGGTGATGCTGTCGTGGATCCAGTCCACGATCGCCTGCACGCGGCCGATGCCGGGCGGCAGGTCGCCAAAGAGCTGGTAGGCGCAGCGCGCCATCAGGTCCGACTCGCAGTAGCGCGTCGGCATCATGTAGTGCAGCACTTCGTCGGGCACTTCGTTGACCGGCACTTCGGGCAGGTCGTGCGGTACGTCGACCTGAGTGCGCTGCACGGTCGCGGTGTAGGCGATCTTCAGCGGGCCCGGCGCCACGTCGAAGCGCAGGAAGCGGTTGCCGCTGGCCTCGTCGCAGAACACCTGCACCTCGGCCGCCGGCTCGATCGTGAGGGTCTCGCGTATCACCGCCTGCGCGCCCGCGCGGGCCGCCTCGATGTTCAGCAGCAGATGGGCCGGCGCGCCGACTTCATAGTCCAGCTGCGCCTCGATGTGCGAGATGTGCATGGGGCTCCCCTTCCCTCTTCGCCTGGCTCAAGCGCGCCTTCGGCGCGAACGGTGTTCGGGCAACTGCCAGTGCGTCTGCGTCACCAGCAGCACCCGCAGCACGCAATGCGCGGGGCTCTGCAGCAGCTGGCCCAGCGAGCGCGTGCGCGGCCAGCGCACCGACCGGTGCCGGTGCATCAGTCGAGCGCCTTCTTCACCGCGCCCACGCCCAGTGCGGCGAGCACGATGAAGATCACGGCCAGGATGAGGAACAGGCCGAACAGCACCTTGGCAATGCCCGCGGCGCCCGCCGCGACGCCGCCGAAACCCAGCAGGCCGGCCACCAGGGAGATGACCGCGAAAATGATGGCGTACTTCAACATCGAGTGACTCCTTAGCCGCGGGTCGCAGCCCTCGGTGCCCGAAGAATAGAAAGCGGTGCTCGGCGCCCCGATAGTCACCGAGCCCAAGCACCCGTAGGACAAACCCGCGCAGCCCAAACCCGCTAGCATCCGGTGCGTTCCAAAGAACCATTTCAACGATCGATTGGAGTTTTTCGCATGAAGCTGTACTACTCGCCGGGCGCCTGCTCGCTCTCGCCGCACATCGCGATGCACGAAGCCGGCCTCGCCTTCGAACCGGTGCTCGCCAGCACCAAGAGCCACAAGCTGCAGGACGGCACGGACTACTACGGCATCAACCCGCTGGGTTACGTGCCGATGCTCGAACTCGACGACGGCACGCGCCTGCGCGAAGGCCCCGCGATCCTGCAGTACATCGCCGACCTCGTGCCGACCAAGAACCTCGCGCCCGCCGCCGGCACCATGCAGCGCTACCGCCTGCAGGAGTGGCTGACCTTCATCGGCACCGAGATCCACAAGGGCTTCAGCCCGCTGTTCAACCCGGCCATGCCCGAGGAAGCCAAGACCATCGCGCGCGACAAGCTCGCTTCGCGCTTCACCTGGCTCGACGGCGAACTCGCGAACAAGCAGTACCTGATGGGCGACCAGTTCAGCGTGGCCGACGGCTACCTGTTCACCGTGACCAACTGGGCCAAGCCCACCGGCGTGGACCTCGCGGGCTTCGCGAACATCCAGGCCTGGCGCACGCGCGTGAGCGAGCGTCCCGCCGTGCAGGAAGCGATGAAGGCCGAAGGCCTGCTGAAGTAATTCCGCACCGCCGGAGCGCAACGCCGCGCTTCGCCCCTCGACGGCCGGCGACTCGCCGGGCGTTCGCTTTTCTGCGAACGCCCGGGCAATGCCACCCGATTGCATTTGCACCGGCGCATCGCTTAGCACCAAGACGACAACCCCGTGGCAGCAGGGTTGAGGCCCCACCCCTACCCTTGCGCTTCTTTCGCTGTTCACACCGTCCCTTCAACCCACTCGACCCAGAGCCACGGCCATGTCCACCCTTTTCGACCCCGTCCAAGCCGGCGACCTGAAGCTCGCCAACCGCATCGTGATGGCGCCGCTCACGCGCAACCGCTCGCCCAATGCCATCCCGACCGCGCTCGCGCCCACCTACTACGCGCAGCGCGCGAGCGCCGGCCTGCTGATCACCGAGGCCACCGCCATCAGCCAGCAGGGCCAGGGCTATGCCGACGTGCCCGGCCTCTACGGCACCGAGCAGCTCGACGGCTGGAAGAAGGTGACCGACGCCGTGCACGCCGAGGGCGGCAAGATCGTGGTGCAGCTGTGGCACGTGGGCCGCGTCTCGCACACCAGCCTGCAGCCCGACAACGGCCAGCCGGTCGCGCCCTCGGCCATCACCGCCAAGACCAAGACCGTGCTGATCCATGACGGCGTGCCGACCTTCACCGAGACCTCCGAGCCGCGCGCGCTCGACGCCGCGGAGATCCCCGGCATCGTCCACGGCTTCGCCACCGCCGCGCGCAACGCGGTCGAGACCGCGGGCTTCGACGGCGTCGAGATCCACGGCGCCAACGGCTACCTGCTCGACCAGTTCCTCAAGGACGGCAGCAACCAGCGCGGCGACGACTACGGCGGCAGCATCGAGAACCGCGCGCGCTTCCTGCTCGAGATCACGCGCGCCGTGGCCGATGCCGTGGGCGCGCGCCGCACCGGCATCCGCCTGTCGCCGGTCACGCCCGCCAACGACGTGCACGACAGCAACCCACAGCCGCTGTTCACCTACGTGGTGAAGGAACTGGCCAAGCTCGACCTCGCCTACATCCACATCATCGAAGGCGCCACCGGCGGCCCGCGCGAGATCGCCGACCGGCCCTTCGACTACGAAGCGCTCAAGGCCGCCTACCGCCAGGCCGGCGGCAAGGCCGCCTGGATGGTCAACAACGGCTACGACCGCCCGCTCGCGGAAGAAGCCGTGAAGGAAGGCGACGACCTCGTGGCCTTCGGCAAGCCCTTCATCTCCAACCCCGACCTGGTGCGCCGCCTGCGCGAGCACGCGCCGCTCAACGAGCTCGACAAGGCCACCCTGTACGGCGGCGGCGCTAAGGGCTACACCGACTACCCCGCGCTGGCCTGAGCCCGCGGGCGACCGGCGCACGGTGCTTTCGGGTACCGTTGCGCCATGTCGCAGATTGAGAACCAGCTGGCCGCGCGCGGCCTCGTCCTTCCGCCCGCCGTCCAGCCGCCACCGGGCGTGGTGCTGCCCTTTCGCTTCGTGCGCATCGTCGGGCGGCGCGCCTTCGTCTCGGGCCATGGCCCGCTCAATCCCGACGGCAGCATCGCCGCGCCGCTGGGCAAGCTCGGGCGCGAGCTCGACGTGGAACAGGGCTACGCGGCCGCGCGCCTCACCGCGCTCGCGATGCTCGGCAGCCTGCAGCGCGCGCTCGGCGACCTCGACCGCATCACGGCCTGGACGCGCGTGTTCGGCATGGTCGCCTCGGCCCCGGGCTTCGACCGCCAGCCCTCGGTCATCAACGGCTTCTCCGACCTCGTGCTCGAGCTCTTCGGGCCCGAAGTCGGCGCGCATGCGCGCAGCGCGGTCGGCATGGCCGAGCTGCCGTTCAACATCCCGGTGGAGATCGAGGCCGAGGTGGAGATCGCCGAATGAACGAGGCGCCGCGCTGGACCGTGCGCCGCGCCGAAGCGGCCGATGCCGCCGCGATCCGCGACTGCGCGATCGCCGCCTTCAGCGTCTACCTGCCACGCCTGCCGGTCGTGCCACTGCCGATGGGCAAGGACTACGCAAGCGCCATCGAGTTGCAACAGGTGTGGGTCGCCGCCAATGCTCAGGATGCCGCCGAGATCGCGGCCGCGCTCGTGCTCGACATCACCGACGAAGGCTTCCTGATCGACGTGATCGCGGTGCTACCGAAGCACCAGGGCAGCGGCGCGGGCCGCGCGCTGCTCGAGCTCGCCGAGCGCGAAGCGCTGCGCCAGGGCTTCGATTCGATCTACCTGTTCACCAACGAGAAGATGAGCGAGAACCGCGCGCTCTACGAACGCATCGGCTATGTGGAGTACCGGCGCCTGGTGCTCGAGAACCGCACGCGCGTCTTCCTGCGCAAGGCCCTGCGATGAACGCCGCGCCGAAGGGCGCGCGCATCCGTTCCGGCTACAAGGCCTTGCGCGTGAAATCCACGCTGACCTTCAAGCCCGTCGGCTCGGCCGCCGCGAGCCGCAGCTCGGCGCCGAGCAGCTCCGCATAGCGCGCCACGATCGACAGGCCCAGCCCCGAGCCCTGCCCCAGCTTCTGCCCCGCCGGCCCCTGCGCCCAGCGCTGCATCAACAGGCGCTGCGCATCGAGCGGAATGCCGGGTCCGTCGTCGATCACGCTGAGCACTTCGCCGCTGACCTCGACCGTGATGGTGCGACCGCCATAACGCAACGCGTTGTCGATCAGGTTGTCGAGGATGCCCTCCACCAGGGCCTCGTTGGCCTGCACCGTCACGCTGTCGTCGAGGCCGCGCGCGCCCAGGTCCACGCCACGCGCATCGGCGCGCGCGAGGTGCCGCAGCACCGTCTGCTCGGCCAGCGCATCGAGCCGCACGGGCGCGGTCTCGAGGCTGGTGCTGGCCTCGTCGGCCAGCGCGAGCGCGAGCAGCTGATCGATCAGGTGGCTCGCGCGCTCCTGGCTCTTGGCCACCTGCTCGAGCTGCTCGCGCCACACCGAGGGCTTCTGCTGCGCGAGCCCGTAGTCGGCCAGCGCGCGAATGCCCGCGAGCGGCGTGCGCAACTCGTGCGCCACGTTGCCGACGAATTCGCGCTGCCCGCGCACGCTGTGGCCCAGCCGCTCGAACAGCGCATTGACCGCCTCGCCCAGGTGCTGCAGCTCGCGCGAGGTCCGCACCACCGCCACCGGCGAGAGGTCGCGCACGTCGCGCCGATCGAGCGCCTGCTGCAGGTCGCCGAGCGGGCGCAGATCGCTGCGGATCCCATGCCAGAGCCACACGGCGAGCAGCATCAGCAGCAGCACCTGCGGCGCCAGTGCATAGCCCAGCAGCTGCCGCACGAGCGCCGTGCGGCTCAACGTGGTCTGCGCGATCACCACGCGGTACGGCATCGCCACGCCGGGCTCGGCATCGTGCTCGAGCACCACCGCGCGCATCGGCTTGCCCTGGTAGGTGACGTCGGAGAAGCGGTAGCGCGCGCCGTTCACGGGCAGTGGCGCCTGCAGGTCGTCGGCGCCCGAGATCAAGGTGCCGTCGAGCCGCTGCACCGAGAAGTTGACCTTGTCGATCTGGTCGAACAGCACCGTGGCCACCTCGCGCGGCGTGAGCAGCAGCTCGATGCCACGCTCGCCCGCCTGCACGTTGGCCGACAGTGCGTAAGCGTCGTCGAGCATGCCGCGGTCGAAGGCCTGCTCGGAGAAGTAGTTGGCGATGACCAGCGCGATCACCGCGCCCACCATCCAGCTCAGCGCGAGCGGCACCAGCACGTTGCGCAGCACGCGCCGCGTGAGCGTGGGCACCGCGCGCGACGGTCCGGGCGTGGTCCGCGCGTGCGCTGTTTCGCTGTCGCTCACGGTCGCGGCGCGCTCAGACTTCGGCTTCGAGCAGGTAGCCGATGCCGCGCAGCGTGCGGATGCTCGCGCCCGAACCGACCAGCTTCTTGCGCAGCCGCGAGATGAAGGCCTCGAGCGCGTTGTCGCCCAGCGATTCGTCGAAGCTCGAGAGCTTGTCGGACAGCGCACGCTTGCTCACCGTGCGGCCCGGCGGGCTCATCAGTTCCCACAGCACTTCGAACTCGCGCGCCGGCAGGTCGAGCGGACCGCTCGCGGTGGAGAAGCGCCGTGCCTTGCGATCGAGCTTCAGCTGGCCCAGCAGCACGATGTCTTCGGTGCCCTTCGCGCGCCGCACGAGCGCACGAAGACGCGCCTCGACCTCGGCCAGGTCGAAGGGCTTGCCGAGGTAGTCGTCGGCACCGGCATCGAGGCCCGCGATGCGTTCCTCGGTGCGGCCGCGCGCGGTGAGCACGAGCACCGGCGTGCGGTCGCCGCGTGCGCGCGCCTGTCGCAGCGCGGTGAGTCCGCTCGCGAGACCGCTGGTCGCGCTCGCGGTGGCGGGCAGGTTCAGATCGAGCAGCACCGCATCGAAGGGCTGCACGCGCCACAGGTGGTCGGCGTCCTCGACGTTGGTGGAAACATCGACGCGGTGACCGGCGTCCGCGAGGCTGCGAAGCATCACGTCGCGCAGCACGGCATCGTCTTCGACTAGCAGGATTCGCATGATTTTCGAGTGGGTTGAGGTGCCTATTCTTGCTCGCGGGAGGGTCAGCAGGCGGTCAGTACGACACGCGATAAACACGGCATGAGCATACGACAGCCCATCGCCGCACGGGCCCTTTTCATCGGGGCCGCATCGTCATGAGCGCACGCGAACCCTCCGGCCTGCTGAGCTTCGTGCACCCCGCGGTGCAACGCACCGCGGTCGTGCTGCTGCATGGTTTGTGCAGCACACCTGACGAACTGCTGACCGTGCAGTCCGCGCTGCGCGACGGCGGCTACGCAGTGCATCCGATGTCGATCCCCGGCTACTCCTTCGACGCCAATGCACCGATGCAGCAGGCCGCGCCCTTCCAGCAGTGGCTCGACAGCATCGAGGCCCAGGTCACGACCCTGCGCGAGACGCACGAGCGCGTGCTGCTCGTGGGCATCTCGGCCGGCTCGTCGCTCGCGCTCGGCGCCGCCATCCGCTGCGGCGACGCGGTCGATGCGCTGGTGCTGATGTCGACCACGCTGCGCTTCGACGGCTGGGCCATCCCGCGCACGCAGGTGCTGCTGCCGCTGGCCTACTACACGCCGCTGGGCCGCTTCTGGCAGTACCGCGAACGCCCGCCCTACGGCGTGAAGAACGAACGCGTGCGTGCCTGGATCGAGCGCGAACTGCGGCACCGCAAGATCTCGCGCGCCGGCAGCTCGGTGATCGGCGTGAGTCACCTGCGCGAACACCATCGGCTGATCCGCCACGTGCGCGCCAACCTGCATCGCGTGCAGTGCGACCGCGTGCTCGCGCTGCATGCGCAGCAGGACGAGGTGGCCAGCGTGGCCAACCTCGAGATCCTCGCGCGCGGCCTGCGCTGCCGGTCGTTCCGCAGCGTCGTGGTGAGCAACAGCTACCACATGATCACCATCGACAACGACCGCCAGCAGGTGGTGCGCGAGACCGTCGCGTTCGCCGACGAGGTCGCGCATGGCACGGGCGCCGATGCCCCGATTTCCTCTCTGAAGGCTTCCTGAAAAGGAATGCGTTCGCCACCGCGATGCCATCGTTCCCACTCCACAATAAACCACGCAAGGTGACGCGGCGACGCGTGCCTTCCCTGCATTCGCAGCGCCGACCGATGGCACTCCCGCACGACGATCGTGCATCACGCTTCGCCTGAAAGGATCAAGCCCCATGTCCACTTCGCCCACCTTCAACAGCATCGCGCGCATCCTCGAGAACGACTTCCACGTCGAAGCGAAGTTGGTCGCGCCGCAGACCGCGCTCGCCGACCTGGGCCTCGACTCGCTCGCGCTGATGGAGTTCGTCTTCGCGGTCGAGGACGCCTTCCACCTGCGCATTCCCGAGGATCGGCTCGATCCGCGCGAAGCGGGCATCACGCTGCAGCGCCTGTGCGAAGTGATCGATGCGGAGAGCGCCGCGACGGTGGGTGCGGTGCATGTACCCGAGGCGGCGCACGCATGAGCAGCGGTGTCGAACATGCGGTGATCGCGGCCTCGGCGCAGCGCATCGCGGCGCCGCCGGTGCGCGTCAGCGGCATCGGCTTCGTCACGCCGATCGGCCGCACGCTCGAGGCCTTCGACGACGCGCTGTTCCATGGCCGCTCGGCCGTGCGCTCGCACACGCTCGCGATCCCCGGCATGGACAGCGTCGATATTCCAGTGGCCGCTTGCGACTTCGACTCGAACGGCGTGCGCAGCACCTCGCGCCTGCCGCTCGATCGCGGCACCGCGATGGCGCTCGCGGCCGCGCAGGATGCCGCGGCGCAGGCCGGGCTGACGCGCGACAGCGTCGATCCCGAACGGCTCGGCATCTTCTGGGGCAGCGGCCTCGCGGGCGCGGGCAGCTTCGACAACACCACGCAGGCGCTCTACGCCGAGCAGCGCCGCATGCGGCCGACGACCGTGCTCACCGTGATGCCCAACGCGGCGGTGGCCGAACTCGCGCTGCACTTCGGCGCGCACGGCGCGGCCATCGCCTATGCCTGCGCCTGCGCCTCCTCGGCGGTGGCGATCGGCGAGGCGATGCGCGCCATCCGCGGCGGCTGGATCGATGTCGCCATCGTCGGCGGCCACGACGCCATGCTCACGCCCGGCGTGATGGCGAGCTGGCAGGCGATGCGCGTGATGGCCGCGCCGCCGGCCGGCGCGCCAGAGACCGCCTGCCGCCCCTTCTCGGGCGACCGCGCGGGCTTCGCGCTCGGCGAAGGCGCCGCCGCGCTGGTGCTCGAGTCGGAAGCGCATGCGCGTTCGCGCGGCACGGCCGGCACAGGCGAAACGGGCAACACGGGCGACGGTGCGTCCTACGTGCTGGCCGGCTATGCCACCAACTGCGACGGCACGCACATCACCAACCCCGACAGCACGGGCCAGGTGCGCGCGATGCGCGCGGCGCTGCGCGACGCGGGCATCGATGCCACCCAGATCGGCCACGTGAATGCCCACGGCACCGCGACCATCGCCGGCGATGCGGCCGAGGCCGCTTCGGTGCGCGAGGTGTTCGGCAGCGCGATGCCGGTGTGCGCCACCAAGGCGATCCACGGCCACGTGCTCGGCGGCGGCGGCGCGATCGAATTGGTCGCGACCTTGCGCGCGCTGGCGCACGAGGCCGTGCCGCCGATCGCCAACCTGCGCGAGCCCGACGCAGCCTTCGACCTGGCCTTCGTGCGCGGCGAGGCACGCGCGATGCCCGGCATGCGCTGGGCGATGTCGAATTCGTTCGCCTTCGGCGGCACCAACGCAGTGCTCGTCGCGGGACGCATCGACGCACCATCTCGCTGAAGATTCGCTGAAGTTTTTTTCGCGCGCAGGAAGGCTCAAGGCAGGCAGTGCATCGGCTGGTGGTTCTCGTCGTGCCGGTGTTCGTGCTGCTGATGGCCTGCGAGTTCGCCTGGGGCTGGCTCCAGCGGCGCAACACCTACCGCTTCGGCGACACGGTCGCGAGCCTGAGCCAGGGCCTCTTGAGCCAGGCGCTCGCGGTCTGCACGCAGCTGTTCCAGATCGGCCTCTACGCGCTGGTCTATCCGCATGTCGCGCTCTGCACCGACGCAGGCTTCTGGGACAGCGCCCTCGGCTGGATCGCCGCGGTGCTGCTGTTCGACTTCTGCGACTACTGGCTGCATCGCGCGGGGCACGAGTCGGCGCTGTTCTGGGCCGCGCATGCGGTGCACCACCAGAGCCGGCGCTTCAACTTCTCGACCGCGCTGCGGCAGGAAAGCATGGTCGCCTTCCTTGGCTGGGCCTTCTACCTGCCGATGGCAGTGGTCGGCGTGCCGCCCGAGCAGTTCGGCCTCGCGGGGCTGATCGTGCTGGTCTACCAGTTCTGGATCCACACCGAACACATCGGCAAGCTCGGCTGGTTCGACCGCGTGTTCTCCTCGCCCTCGAATCACCGCGTGCACCATGCCGTCAACGACGACTACCTCGACCGCAACTACGGCGGCATGCTGGTGGTGTGGGACCGCCTGTTCGGCACCTTCGCCGAGGAAAGCGAGCGCTGCATCTACGGTACGCGCAAGCCGCTCGCGGGCTTCGATCCGCTGCGCGCGGTGCTCGGCCCCTATGCGCCGCTCGCGCGCGATGCCTGGCACACGCGGCGCTGGCGCGACAAGCTCGGCGTGTTCTGGAAGTCGCCGGGCTGGCGGCCGGCCGACGTGGCGGCGCGCTTTCCCGAACCCGAGTTCTCGCTCGAGGCGGCCGCCGCCCTCGACGATCCGCCGGTCGGCCGTGCGCGCGCGATCGCGGCCACCCTGCATTTCGCGGGCTGGGTCGGCATGACGCTGGCCTTTCTCTGGCGCGCGGACGACATGGCGTTTCGCACCGGCCTCGAACTGCTGGCGCTGACGGTCGCGGGCTTCTGGGCCGTGGGCGCGGTGCTCGATGCGCGGCTGCAATTGCGCTGGGCCTGGCCCGCGCAGGCGTTGCTGCTGGCATTGGCCGGCGCGATCCTGTTCGCGGCGGGTTGAGCTGCGGCGCGGGATTGCTATCCTGCGGGCCCCAGACCCACACCGACCATGGAGCCACCGTGCGCCGACTTGCCACTTCCCGCGACCTCGCTGCCGTCCATGCCCTCTACATGCACGAGAAGGTCGTGCGCTTCCTCGGCTACGACCCGATGCCGCTCGCGGACTTCCAGCCGATCCACGAGGAACTGGTGCGCAGCGGCTGCTTCCACATCTGGGAGGTCGACGGCCGCATGGCTGGCTTCTACCGCGCCACGCGCTACCCGGGCCGAGTGGCGCACGTCGCCTGCCTCGGCACGCTCGCGGTGGACCCGGCCTTCCATGGCCGCGGCGTGGCGCTGGCCATGGTGAGCGATGCGATCGAGCAACTGCGCGCGGCCGGCGTCAAGCGCATCGAGCTCTATGCCGAGAGCGACAACGCGCCCGCGCTGCGCTTCTACGAGAAGCTGGGCTTCGAGCGCGAGGGCACGCTGCGCAAGTTCTACAAGCGCGCCGGCGAAGCCGACTACATCGACGATCACCTGATGGCGCTGCTGCTCGACTGAGAAGCTTCAGGAACCCTTCCAGCGCCGCAGCAGCAAGGCGTTGGCCATCACGCTCACGCTCGACAGCGCCATCGCCGCCCCGGCCACCACCGGGCTCAGCAGCCCGAAGGCCGCCAACGGAATCCCCGCCACGTTGTAGGCGAAGGCCCAGAACAGGTTCTGCCGGATCTTGGCCACGGTGCGGCCCGAGAGGTCGAGCGCCTGCGCCACCAGCGCGAGATCGCCGCGCATCAGCGTGATGCCCGCGGCCTCCATCGCCACGTCGGTGCCGCCATCCGCCGGCGCCATCGCGATGCCCACGTCGGCGGCCGCGAGCGCGGGTGCGTCGTTGGCGCCATCGCCCACCATCGCGACCACGTGGCCGTCGCGGCGCAGCGCGCTCACCTGCTGCGCCTTGTCGGCCGGCAGCACTTCGGCGCGTACGTCCTCGGGCGCGATGCCCAGGCGCGCCGCCATGGCGCGCGCGGCCCGCAGGTTGTCGCCCGAGATCATCACCACGCGCAGGCCGCGCGCACGCAGCGCGGCGACGGTCTCGGCCGCCTGCGGCTTGGGCTCGTCGGCAAAGGCCAGCAGCGCCAGCGCCTCGGCCGCGCCGCCGGCATCGAAGCGCAGCAGCGCCGACACCGTCGCGCCCTGTGCCTGCAGCCGGTCGACCTCGGCGGCATCGACATCGGCATCGAGCTCGCGGCACCAGCGCAGGCTCGCGAGGGCCCATGCACCGGCGAATTCGCCCTCGACCTCACCACGCACGCCGCGACCTGGCATGGCCTGCATCGAACGCAGCGCCGGCACCGCCAGCTTTTTATCGGCGGCGGCCACGAGCACGGCGCGCGCCAGCGGATGTTCGCTGCCGCTCTGCAGGCTCGCGGCCACGGCCAGCAGCGCATCGGCATCGACGGCCCGCGCGATGGGCACGAGCGCGGTCAGCACCGGCCGGCCCAGCGTCAGCGTGCCGGTCTTGTCGAAGGCCACCGTGTCGACGCGGTGCGCGAGTTCGAGCGAACGCGCGTCTTTGATGAGGATGCCGTGCCGTGCCGCCACGCCCGTGCCCGCCATCACCGCCACCGGCGTGGCCAGGCCCAGCGCGCAGGGACAGGCGATGACCAGCACCGCCACCGCGTGGATCAGCGCGGTCTCGATGTCGGCGCCGCCGAGCAGCATCCAGCCGCCGAAGGTGAGCAGCGCGATCACCAGCACCACCGGCACGAAGATGGCCGCCACCTTGTCGACCAGCCGCTGGATCGGCGCCTTCGCGGCCTGCGCATCCTCGACCAGCCGGATGATGCGCGCGAGCACGCTCTCGGCACCGACCGCGCGCACCTCGACCACCAGCCGGCCGTCGCCATTGACGGCACCACCGGTCAGCAGGTCGCCCGGGCCCTTGGGCACGGGCAGCGGCTCGCCGGTCAGCATCGACTCGTTGACCTCCGATTCGCCCTCGACCACGCGCGCATCGGCCGGCACGCGTTCGCCGGGGCGCACCGCGAGGCGGTCGCCCACCAGCACCTCGGCCAGCGGCACGTCGCTCTCGCCGCGCGGGCCGACCAGGTGCGCCACCTCGGGCCGCAACTGCTGCAGCGCGCGGATCGCCGAAGTCGCCTGGCGCTTGGCGCGCGCCTCGAGCCACTTGCCCAGCAGCACCAGCGTGATGACCACCGACGACGCCTCGAAGTACAGGTGCGGCGCCATCGCGTGGCCCGCATGCTCGCCGGTGGCCGAACGCCACCAGAGCCAGAGCGAGAGTCCGTAGGCCGCGCTGGTGCCGAGCGCGACCAGCAGGTCCATGTTGCCGGTGAGCGCACGCGCCGCATGCCAGCCCGCGCGGTAGAAGCGCGCGCCGAGCCAGAACTGCACCGGCGTCGCGAGCAGCAGCTGCAGCCAGGGATCGAGCATCCAGTCGCGGCCGAAGAACTCGCCGACCATCGGCAGCATCAGCGGCGCCGACAGCACGAGGCCGACCGCCACCGGGCCGAAGCCGTGCCAGGGCGAGAGCGCGGCCGCCTCCTCCTGCGCATCGGCCGCGGCGCGCGGCTCGTAGCCCGCGGAACGCACCGCGCGGCGCAGCCGGGCATCGATGTCCTCGCCGCCCTGCGCCTGCGCCACCACGCGCGCCGATTCGGTCGCGAGGTTCACGGCGACGTCCTGCACGCCGGGCACGCCCTTGAGCGCGCGCTCCACGCGCATCACGCAGGAGGCGCAGGTCATGCCGCCGACCGAGAGGTCGAGCGTGAGATTCGGCAACGGCCGTTGTTGTACGTTTTCCATGGTTCGAAGGCTAAAGCTTCACACCATGGCAAGGTCAAGCGCGGCGAGAAGAGTCCCTGGACTGGACATTGACATCGTGGCAAGGTTCAGACTGCGGTTTCCGAACGGGCGAACGCCCCCTTTCCATCCACGAAGGAGCAGAAACGATGAGCCAGAAATTCCAGGTCGCGGGCATGAGCTGCGGACATTGCGTGAACGCCGTGCAGAACGCGGTGCAGACGGTCGACCCCGAGGCCCAGGTCACGGTCGATCTCGAGACCGGTCATGTCGACGTGCTGAGCCAGCAGCCGCGCCAGGATCTGGTGGCGGCGATCGAGAACGCCGGCTACCGGGTGCAGTGACGGTGCCGGTCACGCACGGCCCCGTGGCGATCGGCGAGGCCGCCCGGCTGTCGGGCGTTTCCGCGCGCATGGTGCGCCACTACGAAGGCCTGGGCCTGCTGAGCGCGGTGGCGCGCACCGACAGCGGCTACCGCCAGTACGGCGAGGCCGACATCCACACGCTGCGCTTCATCAAGCGCTCGCGCGACCTGGGTTTCTCGATGGAGGAGATCGCCGAGCTCGTGGGCCTGTGGCACAACCGCCGGCGCACGAGTTCGAGCGTGAAGCGCATCGCGCAGAAGCACCTGGAGGAACTGGAGCAGCGCATCGCCGACATGCAATCGATGCGCAGCACCCTGGCCCACCTGGTGCACTGCTGCCACGGGGATGCGCGGCCCGACTGTCCGATCCTCGACGACCTGTCGAAGACCGCCTGACGACTCAGGCGCCGCGCACGAGCGACAGCACCTTGCCCGCATCGAGCGTGCGGGCCTTCTCCTGGATCGCCGGCAGGTAGCGCGACTGCAGGCCCTGGCCTTCCTGCACCACGCCCGAGAAGGCGTCCTTGAGCATCTGCGTCGACAGCGTGCGCCCGCCCGCGTAGTAGCGCTTGGCGACATGGCCCAGCGCATAGGTCGTGGCGAAGCTCATGCCCGAACTCACGGCCTGCTTGCCGACGCCGCGCAGCAGGCCCCCGCCCACCTTGCCGAGCAGTCCGCCCAGCAGCTTGCGCCCGGCCTGCTCGAGGTACTGCGAGGTCAGGCCCACGCCCACGGTGGCGATGAAATCCTTGACGTGGCCGCTGTCGAGCTCGTAGCCGTGCGCCTTGCCGATGCGGTAGACCAGCTTCATCTGCAGCGGAATGATCGCCATGGTCGACAGCGTCTCGGGCAGCAGCTCAAGCGCGCCGTTGAGGATGGCGGCGTTGAGGATCGACTTGTCGAGTTCGGCGCTGTCGGGCGTGAGCGGCGACGCGCCCGCCGCGACGGCCGGCACCGGCGCCGCGGCCACCACGGCGCCCGCAGAAGCACCGGCCACCGCCCCGGCCGCCGCGATCTCCTCGGCCTGGTTCGAGAACTGTGCCGCCGAGGCATCGAGCCCGAACGAGGTGCGCACGTCGGTCAGGAACATGCGCTCGGCCTGCGACTGTGCGCCGTCGGCATCGCACACGCACACCGCCATCTCGTAGCCGAGCTGCTTCGCCTCGGTGCTCTGCAGCTGCGCCGCCACCGACGGCAGGGAGACGCGCTTCATCAGCACGTCCTGGTAGAGCGTCGGCAGGTTCAGGCCGTCGGTCTGCGACAGCCCTTCGGCAATGCGCTTGATCTCCGCGCGCTCGCGTTCGTGCTTTTCGCCGTCGACGAAGGCAGCCAGCAGGCTGAGGGTCACGATGGCCTGGGTTTCGGAAGGTGTCACGGCTGGAATTTCCACAAGGTGAAGGACGAAGTTCGGTCGGAAGACCGGGGGAAGGTTCCGCCGCGCGTTCTCCCCACAAAGCGGGTGCAACTCTGTGGATAACCACAGAACTACTTTGTAGGGGCGCGGCAAGTTATTGATTTTTATGGGGAATCTACAGACCGCTTAAAAAATAGGCAATGAATTTCCTCACCCGAAAAACGCCTTTCGCAGATTTCCGGAAGGCTGTCAAAGGACAACTCTGGGGAGAGTTCTGGCACAAGCAGGTGGTTATCCACAGGGCCGGACGGATGCGCCAGGTTGTCCCTTTGGCCGCGACAGCACGGAAGCACGGCTGCGCACAGTGACCGCTGTATGACAAGTGCTTGTCACATAACGAAAAAAACGGCCTGTCCACAGAAGGGGTGGACCCTTATCTACTACTACTAATTTGAATAAGAAGAATAAGAAATAGAGAGAGACCGAAGGTCGCGCCCGAAAAAAAGTCCGAAGGCCGCGCGCCGTTGCAACGCCGTCGACGTCGCTGGCGTCCGCCCCGCGGCGCTCGCTACCATCGCCGGATGAGCTTCAAACCGCGGATCCTGATCGCCGAGGACGAATCGGGCATCGCCGACACCCTCCAGTACGTGCTCAAGAGCGACGGTTTCACGCCGGTCTGGTGTGCCACGGCGGAAGACGCGCTGGCGCAGTTCGCGCAGGAGGCGCCGGCGCTGGCGATACTGGATGTGGGATTGCCCGACATGAACGGCTTCGAGCTGTTCAAGCGGCTGCGCACGCTGAACCAGGCCATGGGCGGACCGGAGGTGCCGATGTTGTTCCTCACGGCGCGCAGCGACGAGATCGACCGCGTGGTGGGGCTGGAGCTCGGTGCCGACGACTACGTCGCCAAGCCGTTCTCGCCGCGTGAACTGGTGGCGCGCGTGCGCACCATCCTTCGTCGCAGCGCACGCGGCGCGCCCGGGCCCTCAGGAGCGCCTGGCGGCGCCGGGACGTCCGGACAGGGGGTCCCCCATGGCGCAGCGCCCCAGGCGGCGCCTGCGGCGCCTCAGACCCCTCCAGCGCCCAGCCAGCCCTTCGTGCTCGACCAGGAGCGCATGCAGATCCGCTACTACGGCCGGCTGCTCGAACTCTCGCGCTACGAATACGGCCTGCTGCGCCTGCTGGTGCAGCGCCCGGGACGCGTGTTCACGCGCGACGAACTGCTCGAGCGGGTGTGGGACGATGCGAGCGAGAGCTTCGACCGCACCGTCGATGCCCACATCAAGACCCTGCGCGCCAAGCTCAAGGCGATCGCGCCCGAGGTCGAGCCGATCCGCACCTTGCGCGGCACCGGCTACGCCCTCAACGAAGAACTGCCCGCCAGGATCTCGTGACCCGGCGCACGCGCATCTTCATCGGCATCCTGCTGATCTACACGATCGGCATCGCCTTCCTGCTGTACCGCGTCGTCTCCGACATCGATCCGCGCTACCGCGAGTCGGCCGAGGAGTCGCTGGTCGAGACCTCGCAGCTGGTGGCCAGCCTGGTCGAGCAGGACGTGATCGCGGGTGCCATCAACACCGCGCGGCTCGAGCCGCTGTTCCGCACGCTCTACGCGCGCGAGTTCTCGGCCCAGATCTACAACCTGCACAAGAACCGGGTCGAGCTGCGCGTCTACGTGACCGACCGCGGCGGCCGCGTGATGTTCGATTCGCTCGGCCGCCACCTGGGCGCCGACTATTCGAAATGGAGCGACGTCAGCCGCACGCTGGCCGGTCTCTACGGCGCGCGCACCTCGCGCGACGTCGACGTCGATCCGCGCACCTCGGTGATGTACGTGGGCGCGCCGATCCGCTGGAACAACGAGATCGTCGGCATGGTCAGCGTGGGCAAGCCGGTGCAGAGCTTCGGCCAGTTCGTGGAGGACGCGCGGGCGCGCACCATCTGGGTCGGCGTGGGTTCGGCGCTGGCGCTGCTGCTGCTCGCGGTAATCGTCTCGGTCTGGCTGGTGCGGCCCTTCGGGCTGATCCGCGACTACTGGGGCTGGGTGCGCGCGCAGCGCAGCCTGAGCCTGCGCCGCATGGCGCGGCGAGCGGTCGACGCGGTGCGCAGCGGCTTCAGCGAGATGCGCGACACGCTGACCGGCCGCAACTACGTCGCCGACTACGTGCAGACCTTCACCCACGAGGTGAAGAGCCCGCTGTCGGCGATCCGCGGCGCGGCCGAGCTGCTGCAGGAACCGTCGATGCCGCACGAGGAACGCGAGCGCTTCCTCGCCAACATCGCGCGCGAGACCCAGCGCATCCAGGAGATCGTCGACCGCATGATGGAGCTGACCGCGCTCGAGACCCGGCGCGCGCTCGAGCGCACGCAGCCGGTGGCGCTGGCTTCGCTGATCGAGGACATCGCGATCAGCGCCCGCAGCGCCGCGGCGCAGCGCAACATCCGCGTGCAGGTGGACATCCGGGCCGAGGCCTCGGTCGAGGGCGATCCCTTCCTGCTGCGGCGCGCCGTCAGCAACCTGCTCGACAACGCGATCGATTTCTCACCGACCGGCAGCGAGGTCGGCATGACGCTGGAGACCACCTCGCGGCTGGCGCGCGTGAGCGTGCGCGACCGCGGGCCGGGCATTCCCGATTACGCGCAGGAAAAGGTCTTCCAGAAGTTCTATTCGCTGGCGCGGCCGCACAGCCAGAAGAAGAGCACCGGGCTGGGCCTGGCCTTCGTCAAGGAGATCGCCGCGCTGCACCACGGCCGCATCGAGCTCGGCAACGCGACGCGCGGCGGCGCGGTGGCCACGCTCACGCTGCCGCTGCTGTCGCCCTGAGCTGTTACTGGCGCCCGATCAGCGCGAGGTAGTCGCGCCGCGTGCCTTCGCTGACCGAGGCGATCAGCTGTTCGTACGGGGTCTTGTGGCGCGCCAGCATGCGCGCCGAGGCCACCATCTTCGACTTGCAGAACCAGTGGCAGGTGTGCTGCATCAGGAACAGCTCGGCCGACAGCATGTAGGCCTTGTCCTTGGGACTGCGGCCGGCGCGGTTGTGCATCACCTCGTTGATGCCGCGCGCATGGATCGCGAAGGCCGCGCGCAGGTCGAAGGTCTCGCGCGGAAACAGCAGGTGCGCATAGGGCAGCGTCGCCAGCGGCGAGGTGCTCACGCGCGTCTGCGCGGCATCGACGCGCGCGAACTCGGCCGCGAAATTGGCGAACTGGGCCGCGAGCCGCGCCTCGGTCGCGTCGAGCACGCCCCAGACCTGCTGGCGCCGCTCGGGATCGTCCTCGCCGAGGCAGCGCAGGTAGCCCTCGGTGAGGTTTTCCATCAGCTTCTCGATCTGATAGTTGCCCAGGTGGCTTGCCAGCAGCGCGATGCGCCGGCGCTGGTCGTGGGACTTGAGGAGGTAGGCGCCGATGGCGATCAGCGCCACCAGGGTGAGGATTTCCATGGACTTGGGAACGGGCGGACGGGAAGAAAGGGAGTGCGCCGAGTGTAGAGACCCCGGCGCGGCCCCCGTCGCCCGCGGCCCTAGCGGAAGAAGTCCAGGATGCGGTTGCGCTCCTCGGGCGGCGGCGGCGCGCCGATCGGCACGCCGGTCAGCACCTCGACCGGCTGGGGCGCGGCCTCGGGCTCGAGACCCAGGCTCGCGACGCCGCGGCCCGGCGCGTAGTCGTCGAAGTAGAGCTCGCCGTCCACGTGCACCAGGCCGGGCGGCTCGGGCAATTGCGTCACCGGCACGCCGCGCAGCGCGGTCTGCATGTAGCCGGTCCAGATCGGCAGGCTCAGGCTGCCGCCGGTCTCGCCGCGCACGCCGAGCTGGCGCGGCGTGTCGTAGCCGATCCAGGTCACGCCGACCATGGTGGGCTGGAAGCCCGCGAACCAGGTGTCGAAGGAATCGTTGGTGGTGCCGGTCTTGCCGAACAGGTCGTCGCGCTTGAGCGCCTGGTAGGCCTTGAAGCCGGTGCCGTTGCGCACCACGCTCTGCAGCAGCGAGTCCATCAGGTAGGCGTTGCGCGCGGGAATGGCGCGGTTGCTCTCGTCGAGCGCCGCCGGCTCGGTTTCCATCAGGACCTTGTCCTTGGCATCGGTCACGCGTGTCACGAGGTAGGGATTGACGCGGTAGCCGCCGTTGGCGAACACCGAATAGCCCGCGGCCATCTGCAGCGGCGTGACCGAGCCCGCGCCGAGCGCCATCGGCAGGTTGGCCGGATGCTTGTCCTTGTCGAAGCCGAAGCGCGTGATCCAGTCCTGCGCGTAGTCGGCGCCGATCGACTGCAGCACGCGGATCGTCACGAGGTTCTTCGATTTCATCAGCGCGGTGCGCAGCGGCATCGGGCCCTCGAAGCCGCCGTCGAAGTTCTTCGGCTCCCAGGGCTGGCCGCCGTTGGCGCCGGGCTCGAAGTACAGCGGCGCGTCGTTCACCACGGTGGCGGGCGTGAAGCCCTTCTCGAGCGCGGCCGAGTAGATGAAGGGCTTGAAGCTGGAACCGGGCTGGCGCCAGGCCTGCGTCACGTGGTTGAACTTGTTCTTGCTGTAGTCGAAGCCGCCGACCAGCGCCTTGATCGCGCCGGTGCGCGGGTCCATGCCGATGAAGGCGCCCTCAACCTCGGGCAACTGCGTGATCTCCCAGTTGTTCTTGGCCGTGCGCGCCACGCGGATCACCGCGCCGCGGCGAATCTTGATGTTGGGCTGCGCCTTGGCCGCCAGGCCCGACTGCGCGGGCCGCAGGCCTTCGCCCGTGATCTCGATCGCCTCGCCGTTCGCGCGCACCGCGCTGACCTGCTTGGGCAAGGCCTCGAGCACCACGGCCGCGATCACGTCGCCGTTGTCGGGATGCTCGGCCAGCGCGTCGTCGACCGCCTCGTCGACTTCCTTCGGATCGTCGGGCAGGTCGACGAACTTCTCGGGGCCGCGGTAAGGCTGGCGGCGCTCGTAGTCCATGATGCCGCGGCGCAGCGAGCGGTAGGCCGCCGACTGGTCGGCCGCCACCAGCGAGGTGTAAACCTTCATGCCGCTGGTGTAGATGCTGTCGCCGTACTGCGCGTGCATCATCTGGCGCACCGTTTCCGCCACGAACTCGGCATGCAGCCGGTTCGGGTCGGCGGCATCGCGCAGGTGCAACTCCTCCTTCTTGGCCTCGGCCGCCTGCTCGGCGGTGATGAAGCCGGTCTCCTGCATGCGGTCGATCACGTAGAGCTGGCGCGCGCGGGCGCGGCGCGGATTGGCCACCGGGTTGTTGGTGCCCGGTGCCTTGGGCAGGCCCGCGAGCATCGCGGCTTCGGCGATCGTGATGTTGGCCAGCGGCTTGCCGAAGTAGGCATCCGATGCCGCGGCGAAACCGTAGGCACGGTTGCCGAGGTAGATCTGGTTCATGTAGATCTCGAGGATCTGGTCCTTGCTCAGCTGCTGCTCGAGTCGCAGCGACAGCAGGATCTCGTAGGCCTTGCGGCTCAGCGTGCGCTCGGAACTCAGGTAGACGTTGCGCGCCACCTGCATCGTGATGGTGGAGGCACCCTGCTTGCGTCCGCCCTTGAGGCTGGCCACCGCCGCGCGCACGAAGCCCTTGTAGTCGACGCCGCCGTGGTCGTAGAAGCGCGCGTCCTCGACCGCGAGCACCGCGTCCTTCATGACCTTGGGGATCGCCGCGAAGGGCGTGAGGTTGCGGCGCTCCTCGCCGAATTCGCCGAGCAGTTCGCCGTCGGACGAAAACACGCGCAGCGGTTGCTTGGGCCGGTAGTCGGCGAGTTCGGAGCTGTCGGGCAGGCGCGGCGAGATCAGGGCGATGGCGACGGCGCCCGCGACCGCGAGCACCAGCACGCCCGAGCCCGCGACGATGGCGCTCCAGACGGCGATGCGCTGCCAGCGCGGTGGTTCGGGGGCGTCGGGTGAGCGGGGCTTGAAGGGATTGAACATGAGGGAGGTCCTGCTATTGAGAGAGTCCGCGCAGGCGCGGGTTCCGGGCCAGTCGCGATGCGCTCGCGGCCAGCATGGCGGCGTCGATGGCGACGCGGCCCTCGGCCTGCCGCGCGCAGTGCATCGCGTCGAAGTACTTGTCGTGGTCGTAGGCGACCAGCAGCAGGTCCACGCCGGCATTCAGCGCACGCACCGTGGCGTTGCACAGGCCCCGGTCGTAGGCTGCACCCATCGTGAGATCGTCGGTGACGAGCAGGCCGTCGTGCCCCCACGCGCCGCGAATCACGGACTGCACGATTTTGCGCGAGAACGATGCCGGATGGTCGGGGTCGAGTTCTGGAACGATCACATGGGCGAGCATGACAGCCGCTTGTGTCGAAGCCGACACCTCTTGAAACGGTTTCCAGTCATGTGTTGCAAGTTGGGCCGCGGGCGTGCGCAAAAAACCGGCCGCATGGTGCGTGTCCTCGGCCACGCCGGCCAGTCCCGGAAAGTGCTTGAGCGTGCCTTGCACGCCGGCCGCTTCGAGGCCCTGTTCGTAGGCACGCGCCACCTCGGCGACGAGGGCAGGATCGGCCGAGATCGCGCGTTCGTCGATGCGGGTGTGCAGGTCCCAGCGGCCCGGCGCGCGGCCGGTGCGCAGGTCGACCACGGGACTGAAGTTGAGCGTGATGCCCAGCGCGGCGAGCGCCCTGCCCTGCTGCTCTCCGTAGGCACGGGCGCGCTGCGCGAGTTCGTTCTCGGGCACGTCGGCATCGATCAGGGTGGCGAGCGGCGGCTGGCGTTCGATCAGCGGCGAGAGCCGCGACACGGCGCCGCCTTCCTGATCGGTCGCGACGATCAGCGGCGGCAGACCGGCTTCGGTGCGCAACTGCTGCAGGCTAGAGATCTCCTCGCGCAGTTGCGTTGCGCTGCGGCCCCTGACGTTGCGGCCGGTCACGAAGATGCCGCCGATCGAACCCTGGCGCGCGAGTTCGCGCAGCATCGGCATCTCGGCGTTCTCGTAGCCGACGATGAAGTGCGCGCCGAGCCTGCGTGCCTGCGCGTCCGATGCGGCGAGCACTTCCGCGCGGCGCTGGCGGCTCGACAGTTCTTCGGCCCCGCTGCAGAGCATCACCGCGCACAGCAGCCCGAGCAGCATCGGCCGCAGCGAACGGCGCGCGAAGCGCCAGACGATCGCCACGCCGCCGCCCGCGAGCGCGAGCAGCAGCGGCACCTCCCAGGCGCGCATGAAGCGCAGGTGCGGATCCTTCAGGTGCCAGGCCCAGAAGCAGAGAGCGACCAGCGCCAGCCAGCCCAGGGCACCGAGCGCGACGCGCAGCGCTTTCATGCCGGATCGGTGAGGGCCGCCGGTGCGGCGTCGGGTCGGCGCGACAGCGCGTACCAGTCGACCTTGCGCGTCATCAGCATCAGTGCCGAGAGCATGCCGAAGATCAGCAGCGCGCCGAGCAGCAGCGCATTGCTCTCGGAGGCCAGCAGTCCGTAGAGCGCACCGTAGAGCACCGCGACGAAGGCCGCGAAACCGGCGCCGCGCTTCCAACTGCCGAGCACCGCGGCGAAGTAGACGCCCAGCAACAGCACGCTCGCGCCGGCCGCGCCCGCATAGGCGAGCCAGAAGGCCAGCTTCTCGGACAGCGCCAGCAGCAGCAGGAAGAAGATCGCGATCGACAGGCCCACCAGGCCGTACTGCACCGGGTGCAGCCGCAGCTTGCGGAACAGCTCGAACATGAAGGCCGCCATCAGCACCAGGCCGATGAAGAGCGCGCCGTACTTGCCCGCGCGGGTGCTCATCGAATAGACGTTGATCGGCTGCGCGAGCGAGACGTCGAAGCTCTGCGGGTTGAAGGGCTGCGCGCTGGCGCGCACATTGCCGTTGGCCGAGGCCGCCGTCGCGTCGGCGCGGCCTGCCAGGTCGACGCGCACCTGCTCACGCGCCGAGCTCACGAGCGAGGACACGCGCCAGTGTGCATCGAAGCCTTGCGGCGTGACCTCGCGCTGCGCCGCGAGGAAGCGGCCGCCGAAGCTCGGATGGGCCCAGGGCGACTTCAGGTGCGCGCTGGTTTCTTCCGCGATCGGCACCATCGACAGGGTGTCCTGGCCGACCAGCGAGAGCTTCATCTCGAAGGGCAGCGGCGCGCGCGACTGCCATGCGGCCAGGGCCGCGCCGCCGAGCGGCGCGTGGATGCCGTTGGCGAACCAGGATTCGTCGGGCAGGCCGGGCACGCGCTGGCGCAGTCGCAGTTCGGCGCCGTTCACCGTCAGCGCGGGCGAGCCGTCGAGGCCGCGCAGGTCGCTCACGTTGAAGGCCACGAGCGGGGCCTTGAATTCGATCTTCGACCCGGGCTCGCTGTGCGCGACCGCCTCGGGGTCGAAGGCCGCGAAGCCGCCCGACAGGGTGGCGTCGAGTGTGTAGAACGGGATCTTGAAGATGCCGCGGTAGCGCTGCTGCGGCGTCATCGAGCCCTCGATGTGCAGCTTGTCGGGGAAGACCACGTGCGCCATCTCCTTGCTGCGCGCCTCCTGGCCGATCACCTTGCCCTGCGCGTCGCGCAGCGGCTCCATCCAGCGCTCGACGTAGGGCACCAGCAGCAGCGGGCCGACCACGGTCTGCGGGCCCGCGTAGGTGGCGGCCAGTTCGGCGGCGGCTTCGCGCTGGCTGTCGCCGCGCTCGTTGTTGATGCGGTCGATCTCGGCCAGCGGAATGCACAGCAGCAGCACCAAGAGCAGCAGCCCGCCCACCTTGGCCAGCATCGAATCCTTCAGCAGTTGAAGCATGTCTTCTCTCCTCGTTGACGACGGACCGGATGCTCGCCGTGCGATCTGAAGCCCGTGTGAAGCGAGGCGGCGCGGCGACTTCACGCGGACTTCACACAGCGCGGCGGACTTCAAGAAGCCTTCCCATTGCCTTCTCGCGGGCTGGCGACAGTGCGGGCCATCCGATACACAGAGAAGAGGACCCGACATGCACACCCCCTCCACCCACCGACCCGGCCGCTGGCTCTGGCTGGCGACGCTGAGCCTCGCGGTCGCGGGCTTCGTCGCGCTGAGCCTGAATCCCGTGCATGCGCAGGAAGCGGCCGGGCCGCGCCTGAAGACCGAGAGCCCGTACTTCTTCGTGAAGAGCGACGATCCCTCGATCGACCGGCTGCCGCTCAAGGGCACCGAGGTCTCGGTGAAGATCTCGGGCGTGATCGCCGACGTGACGGTGACCCAGACCTACCGCAACGAGGGCCAGCGGCCCATCGAGGCCAAGTACGTGTTCCCGGGCTCGACCCAGGCGGCCGTGAGCGGCCTCAACGTGCGCCTGGGCGACCGCCTGATCACCGCGCAGATCCGCGAGAAGCAGCAGGCGAAGATCGAATACGACACCGCCAAGCGCGAGGGCAAGACAGCCGCGCTGCTCGAGCAGCACCTGCCGAGCGTGTTCCAGATGAACGTCGCCAACATCCTGCCGGGCGACGACGTGAAGGTGGAGCTGCGCTACAGCGAGCTGCTGGTGCCGCAGTCGGGCAACTACGCATTCGTGTTCCCCACCGTGGTGGGCCCGCGCTACAACAGCCCGCAGTCCTCGAATGCGCAGGCGCCCTGGGTCGGCCAGCCGACGCTGCGCGCGGGCGTCGCGGCCGGCACCACCTTCCGGCTCAAGGCCAGCATCGACACGCCGATGGGCCTGAAGGAGATCCGCTCGGCGACGCACGCGATCGACGTGAAGAAGAGCGACGAGGATCGCCATGCCGACATCGTGCTGGCCGCCGACGGCCGCCCGGCCGACAACCGCGACTTCGTGCTCGACTACCGCCTCGCGGGCGAGAAGATCGAATCGGGCCTGATGCTCTACAAGGGCCAGGGCGAGAACGCCGAGAACTTCTTCCTCGCGATGGTCGAGCCGCCCAAGGCCGTGGCCGCCAGTGCCATCTCGCCGCGCGACTACATCTTCGTGGTCGACATCTCGGGCTCGATGCACGGCTTTCCGCTCGACACCGCGAAGACGGTGCTCGAGCGCCTGATCGGCGGCCTGCGCCCCAGCGACACCTTCAACGTGCTGCTGTTCTCGGGCAGCAACAAGATGCTGTCGCCGGCCTCGGTGCCCGCGACCCGCGCCAACATCGAACAGGCGCTGGCCACCATCAAGAACTTCAACGGCAGCGGCAGCACCGAGTTGATCCCGGCGCTCAAGCGCGTGTACGCGGAACCGAAGGACGAGAAGGTCTCGCGCACCGTGGTGGTGGTGACCGACGGCTACGTGACGGTGGAGCGCGAGGCCTTCGAACTGGTGCGCAACAACCTGTCGAAGGCCAACGTGTTCGCCTTCGGCATCGGCTCCTCGGTCAACCGCAGCCTGATGGAAGGCATCGCGCGTGCCGGCATGGGCGAGCCCTTCATCATCACCGACCCGGTGCAGGCGCCCGAGCAGGCCGCGCGTTTCCGCCGCATGGTCGAGTCGCCGGTGCTGACCAGCGTGAAGGCCACCTTCGGCGGGCTCGACGTGTACGACGTGGAACCGCAGGCGCTGCCCGACGTGCTGGGTGAACGGCCGGTGATCGTGTTCGGCAAGTGGCGCGGCGAAGCGCGCGGGCGCGTGATCGTCGAGGGCCAGGGCGCCGAAGGCCCGTACCGTCAGGAAGTGCGCATCGATGCGCGCACGCGCCAGGACACGGCCGCGTTGCGCACGCTGTGGGCGCGCCATCGCATCCAGAGCCTGAGCGACCAGGAAGCGCTCGAAGGCAGCGCCGCCTTCAAGGACCGCATCACCGAGCTCGGCCTCAAGTACGGCCTGCTGACCCAGTACACCAGCTTCATCGTGGTCGACAAGGTGGTGCGCAATGCCGCGCCGCAGGACAGCGCGAGCGTGAACCAGCCGCTGCCGATGCCGCAGGGCGTGAGCGACAGCGCGGTGGGCGGCGCGCTTGGTGCCGAGGTGCCGAGCACGCCCGAACCCGAGACGTTGGGCGCCATCGCGGTCGTGCTGTCGGTGCTGGCGATGTTGCGCCGCCGCGCGCGCCGCCATGATTCGCGCCGTTTCACGGCTTGATGCGGGAGCACGACCTCATGTCTCTGGCAACGCTTGCCCACCGCCATCCACGCATCGTGGATTGGGGCATCCGCATCGACCGATTCCCGGCCGCCGGCTGGCTGGCCCTGCAGTTCGCCGCGCTGGTGCCGACCTGGGGCTGGATGCTGCGGCGCATGGTCGACGGATCGGACGATCCGCTCGGGCTGCTGGCGCTGGTCGCGCTCGCGGCATTGGCCTGTCAGTGCCGCGGCGAGCTGCGCGCCGCGCCACGGCTGGGCTGGCTCGCGCTCGCGGGTGCCGGCACGCTCGCGGCGACCGTGCTGCGCACCGGCCTCGGCGGCCTGCCCGCGCTGCCGCCGCTCGCGGCCGGCCTGCTGGCGGTGCTGTCGCTGGCGGCGGGCCTCATGGCTTTCCTGCCGCGCCGCGTGGCGGCCGTGCCGGTCGCGGGCCTCGCGGTGCTGGCGCTGCCGCTGCTGTCTTCGCTGCAGTTCTATGCCGGCTATCCGCTGCGCGTGGTGACGGCCGAGGCCAGCCGCTGGTTGCTGGCGCCGGGCTTCGAGGTGACGCGCGAAGGCAGCACCTTGCTGATCGATGGCCGGATGGTGATCGTCGATGCGCCGTGTTCGGGCGTGCAGATGGTCTGGCTCGGCTACTTTACGGCCTGCGCCGTCGCGCTGTGGGCGCGGCGCGCCGACCGTGGCTTCCTGGCCCGGCTGCCGCTGGTCGGCCTCGCGGTGCTGGCCGGCAACATCGTGCGCAACAGCGTGCTGATCGCCTGCGAGGGCGCCGGCCATCCGTTGGCGCCGTGGGCGCACAACGCGCTGGGCCTGGTCGTGCTGGCGCTGGTGTGCGGTGCCATCGCGCGGCTGATGGCGCGCGAGCGCAGCGACGCGGGCCTCGATTTCGTCATGCGGCCCGTTCCGGGCCTGATCACCACCCAGGGAGGCCGCCGTGTCGACACTGCCCATTGAACGGCTGTTCGCGAACCACTTCATCAACCGCATGGGCCACAAGACGCTGTTCGCCGTCGCGATGCTGCTGTGCATCCTGTGGTCGGGCGCCGCCGCGCTGCGCACGCCGGCCGTGGCCGCGTCGGTGGCGAGCACGACCGAGTGGCCGCGCGAATGGGACGGTGCCGCGCTGCGGCCGCTCGCGCTCAGCGAGGTGGAGCAGCGCTTCGCCGACCGTTTCCCGGGCGCCATCGGCCGCATGACCGACGGCCGCCAGACCCTGGTGATGCGCGAGGTGCGGCAGCCCACGCGCATGCTGCATCCGGCCGCCGACTGCTATCGCGCGCTCGGCTACCGCATCGCGCAGGAGCGGCTGGAGCAGCAGGTGCAGGCCGGCGAATCGCATTTGTGGCGCTGTTTTGTTGCGCAACGGCACGGCGGGCAAAAGTTGCGCGTCTGCGAGCGCATCGTCGACGCCGACGGCGCCGCTTTCACCGACACTTCAGCCTGGTACTGGGCGGCAGCCAGCGGCCGGTCGAACGGACCGTGGCAAGCCGTCACCGTGGCGAGACCGATGTGAACCCGTTGCTGAAAAAAACTCTCAGATTCTTCCTCTTCGGCCTGCTGGCCCTGGTGATCACGGCCGGCGTGGCCATCTTCCTGATCGTCAAGCTCGCGCTGGCGCCCGCGCCCGGCGAATGGCGCACCACGGTGAAGGCTGGTCCGCTCGCCTTCGAGACCGGCGTGCCGACCGCGGTGCGCATCGCCACCTCGCCCTGGTTCGCGCCCTGGCTCGACGGTCGCTCGCTCGATACCGGCCACGGCACCGTGCGCTTCGCCTGGAAGGCGGCCGACGGCCTGCTCGAGCTGCACTGCGCGCCATGCAGCGTGGAGCTGCCGGCACTCGGCGCGCAGCCGATCCGCGTGCAGCAGCTGGTGGCCACGGTGCGCCGCGACGGCAACACGCTCAACGGCACGCTCGGCGCCACGCCGCAGGGATCGCCCGCGGGCGATCCCGCCGCCACGCTGCAGGGCAAATGGGAAGGCCGTCTCGCGCCGAAGAACCTGCAGCTCAGCGTCGACATCCAGGACGCGCCGATCGCGCGCTGGTACGCGGTGCTCGTGCCCGGCCTGCCCGAGCTGCAGCGCGCGCGCATCGGCGGCACGCTGGCATTGCGCGGCCACGTCGTGCTGCCCGAAGCCACCTTCTCGGTGCTGCCCACCATCAGCCAGTTCACGGTCGAGGGTCTGGGCACCGAGGCCATGCTGGGCGCGCGCACCAGCTGCGGCCCCTCGGCCAGGCTGACCAACGACAGCTGGCTGGCGCGCGCGGTCATCGCCGCGGAGGACCAGCGCTTCTTCACCCACACCGGCTACGACCTGACCGAGATCCTGGCCTCGATCGACAACAACCAGAAGGAAGGCGCGCAGAAGCGCGGCGGCAGCACGCTCACGCAGCAGCTCGCGAAGCTGCTGGCGACCGGCAGCGAGCGCACGGCCGAGCGCAAGCTGCGCGAAATGCTCTACGCGGTCGAGATGGAACAGACGCTGGGCAAGGCGCGCATCCTGCAGCTCTACCTAGACAACGCGCCCTGGGGCGGCAACCTTTGCGGCGCCGAAGCCGCGGCCAAGCGCTATTTCAAGCGCAGCGCGCGCAACCTCGAACCCGCGCAGGCGGTCTGGCTCGCGGCCATGCTGCACAAGCCGCAGGCGGTGCTCGAGCAGTGGCGGCGCGACGGCGCCATCGATCCCGACCGCGTGAAGTGGGTGGCCGAAGGCGTGCGCGGCATCAGCCGCAACCAGCGCGAGGCCTTGCTCAAGAGCGTGGCCAGCGCGAAGTTCGCGCCGCCGGAGCCGAACCCATGAGCGCCGAGGTCGAAGCGATCGAGCGCGCCACGGTCGCGGCCGTGTCGCCCGATGCCGTCGGCGCCATCGAGGGCTGGCTGCTGCCCTTCGATCACGGCACGGTCTCGCGTGCCCGCTCCGCGGTGCCGCTGCGCCATGCGCCGACGGCCGAGGGCACGCTCGAGCGGATCGAGCAGCGCTACGCCGCGCAGGGGCTCCCGCCCATGCTGCGGTTGGCCGACCTGGAATGCTTCGACGGCCTGCGTGCCGAACTCGAAGCCCGGCGCTATCGCGGCGCCAAGCCCACGTTGGTACAGACCGCCACCCTGCGGCGGATGCAGGCCGTGGCGCCGACTGGCGCGCTGCCGGCCGAGGTCGATACCGCGCCCGACGACGCCTGGGCGGCGCTGTTCCTCGGCGAGGGTTTCGATCCCGTCGATGGCGCCCACCGCGTGCGCGTGCTGGCGCGCGCCCAGGGTTCGCTCTATGCGAGCGTGCGCGAAGGCGGCCGCACCGTGGCCGCGGGCGCGATGGCCTTCGGCCATGGCTGGGCCAGCGTGCACGGCATGCGCACCGACGCCGCGCAGCGCGGGCGCGGCCTGGCCGGGCGCGTGCTCGCGGGGCTGGCGCGGGTGGCGCTCGAGCGCGGGTTCGAAAAGGTGTTCCTGCAGGTCGAGGCGCAGAACGATCCCGCGCTGGCGCTGTACCGGCGCGCGGGTTTCGAAACGCGCTGGCAGTACCGGTACTGGCAGCCTTCGAGCTGAAGCGGCAGGCTCAGTCGCGCGGCTCGAGTTCCAGCCCGAAGCGCACCTCGTCCAGCGCCGCGTCGACCAGCGCCAGCGGATCGTCGAAACCCGGCGCGAGCTTGAGGATGCCGCGCAGCCGGTGATCGATCAGCAGCACCGCGAGCCCGTGCACATAGCCCCAGGCCGAGGTCATCTGCATGGCTTCGGCATTGCTCAGCGAGGTGGGCGGGCTGTCGGGCAGCCGCGGCGCGCCGCCGATGATCGAGGCCATCACGCGCATCGCCTCGGCGGCCGCGGCGCCCAGCACGGGATGCAGCATGTCGATCTTCTCGGTGCGGAACATCAGCCCGAACAGCGCCGGGTTCCCGTGCGCGAAATGCACGTAGGCACGGCCGATCGCATTGCGCCGCGCGCTGGCGTCGGCACCCTCGGGCGCCGAGGTGCGCATCGCGTCGGCCAGGCGATGGAACCCCACGGCGGCGAGCGAACTCAACAGGCCGGTGGTGTCGCCGAAGTGGTGCTTGGGCGCGGTGTGCGAGACGCCCGCTTCGCGCGCGATCGCGCGCAGGCCGAGCCCGGCGATGCCGTCGCGCCGCAGCACGGTCTCGGCCGCGGCCAGCAAGGCATCGGGCAGGGCACCGTGGTGGTAGCGGCGGGCCGGCGCGGCGGACTCGGCCGCTGTGGCCGGCGAAGATTCGGCGGTGGCCGGTTCCGTGGAACGGGAACGGCGCGGACGGGAAGCAGCAGGCATCCAAAAATCTTACCACTGGAAAAATCTCTTGACTTCATCGGATGGCTCGACGATATTTCCACTGGAAAGATAAGCCCTCCCTGCTTTTCCACCCCTACACCGGCCCCGGCCGACGATCCGAAGGAACCCCGATGAACGATGCCGTCACCCGCAGCGCCCCGCCTTCCAACATGGGCCCGATCGACTTCGAGACCGACGTCGGTCCGCTGCCGCTGAAGGGCGCGCTGCCCGCCGGCCTGCGCGGCACGCTGGTGCGCAACGGCCCGAACCCGGTGGCGCCCGATCCGCGCGCCCACTGGTTCGCCGGCGACGGCATGCTGCATGCCTTCCACATCGCCGACGGCGCGGTGCACTACCGCAACCGCTGGGTGCGCACCCAGCGCTGGCAGGCCACGGTCGAAGGGCAGGAGCGGCGCCGCGTCGGCTTCCAGAGCACCGAGGGCGAGGCGCCGAAGCGCGAGGACGACGGCACCGGCAACACCAACGTGATCGGCCATGCCGGCCGCATGCTCGCGCTGGAAGAAGCGCACCTGCCGATCGAGTTGACGCTGCCCGGGCTCGACACGCTCGGCGCCACCGACCTCGACGGCCGCCTGCACGGCAGCTTCACGGCCCATCCCAAGACCGATCCGCGCACCGGCGAGCTGCTGTTCTTCGGCTACGGCACGCCCGCGCCGCTGTCGGCGGGCATGAGCTTCGGCGCCATCGCGGCCGACGGCCGCGTCACGCGCTTCGAGAGCTTCGAGGCGCCCTACGCCAGCATGGTCCACGACTTCATGGTGACCGAGGGCCACGTGATGTTCCCGATCATGCCGATCACCGCCAGCCTCGAGCGCGCCCAGCAGGGCCGCCCACCCTATGCCTGGGAGCCCGAGTTCGGCACGCGCGTCGGCCTGATGCCGCGCGGCGGCAGCAGCGCCGACATCGTCTGGTGGCGCGGCCCGGCCTGCTACGTGTTCCACGTGATGAATGCCTGGGAAGCCGACGGCAGCCTGTATGCCGACGTGATGCAGTTCGACACGCCGCCGCTGTTCCCGCGTCCCGACGGCTCGCCGATCGGCGCGGGCGATCCGCCCGCGCGCCTGGTGCGCTGGCGGTTCGAGCTCGCGAACCCGGCGCGCGAATTCACGCGCACCGTGCTCGATCCGCGCCCCGGCGAATTCCCGCGCATCGACGACCGCTTCGCCGGCCTACCCTACCGCCATGGCTGGTACGTGCTGCGCGACGACGAGGGTCCCACCGAGGCACGGCGCAACTTCGCCGGCCTCGCGCACGTCGACCATGCCAACGGCGAGCGCGGCATCTACCGGTTGCCGGCGCCCGACACGATGTCGGAGGCCGTGTTCGTGCCACGCTCGGCGCAGGCCGAGGAAGGCGACGGCTGGCTGCTCGCCACCATCTGGCGCGGCGCCAGCAACACCAGCGAGCTCGCCGTCTTCGATGCGCGCGCCGTGGCCAACGGCCCGCTGTGCACTGCCGCGCTGCCGCACCGCGTGCCCGTGGGCTTCCATGGCAACTGGTTCGATGCCGCGGGCAGCGTGCCCGGCGCCGCCGTGCAGGCCGATGCGCAACCCACCGTGCGTTTCGGAGCGTCGTCATGAGCATGCTGCTGGCCTTCGCGCCCTTCATCGTCTTCGCGCTGTTCGACCGCCTGCTCGGCGTGGTGCCCGCGCTCTCGGCCGCGGCGGCGCTGTCGGCCGTGCTGCTGCTGCGCGACTGGCTCACGCCCAAGCGCACGGTCAAGGTGCTCGAGATCGGCACCGTGCTGCTGTTCGGCGGCCTCGCCGTGTACGCGCTCGCCACCCACACCGAATGGTCGCTGCTCGGCGTGCGGCTGCGCGTCGACGCCGGCCTGCTGCTGGTGGTGCTGGCCTCGATGGCCATCGGCCAGCCCTTCACCCTGCAGTACGCGAAGGAGCAGACGCCGCCCGAGGTCTGGGTGCTGCCGGGCTTCAAGCTGGTCAACATGGTCATCACCGCCGCCTGGGCCGTGGCCTTCGCGCTGATGGTGCTGGCCGACGTGGCGATGGTCTATGTGCCCTCGCTGCCGCTGTGGGTGGGCATCGCGGTCACGGTCGTGGCCATCGTCGGCGCGATCCGCTTCACGCAGTGGTACCCCGAGCACATGCGCGCGCGCTTCGAAGCCGCGGCCGGGGGTTGAGCGCCCGTCCCCTCGGGTGGCGCGGTCGGGCCATTGGTGCGACCATGGCCGGATGACCCAGACGAACCATCACCATCTCCACCATCCCACCGAGCCCGTGGCCGCGCCGCGCGGCATCGACCACATCGTGGCCGGTGTGTCGGCCAGCGATGGCGACGGCGTGAAGCTCACGCGCGTGCTCGGCCAGCCGCTGCAGAAGCGGCTCGATCCCTATCTCATGCTCGATGCCTTCGGCAGCGACAACCCCGGCGACTACGTCGGCGGCTTTCCGAACCATCCGCACCGCGGCTTCGAGACGGTCACCTACATGATCGCCGGCCGCATGCGGCACCGCGACAGCGCGGGCCACGAGGGCCTGCTCGAGAACGGTGGCGTGCAATGGATGACCGCGGGCCGCGGCCTGGTGCACAGCGAGCTGCCCGAGCAGCAGGAGGGCCTGATGGAAGGCTTCCAGCTCTGGCTCAACCTGCCGGCCGACGAGAAGCTGCGCGAGCCCTGGTACCGCGACATCCAGAGCGCGGAGATCCCGGAGTTCACCACCGCCGCGGGCGTGCAGGTGCGCGTGATCGCCGGCGCGAGCCACGGCATCGAGGGCGCCGTGCGACGCGAGCGCACCGAGCCGCTGTACCTCGACATCACGCTGCCGCCGGGCGCCGAGTTCGCGCAGCCGCTGCCGCCGTCGCACAACGCGCTGGTCTACGTGTTCCGCGAATCGCTGTGGATCGCCGGCAGCGAGGTGCCGACGCGGCGCATGGCGATCCTCGCCAACGAGGCCGGCAGCGACGGCGTGCTGCTGCGCGCCGGCTCGACCAATCACAGCCCGGCGCGCGCGCTGCTGATCGCGGGCCAGCCGTTGCACGAACCCATCGTGCAGTACGGCCCGTTCGTGATGAACACGCCCGAGCAGATCAAGCAGGCGGTCGACGACTTCCGCCAGGGCCGCTTCGGCTGAGCCTGCGCCGACGCGGCGGTGCGGCCTGCGCCTACCGCGTGTCGGCATGCAAGGCGTCGCGCGAGACTCGGCGGGGCTTCTACGTTGCCCGCATGCCCCCCACGATCCGAAAAGGACAGGCGCCCGCCACGCTGCAGCGCGCCGAGTTCCATGAACGCTTCATGCAGGACTTCCAGGACCCGGCCTTCCAGGCCGAGTCCGAATCGCTGCGGCGCATCGAGCTGATTGCCTGGGAGGCCTACCACGAGGGCCGCAAGGCGCCGGTCACGCGCAAGGCCGGGCCCGGCTATGCCGATCCCGACTACGAGCTCTCGGTGGAATGGCTCGAGGCGAAGGCGCGCATCGACGCCGCGCATGCGAAGTGGGCCGATCCGCAGAGCCATTCGCGCGTGCTGCTGGTCAATGGCTCGCCGCGCAACGACGGCACCTGTCCCGGCGAGATCTCCAAGACCTGGCGGCTGACGCAGCTCGCGCGCGAGGTGCTCGAGGGCAGCGGCGTGAAGACCGACGTGCTCGACCTCAGCCTCCTGACCTCCGACTACGGCCGCGAGATCCATCCGTGCAAGGGCTGCGTCTCGACCGCGATGCCGCTGTGCCACTGGCCCTGCAGCTGCTATCCCAATCATTCCCTGCGCCAGACCGGCGACTGGATGAACGAGATCTACGAACGCTGGACCGCGGCGCATGGCGTGATCGTGCTCACGCCCGCTCACTGGTACCAGGCCACGAGCCCCCTCAAGCTGATGATCGACCGGCTGGTGTGCGCCGATGGCGGCAACCCCGATCCCACCAGCACGCACGGCAAGAAGGCAGAGGAAGCCAAGGCGCTCGAGCTCGAGGGCTGGGGCTATCCCAAGCACCTCGATGGCCGCGCCTACGGCGTGGTGGTGCATGGCGACGTGGCCGGCATCGAGAGCGTGCGGCGCAACCTCTGCGACTGGCTCGACTGGATGGGGCTGATCGATGCGAGCAATGCGGCGCAGCTCGACCGCTACATCGGCTACTACGAGCCCTATGCCACCAGCCACGACACGCTCGATGCCGATGCCGACCTGCAGGAGGAGGTGCGCAACGTCGCGCGCGCGGTGGCGCAGGCGGTGCGGCAACTGCGCACCGGCAAGCTCAAGTCGCCTGACCGGGGCCTGAAGAGGCCGCGTCCCAAGTAGCTCGCGCGCCGGAAATCCACGACGGCCCGCGTCGCCATTCACCATTCTTTACGCAGGCTCACGCAGGGCTCACCGACGGGTTACAGAAGGCTTCCACACTTCGTCTCACCAGCTGCCCATCGGCGGCGGTTCTTCGAAAGGAAGCACTCTCATGATCTCTCTCCGCCAACGCATCCTCTGGGCCGGCCTGCTGGGCTCGGCCGCCCTCGCATCGTCGGGCGCTTTCGCCCAGACGCCGGCGCCCACGACCGCGGCACCCACCGCTGCCGTGGCGCAGGCCGACGGCACGGCGCCGCAGCGCAAGGCCCACGCGGAGCACAAGCGCATGGATCCGGCCAAGCGTCTCGAACGCATGCAGGAACATCGCGCCAAGCGGCTCGCGGCCCTCAAGGACAAGCTGAAGCTCAATGCTTCGCAGGAAAGCGCATGGTCCAGCTACACCAGCGCGACGCAGCCGCCCGGCCCGCGTCCCGATGGCCAGCGCATGACCCGCGCCGACTTCGCCAAGCTGACCACGCCGCAGCGCATCGAACGCATGCAGGCCCGCCAGGCCGAACGCAGCGCGATGTTCGCCAAGCGCGCCGACGCCACGAAGTCCTTCTATGCCGCGCTCACGCCCGAGCAGCAGAAGACCTTCGACGCCGAGAGCATGCACTTCGGCGGCCATCGCTTCCATCGCGGCGGCCATCATGGCGGCCCCGACGCCCAACCGGCCAAGGGTTGAGCCGACGAAGCCCTCGACCCGAGCGTCGAGGGCGGCCCATGACAAAGGCCCGCAACGCTTCACGCGTTGCGGGCCTTTTTTCGGCTCGACCCGGTTACTTCGGCGTACCGGTCTTCTCGGTCGGGTTGGTCGGCACTTCCGGGCGCTCGCCCGGCTGGCCGAAGTGCGGCTTCACCTTGCGGCCCTGCTGGCTCACTTCCCAACGCGACTGGTCGCCGGTCGGTGCCATCACCATGTTCGGCTGGCCGTTCATCGTGGTGCTCGCCTCGCCCTTGGGAACCAGCGTGTTGGTGTTGTTGCGGTTGTGGGCGCGTGCTTCGGCCTTCACGGCCTCGCGCGACACCGGCTCGAAGCCGTCGGGACGCTGCGTGGGGTTGGCCACGCCCGTGGGCGACTGCGTGCTGGCCTGGCCGCCCACCGCCGGATCGGGCGCCGCGGGCATCGAGGAGGTCTGCGCCATCGCGAAGCTGCCGGCACCCATCAGGCCGGCCAGCAGGGTGGCTCGAAGAAGTCGTTGCTGTGCGTGTTTCATGATCGGTTTCCTTTGCGTCTCGTGAATGTTGGTGAAGAAATCGCGGACGCCTTTCCCGACGTCCTGAATTCACCGTAGGAGTCGTGTCGTCGCGGCCTTGTGGGGGTGCGTCAGGGCTGCCTGTAGGAGCCGGCCGGCCACGCGCGAAGGCGCGGCGAGCCTCTCGCGTCGGAGGGCTGGAGGCGCCACAAGAAGGTGGCGCGTTCCTACAGGCGGGCCTGGATCGAGCACGTACAACCCGAAATCCGATGTCCTCCACTCCGATCTTCACGAACGAGTCCGCCGCGAACGCGGAAGCCGCCCGCGCCGTGGGCGCCAACCCGCCCGGCCCCGCGACCGTGGCGGGACTTGCCGCCGCGCCCGTGTCGCTGAAGGTCATGACGGTGAACACCCACAAGGGCTTCACCGCGCTCAACCGCAAGTTCATCCTGCCCGAGCTGCGCGACGCGGTGCGAACCGTGGGCGCCGACGTGGTGTTCCTGCAGGAGGTGCTGGGCACGCATTCGCGCCATTCGCGCCGCGTGAGCAACTGGCCCGAGGCGCCGCACTACGAATTCCTGGCCGACACGATGTGGCCGCAGTTCGCCTACGGGCGCAACGCGGTCTATCCCAAGGGCCACCACGGCAATGCGCTGCTGTCGAAGTTTCCGATCGTGCACCACCGCAACCACGACGTGTCGGTGGCCGGGCCCGAGAAACGCGGGCTGCTGCACTGCGTGCTGCGCCTGCCGGGCCGCACGGTCGACGTGCACGCGATCTGCGCCCACCTCGGCCTGGCCGAGGCGCATCGGCAGCAGCAGCTCGAGCTCCTGTGCCACATCGTGCGCGACGAGGTGCCGGCCGATGCGCCGCTGATCGTGGCGGGCGACTTCAACGACTGGCGCGGCCGCGCGCATGCGACCCTGGCCGAAGGCGCGTCGCTGCGCGAGGTGTTCGTGCACGCGCACGGCCGTGCGGCCAAGACCTTCCCCTCGCGCTTCCCCGTGCTGCCGCTGGACCGCATCTACGTGCGCAATGCCGGCGTGCACGCACCGGTGGTGCTGCCGCGCCGGCCCTGGTCGCACCTGTCCGACCATGCGCCGCTGGTGGCCGAGATCGATCTCTGAAGGCGCATCCATCCATGAGCAACGGCAACCCCTGGGTCGCGGGCAACCGCATCGAGCTGCTGGAGAACGGCGAGCAGTTCTTCCCGCGCGTGTTCGAGGCGATCCGCGCGGCGCAACGCGAAGTGGTCATCGAGACCTTCATCCTGTTCGAGGACAAGGTGGGTCTCGACCTGCACGCCGCCATGTGCGAAGCGGCGCGGCGCGGCGTGAAGGTCGACCTGATGATCGACGGCTTCGGCTCGCCCGATCTCTCGCGCGAGTTTCTCGAGGAGTTGAGCAGCGCCGGCGTGAAGGTGCGCGTGTTCGATCCGGGCCATCGCTTCCTGGGCCAGCGGCTCAACGTGTTCCGCCGCATGCACCGCAAGATCGTGGTGATCGATGGCGAGCGCGCTTTCGTCGGCGGCATCAACTATTCGGCCGACCACTTGATGGACTTCGGCCCCAAGGCCAAGCAGGACTACGCGGTCGAACTCACCGGGCCGATCGTGGCGCAGATCCACCATTTCGCGCTGCGTGCGATCGCGCTCGGCGGCAAGGGGCCGGGCTGGTTCCGGCGCCGGCTCAGGCAGGCGCCGCCCGTGGGCGACACGGTGGTCGGCGATGTGGAAGCGATGTTCGTCACGCGCGACAACCGCCACCACACCAACGACATCGAGCGCCACTACCGCGCCGCGATCCGCAGCGCGCGCGAGCGCATCGTGATCGCCAACGCCTACTTCTTTCCGGGCTACCGGCTCATCAAGGAGTTGCGGCGCGCGGCGCGGCGCGGCGTCGACGTGCGGCTGATCCTGCAGGGCGAGCCCGACATGCCGATCGTGAAGACGGCCGCGAGCATGCTCTACCACCACCTGCTGCATGCGGGCGTGCGCATCTACGAATACTGCGAGCGGCCGCTGCACGGCAAGGTCGCGCTGATGGACGACCGCTGGAGCACCGTGGGCTCGAGCAACCTCGATCCGCTGAGCCTGTCGCTCAACCTCGAGGCCAACGTGGTGGTGCGCGACGCGGCCTTCAACGCGCTGCTGTACGAGCGCCTCGACCACCTGATGCAACACAGCTGCAAGCAGATCGACACGGCCGACCTCGCGAGCGAATGGAGCGGCTGGCGGCTGGTGCGCAGCTTCTTCATCTTCCACTTGATGCGCTGGTATCCCTCGCTGCTCGGCTGGCTGCCGCGCCATGTGCCGCGGCTCAAGCCGGTGGAGGTCACCGACCTCGGCGACCGGCGGCGCCGGGACCACGGCGACGGCGTCGAGGGCGCGCCCGCGTCGACGGAGGCCGCATGACGACGGCGGCTGGCGGCCGCCTGCACGCGTTGCCCGCCAGCGGCTGGCGCCGCGCCTGGCCCTGGGCCAAGCGAACGCTGGTGTGGGGCTTCTTCGGGCTCGTGGCCTGGCTGCTCGTGAGCCAGGCGCGTTCCATCGACTGGCACGAGGTCGGCGACGCGATCACGGCGCTGCCGCTGCTCACGCTGCTCGGCGCCGGCCTGCTCGCGGCCTGCAGCTTCGCGCTCTACAGCACCTACGACCTGCTGGGGCGCCACCTCACCGGCCACCCCTTGCGCGCCGGCACGGTGATGGGCGTGACCTTCATCAGCTACGCCTTCAACCTCAACCTCGGTTCGCTGGTGGGCGGCGTGGCCTTCCGCTACCGGCTCTACTCGCGGCTGGGCTTGCGCAACGACACCATCACGCGCGTGCTGGGCTTCAGCATGCTCACCAACTGGATCGGCTACCTGGTGGTGGCCGGTGCCGCCTTCTTCTTCTGGCCGCTGGGCCTGCCGCCGGCGTGGAAGGTGGATGGCGAGGAGTTGCGGCTGCTGGGCGCGGCGCTGCTGGTGCTGGCCGCGGTCTATCTGCTGGTGTGCGCCTTCGCGCACGAGAAGCGCTGGCATGTGCGCGGGCACGAGCTGCGCACGCCGACCCTGCGCATGGCGCTGCTGCAGTTCCTGCTGTCGTGCACCAACTGGTCGCTGATCGGTGGCGTGATCTGGCTGCTGCTGCAGGGCCAGGTCGCCTATCCGCAGGTGCTGGCCGTGCTGCTGGTCGCCGCGGTGGCCGGCGTGATCACGCACGTGCCGGCGGGGCTCGGCGTGCTGGAAGCGGTGTTCGTCGCGCTGCTCGCGCACCAGGTGGCCGAGGCGCAACTGCTGGCCGCCCTGCTCGCCTACCGCGGCCTCTACTACCTGCTGCCGCTGGTGGTCGCCACGCTGGCCTACTTCGCGACCGAGCTGCGCGCGCGGCGCGTGCGCCGGGCCCGCGTCGCGCATCAGAAGTGATAGGTGTAGCGCACCCGTACGAAGTTCTCGCCGGGGTTGGGCTTCTTGATGCCGCCGTTGGAGAAGTGCTGCACGCGCAGCGACAGGTCGTGTTCCCCGTGCTCGCCGAAGCTGCGGCCCACGCCGAGCACCTCGGTGAACTGGAAGGCGGTGCTGAAGCTGCGATCGGGTGTCCGGTAGACCTGGTCCATCACGCTGCCGCCCACGCCGCCTTCGACGTACCAGGGCGAAGTGCCGTGCGCGAAGCGCCAGCGCCAGGTGTAGATGGCGCCGATCTGCACGTAGTCGCGCCGGCCGTGGTCGAGCGCGGGCGCGTGCCAATCGCTGAGGAAGACGTCCCAGTAGGCGGTGAGCGCGCCTTCCTGCACCGGCTGTCGCGGTGACCACGGCAGCGTCATCCCGACGGTGAAGGCATTGGTGCTGCCCATCTGGCCGTGGGGGGCGCGCCCGCCTTCCACGTAGAAGCCGCGCTGGCCGTCCTCGAAGGCGTGGGCGCTGGCGCCCAGCAAGCCCAGCAGTCCGGCCAGCGCGGCGGCACGGAGCGGGGCGGGTGTTTTGAATCTCATGATCCGGATCGCCAAAGCGAATGATGAAAACCGAGGGGTCATATTCACTTTGCGTTCAGTTTTGTGTCGTGCCGATGCGCGATTTCCACGTCGAGGGGTAGGACTTCGCCAACAACATGCGCGAGACGCCACGAATTGCGCTCGGCTTCTTGTTGCACTGCAGCATTCGCGGCGCGACAGGCCTATAGTGGGCCGATCTCCCTCGCAGGCATTACGCCGCTCCCCACGATGTCATCCACTTCTTCCCTTCCCTCCTTCAGCGTTTCGTCGTGGCCGCTGTGGCCGCTGCGCGAATGGACCGAGCTCGCGCTCAAGACGCAGGAGATGCTGCTGTCATCGGGCACCGTGATCCGCCTGCGCACCGAGCGCATCGCGCAGGCGGGGCTCGCGCCAAGTGCCGACGACCTGGTCGAATTCCGGCGCATGGGCGACGAGAAGCTCGAGGCCGCGCATGCCTCGGGGTTCGCGATGGCGCGGCAATGGCACAGCAGCCAGATCGGCCTCGCGAGCCGCATCTGCCAGCAATGCCTGCATGGCGCCGCGGCCTTCCTCTCGCTGGCCGGCAGCGTCACGCCGGCGCAGGCCGCCGAGCATGGCGATGCGCTGATCCGCGCGGCCTCGCGCGCCGCGAACGCGGCCCAGCGTTGGCCGAACAGCACGGCGCGCATCGCGAGCGAGGGATTGAAGCCGATCCACGCGGTGGCCACCGCCAACGCGCGGCGGCTCGGCGCGCAGCAGGCCGCAAGCTGAGCCTCGCTCAGCCGCGTGCCGGCATCAGCGTCAGCAGCGTGATCTCGGACGGCGCGCCGAAGCGCTTGGGCGGGCCCCAGTAGCCGGTGCCGCGGCTCACGTAGATCCACATGTCCTGCAGCCGGTGCAGGCCCGCCGTGAAGGGCTGCTGCATCGGCACGAACAGGTTCCACGGGAAGAACTGGCCGCCATGCGTGTGGCCCGAGAGCTGCAGCTGGAAGCCGGCCGCGGCCGCCTTCGGCGCGCTGCGCGGCTGGTGCGCGAGCAGCACGCGCGTGTGCACCAGCGGCGGCGCGTCGTCGAGCGCGCGCTGCGGATCGCTCTCGTGCGAGGCGTCGAAATGGCCGGCCGTGTAGTCGGTCACGCCGGCCAGCACCAATTGGCTCTCGAAGGTTTCCTCGTCGTTCTGCGCGCCGCGCACGTTGCGCGTCTGCAGCACCACGTGCTCGTTGAGCAGCACCTGAAGCCCGAGGCGCCGCAGCTCGTCGATCCAGGCATGGGCGCCCGCGTAGTACTCGTGGTTGCCGGTCACCACGAAGGTGCCGTGGCGCGCGCGCAGCCCGGCCAGCGGCGCGATGTGCTCGCGCAGTTCGGGCACGCTGCCGTCGACCAGGTCGCCGGTGATCGCGATCGCGTCGGCGCCGAGCCGGTTCACCGCGTCGACGATGCGCTGGATGTAGCTGTTGCGGATGGTCGGGCCGACATGGATGTCGCTGAGCTGCACGATCGTGAAGCCCTTGAGCGCGGCCGGCAGCCCGCGGATCGGCACGTCGACGTGCTTCACGTCGGCGGTGCGGCGCGCATTGACGAAGCCGATCAGCGAGACGAGCGTGGCCAGCGCGAACACCGCCAGCGCGCTCCAGGGCCGCAGCGTGTCCCACGGCACCGCGAGGCCGGCCACGCGCTGCGCGATCCAGGTCAGCAGCAGGCCGGCGTCGCGCACCAGCGTCAGCACGAACAGCGACGAGAACCAGCCCATGCTCAGCAGGCCGGTCCATTGCAGTGCGCCGTGCAGCGGCTTCTTGCGCGGCGCGTGCCGCGACAGGAAGGGCAGCGGGATGGTGAGCGCCGACACCACCAGCGCCAGCAGACCGATCGGCCACGCCGGCGTGAGCACCGCGGCCGCGGGCAGCAGACGCAGGGCGATGTAGGCATGCAGGAGCGCGGTCAGCACGCTCAGGGGACGGATCGGCATCGGGGCAATGGGTTCGGGCACTGCCCGGGACACGTCATCTGCAAGGCGCATGCCGTGCATTCAAGTCGCCGCAACGCTATTTTTTCAGTAGCGCAGCATGCCGGGCCGGCCGGCACCCGGCCGCCGGCGGCGAGGTGAGCGCATGCACCCGGCGCCCGTGCCGCCGTGCCTTCGCGTGCCTACTGCACCGCGCGCGTGCCGACGGCGGCCATGTCGGTGCCCGCCGGCCAGAGGAAGGTGGCCTTGGTGGGCGTGCCGAACACCACCTGCAGCGGCTGCTTGAGCGTCTGGCCGCGCAGCGTGGCCTCGACCTGGTAGCTGCCGGGCTCGAGCCGCGCCACCATGAACGGCCCGCCCGCCACCACGTTGTCGAGCAGCGCCACGCCCCGGCCATCGCGCACCGTCACGTGCACGTCGGCCGCGAAGTCCGCGCCCTGGTGGTCCTTGATCGCGAATTCGAAGCTCGCCGGCCAGCGCGGCAGGACCGTTTCCATCAGCTTCGCCTCGTCGCTGCCGATGCCGCCGCTCATGTATTCGATGCCGTGCGACATGCGGATCGGTGGGTTGAACGCGGCTTGCGCGGAGATGGCGAGCGCGCCGAACGCGAGGGCGCCGCACAGCAGGGCGGCGGCCAGCGGCCGCGCGCGCGGTGAAATCAGGGGGGTCATGCTCAGTCCTTTCTTTCCTTGCTCTCGTGGCGGAAAACCACGGCGCCACTGTGCGGCGCACGGCTTAGACAGGACTTAACGAGACGGCGCGGCGGGTGGCCGCCGGCCGTGGAAGCGCGCGGGCGGCGCCTCAGCGCGCGGCGCTGGTCTGCGCCATCGCCTGGGTTTCGGGCTGCGGCGGCAGCACCGAGGCCATGTCGAAGTTCGACGGCCACATGAAGGTCGCCTTCGCGGGCACGCCCGCGAACACCACCAGCGGCTGCGTCAGCGTGAGGCCGCCGAGCGTGACGTTGACGTCGTAGGCGCCCGGGTCGAGCCGCGCGAGCATGTACGGGCCCTGCGACTGCGCTTCCATGATCGCGCGGCCGGTGTAGCGCTCGCGCACCTCGACCTTGGCGCGGGCCGGGAAGCTCGCGCGCTGCGCGGGGCTGCCGTTGATGCCGAGCTCGATCGTGGCGGCCCAGCGCGGCGACACCATCTGCATGAACGCGGCTTCGTCCTTGCTGTTGCCGCCGCACATGTATTCGACGCCCTGGGCGGTCTGGATGGGCGGGTTCGGGGCCGCGTGGGCCGGAAGGGTCGCGCCGAGGAAGGCGGCCGCACCGCACGTTGCAAGGGCGGCCAGGGACCGGCTGAGACGCATGGATTTCATTGCTTCGGTGTCCTCGATCAGGGGTGACGCGGAATTCGTCGAGGATTTTGCTTAGCAAGACTCGGGCTAGATATAGCGTTTACGAGGAACGATCCTCGCCGAGGCTTTGAACGCTATTGTTTTAATAGCTGGTGACGGGCTTGTGACAAGCGTTTACAGACTGTGTGGTCGCCCACCCTCAGACAAACCCTTGGTCGCCCGCGCGAGCCGCCCGCGTTGCGTGCGCGCACTCCGCCTGGAAGCGGCATGGGAATGGTGCGAAGGCGCCGGGCGCGGCGATCGGGCGCCCCATGAAAAACGCCGCCGGGTACGAACCACGGCGGCGTGACGATGAGGGCGGAAATCGACTCAGACGTCGATGTTCGCCGCCCGCAGCGCGTTCTGCTCGATGAACTCGCGGCGCGGCTCCACCTCGTCGCCCATCAGCATCGTGAACACGCGGTCGGCCTCGATCGCGTCGTCGATCTGCACGCGCAGCAGGCGCCGAACGGCCGGGTCCATGGTGGTCTCCCACAGCTGCTCGGGGTTCATCTCGCCCAGGCCCTTGTAGCGCTGGCGCGCGGTGGCGCGCTCGGCCTCGCCGATCAGCCACAGCATCGCCTGGCGGAAATCGAGCACCTTCTCTTCCTTGGCGCGCTCGCCCTCGCCGCGGCGCACCACGGCGCCCTCGGGGCTCAGCAGGTTGCGGAAGGTGTCGGCGGCGCCGGACAGCGCGGCGTAGTCGGCGCCGTGCACGAAGTCCTGCGTGATCACGCTGCTCTTGATGTTGCCGTGGTGGCGGCGGCTGATGCGCAAGAGCGGCTTGTCGGTGCGCGCGTCGAATTCGTTGCTGACCTCGGCCGGCACGCCGGTGGTGTTGAGCTCGCGCAGCTTGGCCTGCAGCGCCACGGCCGAGGCCTCGGCCGCGGGCGTGGTGTCGAGGTCGAGCGCCACGCCGTCGGCGATGGCGCGCAGGGCTTCGGCGTCCATGAAGTTGCGCAGCCGGTGGATCACGGCCTCGGCCACCTGGTGCTTGCGCGCCAGCTCGGCCAGCGTGTCGCCGCTGAGCGTGGTGGAGGTGGCGCCGCCGGTCTCGATGCTGGCGTCCTTCAGCGCGACCTTGAGCAGGAAGGCGTCGAGCGCATTGCCGTCCTTCAGGTACTGCTCTTCCTTGCCGACCTTGACCTTGTACAGCGGCGGCTGCGCGATGTAGATGTGGCCGCGCTCGACCAGCTCGGGCATCTGGCGGTAGAAGAAGGTCAGCAGCAGCGTGCGGATGTGCGCGCCGTCCACGTCGGCGTCGGTCATGATGATGATGCGGTGGTAGCGCAGCTTGGCGACGTTGAAGTCGTCGGCGCCGCCGCCCGCGGTGGTCGCGCCGGCACGGCCGATGCCGGTGCCCAGGGCGGTGATCATCGTGAGGATTTCGTTGCTGGTCAGCAGCTTCTCGTAGCGCGCCTTCTCGACGTTCAGGATCTTGCCGCGCAGCGGCAGGATGGCCTGGAACTTCCGGTCGCGGCCCTGCTTGGCGGAACCGCCGGCGGAGTCGCCCTCCACCAGGTAGACCTCGCACAGCGCCGGGTCCTTCTCCTGGCAGTCGGCCAGCTTGCCCGGCAGGCCCATGCCGTCGAGCACGCCCTTGCGGCGCGTCATCTCGCGGGCCTTGCGCGCGGCTTCACGGGCGCGCGCGGCCTCGATGATCTTGCCGCAGATGATCTTGGCGTCGTTCGGGCGCTCCTGCAGGTAGTCGGTCAGCAGGCGGCCGACGATGTCCTCCACCGGCGCGCGCACTTCGCTCGACACCAGCTTGTCCTTGGTCTGGCTCGAGAACTTGGGCTCGGGCACCTTCACGCTGAGCACGCAGCACAGGCCTTCGCGCATGTCGTCGCCGGTGACCTCGACCTTGGCCTTCTTGGCCAGCTCGTTCTCTTCGATGTACTTGTTGATGACCCGCGTCATCGCCGCGCGCAGGCCCGTGAGGTGGGTGCCGCCGTCGCGCTGCGGGATGTTGTTGGTGAAGCACAGCACCTGCTCGTTGTAGCCGCTGTTCCACTGCATCGCGACCTCGACGCCGATGTGCGTGCCGGGGATGCCGCCGTAGGTGTCGGCCGGCTTCTCGCCCGCCGCGTAGAACGAGTTCGGGTGCAGGACGGTCTTGCCCTTGTTGATGAACTCCACGAAGCCGCGCACGCCGCCGGCGCCCGAGAAGTCGTCTTCCTTGCCGGTGCGCTCGTCCTTCAGGCGGATGCGCACGCCGTTGTTCAGGAAGCTCAGTTCGCGCAGGCGCTTGGAGAGGATCTCGTAGTGGAAATCGTTGTTCTCCTTGAAGATTTCCGTGTCGGGCAGGAAGTGCACCTCGGTGCCGCGCTTGTCGGTGTCGCCGATGATCTTCATCGGCGAGACCTCGAAGCCGTTCACGGTTTCGAGCAGGCGGTCCTGCACGAAGCCGCGGCTGAACTCGAGCTCGTGGATCTTGCCTTCGCGCCGCACCACCAGGCGCAGCATCACGCTCAGCGCGTTCACGCAGCTCACGCCCACGCCGTGCAGGCCGCCCGAGACCTTGTAGCTGTTCTGGTTGAACTTGCCGCCCGCGTGCAGCTCGGTGAGGGCGATTTCCGCGGCCGAGCGCTTGGGCTCGTGCTTGTCGTCCATCTTCACGCCGGTCGGGATGCCGCGGCCGTTGTCGGTCACCGAGATCGAGTTGTCGGAATGGATGGTGACGACGATGTCGTCGCAGTGGCCGGCGAGCGCTTCGTCGATGGAGTTGTCGACGACCTCGAACACGAGGTGGTGCAGGCCGGTGCCGTCGGAGGTGTCGCCGATGTACATGCCGGGGCGCTTGCGAACGGCCTCGAGGCCTTCGAGGATCGTGATCGAGCCTTCGCCATAGGAGGTGTCGGGCTTGACCTCGATCGGCACCGCGTTGTCGATCTCGGGTGTGTAGACCGGTTCGGTGTGCGGCACTTCCGGCTTGTTCTCTTCTGCGCTCATTCGGATATTCCTCTATCTCTCACGGATTCACGGGGTCCACGGACTCGCGGGCACCCGGTTTTTCAGGCCTCTTGAAAGCGCAAACCCGCGGGGGCGAACCGCGGGCTGTGTGCGCAAGGCGCTGTGGTGACGCGGGGTGACTAGATCCGCATCGGCATCACGACGTACTTGAAGGACGCGTTGTCGGGAATGGTCAACAGCGCGGAGCTGTTGGAATCGGCCAGGTCCAGCTTCACCATGTCCTGGCCCATGTTGGCCAGCGCGTCGATCAGGTAGGTGACGTTGAAGCCGATCTCGATGGCGTCGCCGCCGTAGTCGATGTCGAGCTCGTCCTGCGCTTCTTCCTGCTCGGCGTTGTTCGAGGCGATGCGCAAGGTGCCCGGCTCGATGTTCAGGCGCACGCCCTTGAACTTCTCGCTGGTCAGGATCGCGGTGCGCTGCAGGCTGGCCAAGAGCGGCGCGCGGCCCAGCGTGACCGAGTTCTTGTGGTTCTTCGGGATCACGCGGTTGTAGTCGGGGAACTTGCCCTCGACCAGCTTGGTGACGAACTCCATGCCGCCGAAGCTGAACTTGGCCTGGTTGTTGGCGAACTGCATCTCGATCGCGCCCTCGGCGTCGGACAGCAGGCGCTGCATCTCGAGCACGGTCTTGCGCGGCAGGATCACTTCCTGGCGCGGCACTTCCACGTCGAGCGTGGCCGAGGAGAAGGCCAGGCGGTGGCCGTCGGTGGCGACCAGGCTCAGCTGCTTGCCCTCGGCGACGAACAGGATGCCGTTGAGGTAGTAGCGGATGTCGTGCACGGCCATCGCGAACGAGACCTGCGAGAGCAGGTCCTTCAGCGTCTTCTGCGGCACGCTGAACACCGGGCCGAAGTTGGCGGCTTCCTGCACCAGCGGGAAGTCTTCGGCGGGCAGCGACTGCAGCGTGAAGCGGCTCTTGCCGCCCTTGAGCACCAGCTTGCTCGCGCTCGACTCGAGGCTCACGGTCTGGTCGGCCGGCATCGTGCGCAGGATGTCGATCAGCTTGCGCGCGCCGATGGTGGTGGTGAAGTTGCCTTCGTCGCCGCCGAGCTCGGCGGTGGTGCGGATCTGGATCTCGAGGTCGCTGGTGGTCAGCTGGATCTGGCCGCCGGTCTTGCGGATCAGCACGTTGGCGAGGATCGGCAGGGTATGGCGCCGTTCCACGATGCCCGCCACCGACTGCAGCGCGGCGAGGACTTTGTCTTGTGTTGCCTTCAGGACGATCATGTCTTCTACCTCTTCTCTTATCTCTTTGAATCAGCTTGGTCGGTCGGGGCCCCACCGCCCCGCACAGACCGCCATTCTCCGCTGTCGCGGCGTCCGGCCTGGTTGACTTTGGTTTTCAGTTTCAACCCTTGAGCGTCTGCTCGAGCACGTGAAGCTGCTGGTTGAGCTCGGTGAGCTGCTGGCGCTCCCCCGAAATCTTGCGCACCGCGTGCAGCACGGTCGTGTGGTCGCGTCCGCCGAACAGCTCGCCGATCTCGGGCAGGCTCTTCTGCGTCAACTCCTTGGCCAGGTACATCGCGATCTGCCGCGGCCGCGCGATCGAGGCCGGGCGCTTCTTGCTGTACATGTCGGCGACCTTGATCTTGTAGTAGTCGGCCACCGTCTTCTGGATGTTTTCCACCGAGATCTGCCGGTTCTGGATCGACAGCAGGTCGCGCAGCGCCTCGCGCGCCAGGGCGATCGAGATCTCCTTCTGGTTGAAGCGCGAATAGGCCAGGATCTTGCGCAGCGCACCCTCGAGCTCGCGCACGTTGGAGCGCACGTTCTTGGCCACGAAGAAGGCGACTTCCTCGGGCATCTCGGCGCCCTCGACGCGGGCCTTGTTGATCAGGATCGCCACGCGCATCTCGAGCTCGGGCGGCTCGATCGCCACCGTGAGGCCCGAGTCGAAGCGCGAGACCAGCCGCTCGTGGATGTCCGCGAGGCCCTTGGGATAGGTGTCGCTGGTCATCACGATGTGCGACTTCTTGGCCAGCAGGGCTTCGAAGGCGTTGAAGAATTCTTCCTGCGTGCGGTCCTTGTTGGCGAAGAACTGCACGTCGTCGATCAGCAGCAGATCGAGCGAGTGGTAGCGCTCCTTGAACTCGTCGAAGGTCTTGCGCTGATAGGCCTTGACCACATCCGAGACGAACTGCTCGGCGTGGATGTAGAGAACTTTGGAATCGACCCGGTCGGCCAGCAGCCGGTTTCCCACCGCGTGCATCAGGTGGGTCTTGCCCAGGCCCACGCCGCCGTAGATGAAAAGCGGGTTGTACAGATGCCCCGGCATGCCGGCCACGTGCATCGCCGCGGCGCGCGCCATGCGGTTGGCCGTGCCCTCGACCAGGGTGTCGAAGGTGAGGCCCGAATTGAGCCGGTTCTTGAAGCCGGCGGCCGGTGGTTCCTCGCCCGGGCCGGCCACGTCGCGCGGCACATCGGTTTCGGTCATGACCGCCACCGGTGCAGCACGCACGGGGATTTCCCGAGGAGCAAGCGCTAACTCGATGGCGACAGGCTGGCCGTAGATCTTCTCGGCCATGCCGGCGATCTTGCCGGCGTACTGGGCCCGGATCCAGTCGAGCTTGAAGCGGTTGGCGACGAACACCGTCATGCGCGAGAGGTCGTCGGCGACCTCGGCGGTGAGGGGCTTGATCCAGGTGTTGAACTGTTGTTCGGACAGCTCCTGCGCGAGCTGGTCGACGCAGGCCTGCCAGAGGCTTTCGCCGATGCCGTCAGTCGACATGGGCGCTCGGATTTTGGATGGTTCCCTCTGCCATTTTTTTGCTATTTGTATTGTGGATATTCTCTGCTGGAAGGCGCCGCGCATTCTAACTTGTCAAAACCTTATCCACATACCCTGGACGGCTGGGGAAAGGCCCGCAAAGTCGCTCGAAGATTGTTGCCGGGCCGAATGTTTGCGATAATTGCGGGTTTCCCTGAAAACCTCATTGCGTCTTTCGGGGTCCGACCGAACCACCGGCTGAGCCCAACGAGGCCGGAACCAACCGCACCCAGCGCCTTTCGCGCAGCCCTCGCCCGTCGAGCCCATGGATTCCCCAGGGGCCGATGACCGCGGAACTGCCGAGGAAACAGGGGAATCAGGAAATCTCATCATGAAACGCACCTACCAAGCATCCAAAGTCCGCCGCGCCCGTACCCACGGTTTCCTGGTCCGCATGAAGACCCGTGGCGGCCGTGCCGTCATCAACGCACGCCGCGCCAAGGGCCGCAAGCGCCTGGCCGTCTGACGCCCGACCCACGGCAGTTGCCAGCAGCCGGAACGCCCGAGCCAGCTTCGACGGCTCGCGCCAGCGGCGTGTCCAGCCCGGCTCCCATGCAGCGGCTCAAGACCCGCGCGCAGTTCCAGGCCGTTCTCGCAGGTGCCACCGTGGCCCGCACTGCCCATTTCGCATTGCATCGCTGCGCGCTCGATTCCGAATCGAGCGCGCAGCTTTTTGCGTCCGACGACGTCTGGCTGGGTGCCATGGTGCCCAAGCGCTGGGCGCGCCGCGCGGTCACGCGCAATGCGATCAAGCGCCAGATCTACAGCGTGAGCGCCCTGCCCCACGCGGGATTGCCGCGCGCGGCGCATGTGGTTCGCCTGAAGTCGGCCTTCGACCGCAAGGAATTCGTGAGTGCCTCGTCCGAGCGGCTCAAGCGAGCCGTGCGGGCCGAGCTCGAACTGTTGCTGGAGCGCGCCGCGCGCCCGGCACCGGCGCGCGCGCCTGCCGCGCCACCCGCACGGTCTTCTCCATGAAACGCCTGCTGATCGGCCTCGTCAAAGGCTACCGCCTGCTGCTGAGCCCCTGGCTCGGCCAGTCGTGCCGTTTCGAGCCGACCTGCTCGGTCTATTCGATCGAGGCGCTCGAGGTGCACGGCGCGCTCAAGGGCAGCTACCTCACGCTGCACCGCATCGCGCGCTGCCAGCCCTGGTGCCAGGGCGGGCACGATCCGGTCCCACCGAAATCACAGCGTCGCACGGACCGGTCAGGCTCGCTGTTTTCGTCTCTTCTCTCCTCCGACAAGAAGTCTTCGTCATGAACGATATACGCCGCACGATCCTGTGGGTGATTTTTGGGTTCTCGCTGGTGCTGCTGTGGGACCAATGGCAGGTCTTCAACGGCAACAAGCCGACCTTCCTGCCCTCGACCAAGCCCGCCGTCACGGCGCCCGCGCCCACCACCGGCGCCGCCGGCAGCAGCGTGCCCAGCGCCAGTGCCGCACCGGGCGCCAGCGCGGGTGCCGTGCCCACGCAGGCCGCGGCCGCCGTGCCGAAGGAACAGGTCACGGTCACCACCGACCTGTTCAAGGCGACGATCGACAGCGAAGGCGCGACGGTCAACTACCTCGAGCTGCTCAAGTACGACGAGAACGACCGCACCAAGCACGTGGTGCTGTTCGAGAACGGCTCGCCCGCCACGCGCTACCTCGCGCAGACCGGCCTGCTGAACCAGGTCGACACCGGCGAGCGCTTCCCGAACCACCTGACGCCGATGGCGCCCAAGGCCGGTCCGCGCGAAATGGCCAACGGCCAGAACACCCTCGAAGTCGGCTTCGAGAGCGCGCCCGTCGGCGGCCTCAAGTACGTCAAGACCTATGTGTTCCACCGCGGCGACTACTCCATCGGCGTGCGCCATGAAGTCGTCAACGTGAGCGACCAGCCGCGCGACGCGCAGCTCTACATGCAGCTGCTGCGCCACGGCACCGTGGCCTCGAGCACCATGTTCGGCACCAACACCTTCACCGGTCCGGCGGCCTACACGAACGAGAAGAAGTTCCACAAGCTCGCGTTCACGGACATCACCAAGGGCAAGGTCGAGCCCCCGCCGGCCGCCAACGACGGCTGGATCGCCATGGTCCAGCACTACTTCGTGTCGGCCTGGCTGCTGCGCGGCGACCCGGCCAGCGAAGGCCTGAAGCGCGAATTCCGCGTGAAGGACCTGGGCGACAACCTCTACACCATCGCCATGGTGGCCACGCTGCCGAAGATCGCCCCGGGCGCGACGCAGACGGTCAACAGCACGCTGTTCGCCGGCCCCGAGGAAGAGAAGAAGCTCGAAGCCATCGCGCCCGGCCTCGACCTGGTCAAGGACTACGGCATCTTCGCGATCATCTCGAAGCCGCTGTACTGGCTGCTCAACCAGCTGCACGGCCTGATCGGCAACTGGGGCTGGTCGATCGTGGCGCTGGTGGTGCTGCTCAAGGCCGCCTTCTACTGGCTCAACGCCAAGGCCTACGCGAGCATGGCCAAGATGAAGGCCATCAATCCGAAGATCATGGAAATGCGCGAGCGGCTGAAGGACAAGCCGCAGGAAATGCAGCAGGAGATGATGCGGATCTACAAGACCGAGAAGGTCAATCCGATGGGCGGCTGCTTCCCGATCGTGATCCAGATCCCGGTGTTCATCGCGCTGTACTGGGTGCTGCTGTCCTCGGTCGAGATGCGCCACGCGCCCTGGATCGGCTGGATCACCGACCTGTCGGCACCGGACCCCTGGTACATCCTGCCGATCGTGATGACGGCCACCTCGCTGCTGCAGACCTGGCTGAACCCGACGCCGCCCGATCCGATGCAGGCCAAGCTGATGTGGATCATGCCGCTGGCCTTCAGCGTGATGTTCATCTTCTTCCCGGCCGGCCTGGTGCTGTACTGGATCACGAACAACATCCTGTCGATCGCCCAGCAGTGGGTGATCAACAAGCGGCTCGGCGTGCTCGGCAAGTAGGCCGGCGCGGCGTCACCGTTTTCCCCGAGGGGCCGCGCGAGCGGCCCTTTGTCGTTTTTGCTGAAAGAATCCGCCCATGCTCGCCCGCGCCTCCGATCCCATCGTCGCCATCGCCACCGCCTCCGGACGCGGCGCGGTCGGCATCGTGCGGGTGTCGGGCGCGCGACTCGCGCCGCTGATCGAGGCGCTGTGCGCGCGGCCGCTCAAGCCGCGCGAGGCCACCTACCTGCCCTTTCGCGATGCCGCGGGCGAGCCGGTCGACCACGGGCTGGCGCTCCATTTCCCCGCGCCCCATTCGTTCACGGGCGAGGACGTGCTCGAGCTGCAGGCCCATGGCGGCGCGGTCGTGCTGCAGCTGCTGCTGGCGCGCTGCCTCGAGGCCGCGGCCGAGCCCGACGCCGTCACCGGCCGCCCGCGGCTGCCGGGCCTGCGCGTGGCCGAGCCCGGCGAATTCAGCCAGCGCGCCTTCCTCAACGGCAAGATCGACCTGGCCCAGGCCGAGGCCATCGCCGACCTGATCGACGCCAGCACCGAGGCCGCGGCGCGCAGCGCCGGGCGCTCGCTGTCGGGCGCCTTCTCGCGCGAGATCCACACTTTGCGCGATGCGCTGATCCACCTGCGCATGCTGGTCGAGGCCACGCTCGACTTTCCCGAGGAGGAGATCGACTTCCTGCAGAAGGCCGATGCCGCGGGCCAGCTCGAGCGGCTGCAGGCGCAGCTCGCGGCGGTGCAGCAGCGCGCGCGCCAGGGCGCCCTGCTGCGCGAGGGCATCAAGGTGGTGATCGCGGGCCAGCCCAATGCCGGCAAGAGCTCGCTGCTCAACGCGCTGGCCGGCGCCGAGCTCGCGATCGTGAGCGCCGTGGCCGGCACCACGCGCGACGTGGTGTCGCAGACCATCCAGATCCACGGCGTGCCGCTGCACGTGGCCGACACCGCCGGCCTGCGCGAGAGCAGCGACGAGGTCGAGCGGATCGGCGTGGCGCGCGCCTGGGGCCAGATCGAGAGCGCCGACGCGGTGCTGTTCCTGCACGACCTGACGCGCGCCGCCGCGCCCGACTACGCCGCGGCCGACGCCGAGATCCTGCGCGGCCTGCGCGAGAAGCTGCCCGCGGGCGTGCCGGTGCTCGACGTCTGGAACAAGCTCGATGCGGCCGGCTCGGTGGCCGCGCCGGCCGAAGGCATCGCGCTGTCGGCCAAGACCGGCGCCGGCATCGAGGCGCTGCGCGAGCAGCTCTTGGCCATGGCCGGCTGGCAGGCCGTGCCCGAGGGCGTGTACCTGGCGCGCGCGCGCCATGTGCAGGCGCTGGGCCAGGTCGAGATGCACCTGGCGCTGGCGGCCGAGCATCTTTCGGCCCATGCCCAGTCGCTCGACCTGCTGGCCGAGGAGCTGCGGCTGGCGCAGAACGCCCTCAACGAGATCACCGGCGAGTTCGGCGCCGACGACCTGCTGGGTGTCATCTTTTCGCGTTTCTGTATCGGCAAATAGCGACACTCGGCGCGACCGGCGGCGTCATCGCGTAAACATTTGTAGCCGAAATGTGGGCCGTTCGCGGATACTCCGGCTGAACTGCCCGGGGGCGAGTGAGAGCAGCATGTCGATCCAGAACCTGAGCCGCGCGATCGCGGACAACACCAGCAACGATGCCTTTGCGCTGATCCTCAACGTTCAGCAGTGGGACACGCTGGCCGGGTATCTGCAGCCGCAGGACGTCAACGTCGGCGACGTGCTGATCGCCCAGGGCGCGCAGGACCGCTCGGTCTTCTTCCTCGAGAGCGGCGCGCTCAGCGTGCATCGCGTGAGCAGCAAGGAGCAGATGCGCCTGGCGGTGCTCGCCGCGGGCTCGGTGGTCGGCGAAGGCTCGTTCTTCTCGCGCCAGCCGCACGCGGCCAATGTGGTGGTCACGGGCGCCGGCCGGGTCTGGCGCCTCACCACGGTGCGCTTCTCCGAGATGTCGAACCGGCAGCCCAACCTCGCGCTCGAGCTCACGATGGCGCTCGGCGCCGTCATCGCCAAGCGCATGGCGCACCGCTCCAAGCGGGTCGCGGTGACCTGAGCAGCGCCCCGAGACGACGAGCCCCCATGCGGCCCTTGCCAGCCAGCATGTTCTTCCTGGATTGCCCCACTTCGCCATGGCCTTGATCTGTCCCGTCTGTAGCGCGGAGAACCGCGAGGGCGCCAACTTCTGCATGCGCTGCGGCGAGCGGTTGACGCCCGCCTCGGCGCCACCGGTTCCGCCCGCGCCCACGCCCAATCCGAGCACGCGCTTCGAGCGCGAATGGGCCGCGACCGCGCCCGCGCAACTGCGCGCGCCGACCATTCCCGGCGAGCTCTACGACGCGGCCGCCGTCACGCCCGGCGGCAAGGGCCAGCCGCGGGACGGCGATGCCGACCGCACCGTGCTGGTCGGCGCGGGCAAGCCGAAGCGCGCGCCGAAGCCGGAATCCTCGTCCGACGAATCCGCCGAGGCCCGCCGTGCGCGCCGCCGCGAGCGCGCGCAGGCCCAGGCGGCCCAGCCGGCCGCCGGCCGAAGCGGCATGTGGCTCTGGGTCGGCCTGCTGGTGCTGGGCGTGGCGATGATCGCGGCGGGCTGGTACGGCTTCGGCGGCCGCGGTGCCGCGCCCGCGTCGCCCACGCCGGCCGTCGTGGCGCCCGCGCAGCAACCGGCGCCTGTACCGGCACCGCCGCCCGCGCCTGCCGAGCCGGCTCCGGCGGCCGAAGCGCCTCCGGCCCCCCCGGCACCCGCCGCGCCGGCCGTGGAGGAGCCCCCTGCGCCCGCGACCAGGCCCGTCGCGGCCGCCCCGCCGAAGGCCGCGCGCAAGGCAACCACTCCCGCGGCAGCGCCGGCCGCGGCCGAGGCGCCCGCGGCAGCGCCACCACCCGCGGCGGCTCCCGCGCCGGCCCCGGTGGCCGCGCCGGCCGATCCGCAATCGCAGTGCGGCGACCGCAACTTCATCGCCAGGGCCCAATGCATGGCCGCGCAATGCGCCAGGCCCGAGTTCCGCGGCCACGCCCAGTGCGAAGCGGTGCGGCGCCAGCAGCAGCTCGACGAGGAGAAGCGCAACCCGACGCTGGTGAACTGAGCCCCGGCGGGCTCAGCCCTTCTGCAGCCGCTCGATCGCCATCGCCAGCGCGGCCGGCTTGCCCGACAGCACCAGCGTGTCGCCGTCCGACAGCACGGTGTCCTCGGCCGGCACGCGCGGCTGGCCGTCCTGGCGCCGCAGGCTCGCCACCCGCACGCCCAGGCCCTGCAGCGACAGCCGCTCCAGCGTCTGGCCGATGGCGCGCGCGCCCGGCGTGAGCGTGAAGGTGTTGAGCCGCTCGTGGTCGAGCTCGTCGGCGTTGTCGTCGTCGGCGCCGTGGAAGTAGCCGCGCAGCAGGTTGTAGCGCGCGTCGCGCTGGTCCTGCACCACGCGGATCACGCGCCGCATCGGCACGCCGACCAGCGCCAGCGCATGG
>Ga0102589_1000072_pt1 | contig 62413 bp, 60 predicted proteins | sample AraplaMF_Col_mLB_FD_76858 | JGI IMG/M metagenome (GOLD analysis project Ga0102589, IMG submission 76858) | Arabidopsis root microbial communities from the University of North Carolina, USA - plate scrape MF_Col_mLB | ecosystem: Host-associated > Plants > Roots > Endosphere | place: USA...
TCATCTGCTCAACCACCCATTCCTTGTACTCCGCCGGATAGCGTTTCATTCTCCAACCGCTTCCGCCCTCCATTGTCCTTCATCGAAAGGCGGCGGGGCGACATCTATCCTGACATGGAGGGGAGCGGCAAAAAGTAACCAAAAAGCGCGTTTACTGCCCTGCGGGCGGCCACTCTTATCGTAGTGAGCTGAGGCTTTCGTACGGGGATTTGCTTCGTTGCAGGGCAGGACTGCCTGACGCCCTGGTGCGCCACGGTGGCTCGGGATTGACGCGATGTTTGAACGAGCCCGGAGCTGTTGGGTGGTCCCTGCTGCGGGCGGCATGGTAGGAACGCCTACGGCTGCGCTGCGCGCCGGCCCTATAGGCACAGTTGCCGCCTACGTCCTCGCCTGGCTTTGGGCCCGGCGTCATTCACGACGGCGCTGTGCGAGCGCAGCGACGCACTCTGTGCCCGTGCCCCCGACCTACGATACTGAGCGCGCGCAGCGCAGCCGTAGGCGTCCTCGCGTTGACGCCGGCAGCAGGCGGCCTACGCCCGGCATGGGGATCGTTCAATAGTGGGGCGACGCAGCCACTATCCCAAACTCACCTGGCATAGCAGGTTCGAACCACTAACCACATCGAACGGAAATCACCACCGCCCGAACCACCCGCACCGCCAACTTGATAGCCAGCCGCTCAGGCGACGCGCTTTTTGGTTACTTTTTGCCGCTCGGGCAAAAAGTGACCCGCCCAGGAGGGCGGAACCAGGCGGCTCAACGGCCGACAGCATGTCACCAACAGCAACAACAGCAGAGCACCAGCAAACAGAAAACCCCGCAGACCCTGTGACGGGCCGGCGGGGCTTGCCGGAGTACTGAGTCCGCTTACAGCCCAGCCGCAGCCCGCAGTGCAGCCGCCTTATCCGTAGCCTCCCACGAAAACTCAGGCTCTTCCCGACCAAAGTGCCCATAGGCAGCCGTCTTCTCATAGATAGGCCGCAGCAGATCCAGCATCTGCACAATCCCCTTCGGCCGCAGGTCAAAATGCTCCTGCACCAGCTCCGCAATCTTGGCATCCGGAATCTTGCCGGTACCTTCGGTGTAAACCGTCACATTGATCGGACGCGCCACGCCGATGGCATAGCTCACCTGCACCTGGCACTGCCGCGCCAGGCCCGAAGCCACCACGTTCTTGGCCACGTAGCGCGCCGCATACGCAGCCGAGCGATCGACCTTGGACGGATCCTTGCCCGAGAACGCACCGCCACCATGCGGCGAAGCGCCACCATAGGTATCGACGATGATCTTGCGCCCGGTCAGACCGCAGTCGCCCTGGGGGCCGCCGATCACGAAACGCCCGGTCGGGTTCACCAGATACTTGGTTTCCTTCAGCATCTCGGCCGGCAGCACCGGCTTGATGATCTCTTCGATCACCGCTTCACGGATCTGCGCCTGGGTGATATCCGGCGAATGCTGCGTCGACAGCACCACGGTATCCACGCTGTGCGGCTTGCCGTCGACATAACGCACCGTCACCTGCGACTTGGCGTCCGGACGCAGCCAGGGCAGGCGGCCGTCGCGGCGCAGCAGCGACTGGCGTTCAACCAGGCGGTGCGCGTAATAGATCGGGAACGGCATCAGCTCCGGCGTCTCGTCGCAGGCGTAGCCAAACATCAGGCCCTGGTCGCCGGCGCCCTGGTTCAGGTAGTCGTCCGAGGCGCGGTCCACGCCCTGGGCGATGTCCGGGGACTGCTTGTCATAGGCCACCAGCACGGCGCAGCCCTTGTAATCGATGCCGTATTCAGTGTTGTCGTAACCGATGCGCTTGATCGTGTCGCGCGCGATCTGGATGTAGTCGACGTTGGCGGTCGTGGTGATTTCCCCTGCCAGCACCACCAGGCCGGTGTTGCAAAGCGTCTCGGCAGCCACACGCGCGTACTTGTCCTGCGCCAGGATGGCGTCCAGGACGGCGTCGGAAATCTGGTCGGCGACCTTGTCGGGATGGCCTTCGGAAACGGATTCCGAAGTAAAAAGGAAGTCGTTTGCCACGAACTTATTCTCCAGGTTGGCTATTGCGTGCCACCCGGTCGGGTTCATGGCGGCGACGCTTTAGCGGTATTTAAAACGGCCCGGTTAAAGCCGCATCGCCCCGCAAGTTGTCAGTTAACTCGGCGATACACGCTATTATACGCGCCTGCCGGGCTCGTTGCAGCGCGCCAAAGGCGCCGACGCAACAGCCGACGCAACACGCTGCCGCCACGGCATGCCGTTTGCCCGGATTACGGCAAGCCGGCGCGGAACTGAATTCCACGCCGGAGAAAAATGCGCCTGTTTTGACCTGTTGCAGCCCGGACTGCAATCCACGCCCGATGACCTTTCTTTTCTGGCTGATCTCCCGTTTCCCCCTGCGCGCGCTGCAGGCCGCAGGCGGCGCGCTCGGACTGCTGGCAGCACGGCTGCCCGGCCGCTATGGCCAGCGCCTGAACGAAAATTTCCGCCTGGCATTCCCCGACGCCACGCAGGCAATGATCGATGAAGCCGCCCGCTCCGCCGGGCGCATGATGATCGAGATGCCCTATTTCTGGAGCCGCAAGGAGATCGGCGCGCGGCTGCATGGCTTCGACGACTACATGTGGCCCGAATTGGCAAAGCTGCAGGCCCGCGGCAAAGGTCTCATCATCCTGACGCCCCACCTAGGCTGCTTTGAAGTGCTGCCGCAGTCCCACGCGCTGGTGCGCCCGGTCACGGCGCTGTTCAAGCCGCCGCACCAGCCCTGGCTGCGCGACTGGATCGAAAAGATGCGCACCCGGCCCAACATGCACATGGCGCCGGCCACGCCGCGCGGCGTGCGCATGCTGGTCAAGGCACTCAAGCGCGGCCAGGCGGTGGGCATCCTGCCGGACCAGGTACCCAGCGGCGGCGAGGGCAACTGGGCGCCGTTCTTCGGCAAACCGGCCTACACGATGGCGCTGGTGCACCGGCTGCAGCAGCTGACCAGCGCGCCGGTGGTTGCGGTCTTTGCGGAGCGGCTGCCGAAAGGCGCGGGCTATCGCGCCCACCTGCATGTGCTCAACGAGGGCGGCATGCTGCCGGACGACCCCGCCGAAGCGGCCGCGGTGATCAACCAGGCCGTCGAGACCCTGGTGAGACAGTGCCCCACGCAGTACCTGTGGGGGTACAGCCGCTACAAGGGGCCTGCCGCTGCCCCCAGCCGCAGTACCGAGCCGACCACTGACCAATCGATTTCATGAGCCGCGTGTTCACCTGGCTCGGCATCGGCCTGCTGACGGTGCTGGGCAAATTGCCATATCCGTTCGTTGCGCGCTTCGGCGAAGGGCTGGGCAGCCTGCTCTACCTGATCCCAAGCGAACGCCGCCGCGTGGTGCAGGCCAACCTGCGCCTGTGCTTCCCGGACAAGACCGAGGCCGAGATCGACGAACTGTCGCGCCAGAGCTTCCGCACCGTGTTCCGCAGCTTTGCCGAGCGCGGCATCTTCTGGACCGGCAGCGAAGCGCAGATGCGCCGCTGGGTGCGGATCGACGACCAGGCCGACCTGGCATCGCTGGATGGCACGCCGCACATCCTGGTCACGCTGCATCTGTCGGGCGTCGAGGCCGGCGCGATCCGGCTGACCATCCACCTGCGCGAGCACGTGGGACGTTCCGGCGCCTCGCTGTACACGAAACAGAAGAACGACCTGTTCGATGGCTTCCTCAAGCACGCGCGCGGCCGCTTCGGCGCCAACATGATTTCGCGCAACGACAGCGCGCGCGACATCCTGCGCTGCCTGAAGAAGGGCGAAGCGCTGCAGCTGATCGCCGACATGGACTTCGGCGAACGCGATTCGGAATTCGTGGCGTTCTTCGGCGTGCAGGCGCTGACGCTGACCTCGGTGTCGCGGCTGGCGCGCCTGACCGGTGCCAAGGTGGTGCCGATCTACACCGAGATGCTGCCCGACTACCAGGGCTACGTGCTGCGCATCTTGCCTGCCTGGGACAACTATCCCGGAGAAAGCGTCGCCGACGACACGCGCCGCATGAACGCCTTCTTCGAGGACTGCATTCGCCCGCGCGTGCCTGAGTATTACTGGGTGCACAAGCGCTTCAAGCATCGCCTGCCGGGCGAGCCCGAGATCTATTGAGCGTCCGCCGACGGCGGCAGCAACTTGCGCGAGCCGCGGCTACAATCCCCACCATGAAACTCCAGTTCACCAAGATGCATGGCGCCGGCAACGACTTTGTCGTGCTTGACGGCATCCACCAGCAGATCGACCTGACTCCCGCGCAATGGCGCGCGCTCGCCAGCCGGCATTTCGGCGTGGGCGCCGACCAGATGCTGGTGGTCGAGAAACCGTCGCGCAGCGATGTCGACTTCCGCTACCGCATCTTCAATGCCGACGGCAGCGAGGTCGAGCACTGCGGCAACGGCGCGCGCTGCTTCGTGCGTTTTGTCAGCGACAAGGGCATGACCGACAAGCGCTCGGTGCGCGTGGAGGTGATGAAGGGCGTGATCACGCTGACGCTGCAGGACGACGGCCAGGTTACCGTCGACATGGGCGCGCCCGAGCTGGCACCGGCCCAGGTGCCGTTCCGTGCCGAAGGCCTGCCGACCCGGGCTGAAGGCGTGGATACAACCTACGGCCTGGAGGCCAACGGCCGCACCGCATGGATCTCGGCCGTGTCGATGGGCAACCCGCACGCGGTGCAGGTGGTCGAGGACGTCGAGAACTTCCCGGTGCTGCAGGACGGTCCGGTGATCGAGCAGCACGCCGCCTTCCCCAACCGCGTCAATGCAGGCTTCATGCAGGTGCAGGATCGCAATACCATCCGCCTGCGCGTCTACGAGCGCGGCGCCGGCGAAACGCTGGCCTGCGGCACCGGCGCCTGCGCGGCGGTGGTCGCCGGCATCCGGCGCGGCCTGCTAGATTCGCCGGTCAAGGTGCATACCCACGGCGGCGACCTGACCATTGCCTGGGACGGCGGCGCCGAACCGGTGCGCATGACCGGCCCGGCGACCACGGTGTTCGAAGGCACCATTGACCTGGCGACCCTGCCGGCCTGACCATAGGGCCAGCGCGCCCCACGACGCAGCCCGCATCCGTTCCGGCCCAGGTGGGGCGCCCATTCCCTGATCTTGAAGGTCATACCGATGGAGCGCCCATGCCGCTGGACGATTTCCGCATCACGACGGGCAAGCGATTCCGCCTTGCCGACTTCCCCCCCGGCAGCAAGCCGCTGTCGCGCGGCAACAAGGCCGAGGACCTGGCTCTCATCGCCGAGTTGAGCGAGGGGCTGGACGCACAACAGGACATCTTCTACGCCGGGCACCGCCGCAAGCTGCTGGTCGTGCTGCAGGGCATGGATACCAGCGGCAAGGACGGCACGGTGCGCGGGGTGTTCCGCAGCTTCGATCCGCTCGGCATCCGCGTGGTCGGCTTCAAGGCGCCCACTGCCGATGAACTGGCGCACGACTACCTGTGGCGCATTCACCGGCAGGTGCCCAAGGCCGGCGAGATCGTGGTATTCAACCGCAGCCACTATGAAGACGTCCTGATCACCCGCGTGCACGGCTGGATCGACAATGCCGAAGCCGAACGGCGTTTCCGCCAGATCCGCGACTTCGAGGCAATGCTGACCGAGACCGGCACCACCATCGTCAAATGCTTCCTGCATATTTCGCGCGACGAGCAGAAGGCGCGGCTGGAGGCGCGGCTGGCAGACCCGGAAAAGCACTGGAAATTCGACACCACCGACCTCGCCGAGCGCAAGCACTGGAAGGCCTACATGGATGCGTACGAGGCCGCGATCATGGCGACCAGCACGCCGGAATGCCCGTGGTACGTGGTGCCGGCCGATTCCAAGACGCACCGCAACCTGATGGTGGCGGAGATCCTGACGCGGGTGTTCGAGGACCTGAAGCCCGCCTACCCGCCGCCCAAGCCCGAACTGGCGAAGGTCAGGGTCGAATAGCGCGCTGGCAGACGGCTGGCCGCCCGCTCAGCCGCCGTTGCCGCGATGCACGTCGTGCGTGACGAACGGGTGCTCGCGGGTGGGCATCGCCAGCCATTGCGGATGGCGCAGCGTCTGGCGGATATCGTCCAGGCCGCTGGTCCAGTGCTCGTTCATGGTCAGCAGGCCGAACTGGTAGTCCTTGGCCATGTTTTCAAACGATTTGTCGCGGTAGATCAGCTGGATCACGTTACGGCGCGCGTCGCAGGCCTGCTCGGCGGCGCGGCGGTACCACTCGCTGTTGCGCTTGGACTGCGGCACCAGCGCCATCAGCTCGTTGAGCATGCGGCGCATGTTCTGCTGCTCGCGCATGTAGTCCGTAATGGCGCGGGTGCGGCTGGAATAGCGGATCTCCTTCTCGCGCTCGGCGACGTCGACCAGGTCGTGCGGCAGCTTGCCGCGCGCGCTCCACAGGTCAACCTGGAAGATCAGCGCGTCGCGCCGCGGCTGCGCGGTCAGCACCTCGGCCAGCGGGGTGTTGGACACCAGGCCGCCATCCCAGTAGTACTCGCCGTCGATCTCCACCGCCGGAAAGCCCGGCGGCAGCGCGCCCGAGGCCATGAAATGCTCGGGGCAGAGCTTGTCGCGGGTGTTGTCGAAATAGGCGAAATTGCCCGTGCGCACATTGACCGCGCCCACCGACACCCGCATCAGGTCGGGGCGATGGTTGATCAGGTCGAAGTCGGCGAAGCGCTCCAGCGTCGCCTTCAGCGGTGAAGTGTCGTAGAAACTGGCGCGGGCGGGATCGGCATAGCGCATCACCAGCTCCGGCCAGCTGCGCGGCTGGAAGAAGCCGCGCTGGCCTTCGACCATGGCGCGCGTGGCATGCAGCCCGTCGAACCAGACGCGCAGCGGCTCGGGCCAGCTCTCGGCGCTATCGGTCAGCCAGTTGGGCGACAGGCTGGGCAGCCACGGCTGCGCGCAGATGTGTTCCCAGAACGCGCGCAACTGTTCGATGCGGCGCTCGGGCGGATTGCCGGCAAGCACCGCGGCATTGAGCGCGCCGATGGAAATGCCCGCGACCCAGTTCGGGTAGATTCCGCCTTCGGCCAGGCCCTGGTACACGCCGGCCTGGTAGGCGCCGAGCGCGCCGCCGCCCTGCAGCACCAGCGCGCGCACGGCATACGCTTCATGCGCGGGCCGGTCGGGCGCCTTGGCGTCCTGGCGCACCGGCTTGCGCGGGCGCACCTGCGCGCCGCGCTCGGCCAGCGAATCGCCGTTGCCGTTGGCCTTATTTGTTCCCCTTTGCGTTTCCTTCGCTGCCGTCGATGCGGGCTGCCGCCCTGCCCGTTCCTGCCGCTCTTTCGCCGCCACGCCACCGCCCCCTGCCGATTGGATAGTCCGCCTGCCCTGGATCGTTGCCGCGCCCGGCGCATGCGCGCGGGCGCAAGGCGCCGTCAGACGCCGTAACGCTGCCGGTACGCCGACACGGCCTCGCGCGAAGCCGCCAGCGACTGGTCCTGCGACGCGTCGAGGTAGGCCAGCAGGTCCTTCAGGCTGGCGATAGCAATCACGGGGATGCCGAATTCGCGCTGCACGTCCTGCACGGCCGAATGCGTGCCGACCTGGTCGGCGGTGCCGCTCTTTTCCATGCGGTCCAGCGCGATCAGCACGGCTGCCGGCTCGGCGCCGGCGGCGCGAATCAGGTTGACCGATTCACGCACCGAGGTGCCGGCGGAAATGACGTCGTCGACGATGACGACCTTGCCCTGCAGCCTGGCGCCGACCAGCGTGCCGCCTTCGCCATGGTCCTTGGCTTCCTTGCGGTTGTAGGCGAAGCCGACGTCACGTCCCATGCCGGCCAGTGCCACTGCCGTGGCAGAAGCCAGCGTGATGCCCTTGTAGGCCGGCCCGAACAGCACGTCGAACTGCACGCCCGAGGCCAGCAGCGTTTTGGCATAGAATTGCGCCACCTCGCCGAGCATCGCGCCCTGGTTGAACAGGCCCGCGTTGAAGAAATACGGCGACTTGCGGCCGGCCTTGGTGACGAATTCGCCGAACGACAGGACGCCGGCATCGAGCGCAAAGCGGATAAAGGTCTGGCTCAGGTCGGTGCCCTGCATGTGCTGGGGCACTGCGGCCGGCGTGTTCTGCTGCGTCATCATTTCTCTCTGAATTCAAAATTTCCCCGAATGTTACGGATTATCAGCGCCAACCTCAACGGCATCCGCTCCGCGTCCAAGAAGGGCTTTTTCGACTGGATGGGCAAGCAGGACGCAGACATGGTCTGCGTGCAGGAACTGAAGGCACAGGCCGCGGACATGACCGAAGCGTTCCTGGCGCCACATGGCTACCATGGCTTCTTCCACTTCGCGGAGAAGAAAGGCTACAGCGGCGTGGGCCTGTACACGCGACACAAGCCTGAGCGGGTCATCACCGGCTTCGGCAACGCGGAGTTCGACGGCGAAGGCCGCTATGTGGAAGTGCAGTACCCGCACCTGGCCGTGATCTCGGTGTACGTGCCCTCCGGTTCCAGCGGTGAGGAACGCCAGCTGGCCAAGTTCCGCTTCATGGAGGCCTTCCTGCCCCACCTGCTGCAGCTGAAGGCCAGCGGGCGCGAGATCGTGCTGTGCGGCGACGTCAACATCGCGCACAAGGAAATCGACATCAAGAACTGGAAGGGCAACCTGAAGAACTCCGGCTTCCTGCCGGAAGAACGCGCCTGGATCGGCGAGCTCTTCGACGTCCATGGCTACGTCGATGTGTTCCGCAAGCTCGATCCGCGCCCGGACCAATACACATGGTGGAGCAACCGCGGCCAGGCATATGCCAAGAACGTGGGGTGGCGTATCGATTACCACCTGGCAACGCCGAAGATTGCCGACACGGCACAGCTGTGCTCGATCTACAAGGACGAGAAGTTCAGCGACCATGCGCCGCTGTCGATCGATTACGACTATCCGCTCTGAGCCGTGGTAGTCAGACCGCCCGGACTTCTTCGAGCAGTTCCGGGTGGCGATCGAGCAATTTCAGCAGCTTGACCATCGCCAGCGGGGGCCGCGAACCGTGCCAAACCGCGAGAATCCAATCGGTACAAACCCCTGCGACCGCCCCCCATCCCCGCTACAATGCAGGTTCGCCCCTGCGCCCGGCAGGAGACGTTTCCCCCGCATTTCATAGAGCGAGTCCGCCATGGTTTTCAAAGTGTTCGTCGATGGTCAGGAAGGCACGACCGGTCTCCGGCTGCTTGACTATCTTTCCGGTCGTTCCGACGTAGAACTGCTGCGTATTGCCGATGACAAGCGCAAGGAACCGGCCGAGCGAGCACGCTTCCTGAACGCCGCCGACGTCGCCTTCCTGTGCCTGCCCGACGTGGCCTCGCGCGAGGCGGTGTCGCTGGTGACCAACCCGGACACCTGCGTGATCGACGCCAGCACGGCGTTCCGCACCGCCGACAACTGGGCCTATGGCCTGCCGGAACTGGTGCGCGGCCAGCGCGAGAAGATCCGTGCCAGCAAGCGCATCGCCGTGCCGGGCTGCCACGCCAGCGCCTTCGTGCTGGCGGTGCGTCCGCTGGTGGATGCCGGCGTGCTGCCGCGCGACTACCCCGTGTCGGCGTTCTCGCTGACCGGCTACAGCGGCGGCGGCAAGAAGATGATTGCCGACTTCGAGGCCGGCGGTAACCCGAAGCTGAACAGCCCGCGTCCGTACGCGCTGGGGCTGCAGCACAAGCACCTGCCCGAGATGCGCGTGCAGGGCGGCCTGTCGTCGGACCCGATCTTCAACCCGATCGTCGGCAACTTCCTGAAGGGCCTGGCGGTGACGGTGCCAGTGTTCGCGGATCGGCTGGCGCGCAAGGTGAGCCCGGAGCAGATCGTCGACATCTACCGCAAGCACTATGAAGGCGAGCAGTTCGTGCGCGTGATGCCGTACAACAGCGACGACAACCTCGACGACGGTTTCTTCGACGTGCAGGCCAACAACGACACCAACCGGGTCGACCTGTTCGTGTTCGGCACGCCCGAGCGCCTGAACCTGGTCGCGCGCCTGGACAACCTGGGCAAGGGCGCGGCCGGCGCGGCGGTGCAATGCATGAACGTGCATGTCGGCGCCGACGAAGCCACCGGGCTGCAGGCCTGACAGCGCTGCTTCCTGGACACAAGAAAGCCGGCACTGCCGGCTTTTTTGTTGGACACCGGAAACCGGCGCGGCTTATACGCGCTGCAGCGCCCGCAACGCATCCACCAGTCCCGCTCCCTGGAATGCGCGCTCGCGCCCGAGGTCCATGGCCGCGTCGCACAGGATGGCCTTGACGGTCTCGGGCTGGCCCATCAGCTCATTGTTGCGCGACAGCAGCAGCGCGGCCACGCCGGACACATGCGGCGCGGCCATGCTGGTGCCATCCATCGACGCCAGCGTGCCGCCGGGCACGGTGGAGGTGATCTTCTCCCCGGGCGCCACCAGGTCGGGCTTGATGCGGCCATCGCCGGTGGGGCCGTGGCTGGAAAAATAAGAGATGCCATACCGGTAGGGATCGGTTCGATGGGTCGCTCCCACCGTGATCACGGCGCGCGCATTGCCAGGATCGGTGATGGTCTGGCCGCGAAAGCCCGCTCCCATGTGCGCGGCCGCGTATTGCTCGTCATAGCCGTAGTTGCCAGCCGCCGCCACCACGATCACGCCGTTGGCCACCAGCCGGTCGCACTCGACGCACACCGGCGTGCTGCCGCAGGCGTAGTTGCGCACGTCGTGGTGCAGCGCCACGCTGAGGTTGACGCCGTGCACGTATTGCCGGTCGCGGCTCTGGTTGAGCCAGCGCACGTATTGCAGCGCGCCCAGGATGCCGAACTCGTCGCCCCTGCCCTGCGCATCGAAGATGCGCAGGTCCAGCAACTCGATGCACGGGCAGATGCCGCTGACATCGCCGCTTTCGGCAAGCTCGGGCGGCAGCGGCATGGGCTCCGGCCGCGCCAGGTAGGCTGACGACGGCCAGCCGGCGCCGATGATGCCGGCCACATGCGTGCCGTGGCTGCCGCCCGGCGGCACGTACTGCGCCGGGTCTTCCTGGCTGATCTCCAGCAGCGGCTCGATCACGGACCAGTCGATGATGCGGCCGTTGGCGAGATCGTCGGCGATCGTTGCGATGCGCGCCCTGAGCTCGGCCTCGCCGGGGCCGCGCTTGCCCTTGGGCATGGGCGGCAGGCGGCCGCTGGTGATGGCCGACAGGCGGGTGAAGTCCAGCGTCCTGACCACGCGCGACAGGCGCGGCGCGATCAGGCCGTCGCGAACCGGCAGCGCTCCCTCCAGCCTGGCGGGATCGAAGAACGCCGGATGGCGCGCATCGATGCCGGAATCGATCACCGCCCAGCGCACGCCCTGACCGCCGGTATCGAACACGCGGATGGCCGCATCCGCCTTCACGGTCTTGCGCGAGGCAAACACGGCGTGCTCGGCCGGCCGGTTGACGGAAATGCGCCACAGCGGCGCCACCGCCGCCACCTTCGCCGCATCCGCTGCACCGGCCGATCCTGCCGCCCGCGCCGCCTCGGCATCCTGCGGCGCCGCATGGTCGTCCTGCAGGCAGGCCCACAGCGTTTCAAGCACCTGCCGGCTTGCCTGCCGGATGCGCCGGGTCAGGCCGCCGGGTGGGAAGCTGTCGTCGTCCAGCCCGAGCAACGTCAGGGCAACATACTGCGCGGCGACATTGACCAGCCGTCCCAGCGCCTGGCCGGCCGGTGCCGCGATGCCGCCGAAGCGCGTCCGGGAAGCGGTGTAGCCGATGTCCATGAACCTCGCAATGGCTGTCTCGCTGGACACATGGGCCAGCACCGACTCGCCCAGCCAGCGCACGAAGGCGTCGCCCGTGAGGCTGCGCTCGAGCGCGTGGCGCGCGGCGCTTGACCAGCTGACGCCGGCCATCGGCAGCCGTACCTCCCGGTGCCACCATGCAGTCAGCGGCAGCAGCCTGAGCATGTCGAAGAAATCGATCTGCGCGAGCAGGTGCGATTCATTGGCCGCCAGGAAGCGCTGGCCGGCCGCCGCCGATGCCGGCTCGGCCAGTGCCGGCAGGCGCCGCAGGACCGCCGTGCGCAGGGCGGCAATGCCCGCGGCGTGGTGCGGGGTCAGCAACAGCCCGCGCGGCACCTCGAACGATTCTCCCGACGCATACAGCAGCCAGACTTCGGAGCTGACCGGCAGGTCGCTGGTAAAGCGGCCGGGCTCGGCCTCGCAGCCCGCGAAGATCAGCATATAGGCGGCCCGTTGCTCCGACGGGCTCATGCGGTTCAGGCTCATGCGGGTCCCCCTGCGGTTGTCGCATTGTCCTTCGATCCGGTGGCGGGGCAACCCTGATTGCCGGCGCCAGGCGACAGGAAACAGCGCCTAGCGCTTCAGCGGCTTGCTTCTGTCTTCGTCGCCCGCGTCGACGGGCGCATCGCCCAGTCCCGCCATATTGGCGCGGTACGGCGGCAACCTGTCGACCGGCGTATTGATCGCGCGTGCGTAGAGCGGCAGCACCTCGGGCATGTGCTTTTCCAGGTCGGCAATGCGGCTGCGCCCGGACGGGTGCGTCGACAGGAATTCAGTGCCCGACTGCGACACCTTGCCCATCTTCTGCCACAGCGTCACCGCGGCGCGCGGATCGAAGCCGGCGCGCGCGGCGACATCCATGCCGATCAGGTCGGCCTCGGTCTCGTCGGCCCGCGAGAAGCGCAGCGTCAGCAGGTGCGCGCCGGTGCCGAGCGCCATGTTGCCCAGGTTGCCGAAGCCGAACAGCTGCGAAATCACATTGGCGCCCAGGTTGGTGATCTCGGACTTGGCGGCGCGCTCGCGCGCATGCTCTTGCAGCGCATGCGCGATCTCGTGACCCATCACCATCGCGACCTCGTCGTCGGTCAGCTTGAGCTGGTCGAGCAAGCCCGTGTAGATGGCGATCTTGCCGCCCGGCATGCAGAACGCATTGACCTGCTTCGAGCCGATCAGGTTGATCTCCCACGGCCAGTTGCGCGCGCGCTCGTTCCAGCGCACGGTCTGCGGCAGCAGCCGCTTGCCGATCGCGCGCAGCCGCCTGAGCTGCGGGTTGTCGTCGCCTGCCAGCGCGCGCTTGGCGATGGCTTCCTGCTTGAGCTGCTCGTACTCCTGCGCGGCCTGCTGTTCGATCGCCTCGGCCGGCACGATGTTGCGCACCGCCGAGCCGCCGCGCTGGATGTTGATGCCGCCGGGCTCGCTGCCCTGCCCCTGCCCCTGCGCATGGGCAGGCATGCCCGGCGCGGCCAGCAACGCCGCCGCCAGCGCGAGCGCGCGGGCAAGCCGGACACGAATCGGACGCTGGAGACGTTGCTGGGGGCGGAGCATTTGCGGTTCCTCGGGCGCAGTAGATGGATCTTGGCCGCGGGCCGGAGCGATCCGCGGCAACGCTGCCGCAGCACAAGTGGCGGGGCGGCAAACGGGTGATGCAATAATACACGGCGCCCGCGCAGCCGCGCGGCGCTCCATCCCCCGCGCATCCATGACTTTCCAGGCCTATCTCGATATCTTCCGCAACCGTCGCATCGGCGCCATGCTGACCCTGGGCTTTGCCTCCGGGCTGCCGCTGGCGCTGACCTCCGGCACGCTGCAGGCCTGGATGACGGTCGAGGGCCTGGATATCAAGACCATCGGCTTTTTCTCGCTGGTGGGCCAGGCCTATATCTTCAAGTTCTTGTGGGCACCGCTGATGGACCGCTACACGCCGCCGCTGCTGGGCCGGCGCCGCGGCTGGCTGCTGGTGACGCAGCTGGGGCTGGTGGCGGGCATCGCCGCGATGGCGTTCTGCCCGCCGCGCGAGGCGCTGTGGACGCTGGCGGCGCTGGCCACGCTGGTGGCTTTCCTGTCGGCCTCGCAGGACATTGTCTTCGACGCCTACAGCACCGACGTGCTGCGCCCGCCCGAGCGCGGTGCCGGCGCGGCGATCAAGGTGCTGGGCTACCGGCTGGCGATGCTGGTTTCCGGCGGCCTGGCGCTGTGGCTGGCCGACCGCGTGCTCGGCTGGCAGCAGACCTACCTGCTGATGGCGGCGCTGATGGGCGTGGGCATCCTGACCCTGCTGTGGGCGCCCGAGCCCGACATGCCCGCGCGCGCGCCGCGCTCGCTGGAAGAGGCCGTGCTCGGCCCGCTGCGCGATTTCTTCGCGCGGCCCGGCGCATGGTGGCTGCTGCTGTTGATCGTGCTGTACAAGCTGGGCGACGCCTTTGCCGGCAGCCTGTCCACCACCTTCCTGATCCGCGGCGTGGGCTTCTCGGCCGGCGAGGTCGGCATCGTCAACAAGACGCTGGGGCTGGCCGCCACCATCATCGGCGCGCTGTTCGGCGGCACGCTGATGGTGCGGCTGGGGCTGTACCGTTCGCTGATGGTGTTCGGCGTGCTGCAGGCGGTATCGAACCTGGGCTACTGGATCCTCGCCGTGACGCCCGCTCACCTGTGGACCATGGGCGCCACCATCGCGGTGGAAAACCTGTGCGGCGGCATGGGCACCGCGGCCTTCGTGGCGCTGCTGATGACGCTGTGCAACCGCTCGTTCTCGGCCACGCAGTACGCGCTGCTGTCGGCGCTGGCGTCGGTGGGCCGGGTCTACGTGGGGCCGACCTCGGGCTATATGGTCGAAGCCTGGGGCTGGGCACCGTTCTACCTCGGCACCGTGGTGGTGGCGCTGCCCGGCGTGATGCTGCTCTGGGCGATGCGCAACACCGTGCACCGCTACGAAGCCCAGGCGCGCGAAGCGATCGCCTGAGCCCCTGCCTGCGCTTATTCCTTGTAGTAGACGATCTGGTGCGAGCTGGCCAGCAGCTGGCCCGCCGGGCTCCACAGCTGCGCGCGCTGGTCGAAGTACCCCTGCCGGAACACTTGCGCCTGCGCGCTGGCCAGCACGTGGCGGTCGCCCAGCGCCGCCAGCGTGGGTGCATCGGCGTGGAAATACGTGGTCATCGACACCGTGCCGGCCGGCACGAAGCCGGCGCGCTTTAGGAAGATGCGCGGGTAGAAGCTGTCGGCCCATGACGCCACCGCGGCAAAGTCCGGCGTGCGCACCGGCGCGTCGCGCAGCCAGAACTGGGTCAGGCTGTCGGGGTGCTCGGTGCCGGCCTCGGCGGTCGGCTTGGCGCCGCGCACCGGGCGCATGTCATAGGACTTGAGCCAGCGCACCGGCGCGAAGCCGCCCATCGCCGGCAGCGTGTCGGCACCCGGCACCTCGGGCATCACCGCCTCGCCGCAGGCCCAGGTCTCGCGCCGCACCGCGAACACGGCGGTGGCGGTGGTGGCCACCGCATCGCCCTGGCGCAGCGTCAGGTTCCAGTGCTGGGTCGAGCGGTTGGTCCGCACCGGCAGTGCCTCGATCTCGAACGGGCCTTCGGCGATCGGGCCGGCAAAGTTGACCGACAGCGCGATCGGATCGCCCAGCCGTTGGGGGTGCAGCAGTGCCGCCTGCAGCAGCGTGGCAGCGGTGATGCCGCCGAACGGGCCGATCATGTTCCAGTAGGCCGGCGTGGTGCGGCCCAGGAAACGATGTTCGCCGGCCGCCTCCAGGGCGATGGCATCGTCGAACGCATGCAGCGCGACGGGAGCGGGGGCGGACAGTGCAGCAGCGGTAGCAGTCATGGCGAGGAAGCAAATAGAACGGTCGTTCGATAGCTGCCTACACTAACCGTAGTCAGGAGTTCGGTCAACCAGTCCTGTAGGAAAGCGGCCTGGACGGCACATCAGCCTTGTGCCCGGCGCCGCCACGGCAGGCTCCAGCCGAGCTGGTTGGCGACCACGCCCAGCAGCACCAGCAGCATGCCCGCGACCTGCAGCGGCCCGAGCACGACGCCGAACACCATCACGTCGATGACGATCGCCACCAGCGGATAGACAAACGACAGCGTCGCGATCGACACCACGCTCAGGCGCTGGAAGGCGCCATAAAGCAGGGTGTACATGACGCCGGTATGGACGAGCCCCAGCGCCAGCAGCGCGGCCCAGGTGCCGCTGTGATAGCTGCCGGCCGCGGGATGCGCCAGCGGTGCCAGCATCACCACACCAAGCACCATCTGCAAGCCGGCGATCTGCCCGGGCGGAATCGCCTGCAGCCGGCGCGTGGCCATGGTCGTGACCGCATACAGCAGTGCCGCCAGCAGCGCCAGGCCGATCCCGGCCAGCATCGCGGCGCCGGTGGCGCCGTGCTCAAGCCCGGTGATCAGCATCACGCCGGCAAAGGCCAGAACCAGCCACGGCAGTCTGGCGAACGGAAGCGGCTCGCGCTGCATCGCAGACGTCAGCAGCAGCAGGAAAAACGGCTGGGTATGGTAGACCACCGTGGCAATGGCAATGCCGCTGTAGGCATAGGCCGAGAACAGCGCCAGCCAGTTGAGCACCAGCGTGACTCCGCCCAGCGCCAGCCAGCCCAGCTGCGCGCGGCTCATGCGCACCCAGCCACGCTGCAGCGTCAGCGTGCCCAACAGCGCGGCGCCGCCAAAGATGCAGCGGAAGAACACGACGTCCAGCGGCGGCTGCCCGCTGGTGACGACAAACCAGCCGATGGTGCCTGACAGCACCATGGCCGCGACCATGCGCCAGACGCCGCCGGGCAGGGATTGGGGGGAAGGCATGGGCACTCCGGAGATGCAATGGCGGCATTGTTCCACCTTGCCATCCACTCAACAATCCTGCCCAAGCTCAATTAGTATTTGAGTTGCAATCAAAGACCGGAGACGCTGCATGTCGGATACACCACTCAACGCGATGGCCGTCTTCGCCCGCGTGGTCGAATGCGGCAGCTTCTCCGCCGCGGCGCAGGATCTCGGCATGACGCCGTCGGGCGTCAGCCGGCACGTGTCGCGGCTGGAAGCGACGCTCGGCGCCAGCCTGCTGCAGCGGACCACGCGCGCCTTCGCACTCACCGAGCTGGGCCAGTCGGTCTACGCCGCCTGCGCGCGCATGACCGCCGCCGCGCGCGAGGTCACGGCGCTGGCCGGCGAGCACGGCGGCACGCCCCATGGCGTGCTGCGCGTCAGCGCGCCGGTCTCGTTCGGGCAGGCCTGGCTGGCGCCTCGCCTGCCGGCGCTGCTTGAAAAATACCCCGGACTGGACCTGCAGCTGACCCTTGCCGACCGCATGGTCGACCTGGTCGAGGAAGGCCTGGACGTCGCCGTGCGCATCGCGCGCGAACTTGCGCCAGGCCTGGCGGCGCGTCCGTTGCGCGAGGTGCGCTACCGCCTGGTGGCCTCGCCGCGCTACCTGGCGCAACACGGCACGCCCGCTGCGCCGGCCGACCTGCCGGCGGCGCGCTGCCTGTACCTGGGCTACGGCAACTTCGGCGAGCGCTGGACGCTGCGCCACCATGCCGGCGGCGAGGCCGTGGTGGTGCGCATCCCGCCGCGGCTGACGCTGAACAACAGCCTGGCGATCATGACGATGGTGGAGCGCGACGCCGGCATCGGGCTGGTGCCGGACTTCTCGTTCGGCAGCGCGCTGGACGAGGGCCGCGTTGTCACCGTTCTGCCGGAGTGGGACATCCTGGAGCCCTATATCGGCACGGCCTACGCCGTGTACACGCCGACGCGCCACGTACCGCCAAAGGTGCGTGCCTTTGTAGACCACCTGGCCGCCACCGCCAAGGAGCCGCCGGCCAGTGCCGGCGCGCTGCCGCATTAATGCAGGCGGCGGGACGCCGTACACCGCGCGAGTTCAGGCCGCGCAGACCCGGTACACCGCCAGGCTGCCGCGCCAGTTGACGCCCCAGTTCACGGTAATGCCCTCGTGCATCACCACGCGGTCGATCACGCGCAAGCCGACCGTGGGCGCCAGTTCCTCGAAATCGCTGATGGTCAGCACGCGCACGTTGGGCGTGTTGTACCACTGGTAAGGCAGCGATTCCGACACCGGCATGCGCCCGCGGAACACCGACAGCCGGTGCGGCCAGTAGCCGAAGTTCGGGAACGACACGATGCACTCGCGCCCCACCCGCAGCGTGTCGCGCAGCACCTGCGCGGTGTTGTGGATGGTCTGCAGCGTCTGCGACAGGATCACCGTGTCGAAGCTCTTGTCCTCGAACAGCGCGAGCCCGCCCTCCAGGTCCTGTTGGATGACATGCACGCCCTTCTGCGCGCACGCCAGCACGCCTTCATCGCGGATCTCGATGCCGTAGGCCTGCACGTCGAGCTCGTCCTGCAGCACGCGCAGCAGGCTGCCGTCGCCGCAACCAAGGTCGAGCACGGTGGAGTTGGGTTCGATCCAGCGCGCAATCGCGCGGAAGTCGGGGCGCAGCGCCAGGATATTGGGATTGGCCAGGGCGTTCATGCGCCGATCTCCTCTGCGATGCGGTCGTAGTAGGCGCGCATCAAGTTGTGGTAGCGCGGGTCGTCGAGCAGGAAGGCATCGTGGCCGTGTGGCGCGTCGATCTCGGCGTACGAGACCGGGCGCTTGTTGTCCAGCAGCGCCTTGACCAGCTCGCGGCTGCGGCTGGGCGCGAAGCGCCAGTCGGTGCTGAAGCTCGCCACCAGGAAGGCCGCCTGCGTCTGCGCGATGGCGCGGGTCAGGTCCCCGCCGTAGGCCAGCGCCGGGTCGAAATAGTCCAGCGCGCGCGTGATCAGCAGGTAGGTGTTGGCGTCGAAGTACTCGGCGAACTTGTCGCCCTGGTAGCGCAGGTAGCTTTCCACCTGGAACTCGACGTCGAACGAGAAGCGGATATCGTCGGCCTTCAGCTCGCGGCCGAATTTCTCCGCCATGTCCTCGTCCGACAGGTAGGTGATATGGCCGATCATGCGCGCCACGCGCAGGCCGCGCTTGGGCTTGACGCCATGCGCGTAGTAGTTGCCGCCGTGGAAGTCGGGATCGGACAGGATGGCGCTGCGCGCCACCTCGTTGAAGGCGATGTTCTGCGCCGACAGCTTGGGCGTGGACGCCACCACGATGCAGTGGCGCAGCCGGTCCGGGTACATCAGGCTCCAGGCCAGCGCCTGCATGCCGCCGAGGCTGCCGCCCATCACCGCGGCGAACTGCGTGATGCCGAACGCGTCGGCCACGCGCGCCTGCGCGTTGACCCAGTCCTCCACCGTCACCACCGGGAATGCCGCGCCATAAGGCTGGCCGGTCGCCGGGCTCACGCTCATCGGCCCGGTCGAGCCGAAACACGAGCCCAGGTTGTTCACGCCGATGACAAAGAAGCGGTTGGTATCGAGAGCCTTGCCGGGGCCGACCATGTTGTCCCACCAGCCCACGTCGCGCGGGTCGTCGGCATAGACACCGGCGACATGGTGCGAGGCATTGAGCGCGTGGCACACCAGCACCGCATTGGAACGCGCCGCGTTGAGCGTGCCGTAGGTCTCGACCATCAGGTCGTAGCCGGCGAGGGACGAGCCGTTGCGCAGCTTCAGCGGCTCGGCAAAATGCATGCGCTGCGGCGTGACCACGCCGACCGAATCGGGCGGCAAAGCGAGCGCTGTAGGCGAGTTAGGCGCGGCAGACGGCAGGGCGACATCAGTCATGGAATCCGGGCCCGCGGCGAACGGGCGTAAAAAAACCCGACCGGCATTTGCGTGGAAAAGCATCGCAGCCAAGTCGGGCATTCCGCGGGATTCCGCGTGCCGGCGCCGATCATCGTCGTGGTGACATGGGGCGCCGACCCAACCTCTTTAGCCGCATTTATAGTGGCAGCCCGGGCCGTGGTCCCTTGGCTGCCGCGCGCCCGCAAGCCAGTCATCAAATCGGCGCGACCGGGCAATTATAGAGCAATCGGCCCGGCGTGTCGGATTCAGCCCAGCAGCACGCGCAAATGCGCCTCGGCATGGTCCGACGGCGACTTGCGGAAACCGCTCTTGGCATAGCGGTGCCACTGGCCCTGCACCGTCGCCATGATGAGCGCCGCACGCGCAGGGATATCGGCATCCGCCGGGAATTCAGCCTGCGTCACCGCCACCTTCAGGCACTGGCGCAGCGAAGCCTCGATGCGGTCCACCACCTGGTTGATGCGTTCCTGCAGCCGCTCGTGCTCGCCCACCAGTGCCTCGCCGGTCAGCACGCGCGTCATGCCAGGGTTCTTCTCGGCAAACGACAGCAGCATGCGCACGATCGCATGCGCCTGGCGCAGGCCGTGCTCTTCCTTGTCCGCGATCTGGTTGATCAGGCCGAACACGGTCTGCTCGATAAAGCCGATCAGGCCCTCGTACATCTGCGCCTTGCTGGCGAAGTGGCGGTACAGCGCCGCCTCGGACACGCTCAGGCGCGCGGCCAGCGCGGCCGTGGTGATCTTTTCCCCGCGCGGATGCTCGAGCATGGTCGCCAGCGTCTGCAGGATCTGGATGCGGCGCTCGCCCGGGCGCGGGCGCTTGCGCGCCGGCGCGGCAGGCGCCGCGGTCGTGTCCGCGGGTGTGTCCGCGTGTGTGTCCATATCGTCGGCCCCGCCTGCAATGACTGCCTCCGGCTGGTCCCCGTTGCTTTGCGTCATGACCCGTTTCTCCGCATTCGTCGTTGGAGTTGATGCATCGATTGTACTTTTATGTCCACATAAGCCGGCCGGTTCGGCACGCGGGCCCGCACGAGCGGCACGTTGCCGGGCTGCGCCTGCGGTGCCTGCGGAGCCTGTGATTCCGCGGCCACCAGCGTGACCGAATGCTCCTGCGCGGCGTGGCCGGCGCGGCGGTCTTCTTCCGCCTCAAGCGTCGAGCGGACCGCCGCATCGCGCCGGCTGCCGTTGTCTTGCGCCGAAGCGGGCGCACAAGGTACGTCGTGCGGGCGCGACGGCGCCATGGTGCGCAGATAGCCGGTCACCCAGGCGGTGCGGATGCCGGTGCCGGCATAGCGCTTGAGGTGCGACACGGTATCTTCCACCAGCACCGCGCGATGCGGCGCCACACGTGCCTGCACCAGCAGCCGGCGCAGCATGCGGCGGTCCGGCTTGGGCCGCAGGTGGCCATGCACCCACATCTGCTCGATCGCCACCACGCGCTCGAAGCAGTGGCCGATGCCGGCAATATCCAGCACCGCGCGCGCGTAGTCCTGCGGCGCGTTGGTGACCAGGAGCTTGCGCCCCGGCAGGCGCCGCAGGTGCGCCGCCAGCCCGCGCCGCACGCGCACCATCCCGGCCAGCGCCGGGAATTCATGCGCCGCGCGCAGGAAGTCGGCGGGATCGACGCCATGGTGCCGGATCATGCCGAGCAGCGTCGCGCCGTAGCGCTGCCAGTAGTCGACGCGCACGCGGCTGGCGGTGGCCTCGTCGCAATTGAGCACGCGCGCCACGTAGGCGGTCATCAGCCGGTTGATCGCCGGGAAGATCGCGTGCGAGGCGTCATGCAGAGTGTTGTCGAGGTCGAACAGCCAGACCGTGCGCCCCGAGTTGTCCCCGGCGGGACGGCGGCACAGGCGAGCGCGGACACGGCGCGGAGGAGGAAGACTGGAAGGCACGCCGGGCAGCTCGGAAGATGATGGGGGATGCCGGGGCGGCTGGTTCAAGCCTGCGCCGCCCCGGCGGCTCCGCTCAGTGCGAGCGGATCATGGTGCCGAACGCCTGCTCGGTCAGGATTTCCAGCAGCAGCGAATGCTCGATGCGGCCGTCGACGATGTGCACCGAATGCACGCCGCTCTTGGCCGCGTCCAGCGCCGACGAGATCTTCGGCAGCATGCCGCCGGAGATGGTGCCGTCGGCGAACAGCTCTTCGATCTCGCGCGCGGTCAGGTCGGTCAGCAGGTTGCCCTTCTTGTCCATCACGCCGGGGATGTTGGTCATCATCACCAGCTTCTCGGCCTTCAGGATCTCGGCCATCTTGCCGGCGACCACGTCGGCGTTGATGTTGTAGGCCTGGCCGTCGTCGGAGAAGCCGATCGGCGAGATCACCGGGATGAAGGCGTCGTCCTGCAGCGCCTTGACCACCGCCGGATTGATCGCCTCGATATCGCCCACGTAGCCGATATCGATGAAGGCGCCAGGGTTTTCGCGATCGGGCATCTGCAGGCGCTTGGCGCGGATCAGGCCGCCGTCCTTGCCGGTCAGGCCCACGGCCTGGCCGCCGTACTGGTTGATCAGCATCACGATGTCCTGCTGGACTTCGCCGCCCAGCACCCACTCGACCACTTCCATGGTCTCTTCGTCGGTGACGCGCATGCCTTGCACGAAGGTGCCGACCTTGCCGACCTTCTTCAGCGCTTCATCGATCTGCGGGCCGCCGCCGTGCACCACCACCGGGTTCATGCCGACCAGCTTCAGCAGGATCACGTCACGCGCGAAGCCATGCTTGAGCTTCTCTTCGGTCATGGCATTGCCGCCGTACTTGACCACGATGGTCTTGCCGTGGAACTTGCGGATATACGGCAGCGCCTCGGCGAGGATCTCGGCTTTCAGTGCGGGAGCGATGGCGGCCACCGCAGTCGCGGCAGGCCCGGGGTTGTCGGCGTTCATGGGGGACATCCGTGAGATTCAACAGGTATGATGGCTAACAGCCGCGTAGCCGGGGGCAAAGGCAACATTGCGCAACAGGGATCGCCCGAAAGTGCGCCATCCGGCTATGGCAGGCGCCGATTTTACAAGAAACCGCGCAGGGCGCGAGTTCCGCGGCCCGGGCAGGTCCGGCCATCCGCCGGCAAGCGCCGCACGGGGCACCACGGCGGCCCGCCGGCGTCCCGTCCGCGCAACAGCTCGGGCAGGTCTTTGCCGTTTGTCCTGTCTCCGCCGTACCAGTTCCCGCCGCACCATGACCGATCCCGCCACCGTCCTGACCGGCCAGCTTCGCCCCGTCGAGCATTGCAGCCAATGCGGCGCCGGCTTCGTCTGCGGATACGTCGCGGGGCTGCGCGAGTGCTGGTGCGCCACCCAGCCGCTGCTGCCGGCACGGCGCATCGTGCCCGGCCAGCACTGCCTCTGTCCCGACTGCCTGGCGGCGCGCCAGCGCGACAATCAGGCGCCGGAGCCCGCCGAGGGCTGAATCGCCGGCACAGCGCCGGACGACGCGCCGGCGCTGCCCCACTGCATCACCAGCATCCCCGCCACGATCAGCGCGGCGCCCCCCAGCCGCGCCGGGGTCATGGTCCGCACCGCAAACCCGGCCAAGCCGAACTGGTCGACCGCCAGCGCGGCCAGCACCTGCCCCGCCACGACCGCGGCGATAAAGCCGGCCGCGCCCAGCTTCGGCGCCATCACCAGGGCTGCCGAAATATAGAACACGCCGAGCACCCCGCCGATCCAGGTCCACGCCGGCGCGCGCGCCAGCACCGACGCGGCGGGCATCGGCACGCGCAGCAGCCACAGCAGTGGCAGCAGCGCCGCCAGGCTGACCAGCAGCGACACCAGCGTCGCCGCCAGCGGATGTCCCAGCGTACGCCCCAGCGTGGCGTTGGCACCCGCCTGGAACGGGATCACGGCACCCGCCAGCACGGCGGTCGCGAGGGGCAACAGCAAGGAAATCGGGAAGGAATTCGGCAAGTGGATGCCTGACATGTCACGCTCCGTAGGGCAAACTGCGATGCCTGACAGTTTGAAATATCGCAAAGCGAATTCCCAATTCTGCTTTCATACGTTTAATATTCGCCGAATGAATAGCCTACGCGGAATCGACCTTAACCTGCTGGTGGTGCTTGAAGCACTGCTTGCCGAGCGCCACATCTCACGCGCCGCGCTGCGCCTGCACCTTAGCCAGCCGGCGGTCAGCCATGCGCTGGGGCGGCTGCGGCAGCTGCTCGACGATCCCATCCTGGTGCGCGGCAAGGGCGGGCTGGTGCTGAGCGCTCGCGCCCATGAACTGTCCGGCCCGCTGGCCGAAGCGCTGTCGCAGGTGCGCATCCTGCTGGGCCCGAGCGGCTTCCAGCCCGCCACGGCACGACGGACCTTCCGCCTCGCAATGTCCGACTACGGTGCGCTGGTAGTGTTGCCGCGGCTGCTGCGCGCCCTGCGCAAGGCCGCGCCCAATATTGACCTGGTGGTGTCGCAGGCGAGCCGCGAAGGCATGACCGCGCAGGTGGCCGATGGCGAGATCGACATGGCGCTGGGCGTGTTCAGCTACCAGCCCGAAGGCGTGCAGTCGGCCGAGTTGTTCCGGGAAAGCTATGCCTGCGCGGTGGATGCGGCCACGGTGCGGGACACGGGCCGGCTCGACCAGGTGGCCTACCTGGCACGTTCGCATGTGCTGGTGGCCACGCACAGCGAACGCATGGACGCGATCGATGCCGCGGTCGCCAGGCTCGGCGGGCGCCGCAAGATTGCCTGCGTGGTGCCGCACTGGAGCGTGGCGCCGGCGCTGATCGCCGGGACCAACCTGGTGCTGACCACGGCACGGCGCAGCCTGTCGGCGCTGGAGGAAGACCCGCGCTACGCCATCTTCGATCCGCCGTTCGCGCTGGAAGACTTCACCTTCAGCATGATCTGGCATGAGCGCACCGAGGCCGATCCAGCCCACGCCTGGCTGCGCGAACGCGTGCTGGCGGCGGCGGCCAGTCAGGAATCGGAGGAGCCGATCAGCTTGCGCGGCTGACGCCGCCGCGCGGGCGTGGCGCCACCTGGCACCGGCGGTTGCGCTCTGGCGTCGCGGCGCCGCGCCGGCGGTGCGGGCGGCGCGGGCGATGCAGTCGATGTGACGCCGCGGAAGACCAGTTTCTGGCGCGTGCCGTGCTGCTTGTTGGCCATGATGGCTGTCGGCCAGGAAGCTACGCCTGGCAACCTCTTCTGATCAGTGGTTGTGCGCGCCGTGGCCGGCATGGCTGCCGCCCGGCACCATGTCGCGCACTTCGGCGTTGACCTTCTGTTCGCTCACCTTGCCGCCCTGCTCGATCTTCAGCGTGATGGGCACGGTATCGCCCTTCTTGAGCTGGCTCTTCAGGCCCATCAGCATCACGTGGTAGCCGCCCGGCTTCAGTTCGACGTTCTGCATCTTGGGCAGGTCCAGCGACTTGACCTGCCGCATGCGCATCACGTTGTTCTCCATCTTCATCTCGTGGATCTCGGCGTCGCCCACTGGGGACGAAACGCCCACCAGCTTCGCGTTCTCGTGCGCATGCAGCACCATGAACGCGCCCGAAGCGGCCTGGGTCGGCACCGTGCCGCGCACCCAGGCGTTGCTGACGTCGACCTGAGCCAGCGCGGCCCCCGACGCCAGCGCCGAGGCGAGTGCGGCAATCGATGCGGCCAGCGTGGCCGCGCGGAATTTGGCTTGCATCTTTGTGTCTCTCCTGAAAGCAGACATTAGAACATGGCGCCGCGCACGGCGTGCAGGCCTGCCAGGGCATGCGGACGCCGGCCAAAGCCGGCTAGTCTGGCAGCTGCGGGACTGCGCCGCCAATGCGGCAAGGTGTCGCACGCGCCGGCACCTTCCGGCCGCATTGATACACTCGCGCCATGACCACCGCCACCGCCGTGTCCCGCTTGCCTGACCTGCCCTTCCTGTCGCCCCTGCCGGCCGCCAGTTCGCCGCGCCATGGCCAGGTGACGCTGCGCCGCCTGTTCTGGCTGCGCTGGGCGCTGCTGTCGGGGCAGGCGCTGACGTTGCTGGCATGCGACCCGATCGCCGGCATCCGCCTGCCGTATGGGCCGCTGATGGTGGTGCTCGGACTGCAGGCCCTGTTCAATCTGATTACCGCCCTGCGCCTGCGCCAGCACGCGCGGCGCAACAGCGCGCCCGGCGAGGCCGAACTGATGGGCCAGCTGCTGGTGGACCTGACCGCGCTGTCGGCGATCCTGTTCTACACCGGCGGCGCGACCAACCCCTTCGTGTCGTTCTACCTGCCCGGGCTGGCGATCGCCGCGGCCATCCTGCCGTGGCGGCAGGTGATCGCGCTGGCGGTGTATGCGCTCGCCTGCTACACGGTGCTGCTGTTCGACTACGTGCCGCTCGACCTGCACAACCCGGACAACGCGGTGAACTACCACCTGGCGGGCATGTGGCTGAACTTTGTCGTCAGCGCGGTGATGATCGCGATGTTCGTCGCGCGCCTGTCGGGCGTGCTGCGCCAGCGCGAGGCACAGCTGAACCTGGCGCGCGAGCAGCTGCTGCGCGAGGCGCGCGTGGAAGACCTCAACGGCCAGGCCGCCGCGGTGGCGCATGAGATCGGCACGCCGCTGGCGACGCTGGCGGTGATCGCCGGCGAGCTCCGCGCCGACGCATCCGACGCGGCCCTTGGCACCACGCCGATCCGCAGCTACCTGCCCGACCTGCAGACCGTCGAGCAGCAGCTGGCGCTGTGCCGCACCACGCTGGCGCGGCTGCGCGAGGACTCAGCCACGCTGGCGCCGCAGCGCCTGGACGCCTGGCTGCCGGCCTTTGCCGAGCGCTGGCAGCTGCGCCATCCCAACGCGAGCCTGCAGGCAAGCGCCACGCCGGGCGCCGGCGCGCAGCCGGTTGAGACCGCGCGCGTCGGCCAGATCCTGACCATCCTGCTCGACAACGCCGCGCGCGCGCAGCAGAACGCCGGCCGCTCCAGCCGGCCGCTGCAGCTGGAAATCGCCATGGAGCCGGGTCACGTGGCGCCTTGGCTGTGGTTCCGCGTCGCCGACCGTGGCGACGGCATTCCCGAGGCACTGCGCGGCCGGCTCGGCGAAATGCCCGTGGCCAGCCAGCATGGCGGCCAGGGCATCGGCCTGTACCTGGCGCAGAGTGGCGCGCGCCAGATGGGCGGCGAACTGGCCTGGCGCAACCGGTCGGGCGGCGGCACCGTGGCCGAGCTGCGGCTGCCCGCGCTGTCAACCCTGTCGGCGCCGCCTGCGCGCAGCGCATCCTGAACCCACGCGCCACTCCTGACCATGACCGACACCTTCCAACCGGTTCCCGAAGCCACCGCGCCGGCGGGCACGCCGTTCCTCGTCATCGACGACGACGAAGTCTTTGCCGGCACGCTGGCGCGCGCGCTCATGCGCCGCGGCTACGCCGTGCAAGTGGCCCATGATGGCCGCACCGCGCTCGCGCTGGCGGGCCGCACCGACTTTGCCTACGTCACGCTCGACCTGCACCTGGAGCCGCCACCCGAAGCCGGCAGCACCGCGCCGGCCGAGTCGGGCCTGCAGCTGGTCGCGCCGCTGCGCCAGGCGCTGCCGGTCGCGCGCATCCTGATCCTGACCGGCTATGCCAGCATCGCCACCGCGGTGGCGGCGGTCAAGCAGGGCGCGGACGAGTACCTGGCCAAGCCGGCCAATGTCGACTCAATCTTGACGGCGCTGATGGCCGGCGTGTCGGAAGACGCGGCGCAGGCCGCGCTGGAAGAGCCGGTGCCGCTGTCGGTCGCGCGGCTCGAGTGGGAACATATCCAGCGCGTGCTGGCCGAGCATGGCGGCAACATCTCCGCCACGGCGCGGGCGCTGAACATGCACCGGCGCACCTTGCAGCGCAAGCTGGGGAAGCGGCCGGTGTCGCGGTAGAGGTCAAGCGGACGTTGATTGCGGCTGCCGCGTGATTACAGGCGCAGCTGCACGTGTTCCCAGTCCAGCCCTTCGCTGGCCTCGGCCGTGGCGCCCTGCGCGACGATGCGCATGGCATCGCCCGCATGCCGGTCCGACAGCGAGAACAGTGCGCCGGCATCGAGCGCCAGCGTCGCGGCGGCGGCCCTGGCGGCGCCGCGCGCGCTGGCCTGCGTGGCCTGCGTGGCTTCGGCTGCCTGCACGGAAGGCACCGCGGGACGGATGCAAAGGAATGCCGTGGCCGCGGCCAGTGCGGCCAGCAGGCCTCCGGTGGCAAGCACCACGCGGGGGGTCTTGTAGTTGGCCATTGATTTCTCCTGCCAGTGGGTTGAGTGGGATGCGGTGGCTCCCGCACCGGTCAATCGACCGTCAAGGTGCGCAAGGGTCTCATTGCCGGACACGAGCGGCCAGCATGCTTACCAATCCTTACGATGCTTACCGCCATGTGGCAGGCCGATACGTACTGACAACAGAATCCGCTCGTGACAGGACAGCAGAGGACAAAAAAATGGGCGCACCGTAGTGCGCCCATTTTTCTTCCTGCCTGCCGAGCTTACAGCACGTAGCGCGACAAGTCCTCGTTGCCGGCCAGGTCGCCAAGGCGCTGGTCGACATAGACCGCGTCGATCGTCACGGTCTCGCCCGACGATTTGGTGGCGTGGAAGGACAGGTCCTCCAGCAGCCTCTCCATCACCGTGTACAGGCGGCGCGCACCGATGTTCTCGACCTTCTCGTTGACCGAGAACGCGATCTCGGCAAGACGGCGGATGCCATCCGGCGCGAACACCAGGCTGACCTCTTCGGTGTTCAGCAGCGCCTGGTACTGTTTGGTCAGGCTGGCATCGGTTTGCGTCAGGATGGCCTCGAAGTCCTGCACCGACAGCGACTCCAGTTCCACGCGGATCGGGAAGCGGCCCTGCAGCTCGGGGATCAGGTCGCTCGGCTTGGACAGGTGGAACGCGCCCGAGGCAATGAACAGGATATGGTCGGTCTTGATCATGCCGTACTTGGTGTTCACCGTGGTGCCTTCCACCAGCGGCAGCAGGTCGCGCTGCACGCCCTGGCGCGACACCTCCCCACCGCCGATATCGCTGCGGCTGGCGATCTTGTCGATCTCGTCCAGGAACACGATGCCGTTCTGCTCCACATTGGCGATCGCCTTGTGCTTGAGCTCCTCGTCATTGACCAGCTTGGCGGCCTCTTCGTCGATCAGCAGCTTGAAGGCTTCCTTCACCTTCATCTTGCGGCGCGCCTTCTTGCCCTGGCCCAGGCCGGCGAACATCGAACGGATCTGCTCGGTCATGTCTTCCATGCCCGGCGGCCCCATGATGTCCATGCTCGGCACGCCGGCGGCGAGTTCCAGCTCGATTTCCTTGTCGTCGAGCTGGCCTTCGCGCAGCTTCTTGCGGAACACCTGGCGCGTGTTGGAGTCCTTCTCTTCCGGCTGCGAGAAGCCGATGTCGCGCGGCGGCGGCAGCAGCACGTCGAGCAGGCGGTCCTCGGCCGCGTCCTCGGCCTTGGTGCGCACCTTCTTCATCTCGGATTCGCGCGTCTGCTTGATCGCCATTTCGGCGAGGTCGCGCACGATGGTGTCGACGTCGCGGCCGACATAGCCCACCTCGGTGAACTTAGTCGCTTCGATCTTGATGAACGGGGCGTCGGCCAGCTTGGCCAGCCGGCGCGCGATCTCGGTCTTGCCGACACCGGTCGGGCCGATCATCAGGATGTTCTTGGGCGTGATTTCCTGGCGCAGCGGCTCGGCCACCTGCTGGCGGCGCCAGCGGTTGCGCAGCGCCACCGCCACGGCCTTCTTGGCCTTGTCCTGGCCGATGATGTGCTTGTCGAGTTCGGAAACGATTTCCGACGGGGTCATGGTGTGCGACATGGTATCCGTTCAGTAGGGCGCGCGTTGCCGCCTTCGCTTATTCCAGCGTCTCGATGACGAAGTTGGTATTGGTGTAGATGCAGAGCTCGCCGGCGATGGTCAGCGCTTTCTCGACCACGTCCTTCGGCGGCAGCTCGGTGTTGTCCATCAGCGCCTTCGCGGCCGACTGCGCATAGGCGCCGCCCGAGCCGATCGCGGCAATGCCCCCCTCGGGGTCGAGCACGTCGCCGTTGCCGGTGATGACCAGCGTGGTATCGCGGTCGGCGGTGATCAGCATGGCTTCCAGCCGGCGCAGCGCGCGGTCCGAACGCCAGTCCTTGGCCAGGTCCACCGCGGCGCGGGTCAGGTTGCCCTGGTACTTCTCCAGCTTGGCCTCGAAGCGGTCCAGCAGCGAGAATGCGTCGGCCGTGCTGCCGGCAAACCCGACCAGCACCTTGCCGTTGTAGATGCGGCGCACCTTGCGCGCGGTGCCCTTCATCACGATATTGCCGAGAGTGACCTGACCATCACCGCCAAGTGCGACCTGGTTGCCGCGGCGAACGCTGACGATGGTAGTGCCGTGATACTGTTCCATGGTGGCTTCCGTGAATATGTCACGACCGTAGTTGGCGACGCCCCCGGCCGGTTTCAAGCCCTTTCGTGCGCCGGGCCACACAGGCGGCGCGCACAGGCGGCGCGCCGCGCGGGCGTCTGACCAATATAGGACGCCGGGCGCGGCCCTGCCGGGGCGCCCAGTGCGCCCGTGTGTACCCCTCTGCCAAGAACAAAAAGGGCCATGCGTTGCCGCATGGCCCTTCTGTGGCGCCCGACGCATCACTTCAGGCGATGCGCCCCGGCAGTCCGGTCAGTCCGCGTAGACGCCAGCCTTCTTGATCACCGGGGTCCACTTGTTGATCTCGGCGGCCAGCAAGGTGCGCAGCGAATCCGGCGTGGCGCGCTGGGCCGGCACGGCCTCGGCACCAAGTTCCGCCATCTTGGCGCGGAAGGCCGGGTCGGCCACGGCCTTCTGCAGCGCAGCAGACAGCTTGTCGATCACCGGCTTGGGCGTGCCCTTGGGGGCGTACATGGCGTGCCAGATCTTGACTTCCACGCCCGGCATGCCCTGCTCGCCCGCGGTCGGGATGTCCTTGAACGCTTCCACGCGGCGCGCCTGCATGGCCGCGTACGGCTTGAGTGCGCCCGCCTTGAGCTGGCCGGCGATATTGGTGGTCTGGTCGCACATCAGGTTGACCTGGCCGCCCAGGATGTCAGTCAGCGCCGGCGCCGTGCCCTTGTACGGCACGGTGGTCAGCTCGGTCTGGATCGCGCTCTGGAACAGCAGGCCACACAGGTGCGACGCCGAGCCGAGTCCGGCATTGGCCATCGACAGCTTGCTGGCGTTGGCCTTGATGTACGGCACCAGGTCCTTGAAGCTGTTCGGCGGCAGTTGCTTGTTGCCGACCAGGATCATCGGCACGTCGGCGATTTCACCGACCATCTCGAAGTCCTTCAGCGGATCGAAGCCCAGGTTGCGGTACAGCGCCGGGGCCGTGGCCATGCCGATATGGTGGATCAGCACGGTGTGGCCGTCGTTCTTGGCCTGGAGCACTTTCTTGGCACCGATGGTGCCGCCGGCGCCGCCGAGGTTCTCGATGACGATGGTCGCGCCCAGGTGCTTGGACATGATCCTGGTCAGCTCGCGCGAGAGCTTGTCGGTCGGGCCGCCCGCGGCGAACGGCACCACCGCCGACACCGGCTTGCTGCCCGGGAACTCCTGGGCGTAAACGCCCGACGCCATACCCATCGCGCTGACTGCCAGCGCGGCCGCGATCGTCTTTGCCACTCGTTTCATGCTCTCTTCTCCTGGTTCCTTCAATACCCGTCATGCAATGCATTGCCGCCGGCTTGGCCCCTGCTCGTGCGGGGGCGCTCTGGCGCGGTCTCACTGGCCGCGCTTGGACCATGACCGGCTGGCGCCGCTGTCCCCTGCCGTAAACCGCAAGGGCGGGGGATGATGTTAGCAACTCCAGACAATGCGCAGGTATAGGGGCTAACCCGCCTGCAATCCGCGGCATATGGCGGGAAATCGGGAAAACAGGCAGGGATCCGCCATGAAGGCACGCCTTTGCGACATGCGGCGCTACTCAACGGAAAAAACCGAGCATTTCCTCAAGTAGCGGTTCGGGGGCTTCTTCCGGGAGATAGTGCCCGCACGGCAGGGCCTTGCCGCTGACGTCGGCGGCCACCTCCTGCCACAGCCCGAGCGGCTCGAAGCAGCGCGCCACCACGCCGTGCTCGCCCCACAGCACGCGCAGCGGCAACGCCAGCCGGCGTCCGGCCTCGCGGTCGGCGCGGTCGTGCTCCAGGTCGATAGTGGCGGCGGCGCGGTAGTCCTCGCACATGGCGTGCACCCGCGCCGGGTCGCGCATGGCCGCCACGTAGGCGGCCATCGCGTCCGGGGCGAACGGGCTCGGGCCGGCCTGGCGCAGGCCGACCAGCTTCTGCAGGTAGAACTCGGGCTCGGCGTTGATCAGCGTCTCGGGGAACGGCGCGGGCTGGATCAGGAAGAACCAGTGCCAGTAGGCCGCGGCGAAGGCCATGCTGGTGCGCTCGTACATGGCCAGCGTGGGCGCGATGTCGAGCAGCATGGCGCGGCTCACGGTTTCGGGGTGGTCGGCGCAGAGCCTGTGCGCCACGCGCGCGCCGCGGTCGTGGCCGCACAGCGCAAAGCGCGTGAAGCCGAACTTCGCCATCAGCTCGACCTGGTCCTGCGCCATGGTGCGCTTGCTGTAGCGCTCATGCCCGGCGTTGCCCGGCGGCGCCGAGCTGCTGCCGTAGCCGCGCAGGTCGGTGGCGATCACGGTGAAATGGTCTGCCAGCGCCGGCGCCACCCGGTGCCAGATCAGGTGGCTCTGCGGATGGCCGTGCAGCAGCAGCAGCGGCGGGCCGGAGCCGCCCTGCACGCCGGCGATCTCGACCTCGCCGATGCGGTGCCGGAAGGGTTCGAAATTGGGGAACAGCAGCGCGCTGGCGTCGTTCAGCATGGCTTGTCTCCGCTTCTGGGTCGCTTGTCGATCATAGGCGCAAACCCCGCCCTCGGCGCCGCCCATAACCCCCGGCGCCTCCATGGACCGTTGCAACTGAATTGCATCAACCGTGGGCCTATGGTTAAATCGGCCCATGACCCGCATTAGCCCGGAAGGGCCGGCCGCCGCACCGGCGCCCGCCATCCTCGAAGCCGCCCACGAGCGCCTGCGCCAGCTGGGCGCGCGCGTGACGCAGCCACGGCTGTGCATCCTGGCCTGCCTGATCGGCAGCGACGAAGCGCTGACCCACCAGGCCGTGATCGACCGCCTGCCCGAGCAGGGCGAGACCATCGACCGCGTCACCGTGTACCGCGTGCTGGACTGGCTGGTGGAGCAAGGCGTGGCGCAGAAGCGGGCCGGCAACGACCGCGTGTTCCGCTTCAGCCTGGTCGAGCACGAGGCCGCGCGCGCGCAGGAACACCGCCAGCACAGCCATTTCCACTGCACCCGCTGCGACCGCACTTTCTGCCTGGACGACGCCAGCGCCCCGGCCCAGCCAGCCGCGCCGCGCGTACCCAGCGGCTTTGCCATCGAACATGTCGAACTGACCGTGAACGGCGTCTGCGCCGAGTGCGGCAAGCGTACGCCCGCCGCCCACTGACCGGCACTCTCATATCCCGGAGAACAACAAATGTCCAAACTGACCCCGGTCACGATCCTGACCGGCTTCCTCGGCAGCGGCAAGACCACCCTGCTCAAGCGCATCCTGAACGAGCGGCACGGCATGAAGATCGCCGTGATCGAGAATGAGTTCGGCGAGGAAAACATCGACAATGAGATCCTGGTGCAGGACGGCCGCGAGCAGATCGTGCAAATGAGCAACGGCTGCATCTGCTGCACCATCCGCGGCGACCTGGTGCAGGCGCTGTCCGGTCTGCTGACGCGCCGCGACGCCGGCGAAATCGACTTCGACCGCGTGGTGATCGAGACCACCGGCGTGGCCAACCCGGGCCCGGTGGCGCAGACCTTCTTCATGGACGAGGAAATCGCGTCGCGCTACCTGCTCGACGCGGTGATCACGCTGGTCGACGCCAAGCACGCGCACATGCAGCTGGACAAGCAGGAAGAGGCGCAGCGCCAGGTGGGCTTTGCCGACGCCATCTTCATCACCAAGTCCGACCTGGTGAGCGGGGACGACGTGGCCGAGCTGCGCCACCGCCTGCTGCACATGAACCCGCGCGCGCCGATCCGCACCGCCAATTTCGGCGAGACGCCGATCGACACCATCTTCGACCTGCGCGGCTTCAACCTCAACGAGAAGCTGGAGCTCGACCCCGAATTCCTGCGCGCCGACGAGCATGATCACGACCACGATCATGACCACGAACACGGCGAGCAGTGCGGTGCCGACTGCGGCCACGATCACGACCACGGCCACCACCATGGCCACGGGCACGACCACCACCATCACCACCACCATACCGACCGCATCGCGTCGTTCGTCTTCCGCAGCGGCAAGCCCTTCCACTACGGCAAGCTGGAGGAATTCCTGTCGGGGATCCTGGCGGTGTATGGGGAAAAACTGCTGCGCTACAAGGGCGTACTATATATGGAGGGCGTGGACCGGAAAGTGGTGTTCCAGGGCGTCCACCAGCTGATGGGCAGCGATATCGGCGCCAAGTGGGAAGACGAGACGCCAGGCACCAAGATGGTGTTTATCGGCGTGGACCTGCCCCGGGATGCCATCCTCAAGGGCCTGGAGAACTGCCTGGCCTGAGTGCACGGGCCGCCGCACGGGCGCCCCTTCCTCCGGACACCGCCGCGCGGCCACCCCCGTTCGGGGTACCGGGGAAATACCGAAGTGCAGGCTGGCTTTCCCCCGTATCTCGGAAAAATTTGTTCAAGTACAATAGGCCGGATTTGATACCGGTGGCGCACCTTTTTCCCGCCGCCGGTATGGCCCGCCGACAGGCGGGCCGCAGGGCGGCGGTCGTCGTCATCACGAGGCAGGCCGCCGGGCAGGTGCGGTCGCAGTGCTTCGTGCGGAGACCGCCTTTCCGCTTGGGGTGCCTCGGCACGCGCCGTCACTGACTGACGCGAGAGAGAGGTGTCCCATGACAGCCGCAACGAAGACGAAAGAAAGCCGCAGCAAGACAGGTAGTGCAGCGGCAGAGACGCTCAAGGCGCAGCCTGTGAAGGCCGCGCCCGCTCCCCGCGGCAGTACGGCGAACGCCGAAGCGGGCGCAACGAAGGGAGGCCCGCGAAGCAGCAAGACTGCAGCCAGCCAGAGTGAAACGACCGTGGCGCGCAAGCGCACGGACAGCGAATCCGAGCGGATCCAGACACCGCCGGCCGCCTCAACAAGAGAATCAGCAGCAACCATGAGCAGCAACAAACTTCTGACTGAAGCTGAAATCCTGAAGATGAGCGACAAGGATTACATGAACGAAGCGCAGCTCGCCTTCTTCAAGAATCGCCTTGAGCAGCTGCGTGACGAAATCCTGAAGAACGCTGACCAGACCACGGAACACCTGCGCGAAACGGTCATCGTGCCGGATCCGGCCGACCGCGCCACCATCGAGGAAGAGCATGCGCTGGAACTGCGCACGCGCGACCGCGAGCGCAAGCTGCTGAAGAAGGTCGAGCAGTCGCTGCAGCGCATCGAGTCCGGCGACTACGGCTGGTGCGAGGAAACCGGCGAGCCGATCGGCGTGCCGCGCCTGCTGGCCCGGCCCACCGCGACGCTGTCGCTGGAAGCGCAGCAGCGCCGCGAACTTCGCCAGAAGCTGTTCGGGGACTGATCCCCGGGCGCGCCGGCCTGGCCGGCGCTGCTGCGACACGACGGCCCGGTCTGACCGGGCCGTTTGCATTGGCGCGCGCCCGTCGGGCGCTGCCGCACTTGTCGTGGCGCGGCCACGGCCTACCATGGTGAGAATCGTCCGCTGTCGCCGGCGCGGCCTTTCTGGTAAATTCGCAACTTTGTTGCAATAACCGCAAGCGCACCGGAAGCGCACCGCATGCGCGGCCGGTTCGCCAACGGTTCGCCACCTTTCCACTCTCCTGCCATGGCTGATCGCCTGCCCGTCACCGTGCTGTCCGGCTTTACCGGCGCCGGCAAGACCACGCTGCTGAACCACCTGCTCGCGCAAGGCGCCGGCGGGCGCGTGGCCGTGCTGGTCTGCGGCGCGCAGGACGGCCAGACGGTGGCGCCGCTGCCGCCCGGCTGCGAGGTTACCGTGCTGCCGGAGGCTGACACACTGATGGCGGAAGCCGCGAAGCTGGCCGCGCAAGGCCGCTTCGATGCGCTGCTGGTCGAGGCCGACGGCCGGGATGACCCGCTCGCCATCGCCGAGGGCTTCCTGTTCGAGACCGAGCACGGCGCCGGCCCCGATGCCGCGCTGCAGCCCGACACGCTGGTGACGGTGATCGATGCGGCCACCTTCCTCGCCGACCTCAACGACGCCGATTTCCTGGCCGACCGCGGCCTGGCGCAGGGGCCGGAAGACGACCGCACCGTCGCGGAAGTGCTGGCCGCGCAGGTCGAGTTCTGCGACGTCATCGTGCTGAACAAGGCCGATCTCGCCAGTGCCGGCGAGCTGGCGCGGCTGCGCGCGGTGCTGCATGCGCTGAACCCGCGCGCCGGGATCGTCGAGGCCAGCTTCGGCAACGTGCCGCCGCAGCGCGTGTCCGGCACCAGCCGCTTCGACTTCGCCGCCACCGCCGATGGTCCCGGCTGGCTGGCTGCTCTGCAGGGTATGGCGCCAGAGCCGGACAGCGGCGTCTCGACGCTGGTGTACCGGCGGCGCCGCCCGTTCCATCCGCAGCGCTTTGCCGACCTGATCCATACCGAATGGCTGCGCGAACACGGCAGCGTGCTGCGCTCCAGGGGCCTGTTCTGGCTGGCCAGCCGCATGGACACCGCCGGCGACTGGAACCAGGCCGGCGGCGTGTGCCGCCACGGTGGCGCCGGCGCCTGGTGGTCTGCGCTGGACCCGGCCGAATGGCCAACCGATGACGCGGACCGCGCCGGGATCGAGGCCGACATGCAGGTCGACGGCGCTCCGGCACCGTTTGGCGACCGCCGCCAGGAACTGGTGCTGATTGGCGTGGACCTGGACGCTGCCGCGCTGGCGGCGCGGCTCGATGCCTGCCTGCTGGACGATGCCGAGATGGCGGCAGGCACGCAGGCGTGGGCGGACTACGCGGATCCGTTCCCGGCGTGGATCGACGAACTGGACAAGGACCATGAGCACGACCATGGTCACCATCACGAGCATGGCGACAGCTGCGGATGCGGCGACACCGCCCACGATCATGGCAACCACCGCGGCGGCCATGCGCACTGACTGGCTCGAGCGCCTGCGCACGCACGGCCCGGGCTTGTGGCTCGCGCTGTGGCTGTCGCTTTGCCTGCTGCTGGCGCAGCATGCCGGGCTGACCCACCGCATCGTGCACGGCGGATTGCCTGCGACTAGCGCAGCCAGTCTGGCTGCGGCCGACGGCAGCACCGACGCCGATACCGACTCCCACCCACTGGCGCAGAAATTCAGCGGCCACTCCTGCGTGCTGTTCGACGGCGCCACGGTGGCCGACACGCTATGCGGCAAGCTGCCGCTGCCGCGGCTCGCCTTCGGCAAGCCGGTCAAGCCGGCCAACCTCGCCTGGCGCTGGCCCGACCTGCCCGCCGCCCACCCCTTCCATTCGCGCGCGCCACCGGCGCCGGCCATCGCCCTCGCCTGATCCGGGACGCGGCCATCGCCGCGTGCCCGGCTTTCGAATTTTCCTGAGCTGAACGCCTGCCGCCCGACTGGTGCGGCCGTCCCATATGGGATGGCACGCACCCTGCCGCGCCCTGCAGTCGTGCCCAGCCCGGGGCTGATTGCCACTGCTTCGTTACGCGCGCCATGTCCAAACAGAACTGCCCGAAAAACAGCGCCCCCCGCCTGACCCCGCTTGCGGCCATTGCCGCCTCCCTGACTGCTTCCCTCGCCGCGCTGGCGGCGCCCGCGCACGCGCAGACCGCCACGCCTGCGGCCACTGCCGAGAGCGCCCCTGCCACCGCCACCGCCACCGCCACGCTGCGCGAAGTCGTCGTCACCGCCAACCCGCTCGGCAGCGAACTGAACGACATGGTCGCGCCGGTTTCGACGCTCGGCGGCGATGCACTGGCCGTGCGCCAGGCCAGCACGCTGGGCGAGACACTCGACAAGCTGCCCGGCGTGTCGTCGACGTATTTCGGCCCCAACGCCAGCCGCCCGGTGATCCGCGGCCTGGATGGCGACCGCATCAAGGTGCTGCAGAATGGCGGCAGCACCATTGACGCCTCGACCCTCTCCTATGACCATGCGGTGGCGCTGGATCCGCTGGTGGCCGAGCGCATCGAGGTGGTGCGCGGCCCGGCGGCGCTGATGTACGGCGGCAATGCCATCGGCGGCGTGGTCAACGTGATCGACAACCGTATCCCCAAGGAGCCGATCGAAGGCGTCGGCGGCGCCGTGGACGCCAGCGGCACCATCGGCGGCGACCAGGCCCGCAATGCCAGCGCGCTGATCGAGGCCGGCAACGGCCAGTTCGCGGTCCATGCCGATGCCTTCGCGCGCAAGACCAGCGACCTGCGCATTCCCGGCTACGCCCGCAGCGACCGCCTGCGCGCCGCCGAGCCGCTGCCCGAGGGCGAAAGCGAGGCCTACGGCCGCCTGCCCAACACCAGCGCCGACCAGCAGGGCGGCTCGCTGGGCGGCTCCTACACCTGGGCCGACGGCTTCATCGGCGCCAACTACAGCGCCTACCGCAATGACTATGGCACGCCCGCCGAGGAGGACGTGCGGCTGAAGATGAAGCAGGACCGCTTCGCGCTGGAAGGCGAGGCGCGCAACCTGGCCGGCAGCACCGGCGGCTGGTTCGAATCGGTCAAGGGCAAGTTCGGCTACACCGACTACGAGCACAAGGAAATCGAGGACGGCGAGACCGGCACGATCTTCAAGAACCGCGGCTGGGACGCGCGCTTCGAGGCCAGGCACGCCAGGATCGGCAACATGACGGGGGTGATCGGCACGCAGTTCGGCCATACCGACTTCTCCGCGCTGGGCGAGGAAGCGTTCGTGCCGAGCACCAATACCGACAACGCCGCGCTGTTCCTGTTCGAAGAGCTGCCGCTGACCGCGTCGGGCGACCTCAAGCTGAACTTCGGCGGCCGGCTCGACCACAGCAGCATCAAGGCCAGCGCCAACGGCAACGACCGCTTTGCCGACGCCAACCGCAGCTTCAACGCGACCAGCGCTTCGGCCGGCCTGCTGTACAAGGTCAACCCGGCGTGGTCGCTGACCAGCAACCTGTCCTACACCGAGCGCGCACCGACCTTCTACGAGCTGTACGCCAACGGCCCGCACGTGGCCACCGGCTCGTGGGAGGTGGGCGACCCCAACGCCAACAAGGAACGCGCCACCTCGATCGACCTGGGCGTGCGCTTCAAGTCGGGGGCGCACAGCGCGAGCGTGTCAGGCTACTACAGCCGCTTTGCCAACTACCTGGCGCTGTCGGCCACGGGCCGCGCGCGCGATGAGGCCGGCGACGTGGTCGCAGCGGGCAGCCCGGATTCGCTGCCGGAGTTCCAGTACCTGGGCGTGCCGGCCACGCTCTACGGCTTCGAAGCCGAAGGCAAGACCCGGTTGCTGCAGAAGATGCTGACCAGCAGCGACACGCTCGATTTCGAGGCGCGCGCCGACTACGTGCGTGGCGAGAACCGCGACACCGGCGAGCCGCTGCCGCGGCTGGCACCGCTGCGGCTGGGCGGCGCGCTGGTGTATGGCGCGGGTCCGTGGGGCGCGCGCGTGGATGTCACGTATGCGGCCAAGCAGACGCGCGTGCCGGCCAACGACACCCCGACCGATGCCTATACGCTGCTGAGCCTGGCGCTGACCTACAAGTTCAAGGTGGCCGGGACGCAAACGCTGGTGTATCTGCGCGGGGATAACCTGACCAACCAGGATGCGCGCAATGCGACGTCGCTCCTGCGGGATATCGCACCGCTGGCGGGCAGGAGCGTGAAGGTGGGGTTCAGGACGTCGTTCTGAGGCTGGCCTGCGAGCGCCAATTGTGTGCTCCCTCTCCCGCTTGCGGGAGAGGGTTGGGGTGAAGGCCGGGCGTGTCGACGAAGTTCAGCTATTAGTATGCGAGGGCCTGCCCTCACCCCCTGCCCCTCTCCCGCAAGCGGGAGAGGGGAGCAAACCAGCAGGGTGGTGACTACCTCAATCCTTGTTCACCACCCACTCCCCCTCCACCGCCAGCGCCCCGGCGCCCGCCAGCGCCCGCACCGTCTGCGCGGAAATCTGCGCCATCTCCTGCTCCGGCATGAACCGGTCGCGTATCCGCACCATCAACGGCGCCTCCGCCATCCACTGCGCCAGTTCCCCCTGCGTCATCCGCTGCTGCTCCAGCAGCTTGAACTTCACCAGCACCTTGACCGCATGGCTGGCATTGCGCGCGGGATCGGCGCTCAGGTGGCGCAGCCGCGCGGTCGCGCGCTCGACCGCGGCATCGACGTCGGTGAACAAACGGCCGTGGCCGGGAATCACCAGCCGCGCATCGAGTTCCGCGATGCGCGCCAGCACCGCCGCCTGCTCGGTGAAGCCGCTTTCGCCTTCCAATTCGGGAAAGATCACGCCGAAGCCGTTCTCCCACAACGCATCGCCGGAAATCAGGATGCGCGGCCCCGGTGCGAACAGCATCACCGCATGCGGGTCATGGCCCGGCGCGGCCACGACCTGCCAGTCGATGCCGCCCAGCCTCACCGCGTCGCCATCGTGCAGCACGCTGTCGAAGCCGAAGCGGTCGCACTGCTGCCCGGTGGCACGATAGGTTAGCGCCTCGGTGTCCCACGCTGCCACGGCCGCGGCTTCGGCGGCCGGAATCGCGGTGCGTGGCTGCCAGCGCGCCTGCAGCGCGGCATTGCCGCCACAGTGATCGGAATGCAGGTGGGTGTTGATGATGCGCGCCAGCGGCCTCCCGTGCAGCGCAGACGCAACCAGCGCCACGGTCTGGGGCGCATGCGTGACGTAGCCGGTGTCGACCAGCGCGGTATCGTCGCCATCGACGAACAGGATGTTGTTGGCCGACAGCCAGCCGCGCTCGAACACCTGCATGGTCTCGGGCAACCTAGGCATCGATGCTTCGCTCAAGGGGGTGTCTCCTCGCCCGCCAGCCAGGTGGCGCGCTGGGGCAGTTGCGCCCAGATGCGGCGCTTGTCTTCGTCGCTGGCCGATGACCAGCCGGCGATCTCTTCGATAGTGCGCAGGCAGCCCTCGCAGTAGCCGCTGGCCGCGTCCACGCGGCAGACGTTGCGGCACGGCGAGGGCACCGGCGTTTCCAGCCGTTCGGCCTGTGCCGCGAGTTCCGCGGCCAATGCCGCAAGCGTGGCTGGCGCGCGCGCTTCAGGCATGCTTCTGCTGGCGCGCGGCCTTGGCCGCCACCTTTTCGTTGAAACGACCCGCGTCGATCAGGTGGCGCTCGTGCACGCCCTCGGAAATCTTGTCCTCGCCGTCCCAGGCGCTCAGTTCAAAGCGCAGGCGGCGGCCGTCCACCTCGACCAGCTGGCCCTTGACCGTCACCGTCATGCCCGGCGGCGTCGGCGCCAGGTGCGAGAAGCTGACGAGCGTGCCGAGCGACTGCTCGCGCGGCCAGTCCAGGTGCTCGCGCAGCATCTGCAGGCAGGCGCATTCCATGATGCCGACCAGGTAGCCGGTGGCCAGCACGTCGGGCATCTCCGGGCAGCCGGGGATATCATCGTACAGGCGCGGCACGGTGGCCTTGGGGGGCACCGTGTATTGCCAGCTGAAGGCCAGCCCTGGACGTAGCCCGGATGGCAGCTCTGATTTCATGCCGGCGCTCCGGCGGCCACGTCGGCAACCTCCGCGCCGGTCATCTGCTGCAGTTGCTGCGGCGTCAGGTTGAACACCGCATGCGGATGCCCTGCGGCAGCCCACAGGCTGTCGTAGCGGAACAGGTCCTGGTCGAGCAGCATCACCGGCGCGACCGCATGGCCGATCGGGCAGACGCCGCCGATGGCATAGCCGGTCTTCTCGCGCACGAAACGCGCATCGGCCTTGCCCAGCGCACCCACGCGCGCCGCCACCTTGGCCTCGTCGACGCGGTTGCTGCCGCTGGCGATCACCAGCACCGGCGCATCGTCCTCGACGCGGCGGAAGATGATCGACTTGGCGATCTCCGCCACGCTGCAGCCCAGCCCCGCCGCGGCTTCGGCGGAGGTCTTGCCGGTGGCGGGCAGCATCACCACCGGGCGGTCGTGGCCGAGCCCGGCCAGCAGGTCCGCCACGCGCTGCGCGGATTCGGGCAGCGCTTCGTTACTTGCCGTCATGCGTTCTCCTTGTTTTTCGAGCTCAGGCGCAGGCCGGCGCGGCATCGCTGGCGGCGGCCCATTTGGTCAGCAGCGCCCGGCCCACGCGAGAGCTGTTGGCGCGGCCGATCGCCTGCGAGATGTAGTCGCCCGTGCGCACCACCGCCTCCAGGTCGATGCCGGTATGGATGCCCATGCCGTGCAGCATGTACAGCACGTCTTCGGTGGCCACGTTGCCGGTCGCGCCCTTGGCATACGGGCAGCCGCCCAGCCCGGCGACCGAGGCGTGGAAAATCGAGATGCCCACTTCCAGGCTGGCCAGGATGTTGGACAGCGCCTGGCCGTAGGTGTCGTGGAAATGGCCCGAGAGCCGGTCCAGCGCGAACTCAGCGGCGGCCGCCCGCATCACTTCCTGCACGCGCACCGGCGTGCCCACGCCGATGGTGTCGGCGATATCGATCTCGTCGCAGCCCAGCTCGCGCATGCGGCGCACCACGTCGACCACGGCACTGACCGGAACCTCGCCCTGGTAGGGGCAGCCCAGCGCGCACGAGATGCTGCCGCGCAGGCGCACGCCCTTCTCTTTCGCGGCGGCGGCGACCGGCTCGAAGCGCTGGATCGACTCGGCGATCGAGCAGTTGATGTTCTTCTGCGAGAACGCTTCGCTGGCGGCGCCGAAGATCACCACCTCGTCGGCGCCGGCCGCGACGGCGCCTTCGAAGCCTTTCATGTTCGGCGTCAGCACCGAATACAGCGTGCCGGGCCGGCGCTGGATGCGGGCCATCACATCCGCGCCGTCGGCCATCTGCGGCACCCACCTGGGCGAGACGAACGAGGCGGCCTCGATATTGACGAAGCCGGCGTCGGTCAGCTGGTTGACCAGCGCGACCTTGACGTCGGTCGGCACCATGGCCTTTTCATTCTGCAGGCCGTCGCGCGGGCCGACTTCGACGATCTTCACATAGTTCGGGATGGTCATGACCGTCTCCTGTCTGTTATTCGTTGTGGGGTGCCGGCGCTCAGTACCCGCGCTGCAGGTCGACCACGCCGGCGATGGGCTGGCCCGCGCGCAGCGCGCGGATCTTGCCGGCGATCTGGGCGATGCTGTCCTCGCGCAGCGTCAGCGCCGAGATATGCGGCGTCACCGTGATGCGCGGCTCCTGCCAGAACGGATGATCCGCCGGCAGCGGCTCGGTGCGGAACACGTCTAGCGTGGCGCCCGCGACCTGGCCCGACTGGACCGCGGCCAGCAGGTCTTCCTCGACCAGGTGCTGGCCGCGCGCCACGTTGATCACATAGGCGCCCTGCGCCAGCCGCGCGAACAGGCCGGCGTTCAGGATGTTCTCGGTCTGCGGTGTCAGCGGCAGCACATTGACCAGCACGCGCAGGCCGTTCAGGAACGGCGCCTGGCCCGCATCGCCATAGAACCCGTTGACGCCTTCGATCGCGCGCGCGGTGCGGCTCCAGCCGCGCACCGGGAGGCCGAAGCCGGCCAGCGTGCGGGCGATATGCGTGCCGAGCGTGCCCACGCCCATCACGCCGATGGTGAAGTCGGCGCGGCGATGCGGCTTGAGGAATTTCCAGTGGCCGGCGCGCTCCTGCGCCTCATAGGCGTCGAGCTTGCGGAAATAGCGCAGCACGGCGTGGGTGACGTACTCGGCCATCTGCGCGGCCATGCCGGCATCGTCCAGCCGCACGATCGGCACGCCGGCAGGCAACGCATCGGGCGCCTCGTCGCGCAGCCGCAGAATGCCGTCGACGCCGGCGCCAAGGTTGAAGACCGCCTTCAGGTCGGTTCGGCCGCGCAGCATCTCCACCGGCGGGCGCCACACCACGGCGTAGTCGGCGGGCTCGCCGCGGCTGCCCTCCCAGGTCACGCATTCGGCTTCGGGCAAGGCCTCGGCAAAGCCTTCGATCCACGGGTCATAGCGGCCGTCGGGGACGTACAACTGCAACTTCATCATGTCTCCAGGGGGAGGTTGCGGGGGCGAAGCGGCGTCCATTGCCATTTCCGCGTGCGCGGGAATGAGGGCAGGAGTTGATCGCTCAAAAGGCTATTTTGGCAGAGGAATGCGATCGGGGTCAGGCATCGGCCCAAACCCCGTCCGTAGCGCGGCGCTTAGTTGCCCTCGAACGCCAGCAGTTGCGCCCCTTCAGCAACCTGTTCGCCCACCCCGTAGAGCACCTCGCTGACCACGCCGTCGGCCGGCGCGCTGATGGTGTGCTCCATCTTCATTGCTTCCATCACCAGCAGCGGCGTGCCGCGCGTGACCGTGCTGCCGGCTTCGACCATCACCGCGATGACCTTGCCCGGCATAGGCGCGGTCAGCTTGCCCCCCTCGCTTTCGGATTCGCCGGCATGGGCCAGCGGGTCGAGCCACGCCAGCGCAACATGCCGCCCGGCATAGAACACATGGAAGGTTTCGCCGTCACTGTGCACCTGCCCATGCGCACGGCGGGTGCCGAGGTTGACGCGCAGGTCGTCGGCCTGGCAGGTGCTGGCGAAGGGCGCGGCCTGGTCGGCGTAGATCAGCGTGCTGCCGCGCGCATTGGTGTTCAGCGTCACGTCGAGCACATGGTCGCCGTAGCCGAAGCGCAGCTGGCGCGAGACGCCGCCGTTGAGCCGCCACGCCCCGCCGTGGGTCCACGGCGAGTGCGGATCGGCGGTGTCGATGCGCAGTTCGCGCGCCTCGCGGTCCAGCAGCGCGGCCACGGCCAGCGCGATGATTTCCATGCCAACCGGCGCCGGCGGCGGAAACAGGGTCTTCTCGTTGCGCTCGATCAGTCCGGTATCGAGATCCGCGGTGCGGAACGCTTCCGACTTCACCAGCCGCTGCAGGAACGCGACGTTGGTCGACAGACCCACCACGTGGTATGCGGCCAGCGCCTGGCGCATGCGCGCCAGCGCCTCGTCGCGGTCCTTGCCCCAGACGATCAGCTTGGCGATCATCGGGTCGTAGTACGGGCTGATGGTGTCGCCCTCGCGCACGCCGGCATCGATGCGGATGCCGGCCGGGCCATGGGCATCCTCGCCGCGCATGAACTGCACCGCCGGCGGCGTGCGCAGGAAGCGCAGCGTGCCGGTGGAGGGCAGGAACTGCTTGTCGGGGTTCTCGGCGTAGATCCGTGCTTCCAGCGCGTGGCCGTCGATGCGCAGTTGCGGCTGCGTCAGCGGCAGCGGCTCGCCGGCAGCGACGCGCAGCTGCCATTCGACCAGGTCCTGCCCGGTGATCATCTCGGTCACGGGGTGCTCGACCTGCAGGCGCGTGTTCATCTCCATGAAGTAGAAGGAACCGTCCTGGTTGGCGATGAACTCTACCGTGCCGGCACCGACGTAGCCCACGGCCTTGGCGGCGGCCACGGCGGCTTCTCCCATCGCGCGGCGGCGTTCCTCCGTCATGCCCGGCGCCGGCGCCTCTTCCAGCACCTTCTGGTGCCGGCGCTGCACCGAGCAGTCGCGCTCGAACAAGTAGACGCAGTTGCCGTGCGTGTCGGCAAACACCTGGATCTCGATATGGCGAGGACGGGTCAGGTATTTCTCCACCAGCACCTTGTCGTCGCCGAAGCTGGCGCTGGCCTCGCGCTTGACCGATGCCAGCGCGGCCTCGAAGCCATCGCCCGACTCGACCACACGCATGCCCTTGCCGCCACCGCCCGCGCTGGCCTTGAGCAGCACCGGGTAGCCGATGCGGTCGGCCTCGCGGCGCAGCAGCGCCGGATCCTGGTCTTCGCCGTGGTAGCCCGGCACCAGCGGCACCGACGCCTTTTCCATCAGCTGCTTGGCCGCGCTCTTGCTGCCCATCGCGTGGATGGCGGAGGCCGGCGGGCCGATGAAGACCAGCCCCGCGGCGGCACAGGCCTCGGCGAAGGCTTCGTTTTCGGACAGGAAGCCGTAGCCCGGGTGGATCGCCTGGGCGCCGGTCTCCTTCGCCATTTCAATGATGTGATCGGCGCGCAGGTAGCTGTCGCGCGCGGCAGCGCCGCCGATATGGACGGCTTCGTCGCAGAAGGCGACGTGGCGCGCATCGGCGTCGGCATCCGAGTACACCGCGACGGTGCGGATGCCGAGCCGGCGGCAGGTGGCGGCAACACGGCAGGCGATCTCGCCGCGGTTGGCGATCAGGATCTTGCTGAACATGGCTCCCTCCTTGTTATGCCGTTATCGGCATCTTACGGCGGGGAGGTGTCCAATGGGTTAATTCCGCGTCGCTATCTCGCGCAACCATGCCGCGTGACTATTCCGCGTGATTACCCCGCGTAACCCTCCGCGCGGATGTCCAGGCGGGCCAGCAAGGCGCGATCGCGGTCGGCTTGCGGGTTGCCGGTGGTCAGCAGCTTTTCGCCGTAGAAGATGGAATTGGCGCCGGCCATGAAGCACAGCGCCTGCAAGGCCTCATCCATCGCCTCGCGGCCGGCGGACAGGCGCACCATCGCCCCGGGCATGGTGATGCGGGCCACGGCAATGGTGCGGACGAACTCGAACGGGTCCAGCGCCTCGACGCCGGACAGCGGGGTGCCTTCGACCTGGACCAGGTTGTTGATGGGCACCGACTCCGGGTACGGGTCCATATTGGCCAGCTGGGCGATCAGGCCGGCGCGGGCCTCGCGCGATTCGCCCATGCCGACGATGCCGCCGCAGCAGACGTTGATGCCGGCGTCGCGCACGTGGCCGATGGTGTCGAGCCGGTCCTGGTAGGTGCGCGTGGTGATGATCTTGCCGTAGAACTCGGGCGAGGTATCCAGGTTGTGGTTGTAGTAGTCCAGCCCGGCTTCCTTGAGCTGCTGCGCCTGCTCCGCCTTGAGCATGCCCAGCGTGACGCAGGTCTCCAGGCCCATCGCCTTGACCTCGCGCACCATGTCCATCACGGGCTCGAGGTGGCGGTCCTTGGGGCTGCGCCAGGCGGCGCCCATGCAGAAGCGCGTGGCACCGTTGGCCTTGGCGGCGCGCGCGGCGTCGAGCACCTCGTCCAGGGCCATCAGCTTCTCGGCCTTGACGCCGGCGTCGTGGTGCGCGCTTTGCGGGCAATAGCCGCAGTCCTCCTCGCAGCCGCCGGTCTTGATCGACAGCAGCGTCGACAGCTGCACGGTGTTGGCGTCGAAGTTCTCGCGATGCACCTGCTGGGCGCGGAACAGCAGATCGTTGAACGGCAGCGCGAACAGTGCGGCGACGTCGTCGACGCGCCATTTGGCGTCGTCGGGCAATGCGTGCTGGCGGGCGGTCTGGCGCAGCGATTCGGCGGAGATGGTGGTAACGGTGTGGGCTTGGGTCATGTTGTTTTCAGTCGAATTCTGGTTCAGGCAGCGAGGCTGGCGGCCTCGGCCCGGGATTTGGCGGTGGCGGCAAACAGCGGCGCGAGGTCTAGGCGCGTAGCGGCGGCGGCGGGGTCGAGTTGCCAGGGCAGCTCGCCCAGGCACGGCGCGTCCAGCGATGCATGCAGCGTGGCGATGTTCTCGTCGGCGAGCAGCATGTCGGGGTCGACCCGGTTGGCGATCCAGCCGGCCAGCACCAGGCCGCGCGCGCGGACCGCTTCGGCGGTCAGCACCGCGTGGTTGAGGCACCCCAGGCGGATGCCGACCACCATCACCACCGGCAGGCCCAGCATCACGGCCAGGTCGGCGGTGCTCCAGCGCACGGCGCCGGCGTCGAGCGGAACGTGGAACCCGCCCACGCCCTCCACCACCACGGCATCGGCCTGGCGGCGCAGCGCGTCGAACGCGCCGCGGATCGGCGCGCGCGTGATGCGCACCCCTTCGTGCGCCGCGGCCAGGTGCGGCGAACACGGCGTGCGCAGCAGGAACGGACAGGTATGGCCGAGCGGCACCGTCACCGAACTGGCAGCGCGCAGCTGCGCCACGTCATCGTTGTGCCAGTGGCCGTCGCGCCATTCGCTGCCGCTGGCGACCGGCTTCATGCCCGCGGTGCGGTAGCCGGCACCGTGGAGCGCGTGCAGCAGCGTGGCGCTGGCGTGGGTCTTGCCGACGCCGGTATCGGTGCCGGTGACAAAGCAGGCGAAGTGGCGCGGCGCCGTCATGCGGCCTCCTTGCACGCGATCGCACCGGCTAGTGCGTCCAGCAGCCGTTGCACGTCGGCTTCCTCGTGTGCAGCGCACAGCGTGATGCGCAGCCGCGCCGTGCCCTCCGGCACCGTCGGCGGCCGGATCGCGCCGACGCGGATGCCACCGGCCTCCAGCGCCGCCGACAGCGCCAGCGACGCCGCGTTGTCGCCAATGATCAGCGGCTGGATCGCGGTCTGGCTCTCGCCCAGCGACCAGCCGGCGCTGGCGGCCAGCCGTGCCAGGCCTTCGCGCAGCAATGCAATGCAGCGCATCAGTTGCGCACGGCGTTGCCGGCCTTCCTCGCCTTCGATGATCGCCAGGCTCGCCAGCAATGCATGCGCCACCGCAGGCGGCGCGGCCGTGGTGTAGATATACGGCCGCGCGGTGTTGACGAGGTGCTCGATCACGGTCTCATGCGCGGCGACAAACGCGCCCGCCACGCCGGCGGCCTTGCCCAGCGTACCGATATAGACAAAGCGCTCGGACGACAGCCCCAGCGCTTCCAGCACGCCGTGGCCCTGCTCACCCAGCACGCCGAAGCCATGCGCGTCGTCGACGATGATCCACGCGTCGTAGCGCTCGGCCAGCTCCAGCAGCCGGCGCAGCGGCGCGACGTTGCCGTCCATGCTGAACACGCTGTCGGTGACGATCAGCTTGCGCTCGCTGGTGCTCGCCGCCAGCAGCGCTTCCAGCGCGGCGGTGTCGCAATGCGGATAGCGCTGCACGTCGGCGCGTGCCAGCCGTGCGCCGTCGATGAGCGAGGCGTGGTTGAGCGATTCGCAGAACAGCGTCGCGCCGGCCGTGCCCAACGCGGTCAGCACCGCCATGTTGGCCATGTAGCCGGTGCAGAAGTACAGCGTCTGCGCGTGCGGGATATGCGGCGCGAACCAGCGTGCCAGCTCTTCCTCCAGCTGCGCATGCGCCAGCGAGTGGCCGCTGACCAGGTGTGACGCGCCGCTGCCGGCACCGTAGCGGTGCGCGCCTTCCGCCAGCGCGGCGATCACCTGCGGATGGTTGGCCAGTCCGAGGTAATCGTTGCTGCAGAACGTCAGCAGCGATTGGGGTTGTACGTCGACGGCGCCCACCGCCTGATGCGGCGCGCACGCGGTGTGGGCGATGCGGCGGCGGCGCGTCAGGGCCAGTTGTTGGCGCTGCGCGGCGGCCTGTTTCAGTTGTTCAAGCAGCATGGCGGACCTCCGCGCTGGTGGTGGTGACATCGTCGAGCGTGGCCAGCAGTTGCTGGCCCAGCCAGTGCGCCTGGGCGGCATCGAAGACATAGGGCGGCAGCACATACAACGTATTGCCGATCGGGCGAACCAGCAGTTCGCGTGCCCGCGCGGCATGGTGGAAGCGCGCGGAGAAATCGGCGCCTGCCACATCGTCGCGCACGTCGGCGGCCCAGATCAGCCCGCGCTGGCGCACGTGCTGCAGGCGCGCATCGGCAGCCAGCGGCGCCATCGCGTCGGCCAGCCAGCGGGCACGCTCGCGGTTCTGTTCGATCACATTGTCCTGCTCGAACAGGTCGAGCGTGGCCAGCGCGGCGCGGCAGGCCAGCGGGTTGCCGGTGTACGAGTGCGAATGCAGGAAGCTGCGCGCCAGTTCGTCGGCGACGAAGGCACGCTGGATTTCCGGGCGCGACAGCACCAGCGACAGCGGCAGGTAGCCGCCGCTGATGCCCTTGGACAGGCACAGGAAATCGGGCCACGCATGCGCGGGCAGCGCAGCCTCGGTGCGCCGCGACTGCTCCCATGCGAAGAAGGTGCCGGTGCGTCCGCAGCCGACCGCGATCTCGTCGGCGATCAGGTGCACCCGGTAGCGATCGCACAACGCGCGCGCGCCGTCGAGATAGGACGGGTCATGCATCGCCATGCCGGCGGCGCCCTGCACCAGCGGCTCGACGATCAGCGCGGCAATCTGGCCGGCGCGCTCGCGCAGCAGCGTTTCCAGCTCCGCCAGCGCGCGCGCGGCCACGTCGGCGGCCGACTCGCCGCCCACGGCCTGGCGTGCGTCGGGCGACATCACCACATGCGCGCGGCGGATCAGCGGGTCGTAGGCGTCGCGGAAGATTTCCACGTCGGTCACCGCCAGTGCGCCAACGGTCTCGCCGTGGTAGCCGTTGCGCAGGCAGACGAACTCGCGCTTGGCAGGCAGCCCGGTGTTGCGCCAGTAGTGGAAGCTCATCTTCAGCGCGATCTCGACCGCCGAGGCGCCATCCGAGGCGTAGAACACATTGCCGAGCGCGCCGCCGCTCAGCGCGGACAGGCGCTCGGCCAGTTCGACCGCGGGGGCGTGGGTGCAGCCGGCGAGCATCACATGCCCGAGCGTCTCCAGCTGGCCCGCCAGCGCGGCGTTGATGCGCGGGTTGGCATGGCCGAACAGGTTGACCCACCACGAACTGGTGGCGTCGAAATAGCGGCGGCCGTCGGCATCGAACAGCCACGGGCCTTCGCCGCGCACAATCGCCAGCGGCAGGGCGTCGTCATCGGGGCGCAGGCGGGTGCAGGGGTGCCAGACCGCATTGCGGCTGCGCTGGCCCAGCGACTGCTCGCCGCCTGGGGAAAGGGACAGGTGATCCAAGGTAGCCCTCCTTTGTTGACCGTCTGCGTGCGCATTGCTGCAACGCGGCTGACGGTTGGGAGGGTCATGTTAGGAACGTCCGCGCGGGATTGGCAATGAAGGCGATTTTTTTGTTTTGGGCGCCGGTTCGCGTGATTTCGACGATTTTATAGGGGTGAAGCATGGAACTTGGGAGTTGCGTGCCGCGATCTCCACGCAAAATGGATGGAGGTTTTTTTGAGGCCTGGCTCCGTTGACGCTCCGGCCCTCTCCCCCGGCCCCTCTCCCGCGAGCGGGAGAGGGGAGCAAACAAGCGTGGGAGAAGCCGTTGGAGGGTTCGCCAGCGATAGCGCTAAGCGAGCGCAGCGATGCGTTCCATGCCCGAGCAGATGACCTGCGATGCTGACAGCGCGCAGCGCAGCCGTAGGCGTCCCTACGTTGACGTCAGCAGCAGGGACCATCCACAGCTCGGGGCTGGTCCGAAAACTGCGTCAATCCCGGGCCACCATGGCGCACCACGGCGGCAGGCAGCCCTGCTATGTGAGGAAGCGCAGCCCCGTACGAAAGCCCCGGCACACTACGATAAGAGTGGCCGCCCGCCCAGGGCAGTAACGCGCTTTTTGGTTACTTTTTGCCGCTCGGACAAAAAGTGACCCGCCCAGGAGGGCGGAACCAGGCATATCAAGCACTACCAGATGCCAGCCGCAGGCAAGGCATCCAAATCATCGCCCCCCTCAGGCCGGCCGCCACGACGGCGACCGCTTTTCCAGGAACGACCTCACCCCTTCCTTCCCTTCCTCCGACGCCCGGATCTTCGCAATCCGATCCGCCGTATCCGCCAGCAGGTCGTCATCGATCACCTGCCCCGCAATATCCTGCACCAGCCGCTTGCTCTCGCGCACGGCATTGGGGCTGTTGCCGACCAGCGCGGTCGCCAGCTCGGCCACCTTGGCGTCGAGCGCCTCGGCCGGCACCACCGCATGCACGAAGCCCAGCCGCAGCGCCTCGGCCGAATCGAAACGCTCCGCGGTGATGAAGTAACGGCGCGCCGCCTGCTCGCCCATGGCGCGGATCACGTAAGGGCTGATGGTGGCGGGAAGCAGCCCCAGCCGCGCCTCGGACAGGCAGAAATGCGCGTGCTCGGCGGACACCGCGATATCGCACGCGGCGACCAGCCCCATGCCGCCGGCATAGGTATCGCCCTGGATGCGCGCAATCACCGGGCGCGGGCACGACCACACCGTATGCAGCATCTGCGCCAGCGTCAGCGCGTCTGCGCGGTTCTGGTCGTCGGAGTAGCCGGCCATCTTCTTCATCCAGTTCAGGTCGGCGCCCGCGCAGAAGGCCGGCCCGTTGCCGGCCAGCACGATGGCGCGCACCTCGTCCATGTCGCCGAGTGCGCGGAAGGCGCCGGTGACTTCCGCGATCACGGTCTCGTTGAAGGCATTGCGCACGTCTGGCCGGTTCAGCGTCACGGTGGCGACGTGGTTGGCGATATTGACGGTGAGGGTGGTGAATTCCATGGTTCGCTCCGTTGGCGGATGTCTGAATGGTTAGCGGGTGCGGCTCAGGAGCCGGTCTCGAACGGCAGGCCGAGCGAGTGGAAGAAGGCGGCGACCTCGGGCAGCCACAACGGGATGCCTTCGCGCGCGCTGAACAGCCGGTGCGAGTCGTTGGCGAACTCGCCCACGTCGAACAGCCGCGCATTGGCCGCTTCGCCTTTGGCCTGCGCCTTGTATGCGTTGAACATGCGGCCGGGCAATGGCACCGGCCAGTAGCTGTCGTTGTCGCCGTACACCCATAGCGACGGGTAGCGCGCCGCGCTGCCATAGCTGGCGAATGCGTCGACCAGCCGGCCTTCCCAGTCCGCGCAGTTCAGGTTGCGCAGCCCGCCGGCAAAGTTGACCACGCCGCGCACGCCGGGATAGCCGATGGTGCTGAAGGCCATGGTGGTCAGCCCGCCTTGCGATTGCCCGATCACCACGATGCGCTCCATGTCGATATAGGGGAGCGTGGCCATGTAGTCGAGCGTGGCGACCACGTCGTCGGCCTGCATCATGCCGTTGGACTCGATGTCGCAGCTGCCGCCCACGTAGGCGCCGCCCGAGCGCGCGAAGCCCTGCCGCATCGGCAGCACCACCACGTAGCCGCGGCGCAGGAACTCGGCGCTCTGCGCCGCGAAGCGTGCGCGCCCCTGCGTGAAAGGGCGGCCCGGCGCCTTGCCGTGGTTGATCACCACCAGCGGAAACGGCCCGTCTCCCGGCGGCTTGAACACCGTGGCTTCCAGGTCGATGCGCGACGGGATCGCGGCCTTGGGCAGCATCACCACCTGCTCGGTAAAGCGCATGCGCGGCGCGGCCTGCCCGGCGCCGGCCCCCGTCTGCGCCGGCGCCGGCAAGGCCGGCAGCAAGGCGAGCACCGTGGCAAGGCAGGAAAGCAGACGGGTCACGCAACGCATGGAAGTGGAAGCCCAAAAAACCGATGAAGCCGATGAAACCAGACAAAGCGATGAAGAAGATAGAGCCGATGCCGTGACGGCGTTACATGCGGAACACGCCGAACTTCATGTCCTCGATCGGCGCGTTCAGGCTGGCCGACAGGCCCAGGCCCAGCACCGTGCGCGTCTGCGCGGGATCGATCACGCCGTCGTCCCACAGCCGCGCGCTGGCGTAGTACGGATGCCCCTGGTGCTCGTACTGGTCGCGGATCGGCTGCTTGAAGGCATCCTCTTCCTCCGCGCTCCACTTGCCGCCCCTGGCCTCGATGCCATCGCGGCGCACCGTCGCCAGCACGCTCGCGGCCTGCTCGCCGCCCATCACCGAGATGCGCGCGTTCGGCCACATCCACAGGAAGCGCGGCGAATACGCACGGCCGCACATGCCATAGTTGCCGGCCCCGAACGAGCCGCCGATGATCACCGTGAACTTGGGCACCTGCGCGGTCGCCACCGCGGTCACCATCTTGGCGCCGTTGCGGGCGATGCCTTCGTTCTCGTACTTGCGCCCCACCATGAAGCCGGTGATGTTCTGCAGGAACACCAGCGGGATCTTGCGCTGGCAGCACAGCTCGATGAAGTGCGCACCCTTGAGCGCCGACTCGGAAAACAGGATGCCGTTGTTGGCCACGATGCCGACCGGGTAGCCCCAGATGCGCGCGAAGCCGCATACCAGTGTGGTGCCGTAGCGCGCCTTGAACTCGTCGAACTCGGAGCCGTCGACGATGCGCGCGATCACCTCGCGCACGTCGTACGGCTTGCGCGTGTCGGTCGGGATCACGCCATACAGTTCTTCCACCGGGTACAGCGGCTCGACCGGCTCGTGCAGGCGGATCTGGTCCGGCTTGCGGCGGTTCAGGTGCTGCACGATATTGCGCGCCAGGCTCAGCGCGTGGTGGTCGTTCTGCGCGAAGTAGTCGGCCACGCCGGACAGGCGCGTATGCACGTCGGCGCCGCCCAGGTCCTCCGCGCTGACTTCCTCGCCGGTGGCGGCCTTCACCAGCGGCGGGCCACCCAGGAAGATGGTGCCCTGGTTCTTGACGATGATCGACTCGTCGCTCATCGCCGGCACGTAGGCGCCGCCCGCCGTGCACGAGCCCATCACCACGGCGATCTGCGGGATGCCCTGCTTGGACAGGTTGGCCTGGTTGTAGAAGATGCGGCCGAAGTGGTCGCGGTCGGGGAAGACATCGTCCTGGTTGGGCAGGTTGGCGCCGCCGGAATCGACCAGGTAGATGCACGGCAGGTTGTTCTGCTCGGCGATCTCCTGTGCGCGCACATGCTTCTTGACCGTCATCGGGTAGTAGGTGCCGCCCTTGACGGTGGCATCGTTGCAGACGATCACGCATTCCTGCCCGGCCACGCGGCCGATGCCGGTGATGATGCCCGCGCCCGGCGCGGCATCGTCATACATGTCGTAGGCGGCGAGCTGCGACAGCTCCAGGAACGGGGTGCCCGGATCGAGCAGCTGCTGCACACGGTCGCGCGGCAGCAGCTTGCCGCGCGACAAATGCTTGTTGCGCGCGTCGTCACCGCCGCCCTGCGCCAGCTTTGCGATCTTCGCCTTGAGGTCGGCCACCAGTTCCCGCATCGCGTCGGCGTTGGCCTTGAACGATTCTGAGCGGGCGTTCAGTTTGGTTTCCAGCGTGGGCATCGTATCGTCTCTTCGTGCTTGGGTCTTGGTGGGGATCCGTCCAGCCTGCGCTGCGTGCGCTGCCGCAGGCCGGGCTACATGGCGATGCTCATGGCGCTTCCCCGATCATGTCGCCATCCACATAGAGCCAGCGCGGGGCCTCGCCGGGCACGCGCGGCTCGTGCACGAAGCGGCTGCGCTCATGCAGCCGCCACGCGCGGCCACCGACCTTGTAGCGCGCGACGAACTCCACTTCGGCATGGGTATCGTCCTGCTGCGCGTGTGCCTTCACCGACAGGCCGAGCCAGCGCGTGGCGGTGTCTGGCACAAGGTCCGCCGGACAGGTAGAGGGATGCCACGTCTGGCGCAGCCAGTCGGTGTCGTTCAGCACATAGGCGCTGTAGCGCGAGCGCATCAGCGCCTCGGCATTGGGCGGCAGTGCCTCGCCGCGATGGAAGCGGCCGCAGCACGCGGCATAGTCGGCGCCGCCGCATGGGCACGGCACCGGACCGGCCTTGGGCGGGCGGCGCGCTGTCATCCCACCAGCTCCGGCAGGTCGCGCATGTCGGTGAAGAGCGTATGCGCGCCGGCTTCGCGCAGCGACGCGGCGTCGTTGCGCGCGGCGTAGCCGAACACCGTCATGCCCGCGGCCACGCCGGCGGTGACGCCGGTGGGGCTGTCTTCGATCACGGCACAGCGCGCCGGCTCGACGCCCATGGTGCGCGCGGCCAGCAGGTACACGTCGGGAGCGGGCTTGCTACGCGCCACTTCGGTGGCGGAGAAGATATGCTCGCGCTCATCCTGCTGGAACAGCTCGACCAGTCCGGTCTTGGTCAGCTGCAGCTTGACCTTGACACGGTCGGCGCCCGACGCCACGCACACCGGCATGCCGGTGGCGGCGATCCTGCCAATGGCGTCGCGCACGTGCGCCACGGCCGCCACTTCGGCCTCGAGCACTGCGTTGCGGCGCGCCAGCCAGGTCGACAGCCAGTTCTCGGGCAGCGGCGCGCCGCGCATGCGTTCGATCATGTCCAGCTCTTCGCGCACGGCGCGGCCGAGGAACAGGCGCGTGGAGTCTTCCAGCGAGATCTCGATGCCGAGTTCGTTCAGCATCTGGTTGAGCACGCGGTTGACGATCGGCTCGCTGTCGACGAGCACGCCGTCGCAGTCGAAGATCACGCAATCGAAACGGCCGGAATGGCCCTGGATTACTGCGGTCATGCGGGTTTCTTTTCCTTGTTGTCCAGGCTGGCTACACCAGGTACGGCCCGGAGTTCGGTCTGGCGGCGCGCCTTCAGGTGCGCCTCGACCTGGTCGAAACGGTCGAAGCCCCAGAAGGGCTCGCCGTCGACGATGACGAAGGGCGAGCCGAACACGCCCTTGGCCATCGCCACGTCGATCTCGGCCTTGAGCTGGTCCTTGATCTGGTAGCTGGTGGCGCCGGCATCCATGGCCTGCACGTCGATGCCCAGCGGCTCCGCCAGCTTCATGATCTCGGCCGGCTCGGCGATATTGATGTCGTCGACGAACAGTGCGCGGTACACCGACCTGGCGAACGCCGCGGCGATATCGGCGCCGTGATGGTTCTGCAGCCACAGCATGGCGCGGGCGGCATGCGTGGTCGGCAGCGGGAAATGCGTGGGCCGCTTGTACTCGATGTCGTGGAAGCGCGCGGTGCGCTCGAAATCGCGCCAGCTGTAGTCGCCCTTGAGCGGCAGCTGCGGCAGCGGCGACGCGCCGGTGGTCTTGAACACGACCCCCAGCAGGATCGGATGCCAGGCGACGATACGGCCGTACTTCTGCGCCAGTTCATCGATGCGGGTGCTGGCGAAATATCCGTAGGGCGAAGAGAAATCGAAGTAGAAATCGATCGCTGCGGTCATGTCGGGAGCCTTTGTTCTTGTCTTGCCGAGTCGGGAGTCGGGGTCGTGCCGCCCTTCCCGGGGACGCCGGCGGCACTTGGCATCATCGTACGCTGTTTAAGCCATGATCAGGCAAGTGCGCGCGCAATCAGGATCTTCTGGATATCGCTGGTGCCCTCATAGATCTGGCACACGCGCACGTCGCGGTAGATGCGCTCGACCGGGAAGTCGCTGACATAGCCATAGCCGCCGAACACCTGGATCGCGTCGGAGCAGACCCGCTCGGCCATCTCGCTGGCAAAGAGCTTGGCCATCGCGGCTTCCTTCAGGCACGGGCGGCCTGCGTCGCGCAGCGCCGCGGCGTGCCACACCATCTGGCGCGCCACGTCGATGCGGGTCGCCATCTCGGCCAGGCGGAACTGCACCGCCTGGTGCTGGAACAGGGGCTGGCCGAAACTCTCGCGTTCCTTCGCATACGCCAGCGCCGCCTCGAACGCGGCGCGCGCCATGCCGATGCTCTGCGAGGCGATGCCGATGCGCCCGCCTTCCAGCCCGGACAGCGCCATCTTGTAGCCGCCGCCCTCATCGCCCAGCAGGTTCGCCGCCGGCACGCGGCAGTCCTCGAACAGGATCTGCGCGGTGTCCGACGAATGCTGGCCGAGCTTGTCCTCCAGCCGCGCCACTACGTAACCGGGCGTCGACGTCGGCACGATAAACGCGCTGATGCCGCGCTTGCCGGCGGCCTTGTCGGTCACCGCCAGCACGATCGCCACGTCGGCATTCTTGCCGCTGGTGATGAATTGCTTGACGCCATTGAGCACGTAATCGTCGCCGTCGCGGACCGCGGTGGTGCGCAGCGCCGCCGCGTCGGAGCCGACGTGCGGCTCGGTCAGGCAGAACGCGCCGAGCATCTCGCCGCGCGCCAGCGGCACCAGCCACTGCTGCTTCTGCGCTTCACTGGCGAACGACATCAGCATGCTGCACACCGGGCAGTTATTCACGCTGATGACGGTGGAGGTGCCGCCGTCGCCGGCCGCGATCTCTTCCAGGATCAGCGCGAGCGACAGGTAGTCGAGGCCGGCGCCGCCGTATTCTTCCGGCACGGCCACGCCATAGGCTCCCAGCGCGGCCAGCTCGCGATGCACGTCCTTGGGGAAGGTCTTGTCGCGGTCCCACTGCGCGGCCTGCGGCGCGATCACCTCCTGCGCGAACTGGCGCACGGCGTCGCGGATCATTTCCTGTTCGGGGGTCAGCAGCATATCGATGGTCGGTTGGTCGTGCGCGCCGCGATCACCAGGGGATCGGCGTGCCGTCGTAGTTGTGGAAGGTGCCGTTGTCGCGCCGCTTGACGCCGGCCAGCACCTGGCGCATGCCCTTGACGCTCTGCTGCACGGTCAGGTCGGCGTCCTGGCCGCCCATGTCGGTCTTGACCCAGCCGGGATGCAGCGCGATGCAGGTGGCGTGGCGCGCGTCAAGCGACACCGCGCGCAGCGCGGCGTTGGCGCCAGCCTTGCTGACGCGGTACAGCCAGCTGCCGTTGTGCTCCATGCCACCGATGCTGCCCATGCGCGAGGACAGCACCGCCAGCACACCGCCATGGCCGGACTGGCCGGCTTCGACATAGGGCAGCACCAGCGGCAGCGCCATCATCGGGCCGAGCACGTTGACGTGCATGACCCGGTCGAACTCCTGCGGCGTCACCGGCTGCGCGCCTTCGGTGCGCGGACCCAGCACGCCCGCGTTATAGATCGCCACGTCGAGCGCTTCGCCGTCGAGCTTCCAGCCCAGCCCGGCGACAGCGCCAGGATCCGACAGGTCGACCTGGTGGGCTTCGGCGCCGAGCGCTTGCAGCGCGCCCACGCCCTCCGGCGTGCGTGCCGCCGCGATGACGCGCCAGCCGTCGGCACGGTACTGGCGGACGAACTCAAGGCCGATGCCGCGGGAGGCACCGAGGATCAGGACGGTTGGCAAGGGTTGCTCCTTGGTCTGGTATGGGCGGGTTCAGCAATCTGCCTCTGCATGGCTCCCTCTCCCGGCCCCTCTCCCGCTTGCGGGAGAGGGGAGAAAACAAGCGGAAAGGCGTTACAGGATCTCGATCCCGACCGCCGTTGCCTCGCCCCCACCAATGCACAGGCTCGCCACGCCACGCTTGCCGCCGGTCTTGCGCAGCGCGCCGATCAGCGTGGTCATGATGCGCGCGCCCGAAGCCCCGATCGGATGCCCCAGCGCACACGCGCCGCCGTGGATATTGACCTTGTCGCGCGGGATCTTGAGGTCGTGCATCGCCGCCATCGGCACCACGGCAAAGGCCTCGTTGATCTCGAACAGGTCGACGCTGTCGGTGGTCCAGTCGAGCTTGCGGTACAGCTTGGCGATGGCCTCCACTGGCGCGGTGGTGAACCAGCCCGGTGCCTGCGCGTGGGTGGTATGGCCGAGCATGCGGGCGATCGGCTGCAGGCCCAGCCGCTTCGCGGTGGAAGCACGCATCATCACCAGCGCCGAGGCGCCGTCGTTGATCGACGACGACGATGCGGCGGTGATGGTGCCATCCTTGGCAAAGGCGGGCTTGAGCGACGGGATCTTGTCGAGCTTGATGCGGCGCGGGCCTTCGTCGGTGTCGATCACCGTATCGCCGCCCTTGCCCGACACCGTCACCGGCGCGATCTCCCAGCGGAAATCGCCCTTCTCGGTGGCCTGCTGCGCGCGGCGCACGCTCTCCATCGCGAATTCGTCCTGCTGCTCGCGCGTGAAGCCGTACTTGGCGGCACAGTCCTCGCCGAAAGTGCCCATGGCGCGGCCCTTGTCGTAGGCGTCTTCCAGGCCGTCCAGCATCATGTGGTCATAGATCATGCCGTGGCCGATGCGGTAGCCGCCGCGGCCCTTCGGGATCAGGTACGGCGCGTTGGTCATGCTCTCCATGCCGCCGGCGACCGCGATGTCGAACGAACCGGCGATCAGGCCGTCATAGACGGTCATGGCCGCGCGCATGCCCGAGCCGCACATCTTGTTGACGGTGGTGCAGCCCACGCTCAGCGGCAGGCCCGCGCCCAGCGCAGCCTGGCGTGCCGGCGCCTGGCCCAGGCCGGCGGGCAGCACGCAGCCGAACACCACTTCTTCCACCTGCTCCGGCTTCAGGCCGGCGCGCTCGACCGCCGCGCGGATGGCGACGGCGCCGAGCTGCGGCGCGGTCACGCTGGCGAATTCGCCCTGGAACGCAGCCATCGGCGTGCGGGCGGCTGAAACGATGACGATCTCTTCCATGTCGGGTCTCCTGGATCGGGGTATGTGTGCGGTAGTGCTGTCGGGTGAGGTGTCGGGTGAGGTGTCGGCTACGCGCGATTTCAGCGGATCGACGCCTGCGGCGGATCGCCGTACTGGCGGTAGGCCGCGGCCAGCTGCTCGTGCAGCTCGTCGTTGTTGCTGGCCGCCATGCCCAGGTCGCGCAGCAGGCCGTCGGACACGCCGTAGATCCAGCCGTGCACCGTGACGGCCTGGCCACGGTCCCAGGCGTCCTGGAGCACCGTGGTCTGGCAGATATTGCTGACCTGTTCGATCACGTTCAGCTCGCACAGGCGGGTGTGGGCATCTTCCTCGCGCAGGATGGTGCCCAGGTAGGCCTCGTGCTTGTCGGCCACGTCGCGCACATGGCGCAGCCAGTTGTCGGCCAGGCCGATGCGCTCGCGCTTGAGCGCGACCTTGACGCCGCCGCAGCCGTAGTGGCCCACCACCGTGATATGGCGCACCTTGAGCACTTCCACCGCAAACTGGATCACCGACAGCGCATTCAGGTCGCTGTGCGCGATCACGTTGGCGATATTGCGGTGGACGAACACCTCGCCCGGGGCCAGCCCCAGGATCTGGTTGGCCGGCACGCGCGAATCGGAGCAGCCGATCCACAGGTATTCCGGCGCCTGCTGGTTGGCCAGGCGGGTGAAGAAAGCGGGGTCTTCCGCGTTGACGCGGTCCACCCAATCGCGGTTGTTGCGGAACAGCTGGGCGATGGCTTCATTCATGCGACTCTCCTTGCAGGGTCGGCGGCAGGCAGTTCGGAGGCAGCGCCGTAGCGGTTGATGAATCGCTCGGAAGGGTGATAGGCAAAAAAGTCATGGACATGTCCGGCCAGCAGCCGGTCCTTGTGGCCCTGCCACATGGCAGGGTCGAAAAAATCCGCGTGGTGGCGCAGGAACGCCGCGCGCACGCGCGTGTCGCCCAGCAGGAACGTGCGGAACGTCTCGGGAAAAATATCGTGCGGCCGCACCGTGTACCAGACTTCGCCCGACATCTCCTCTTCCTCGTTGCGCGGCTGCGGCACGTGGCGGATGTTGCAGTCGGTCAGGTACTCGATCTCGTCGTAGTCGTAGAACACCACGCGACCGTGCCGCGTGACGCCGAAGTTCTTGTACAGCATGTCGCCCGGGAAGATGTTGGCGGCCATCAGTTCCTTGATGGCGTTGCCGTATTCCAGCACGCCGTGCTCGACCTGCTCGTCGGTGCCTTCCTGCAGGTAGATGTTCAGCGGCGTCATGCGGCGCTCGATATAGACGTGGCGCACCACGATCTCCTCGCCCCCGTGCTTGTCGCGCTGGTATTCGATCATCGACGGCGCGTGCTGCTCGAACTCGCGCACCAGCGCATCGTCGAAACGCGACAGCGGGAAGGCCACATCGGAATACTCCAGCGTATCGGCCATGCGGCCGACGCGGTCGTGCTGCTTGACCAGCTGGTATTTGGATTTCACCAGCTCGCGCGTGGTTTCCTTGGGTGCCGGGTAAAAGTCCTTGATGACCTTGAACACGTAAGGGTACGACGGCAGCGTGAACACCAGCATCACCAGCCCGCGGATGCCGGGCGCGACGATGAACTTGTCCGACGAATGCTGCAGGTGATGCAGGAAATCGCGGTAGAACAGGTTCTTGCCTTGCTTCTGCAAGCCCAGCGACGTGTAGATCTCCGCCCGCGGCTTGCGCGGCATGATGTCGCGCAGGAAGGTCACGTAGGCCGACGGGATCTCCATGTCGACCATGAAGTAGGAATGCGTGAACGAGAACAGGATCAGCAGCTGTTCCTTCTTCAGCAGCACCGTGTCGAGCATCAGCTTGCCCGAAGGGCCGTGCACGATCGGGATCGCCAGCGGGAAGGTGCGGTCGCCGTTCAGGATGCGGCCGATGATGAAGGCCGACTTGTTGCGGAAGAACAGCGACGACAGCGTATGGACCTGGAAATTCGGCGCGGTGCGGAAGTCGCCGAAATGCTCGCTGACGGCGCGCACCACGTAGCCGATATCCCGCTTCAGGTCTTCGAACGGGCGCTCCAGCTGGAAGTTGTGCACGATGCGCTCGAAGCATGCCGCCATGCCCGCGCGGCTGCCGGGGTAGTAGGCGCGGAAGGTCGGGCGCGTCGGCGATTCCTCGTTCTCGATATATTCGGTCGAGATCGCCGGGCGCACGAAGATGAAATCGTTGTTGAAGTACGAACGGTGCAGGATGCGCGTGCAGACCGAATTGAAGAAGGTCTCGGCCAGCTCGGGCTGGTGGTGGTTGGTCAGCAGCCCGATGTAGTGCAGCTTGATCTGCTGCCAGATCTCGTCGTCGATGTTCTCGGCGTCATATTCGTCTTCGAGGATGACGCTCGATTCGCGCACGCGCTCGTTGTAGAAGGCGATGCGGTCGCGCTGGATCTGCTGCAGGCCGTGCCAGTCGCCGGCCTCGAACTTGAGCTTGGCCTGGTGGCTGACCTCGCGGAACAGACGGTAGTGCTTGTCGAACCCGTCGAGCATCGTTCTCGCCACATCGAAGGCAATCTGCGAGGAGAGCAGTTTGGGGAAGTGGGACATGGATCGACGGGGGCGACTGCGTGACGGTCTTGCGACGGGTAGTTGGGATTGTAAATGGGTTCCGGGGAAGCGCTCCGGATGTCCGGGGGCGCCGGAGGTGATTCCGGCGCACCCGGCACACCGTTACATCGTTTCCGCGAACAGCTCGCGGCCGATCAGCATGCGGCGGATCTCTGACGTGCCCGCACCGATCTCGTACAGCTTGGCGTCGCGCCACAGGCGCCCGGCCGGGTATTCGTTGATGTAGCCGTTGCCGCCCAGGATCTGCACGGTCTCGCCCGCCATCCAGGTGGCCTTTTCCGCCGTGTACAGGATCACCGCGGCGCAGTCCTTGCGCACCTGGCGCACGTGGTCGCTGCCGAGCGCGTCCAGGTTCTTGCCGACCGTGTACAGGTAGCTGCGCGCCGCCTGCAGCGTGGTGTACATGT